>OBEQ012506023.1_pt1 | contig 26436 bp, 24 predicted proteins | sample 1670901 | NCBI WGS metagenome assembly OBEQ01 (sample SAMEA104232315, study PRJEB22302) | groundwater metagenome | biome: forest; feature: aquifer; material: groundwater | place: USA | collected 2011-08-07 | depth 5.4 m | reverse complement strand
TGAATAACTCGCAGAATAAGTGGTGGGTAAATCCTGTGCCAGCCGCCGCGGTAACACAGCTGCCACGAGTGTTGTCCACGAATATTGAGTCTAAAGCGCGTGTAGCGGGCTTGGCAAATTCCCTGTGAAATCTCTCGGCTCAACCGAGAGGCGTGCAGGGAACACTACCAGGCTTGGGAGTGGGGGAGGACAAGGGTACTTTGGGGGGAGGGGTAAAATCCTTTAATCCTCAAAGGACCATCGGTGGCGAAAGCGCTTGCCCAAAACACGTCCGACCGTGAGACGCGAAGGCTAGGGGAGCAAATCGGATTAGATACCCGAGTAGTCCTAGCAGTAAATGATGCGCACTAGGCGTTGCAGCAACTATAGTTGTTGCAGTGCCTCAGGGAAGCCGTTAAGTGCGCCACTTGGGGAGTACGGTCGCAAGACTTAAACTTAAAGGAATGGAGAGACGCACACTTTTCCATCGGCAAGCACCCTCCGAAAACCATTTATATAAAGAAATGGCTTTTCGAGTTGTGAACCACGAAGTTGCTTACTTACTGGGAGCCTTGAGGGACGCTAGCATAGGCCTCCGAAAGGGGAAAAACTATGAACTGCGCCTCTATCAAGACTGCGACCAGTGGCTTGCAGAAATAGCAGCCATTCTCGAAGCCAATTTTGGGCTTCACTCGAGAATAAGGAACAAGCTTCTGAGAGCAAACGGCAGGGACGCTATTAAACAAATAGTAAAAGTCTCTGAATACGTCTGCCCTCAGGACTCGTGGGGAACGCCGTCACAAATCCTCGATGCCTCCACTGAATTGAAGTGGAGCTATTTGAGCGGATTTTGGGACGCAGAAGGGGGGTTGCCGCTAAAGCCGGTCATAGCGAAACAAAAATACGTTTCTTTCGACCAGAAGGCCAAGCCTGCATTGGAGTTCTTGAGAGACTTTCTGATTTCAGAAGGCATCAAGCCAACGCACTTGACCAATACTGGACAGGTATGGCAGTTTCGCATAACCCGTTTTCGACACATGGAAACATTTGCAAATAAAGTAAAGTCATTGCATTTTGATAAACGCTCGCGCCTTAGCGAGCTAGTCGCGTCTCTTCCCTGAATTGGCGGGGGAGCACCACAAGGGGTGGATGCTGCGGTTCAATTGGACTCAACGCCGGAAATCTCACCAGGAGAGACGGCAGTATGAAGCTCAGGCTGAAGACCTTAGCTAACAAGCCGAGAAGTGTTGCATGGCCAGCGTCAGCTCGTGCCGTGAGGTGTCAAGTTAAGTCTTGCAACGAGCGAGATCTTCGTTAACAGTTGCCACGCCGAAAGCAATTTCGGCGGCACTCTGTTGAGACTGCCTGCGTAAGTAGGAGGAAGGAGGAGGCGACGCTAGGTCAGTATGGCCTGAATCTCCTGGGCCACACGTGGCATACAATGGCAGGGACAATGTGTTCCGACGCCGAAAGGCGAAGGCAATCACCTAAACCCTGCCCCAGTTCAGATTGGGGGCTGAAACTCGTCCCCATGAAGTTGGAATCCCTAGTAATCGCGTGTCACTATCGCGCGGTGAATATGTCCCCGCTCCTTGCACACACCGCCCGTCAAGTCATCCAAGTGAGGTCTTAGTGAGGCGCATTCTCAAGATTGCGTCGAGCTAGGGCTTCATGAGGAGGATTAAGTCGTGAATTTGTTGCGACCTGCACCACAAAGGTGCAGAAAAACTTCGCTATATGCTGGAATAACCCGAGCATCCTAAACCGGCAACGGTTTGGGTGGGGTCAATCAGCAGGGAACCATCGGCAAGTACCTTCCGAAAGGAAGAAAAAGCCGGAGGACGCCTCAGAGACTACAAGCGAAGCTCTTAAGGTGCAATGGATGTCAAAAGCCTATATCCTTGGTGCGCTACACGATGGCTGCGTTCGAAAGCACACGTTCAGGATAGCCCAAAAATACGAGTCATACGTCAGGCAACTGGCGCAAATGATTCGCCAAATGGGTTATTCAGCGTGGGTTTACAAAGAAGGCGCCAATCGAAACGTATTCGTAGTAGAATTCTCCAAGTCAGTCCTGTCAGGGTTTGAAATAACTTCAATCCAGGACAAGATAGACTATGCGAGAGGATACTTCGATGCGGAAGGAAGCGTGCCGCTCAACAATTCAAGAATGTACATCTACCTATGCCAGAAAGATAAAATCGATTTGGAACAGGTAAGGTCGTTCTTAATTGAGCTTGGAATAGAATGTGGAGAAATCCACAATCCAAGCAAGAAGAAAGATCCAAACTATTGGAGATTCTTTGTGAGCAGCAAATCGTACAACGATTTTGCAAGGGTAATTGGCTCAAGCCATCCAGTAAAGAAAGAAATCCTTGAGATGAAGATATAGTCCACGCCGCATGGCGACATGTGGAAAAACGTGAACAAGGTAACCGTAGGGGAACCTGCGGTTAGATCACCTCCAATTGGTAGTAAGAACTAACAAATTTGGAGCCAGTTCCATCCAGGCGCCCGAAAGGGCGTACTAGGCACTTGCTTTAATTACAGAGCCTGTCACACAAAAAAATTTATCTGGGCTCGTGGCGCAGTGGCAGCGCGCCTGCTTTGCAAGCAGGAGGCCGTGGGTTCAAAACCCTTTTCTTTCTTTGCCCCCGTTGCAATCGCTTTCCGATGGTCAAAGAAAGAAAAGCGTTTACGGAAAAGAAAGAAAGGCTGAAAATCCCACCGAGTCCACTGATATTTTTTTGAAAAGAAAGCCAGGAAAAAAAGTTTTTCGAAAGAAAATAAAGTTTTTTGTTGCGGAAGATTCCTTCAAAAGAATTTTTCGCTTGCAGTTGGCGAGTAAGACGCCCCCGCCAGGGTGCATCGACCAATCAAGCGCCGACAGCCCGAACCCGCCAAGAAAGCTCTTGCGTGGGGAAATTTGGGCGATTCATGAAGCTGTGCAGGAAAAGAAGTCATTAGTTCTCAAACGCATTCGAGTTGGCAAGACACTAGTTTTGCCGACGAGGGTGCGTGCGAGGAGTAGGTAAAACTACTAGCAAAGCCAATCAGTGGATAGCTTGGCTGGAACAACGAAGAAGGGCGTGCCTAACTGCGATAAGCCCTGGGTAGGCGTACGGAGCCATTGAACCAGGGATCCCCGAATAGCGTAGAAGTACGCGAACACCCGCTGAATTGAAATATCTTAGTAGGCGGAGGAAAAAAAATCAACCGAGATTCCCTTAGTAGTGCGAACGAAGGGGGAACAGGGCAAACCGAACGGCGCGCCGCGAGGCGTGTACGAATGTGGTGTTTGGGCCGGCTTTTAAACCTTCAAAGCGAGCTGAAAAGAACTGGAATGTTCTGTGATACAGCGTGACAGCCGCGTAAGCAAAGCTTAGAAGATGTGCCGAGTCCCCGAGTAACGTCGCCTGACATGGCGGCGTGAATTTGGGAGTCAACTACTTCCAACCCTAAATATAATTCCAGACCGATAGCGTACTCAAGTAGCGTGAGCGAAAGCTGAAAAGCAAGCCGAAAGGCCCATGAAAAGAGTTTGAAACTGATTGGCGACAGGAGTGGCTAGGCGCGAAAGGGGCAGCAATGCCAACGGCGTCTAGTCTTACTTCTCGAAGCAAGAGTCAGGGAGTTCAAGGAAGTGGCAAGCATTGTGCAAAGCGAAAGCGAGGCCACGCAACACCGCAAGGTGCCAGGTGGGACGTCGTAACTGGCGTCAAGTCACTTTCTTGAGACCCGAAGCCTGTGTGATCTAAGCGCGGCCAGGGTGAAGCCGTCCTTCCGGACGGTCGAAGCCCGCATCCAGTGGTGGTCTATCCCCTTGGGTGAGTTGCGTTTAGGGGTGAAAGTCCATACGAACCAGGCGATAGCGGGTTCCCTCCGAAGTGAACCGCAGTTCAGCCTCGGCAGAGGCGCGATAATGGGTAGAGCCACGGATTCGGAAGAGCGGGGAGTAAAATCCTCACTTCCTTGTCCAACTCCGAAGCCATATCAGCCGTAGAAGCCGGGAGTCGGCCGTCCGAGTTAAGCGCGGGCGACGAGAGGGGAACGACCCCTACTGCAGTTAAGGTCCCTAAGCAATTGCTGAGTGTTAAGCATCAAGGTGTCCTGTCTCATAGACAGCGGGGCGGTAGGAACAGAAGCTGCCATCCGTTAAACAACGCGTAACAGCGGACCCGTCAAGATTCGGGGCGCCGCAGACTACCGGGACTAAGCAATTCACCGACACTGCAGCGCACACTACATTGGTAGTGTGATTGAGTAGGAGGGCGTGCGGCTTGCCTAGAAGCAAGGGCGTGAGCTCTTGTGGAGCGAGTTGCAATGAAGATCCTGATGCTAGTAGCATCTATTCCAGGCGAGAATCCTGGACGCCGAAAGGGCAAGGGTTTCTAGTCAACGTTAGTCGGACTAGAGTTAGCCGGTCCTAAGACTAAACGCAAGCGTGATGTCGAAATGGGAAACCAGTTAATATTCTGGTGCCTTCAAACTGAGCGCGGCAACGCAAGGCAACATGAGACATTTTTGGGTACGCCCGCAACCAGCGATGGTTGTAAAAGAAAGCAGGGCTCTGAAGTCTCGTCACGAGGAGCAAGAGCTCAAGTTCTGAAACGGGCCGAGCCCGAGAATCCATGAAAATCGTGTTGCAATTTTGTTTGGAGACCGTACCAAGAACCAGTACAGGTGCCCCTGGCTGAACAAGCTAAGGCGTGGCAGGAAAACTAAGGCAAGGGAATTCGGCAAGTTAGCCCCGTAACTTCGGGAGAAGGGGTGCCTACTTTCCTTCCGTGAAAGCAATTTCTAGGAGGGCTTGTAGGTCGCAGTAACTGTCCGGAGCCAATCGAACGCGTCAGTGAAGAAAAGAACAACCTCTGAGCTCGTTTCCTAACGAGCAAATTACTGGTGGACGCAGCGCAAGCTGTATTCATCAATAGACGTGATGTGGTTGATAGCGTCAGAGACGCGCAAGAATTTTAATGGCATCGGACGGCTGTAAACAAGGGGGCGTCGACTGTTTAGCAAAAACACAGGTTTCCGCAAGGTCGAAAGGCTGAGTACGGAAGCCGACGCCTGCTCACTGGCAGGACCTCAAACTCCTTTTCAAGGGAGCGAAGGGCTGCTAAAGAGCGGGTCTATCTGAGTCGCTGCAGTTGATTAACTCTATGTGGCTCAGGACCAAACTCTGAGACTCTTAAGGTAGCGTAATACCTCGCCGCTTAATTGGCGGCTTGCATGAATGGCGTAACGTGCGCCCCACTGTCCCTGTCTTAGACCTGGTGAACCTACTACTCGGTGAACATGCCGAGAACTTCTTGGGGGAAATCAGAACCTAGCGCATATTTTTTCTGTTGCTTAGTTTTGACCCAAAACGAAGACCCCGTGGAGCTTAACCATAGCCTGTTGTTGGAATTCGGTTGGCGTTTCGTAGAGTAAGCAGGAGCCGTCATGTGCACCCTCGCGGGGGTGCAATAGGCAACAATGTAACACTGCTATTCGCTGACTGCATTTCTTACCTCTCGCAAGGGGGGGACAGCTGCAGGTGGATGGTTTGACTGGGGCGGTACGCCTTCGATAAGAAAACAAAGGCGCCCAAAATTCAACTCACTGGCGTCAGAAACGCTGGGTAGAGGGTCAAAGACAAATGTTGGATTGACTGTGATCTTAACAAAATGGATCGCAGGTGCGAAAGCAGGGCTTAACGAACAAACGAGGCCTCTGGTTGAGGCCCGTTTCTGACAGACAAGCTACCCCGGGGGTAACAGGTTCGTCGCGTCCGAGAGTTCATTAACTTGAATTCTCCCTAAAGCAACGAACGTTCTTCCACAAAGCATTCCCTAACAAGAAGGAGTTTCTCGACAATTCGGCGCACAAGCGACAAGCTTGCGCGAGCCGGAGGCAAGGCGAAAGCCTTGCATGGCTTCAAAAGTTTGGCCGGATAAAGAGAAATGCCTCTTTTGCAAAACGAAAGTTTTGCGAGGGCCGTCAAGCGCAAGCTTGATGAGACTGAACAAGGGAACGCAACTAGTCGTGGAAAATCGTTCAAACAGCATTATCGTGGGAGTATTCAGTTCGAATACATCGACGACGCGGTTTGATACATCGCTATCGGCTCGGGTCATCCTGGCGGTGCAGGAGCCGCCAAGGGTCGGGTTGTTCATCCGTTAAAAGCTCTTCAAGAAAAGTTTTCTTGGAAAGCAAACGAAAGACCCACGTTAGTTGGGTTCAGAACGTCGCGTCTAAAGTTAGCTCATATTTTTCGTAGCGCTAGCTCTAGCGATAAAGACAGTTCGGTGGCATCTCCAAGAAGTGTCTGGCCGTCTGAGGGTAAGGTTCTCTAAGTACATGGGAACTGGGCAAAAGTTTTGTCTTCCAATTGCTTTGGCTGCCGAGGGTGAAGGATGTCGTTAAGAGCGTTTTCCTGCATAATCAACGCATTGAAATAGCGTCAACAATCACGCTGGCAGCCATTCAAGCAAATTACGGGGACAAGCGATTTACTTTTTTAAATGCCCAGCTTCCAGCTTAAGAGAGGAACGGGGAACCGGCGCCACTGGTTTGGCGGTTGTGTCAACGCAAGCCGCGTAGCTACGCGCTAACGAATAAGACCTGAAAGCATCTAAGGTCGAAGTCGTTCCTAAAACGAGACGGCCTAGGTCGCGGGCAAGCAGACCCGTTTGATAGAATGGAAGTGTAAGCTTCGAGCCGCAAGGCGAGTTGTGAGCTAACCATTACTAAAGACCGTATTTTCGTCTTCCTAAGAACGAGCTTCCAAGCAAGCGCTTGGAAGTTTTAATGAAAGGGAGACGAAATAGTTTCATCTACCCCTCCGGAGAACTTTTGATTTCTTTCCCTGCACGGCGTGAAAAACACGGCGCTTGCACAAAATAAAACACTGGCGGAAAACTATTTTTTTGTTTTTAGAAAAGCTAGCGGCAGCACTGCAACTAGACAATTTTACAACTAAGCTAGCGAAAGCACTGCAAAAAAAAGAAAAATTAGATTTGTTAGCGGCAGCTATGCCTTTGCAACCTTCCTGTCAAGCTCCCTGATTTTTCCTTCAAGCGTTTTGAGGAACTGATCAAGGTGCTCCACTTGCTCTTGCGTGCCTTCGTGAATTGGCATCAGCTCGTGCTTGCCAAACTCTCGTTTAAGCCTAGAGTGCGCCTGCGAGAGCTCCGATAGCTTGCGCTTGCTTGTCTTGAGCTGATCCCGAACACTTCGCAGCAGAGTTGCCTTCTTGCTTAGCGCAATCTCCCTTGCAGTGGATTTCTTGAACTTCTTTTCAAGCGCGGAAATCTTCCTGCTTCCGCGCGCAACCGCCTTCTTTACTGAAGTAATGTCCGCGCCTTCGACTGTAATTGTTTTTGCCTTCGAAACATCGGAGAGAGCCTGTTCTAGCTTTGCGTGCTCTATTGAAGCGGCAGCCTCCAAATTTTCTAAGCGGTTTTGTAGCTCAAAAACCTTTTGCGCATTGTCTTTGCTGCTAGTGTCTGATTTGGCGCTCATTACTGAGTGGACTTCCTTTTCCAAGCCCTCGAGCGCCTTTCTCTCTCCCTGGTATTCCAACGCCATTTGCTCGTACTGCGCTTTTAGGAGCTTGTACTTTCTCCAAGTGAGAATAGTTTGGAAAAAGAGTATTACCGCGAATGCCGCAAGCAGCCAGAAGCCAACTTCAACGTAGTCAACCATTTTTTATCCACCTTGTGCAAAAAGAGTTAATTCAAAGAAGTTTATTAAAACGATTAACAGGTGCTTTTTATGGCAACGCAATTTGAGCAAAAAGTCTGGCAAACCTGCCGCAAAATCCCCAAAGGAAGAGTTTCAACTTATTCACAGTTGGCTAAAAAGATTGGCTTGCCTGAAGGGGCGCGCGCAGTTGGAAACGCGTTGAACAAGTCGCCTGGCATGCCTGCAGTGCCGTGCCACAGGGTTGTGCGAAGCGACGGGAGAGTAGGCGGCTTTAACAGCGGGCCTAGAGAAAAGGTTGCGTTGCTTGAAAAAGAGGGCGTGGAAGTTGCGCGCGGGAAAGTTGATTTGCAGGTCTTCGGCGACTAATCCGCTATTCATGCCCCCCGGTATTTTAATGTAAAAGATGAGAGGAAAAGGTGTTTTTCAAATTCAGGCCGCAGGCTCTTAAGCTTGCTGGGAAAGCTCGATGTCGGACCTCCTGAAACAACGTCGAGCGAGCCGTGCGTTGCATCCCAATTGTTCTTGATTAGTTGCTCCACGAGTCTATCGTATTCGTCTTTGGACTGGCTTCTAAGCTGAATTTTGCGGTGAATCACCACTTGGGCATGCCCTTCACCCATTGGCCTCACTCCGCCGAGCATGAAGCTGCCTGCAAGCTCCGTCAGCCTTGCGTGTTGGTTCATTTTCTCAACAATACCTTCGGAAAAACTTTGCAGTGGGTGCAGTTTTTCAGTAATTTGTATCGCCTCTTTTGATATGCTATTTCTTTTCAAGTTATATTATTTGCCTTTCAGCCACTGCTCTGCCAAGTCGTACATCACAAATTGCTTTTCGTCTTGCTTGAACTCTCGCGAGTGCACGCACCTCCTCAAAGTTTCATCCTTGAAAGTGGTTGGATACTTTACGTGCAGCAGCTCGTGGAAAACTAAGTAATCAATTACGTACTCTGGCACGCCGCGCCGGTCTAACTTGCTGTTGACCACTATCTTGTGGAAAGCACTGTCGTACCAGGCAAGCACGCGCTTGCTGTGCTCAAGCGACCAAGTAATGTCGGGCGCTTGCTTGCCGCGCAGCACTTCAGGGTATAGTGTAAGCACCTTGTTGAGGTGCACCCTCAAGTCAAAGACTTTTCCCTGCGGGGAGATGTCGCCTTTCCTTCCACGGCGCTCGCGCAGCGCGTCGTGCAATTTCGAGGCGCTTTCCCTTCCTGAAAACTGTTTGTACTGCAAGACGAATTTTGCCTGCTCTTCTGAAAGTTTTTTGTTGAACAACCGCGAGAGAAGGCCAAGTGCAAGGCCCAAGAGCACTTCGTTTGAAGCGCTTCGAAAGCCACGGCTTGCCTTTACAGTTATTTTACCGTATTTGAGCGTCGCGTTTGCCTTCAGGCCCGCATAGTCCTTGAAAATGCATTCCACTGCAACTTGCTTTTCAAGCATCAGCGCCGCAGTGCTAAACGCCACCGTAAGGTCGTTCTCGTCGAGGAAAATGCTTTCGTTTTCAATTGGGTGAGTGGGGTTCATTTTTGTCACTTCGTTTGCGGGAAAAATTGCGTTGCGATCCTGTGCAAGCGGCTGATTTCGTTTCTGTATTTCAAGTAATTTTGCACGTCGCTTCGGGCAAGGGGAGCTCTCAAGTCGTAGCGGTAGGTATATTGTGGAGTTATGTTTCCCATTTGCTTTAAGTGCGCTGCGTGACCGCCTCCCACTACCATTGCGTCAACGCCTTTTTTTACAGCCATTTTTTGCATCAATATGGAGCGATGCACGTTGAGTGCGTCAGAGAAGTCGAATGCTTGGTTCTGCCATTTTTTTGAAAAAGGCCGGTTTCCAAGAGTCTTGTTTACTTCAAGCGCCATTTTCAGTATTGCCCTGCTAAACACCGGTTGCTTTTTCCATTTGTTGCTGGAGTGTGTTTCGATCAAGTGTGGAAAGAAGTCCCTGCCGTTGATGGCGGCTTCGGAAAGTATCCAATAAAGGTGGTGGAAAAGCCGTTCAATTGGCTCTTTCTCAAGGTCAATTACGCTGGCGCCGTTTTTTCTCGCGTGCTTTAACACGGCCTGAAAAAAACGCTGCCCTGAAACGTCTTCCCAGTCGTTTCCTTTTCCGTAGAAAAGTCTTTTTTTTCTTGGATTTGTTTCAAGCGCAATTCTGTTAGGAAAGCCGCCTTTTTTCCTAAATGCACCCAGCAAACGAAGCACTTCGTTGCTTTGCACTTGCTTTTGCATCAGCTGCTCACGAACTTTTGCGTGACCGGTTTCAAGTTTCCTTAGTTTTTTTCCCTTTCTTTGTTTTGTTCGTCGCTTAAGGAGTAGGTGCGTTACCCCAAAAACCCTCATTTCCCCCGTCATTTTACGCATCCCTTGGACTTGTTTTTCCCTAGATCTTTAGCGCTTATATACTCTGGAATTCATAATTATATTGGAGAGGGGGGTGCACGGCTGTCGGTAGCGTTGCCTTCAAAAGGCGCGCAGCTGAGGAAGTTCTGCCCTCCCAACCGCTTCGGTTGAGTACATTTGCCGTTTAAGTGCGGCGGGCCGGGAACAGAAACGATAACCCGTTTCTTGAATTAGGATGACGCCCTCCGACTATCGAGGGAAGCGGGTGTGAAACGCGTCCGGCCGGGGAGCAAGGCCTTTGAGCCGCTAAGTCCAATGCCGTGGACAACAAAAGGCAGACTACGGCCCACCTCTCCAACTCATTCATCTGCTGCTTTTATTGCCCGTTCATAGAGCTTTTCAAACAGCGAGTAGTCTCCGTGATAAATTGGGCCAATCCAGTACATGTTCTTGCTTACAAAAACTCCAGCGCCTTCAGCCGCTTTTATCTTCTTGAGGATTGGAAGATGCGGCCAAAATTTATCGTACTTTTCAAGCAACAGCCTATTGAAGTTTTCACCAGCCTGTTGGGTGGTTTGCGGTGCGTCCTGGTAGGGCTCTGTTGAAAATGTCGAGTAAGGCGGCTAGTAGGTTGAGGTTGTCGTTGGTGTAACGGAGTGTTATTTCGGTTCGAATGGTTTTGGCCAAGCGGTTGCGTATCGCTTGGCCTTGTGTTCGCTTGTTTTTGCTGAAGGCTGATTCTATCAGGCTTCGCCTGTGGTAGGTGCGCGTGCGGAAGCACGCGGCGTGCTTCTTGCGGTATACGCCTTTCTTTACTCCTTTGCGCACTGGAATGTGTGGTTGTACGTGGTAGTCGCGCTCTAGCGTGCGGTGCACGCTTTCGGAGTCTGATGCCTTGTCTGCTACTAGAGTATTGAGGGGTGGTGCGTATTGGATAAGTCGCGGCAGATCGCGTGATTCGTGCACGCGCTTTAAGCGCGTGACTATTGACAGCCATTTCTTGCGCCGGGCGTCCAACAACGCGTTAACTTGCACTTCCGCCCTCGGCGGGCTGGCATTCGTACGCTTCAAGTAATGGAATGACGGGCTGCTTCGAGAGTAGTACGTTCCGTCCACTGCGGCAACGTTGGTCCAAGCAAAGCCTACGGTTGCGTTGAACAACGCGTTCCACAAAGCGCGTGGAACGCGCTTGGCCATCTTAGCCAGCGCAGAGTACGAAGGCGTGGAAACTCCAAGCCCGTTCAAAAGATTGCTTACCTTCCGGTACGAAAGCTTGCACAACTCCCGCAACAGCAGCGCTAGAACGTGCTGAAACAACTCGTACAACTTCGGCCCGAAACGATGCAGCCACCGAGGCAGCTTAGCACGCTTTAGCAAACGCTTAACTTTCCGAAACAACTTCGCTTCCTTCACGGAAAACACCTCGATCGTGTTTTCCCACCATCAGCCCCAGCCTAAACAACTGGGGCGATGGTTATAAAATCAGCTCAAACAAAGACTTTCAACAGAGCCTCCTGGTAGTCGTACTTTTTAAGGTACTGGTAGAGTTCGCGGTCTCTTGCCAGCGCAGAAAGCAGTTCCGAAGCACGCGTTCCGGCGCGCAGGGAAGCCAATTTGTTGAGTCTTGCCTTGGACTTTAATGCATCGAACATTCGGTCTTCAGGAGTTTTTTTCTTCTTAGAGGGTTTTGCCATTCCTGGGAAAAGCATTTTCCTTGCGTTCTTTTTGAGCTCCATCTGGGCTTTCGCTACGCACACTGCAAGAACGCCTGCTTTTTTTCTTTCCAGTGCTTGCCGGGCCGAGTGCAGTTTTTGGCCAATTTCTTTTGCAAAAGCTTCAGTGTGAAGCGGTATTCTCACCATTGGTTTCACTCTATTTCAAATATTTTTCTTAAGATCAAGCACTCGCTTTCCTCTTTTTCAACTGCTTTCCTCATTGGCTTGCTTGAAGTATTCGACAAGCGTCTTGTTGTCTTTGTGGTAAACTGCGCCGAAGAAAGGCAAGTGGTCGGCAATGATTTGCGCAGCTGCGCCTATGGCATCCCACCTTCTTGCCTTCGGCAAATGCGCCCAAAACCCCTCGTACTCGTTCCACAAGCGGCTCCCTATTTCCAACCTATGTTTATCCACGTCGGTGCCCTTTGGCGAGAGTTCAATAAACTTCACTAGTTGGTAAAGCTTTTTATCCCTAGCAAGCTTGGAGAACAAGTTGGAGACTCCCAGCCCAGCCAGCCTTGCGGCGCCAGCGTTGAGTGGTGTTTTTCCCGCGCTTCGCTTCACGCTGCGCCCAATGACTCTTTCAAGCCTAGTGGTGTGCTTTCCTTTAGATGCCTGCCTTACTTCAGGCAGGGTCAGTTTCCGCGCCCACTTTTTTAGGGAATCTTCAAGCTGGGTGTGATGCAAGGCAAGAAAATCTTCCTGCGCTTGAGGCCGTGTTGCTGGCGTTTGAGCAAACTCCTTGTACATTTCTTTCCTAAACGGCTCTACGTTAAATTCTATCCTCATGATAATTACCTTGGCGTATTTGTTTTTCTCGCTTCCTCAACGTCGTTTAGGAGTGTGCGTTAAGGCCCATTGGATTGCGTTTCTTACCTTGTTTCGGCCGTAACCATGTTGCCGCGCAGATTCTGAAAAGTGGAAGTGCGCAAATGGCTTTACTATGCTTCTCTCTTGTTCGGCGTCGTGCTCGTGTTCCGCTATAGAAAGCCTGGCGATGACTTTTCCATTGCGCATTACGTTGAGGCCCTTTGCCTCACCAAGAAACTTTGCCTTCACGAATTCAAGCCGGTCCGGTGCCGGAAGATCTTCGTAGGCAAATGCCAAATTTAGGTTACTGCTTAGAGTGCTTAGCTTCAGTCGCATTGCAGGAGTTTCCAACGCAAGTTTTTCCACCTTCATCGTGGGAGCGTGTAGGTTGCATTCCCTAAGTGCTTTGAGCACTGCATTAATTCTCTCTCGCTTGACCGAGCCCGCGATGTAATGTAGTTTCGTTGGGCTTGCCAAATGAGTAAACGATCCGAGTTCGCGTTTGCCTAGAGATATCTTCATGTTTTGGTTGGAGTCGAAAATTAACGGCCCGCCGTGCGAGAGGTCCCAAAGCTGTATGAATGGATCACCAGCTCCTATCATCCAATCTGCATACAACGACCTGCCAAAATGCTTGTCAATGGCTCTTTCCAAAAGCTCGCTGCTCACTATGCACGGCTGGGGAATCTTGACTGATATCGCTCGCGGTTCTCTGCTGGCTGGCATTTAATAGTAAAGCTTTAGCTGAACCCTATTTAAGTTTTGTTCGACAAACTCTAAACATGCTTACCAAGGAATTGCTTAGGCAAAAATTTGCGCAGGAAGCAAAGCAGCACTACCAAGTGGAGCTATTCAGAAATGAGGGCTTCTCGCGCTACGTGTGCCCGGATTGCAGCAAGGGCTACTGGAGCCGAACTGAGAGGGCAAACTGCGGCGATCCATCGCACGAGCCGTATGGTTTTTTCAAGGAAAAGCCACTGCGCGTTGACTACTGCAAGTTTTGGGACAAGTTCGCCGACTTTTGGAAGAAAAACGGCCACGCAGTAATACCCAGATATCCGGTAATCTCCCGCTGGAGGGACGACTTGTACTTTACAATAGCCAGCATAGTTGACTTCCAGAGGCTAGAGAACGGAAAAACTGTTTTTGAGTACAACGACAACCCCTTAGTTGTGCCGCAAATGTGCCTTAGGTTCAACGACATTGCAAACGTAGGCGTAACCGGCAGGCACTTGTCGTGCTTTATGATGGCCGGCCAGCACGCCTTCAACTGCGACAAGGAAGCGTACTGGAAAGACAAGTGCGTGCAACTCGACTACAATTACTTGACGCAAGTGCTAGGCGTTGACAAAAACGAAGTAGTGTTTGGTGAAGACGTGTGGAGCTTGCCTGACTTTTCCTCCTTCGGCCCCTGCATTGAAGCGTATTCGAAGGGCTGCGAGCTTGTCAACAGTGTTTTCACAGAGTTCCGTGCGGCAGGCCCAACCGGCGACGACATTCAGCCGCTTGAAATGAAGGTAATTGACGTTGGCTGGGGTTTTGAGCGATTGCTTTGGTATTACAGCGGAGCAACAAGCGTGTATGACGCCGTCTTTCCAACCGAACTTGAGTTGCTGCACAAAAACTCGCCAATGCAAATGGACAAGGAGCTGTTTGCAAAGTACTCGCGTCTTGCAGCTTCCCTCGACGTTGAGACAGTCCGCAATTTGAAGGAAGAAAAGCAAAAAATTGCAAAAGGCCTCGGCATATCACTGGAGCAAATGGAAAAGACGATTGCGCCGCTCCAGGCAAGCTACGCAATAGCCGATCATTCAAGAACGCTGTTATTCGCTTTGGCAGACGGCGCCATTCCATCCAATACTGCAGGCGGCTACAACATACGCCTGCTTGCGCGCAGGTGCTTCAACTTCCTAAACGAATATTCTTTCAACGTAGATTTGATGGACTTGATTGCGCTGGAAGCAAGGCTGCTCAAGCCCCTGTTTCCAGAACTTGAAGAAAGCCTGGAAGATGTCAAAGGAATTTTGTACGAGGAGAAGAGAAAGCACGCAGAAAGCAGAGAGAAGGCAAGGCGGCTGGCAACAACTGTGATTGCAAAAGGCAAGCCCCTCACTACAAACGAAATGGCTACGCTTTACGAAAGCCAGGGTGTTACGCCGGAATTGCTTGAGGAAGCCGCGCGCGCCGAAAACAAGTCAGTGGAAATTCCAAGCGACTTTTACAAGCTCATAACAGAAAAGCACGCAATGGAGCACAAGACTGCAAAGAAACTGCCTATTGAGTTTGAAGCGCTGCCTGCAACAGTCAAGCTCTACTACCAAGACGATTCACTCCGCGAAGCGGAAGCAACTGTGCTGGCAGTAAGCGGAAACAAAGTTGTCCTCGATAGGACGGTGCTCTACCCCGAAGGCGGAGGGCAAATGTACGACTTAGGTGAGTTGGGCGGAAGGAGAATAATCGAAGTGCAGCAAATTGCAGGCAAAGTCATCCACACGCTCGAGAATGCTTCTGGCTTGCAGGCGGGAATGAAAGTAAAGCTCGTAGTCAACTGGCAGCGAAGGGAGGCAATTGTCAAGCACCACACTGCAACCCACTTGATAATCCAATCCGCAAAGCGCGTGCTAGGCAACCACGTGTGGCAGTCGGGAAGCAAGAAAGACGAAGACCAGGCGCACGTTGACTTGACCCACTACCGAAAGCTTTCGCAAGAAGAAATCAATTCAATTGAGGCGCTTGCAAACAAGAAGATTTTAGAGCAAGTTGAAGTATCCGCGCGCGAAAAAGACCGTGGTGAGGCTGAAAAGAAGCACGGCTTCCGCCTCTACCAAGGCGGTGGCGCAATCGGAAAGAAAATCCGCGTAGTTGAAATCGACGGGTTTGACGTGCAGGCCTGCGGTGGCCTCCACTTGCACAACACTGGCCAAGAGGGCTTCATAAAAATTATTGGAAGCGAGCAAGTGCAGGATGGAATCGTTCGCCTGCACTATGTAGCCGGCACTAAGGCGCTCGAGTGGGTGCAAAAAAGGGAAAAGCAGTTCACCGACGCAGCGCGTGAGCTTGGAGTTCAGCCCGATTTGCTTTCCAAGGCAGTTGCAAACATTTTCAACGACTGGAAGGCGCGTGGAAAGCAGTTGGAGAAATTGGAGGAAGAGCTTTCAGGGCAGATGGCCGCAAACCTCTCCTCAAAAGCGCTTTCTTCAGGCAGCAAGAAGGTTGATGAAAAGAACCTGCAACTTTCCCAGAAAATGCTTGAAAGGCTTGCGCTAAAAATTGCGGAAAACACTTCCTTGTGCGCAGTAGTTTCCAACTCCGAGGGCGACGTGGTCTGCGCCTGCGGCAAGGAAAACGCCTCCAACGCCATTGAGCTTCTAAAAGCAAGGGGCGCGCGCGGCGGCGGCAACGAAAAGTTTGCGCGCGGAAAGATTTGAAAAAAAAAAGATTTGCTTTGCCTAACTGTTTTTCTTCACAGCGTCGTCTTGATTTCGGCCTGCCGGGCGTCGTCTATTTTCTTGCCGAGTATGGTGAACGCCTTTTGCGCGTCCTCCATTTTCAGTATGATTATCTTGTCGTTGTAGCACGAAAGCGTCTCCTCGATGTTCAATCCGCCGTAAGATATTGGCGAGAGCAGGTGTATCATCGCGCCGGGCGTGCTTTGGAAGTTGGTGTTGGACTGCATTGTAATTGTTGCAAGGCCTGTCCGGATGGCAATGGGGTTGAGGCCAAGTTTTTTGAACGCTGCAACCGACTTTTCGTCAACTACGAGGTTGGTTGCGGAAGCGCCTTCCACTGCGTGCTTGATGCTCAAGTGCTTTTCTAGAGTGTGCCAGTCAACCGGGTGCGGCAGCGTGATTATTGCTACGTCGCTTGCCATTGAGAGGGTGCAGTCTGCAAGCAGCTTGCGCATGCGCTTGTCGTAATCGTCTTCCTCGCGGCCCACGTCGCTCTTGTACCGCTTCACCGCGCTGATTATTGCCTGCACGTTGCCGATGCCAAGCTCGCCTGCAAGGTTGCGCGCCAACGCAGTTACGTTGACTATGTCTTGCCGCAGGTACTCGCGAATGCCTGGCTTTGCGGAAAGCCTCTTGCGCACTAACACTGCAATGGATTCTTCTCTTTTCAAGTAAACGCCTCTTCCTTTCGGCCCAAACTGGCCTATGACTGTCCTCTCAAGTCTATTTACGGCCAAAACTTATTTAAATAGTTTTGCAGTCCCCACTGCGGGAAACGCGAGTGGGCAGCCCCAACGGGAGGCAATCCCTAAGACGTAAGTCTTTATTTGGCCTGGCGCCCAACCGCTTCCCAATCACACTACTAATTTTGTCGCTAAGCATTTAGTGCGTATTGCACAAGCTAGTGGTTGGGAGAAAAGAAAAATAAAAAAGAAGAAATTGAGAAAAAGAAAGAAGGGGAATAAGTTCAATTAACTTATTCGTCCATTCCCATGCCGCCCATCCCGCCTGCGCCGCCAGCTCCACCTGCCCCACCGGGGCGGCTCCTGCTGGCGATGATGTCGTCGATTCGCAGGATCATTTCGGTGACTTCGCTGGCGCTCTGCATTGCCTGCTTCTTTATCTTAAGCGGCTCGATTACGCCCAACGCCTTGACGTCTGCAACCTTGTTCCTGTAAACGTCGATGCCTGCGCTTGATTGCTTGGCTTCGTGCTTGTTGCGCAGTTCCACTAGAGTGTCAATGGCGTCCATTCCACAGCTCTCAGCAAGGGTTCTCGGAATTACTTCAAGTGCTTCCGCGAAAGCTTGGATGGCGAGTTGCTCCCTTCCGCCAACTTCCACGGCGTACTTCCTTAGCCTGCGTGCGAGCTCTATTTCAGTTGCACCGCCGCCGATGACGTACTTGCCTTCCTCGATTGCGCTTGAAGTCGCTCCAATTGCGTCAACCAGCGCCCGCTCGCCTTCGTCTATTACGTGCTGCGTGCTTCCCCTCACTAGGATGGTGACTGCTTTTGGATTCTTGCACTTTTCTACAAAAATCATTTGCTCGCCGGCAATCTTTCTCTCTTCAACTAGGCCTGCGTGGCCCAAGTCCTTTGAGGAAAGGCTGTCAAGCGTTGTTACAAGGCTTGCTCCAGTTGCCTTTGAGAGTTTTTCCATGTCGCTCTTCTTTACCCGCCTTGCAGTGAGTATTCCCTTCTTTGCTAGGTAGTGCTGTGCAACATCGTCAATGCCCTTTTGGCAGAAAAGAACGGTTGCCCCGCTTGCCGCAATCTTGTCGGCCATCGTGTGGAGCATCTTCTCTTCCTGCTCGAGGAAAGAGGTGAGCTGGTCGGGCGAAGTGATGGAGATGCGCGTGTCGGTTTCAGGCTTCTCTATTTCAAGCGCCGTGTCGATTAGCGCAATCTTTGCGTTCTCCACCCTCTTAGGCATGTTGGGGTGGACAACTTCCTTGTCGACTATCACTCCGTTGATAAGGGAAGTCTGCATCATGTCGCCGCCCTGCTTTTTCTCAATCTTTGCGTAATCCTTCTCAATGATTACCTTGCCGTCCTTCTTTTCGGCAATTTGCGTGACTGCGCTAACTACAAGCTCCGCGAGCTTCTCCTTGTTGTCGCCTGCGCCAACAGTCTTGCTTCCCATAGAGATTGCAGCGATTTTCTGCAAGGTCTTCTTGTCCTCGAGTGAAACAGACTCGCCTATCTCGTAGAGGACTTCAATCCCCTTCTTTGCAGCAAGCTTGTAACCGTTGATTATAGTTGAAGCGTGTATCCCCTGGTCAAGCAGCTCGCTTGCCTTCTTGAGAAGCTCGCCTGCAATCACCACTGCCGTGGTGGTGCCGTCGCCTACTTCCGCATCCTGCGTCTTGGCGATTTCTACCATCATCTTTCCAGCAGGGTGCTCAATGTGCATCTCCTGCAAAATGGTTGCGCCGTCGTTTGTAATCACAATGTCCCCCATTTCGTCTACAAGCATCTTGTCCATTCCCTTTGGCCCAAGAGTGCTCTTGACTGCCGAAGCTACTGCGTAGCCAACTGCAATGTTAGTCCTCTGGGCGTCCCTGCCTAGAATTCTTGAAGAGCCTTCCGGCAAAACCAGTACCTGCTGCCCGCCAATCTGTCCCTGACTCATGCAAACCACCCTCCTTTCAAAAACTGCCTCTTAAATCGTGAAAACTCGCTTCCCCAAGCAAACAACTGCCTGCAAAATTAAGTGTTAAACAGCCTTGCCTGACAAAACGAGTGAACTAATAGGCAGAAAACAAGTTTAAATGAGTTTCGTTACGGAGCGCAAGGGGCTTTTTTTGTAAGGAGTAAGTAGAATATGCCTTGGAGTTCAAGTTTTACTCTATTGGTTCTATCTCTATTTTGTCTGGCAAAAAGCATATCTTGAATTTATCAAAAATGCTTCGGCGCCCTATTAGGATGGTGCTAGCAGTATTTCGAGGATGCAGAACATGGATTACAGCTGCAAATTCTTTCCCAGCTAGTTGAATTATAGCCGCCCCCTCGTACGTCTCCATGCACCTGCTCCCACAAGCGCCAGTTCCGCCGATTACTTCTCCAGATATGTCCATGCCTGCAGCAACTGCAAAGTCATGCGGTAATATCGTATTGTCTGCGCCAGAATCTAGCAAACCCTTCAAGTTAAGATAGCTGCCATCCTTTCGCTTAATTTTAAACGGAATTATGGGCTAGTTTATTCCATTAACTGATTCATAATCGTACAAAACCATGCAAAAACCCGATTTAGAAAAAGCAGACTTGATTTTTGGCAGGTATCTTTGAAACCAGCACATTAGGCAGCTCGGCCGAACCAATGTTTTTCAGTAAGCTGCTTAGATTGTCGTTAGATTCGATTATGGCAAAATCACTTTTTTGCATGCCAACAGCTACCCACTTACCACTATTTCTAGAAAGTAACGGCGAATTAGCCGACATCCAACGGTTTGCCTTGTTAAGGTCAAACTCCTTGTTTCCCATCTCAACCTAAATTAGTTGCGTTAAGTTTCCTTTTAAACTATGTTACGTTCGGGCTTGTTTAAAAATTACGTTTATACTGCCCGTCTTTCTACGCAAAGAGAGTTACTGTTCACTTACTACACTGCGCTAGTAGGGTTTTTTCTAAAGTAGCCTGTTTTGCTCAAAAAGACCTAAGCTTGGTCGCCTTTGGCTTTCGGCCATTGGTTGTATCCGATTGTGGACCGGTTTGACTGGTATTTATTGATTAGTTCAATTTCTTTTCGGTTTACTTCTTTGTCGGATGCGGTTTCAGACTCCCATATTATTTCTCTTTTGATTACGAAACTCTGCCTTTTTTCCTGTGGAAAATCCTTTTCGATAAGCTTGTCGTCGGCGCTGCCGAAATAGTTGATGCTATTTGTCAAATCTTTACCGATGTAGATTTTACCATTGGGGTAAGTTATTTTGTAAATTACTTTCAAGGCTAAACACTCTACCCCTTGTCAACTATCTCAATCTTCTTGAACAAAATGGCTGCCTCGCCGATTGGTTTTCCACTGGCAATTTGCGTGTAGTCGCCCCATTTGCCCAGAGAGCAGTCGAACTGCTTGCAAGCCTCTTGCGAAGAGAACGGAACTATTGGAGAAAGCAATTGCGTAAGTGCGAAGGCGGCTCTTGTTGAAAGGAAGAGAACTACGCCCGCCTGCTTTACATCTGTTTTCAATAGCTTCCACGGCTCGCGCGCGTTGAAGTACGAGTTGCACTCGCCGGAAAACTCCATAATTCTCTCAAGCCCCTCCTTCAAGTTGGCTTTCTCAAACTCTGCGCCGACAACGCCTGCAATCGAGTTGAGCTTGGCTTCAAACACCTTGTCAGCTTCGGTGAAATCCTTCTTGTCTGCTTGAGGAATTTTCCCTTCAAAGTTTCGCTTCACTATTGAGAGCGTGCGGTTGACGAAGTTACCGTACTTGTCAATGAGCTCGCTGTTGACCTTGCTTGCAAATTCGCTCCAGAGGAAGTTGCCGTCGCTCAAGTTGTTGGGCGTAATTGCGGTAAGGTAATACCTGTAATAGTCTGCCGGGAATTTTGCAAGCGCGTCTTTAAGCGTAATGAAAGTCCCGCGGCTCTTGCTCATCTTCTGTGCTTCGATGTTGAGATACCCGCGAGTTGGAATTGAATAGGGTGTTGCAAAGCCTGCTCCGTCAAGCATTGCAGGCCAGAAAAGAAAGTGGAAGTACTGGATGTCTTTTCCAATGAAGTGGTAGATTTTAGTGTCGGTCCTCTTGCCGGTTTTTGAGTCCTTGCCCCAAAACTCCTGCCAGTCAAGCTTGTTGTCGTCGCAGTACTTCTTTGTTGAAGAAACGTAGCCAATTGGCGCGTCAAACCACACGTAGAAGAATTTGTCTGCAACGCCTGGAATTGGTATTCCAAAGTACGGCCCGTCGCGCGTAATATCCCAGTCCTGCAATCCCTTGTCAACCCAGTTGAGCAAGTAGTTTACAACATCGCTAGGCAAATTCTTGTTTTTAGTTAGAAACTCCCTGCAAAACTCCTCTCTAGCGCTCAACTTGAAGAAAAAGTGCGTGCTTTCCTTCTTTGTGGGGGGCTTTCCGCAAATGGCGCACTTTGGCTTGATGAGGTCGGCGGGTGTGTATACCCCGCCGCACTTTTCGCACGAGTCTCCATACTGTTCTTCAGCCCCGCACTTGGGGCACTGCCCTTTCACATACCTGTCGGGAAGCACGCGGTTGTCGCTGGCGCAGTAAGTCTGCTGCACCTTCTTTTCATAAATCAAGCCCTTCTTGTTGAGCTCTTGGAAAAAGTAGCCCGCAAGCTCGGTGTTTTCCGGCGAGTCGGTGTGGTAGAAAATGTCAAAACTCACTCCAAAAGCGTCAAAGTCTTCCTTGTGCTTGGTTCTCCACACTTTCACAAACTCCTGTGGGGAGATTTTCTGCTGCTCTGCCTTAAGCTCAATGGGAGTTCCGTGCTCGTCGGTAGCGCAAACAAATAGAACTTTCTTGCCTGCAAGGCGGCAGTAGCGCACAAACGCGTCTGCTGGAAGGTATGTTGAGCGAGGATGGCCTAGGTGCAGCTCGCCGTTTGCGTAAGGCAGCGCCGCAGTAACCAGTATTTTCTCTTGTTCTTGCTTGTTGAAGTAAACCACCGTAAATATGCAAAAAATGCTTTTTTGCTCACTAAAGAGGTGACTCAAAAGCCTAATTAAAATACGCCCACACAAATTATTCTACAGCAAAGCAAACTTTTTTGTGTTGCTCCGATCGTCTAGTCCGGTCCAGGACACTGGCCTTTCGAGTCTTAAAAGACAATGAGGCTTAGAGACGAAGCAAGCCGGTAACCCGGGTTCGAATCCCGGTCGGAGCACTCTTACTTTTTCTTTGTTCCAAAAAATGGGGCTAGCGGCTGCCAGCCGTTTGCAAGCTTGTTTTCGCGCCGGAAACGCTTAAGAAATGCGCCCAAGGTTGCTTTGGCGATTCCCGCATCATTGCAGAGGAAAGCGAGGGTTTCTTTCCCTTTAGAATCCACGTGCTTGCGTAAAAGCCCCTCAAAAACTTCTCCTTTGATTTTTGGAGCACCCGCCTTGCCTTCAAGCAACTTTTCGTTCCTCAAATGCCTCAAAATTAACACGAGCGTTGCCTGGCTGGCAGCTTTCAATTGAGCGTGGCTTTTCAATTCTCCGCTTTGCTTCATCTCGTTGGCAAGCGCTTCAAGCGAGGGAGCTTTTTTTCCAAGCCGTGCCAAAACCGAGTTGGCTATGCGAGTAGCGTCTGGCAGTAAGTGCTGCAATGAAAATAGCTTTTTGTCATTGATGCCCTTGTATTTGCCGGTACGATCATAGTGTTGTATTGGATGCGCGTTACGGCCGCTTGGAAGCTGTTTTACCACGTTTTTTCACCGTCTGCTAAAACTGCCTTTTGCTCTCTATGCAAGTTGTTTGAAAGCCTTTTTTATCCTTTGCGCGTCCAATGCTTATCGTGGTGGTTTCGATGTTGCAGAACATGCTTGACTGGTTTAAAGACGAGGAAAACGGCTTTTTTGTAATGCACGTGGCAGCAGTATTCGTGCTGGCGCTGGCAGTGGAATACTTCGCCAGAATCTATACTACCTTTTCATATCCTACGATAATCTTCCTTGCAGCTGCAAGCTTCATGTGGAACTACCCGACTTCCGCAATCAAGGGGCACGGGCTGTTCTCGCAGTTCCTCATTGAACTGCGCCTGCTGTGGCTGGTGATACTCGGCGCAGTGTTCGAGTACGCCGCTTTTGGCTTGTTTGAAAACCACGTCAACAGGCTGTTGGCTTTGGCCGCATTCGTTCTAGGCCTAGTAGTCTTGTTTGCAAGCCACGCGCGCCTGCACGAAAACATCGTGAAAGAACGTGGCTTCCAGTGAGGCTTGCCAAACTCAGCGAAAAGGGGGTTATGCAAATGGATTTTGCTTCAATAGCGTGCGCGCCACTGGACAACCGCGCGTACGTAGTATGGGACAAAAACAAAACCGCAGTAGTGATAGACCCCTCGATGTCGTTTGAGGAAATATCTGCCCTTGCAAAGAAGGAAAAGCTGTCGATAAAACTTATTGTAAACACGCACGGCCACCACGACCACATGTTCAACAATTACGAGCTCAAGGCGGCAACAGGCGCGCAGTTGTGCATCCACGAGCTAGACGAGTACCGGCTTGAGAAAAACTCCGGCGAGACTCGACCGTGGCTGCCCCGCTCTCCCATCTATCAAAAAGAGGATTTTACTTTCAAAGACGGGCAAGTGCTGCAGGCAGGTGAAGTGAAGCTAAAAGTAGTTCACGCGCCCGGCCACACGGAAGGGAGCAGCTGCTTTGTGCTCGAAGGCGGGTTTGAAGGAAAGCCCGTTCTTTTCACCGGCGACACGCTGTTTAAGGGAACTTTTGGAAGAACCGACTTTCCTGGCGGCAACGAAACGCAAATGTGGCAGAGCCTGAAGCTGCTCTCTGCATTAAAAGAAGACTACTTGGTTTTGCCAGGCCACGGTCAGCAGACAAACCTTTCCTCCGAGAGAGCTTGGATGGAAAAGCTCGTGAAAGAAAAGCTGGGCTGAACTTGGAAAACCGCTTCTGGGAAATCGATTTTGCGCGCGGCGCCGCAGTGCTGGCAATGATTATTTTCCACGCGCTGTTTGACTTGAACTACTTTGCCGGCTATTCTTTCGACCTTTCAAGCGGGTTTTGGTGGCTGCTTGCGCGCGCAACCGCGTTTTCGTTCGTTTTTCTTGTGGGAGTTGGCTTGTACTTGAGCTACGCCCGCTCAATAAAGAACGGCTTTCCATTCGTTGCAAAAAAGTTCCTAGTAAGAGGTGCAAAAACCTTCTCGCTCGGCTTGGTGGTAACGCTTGCAACCTACCTGTTTCTGCAAGGGAAAGGCACGATTTGGTTCGGCGTGCTCCATCTGATAGGAATTGGAATAATCCTTTCAATACTTTTTGTGCGCAACGCAAAACTCTCCCTTATTGCTGGCGCTGCAGCAATACTTGCGGGCTTCTTTTTGGAAAGAATTTCAGTTGACTCGCCTTACTTGCTCTGGCTTGGCGTTAAGTTTGCTGGCTTTTATTCCTTCGACTACTTCCCGCTCTTCCCTTGGCTGGGCGTAATGCTGCTAGGCATTGCGGCAGGCCGTGCCCTCTACCAAAACGGTGAAAGAATCTTTAGAATCCACCAGCCTCGAAACTTTCTCGTGGAGCTTTTGGCGTTTGCCGGCAAAAATTCGCTTTTAATTTACTTCATCCACCAGCCAATCCTGATAGCGCTGGTATTTGCCCTAAAGGGAGGCTTTGGCGCTTGACGAACTGTTTGTAGGCGTAAGAGCTTTTTTTATTTTTTTGCATCAAATAGGTGTCAGGTGATTTTGTTGGACTTGATTTCTGAACTGATGGATTTTGCGTTTTCGGAAAAGAAGCATCTGCTCGACTTGAGCGCGCTTTTTGGCGACTTAGGGGACATGCTCTAGAAATTGCTTAGAATTAAGTTTTTTTAGGCAACAAGCTTGTAGACTGAGTCTCCAGCCCGCGTCTTGCCTTCTACCTTGAGCCCAACTTGCCCCCCGCGCGAAACGGAGGCCACTTCTTTTTTGTCAACCTGCATTGAAGAAATTCCCTGCATAAAGTCAGTTGTGGCGCCCTCAAAACTTACCCTGTCGCCTATCTTTAGGTCGCGTGAAACAGTTACCACTGCAACCCCGATTTTTGCAAAAAAATGCGTCACCTCGCCGGATAAGAGTTTTTTCAAATCACGTCGCCTCAAAAAACTAGTTTTTAGAATTTGATTATTTCCCTTTCTTCCAGTTCCTTCCAAATTTCCTGCGCAAGCTCTTCCTTGCTTTTCGGCTTGCCGTCCTTTAGGGCGTCTATGCGTATTACCGGCAGGAATTCAGAGACCCAGGCGTAAGCTTTTCTCACCTTCTTTTGGAACGCCGCATCCGACTCTAGAATGTCCTTTGTTTCACGCGTGCCAAGGAAGGCGTTTTCTGCAGGCAAGTCAATCCACACCGTAGCGTCGGCATCCGGCATTGGTGACTCGAGCCTCTGCAGCCAGTCAAAAATCTCCCTCCACTGGCTTTCCGGCGCGTTTGCAACCTGGAAAATGTTTGACATCTTGTACCTGTCGCAAACAATCAGCCGGCCCGCCTTGAGCTCCTTGTGGAAAGCCTCGCGGAACTGCATCCTGTCAAGGGCATAAAAAATAGACCCGCAGTAAGGCGAGATTTTCTCCTTTGCCCCAAACTCGCCTTTCAAGTACTGCCGGACGATCTTTCCATAGTCTGTCTGCTCGTAGGTGGGGAACTTGAAGCAAAGGGGGCTGCCACCTTTTTCGTTGAGCTTGTTTACAAACAACTGTACCTGCGTTGCCTTGCCAACCGCGTCCAATCCTTCAAATGCAATGAGTTTTCCGCGCATGAAAAAAACCTCCAAACTAGAAGCATGTACATTTGATTGTTTTTAATTCTCTACGCTTTCTTGGAGGGAGAAAAGGAATTTAAACTCCAAAGAGCGCCTTGACAACCGACTGCAAAGCAATAGCCGCAACAGGAACAAGCAAGTTGTCGTCAATTTCGGCAGGAATCGTTTCAATCAACGCCAAAACAAGCGAATAGGCAAGCGCGCTTGCAAGCGGAATGAAGAACGCGGCGGAAGCCGCCCCGAAAGCAAAGAACGCTGCAGTGCCAGCCCAGCTTTTCTTTGAGTTCCACGGGAGCTTGTTTTTGCCCCAAGTCCTACCAACAATTGTGGAAGCGCCGTCACCGAAGGCAAGCACTGCAACCATTGCAAGCGCAAAACTTGCAGGCGCCAAAGTCATAAGCAGCAGGCAGCCGGAAGCGTAATGCATCGCACCCTTGCCCGGAATGACGCCCTTTCTCTCAAAAGTATCAAGTATTTCGTGCGCGAAAGGAACGGGGCAGCCTAACATCACCAAGCCCACTCCAACAATGCCTATTGCAAGCGCACCGGCGAGCAAGGTGACTGCCAAAGCCATTCCAAAAAACACTGCCGAAGCAATTATTGCGCCTCCAAAAACAATGTGCAAAGCCTGCCTGCGTATTTCCTTCTCCAAGTTCCATCCAACATTGCCCTTCTTGCCGCCTTTTTTCACCTTCATTTCTTTTGCAGCAAATGCCTTCCTTCCCCTATAGCGCGCGTAAATACCAAGCGCAAGCGAATAGATTGCAATGCCCAGCGCAAAGCCGGCTGCAACCTGCTCTGGAGAATGCACGTTGAGGTAGATTCTAGAATAGCCTATCACTAGCGCAGCGGGCGCAAAGAAAAGAAAGGCAGGCGTTCCAAGCGAGGCAATTGCAAAAACAGTTGAAATAAGCGCGTGAGTGGAAGGCAAGCCCGCATCGTAAGGGCAGATTATCAGTGCCGCCCCGTCAACGCAAGGCCGGTCTTGTGCAAAAAACACTTTCAACGCAGGGCCTGCAACCGCAGCAAGCAAAAGCGCAATCAATAGTG
>OBEQ010181464.1_pt1 | contig 26443 bp, 29 predicted proteins | sample 1670901 | NCBI WGS metagenome assembly OBEQ01 (sample SAMEA104232315, study PRJEB22302) | groundwater metagenome | biome: forest; feature: aquifer; material: groundwater | place: USA | collected 2011-08-07 | depth 5.4 m | reverse complement strand
GTGAATTTTGAGGATCCGGAAGCCGTCAAAAACAAGATCTCTTTTGATAATTTGACCCCGCTTTATCCGGAGCGCCGTCTGGTTCTGGAAACCGATCCCGGTGAGGCCTCAACGCGCGTGATGGATCTTTTGACGCCGCTCGGCTGCGGCCAGCGCGGGTTGATTGTGGCGCCGCCCTACAGCGGAAAAACGATTTTGCTGCAAAAGATCGCCAATAGTATTTCAAAAAACATGCCGGATGCCTATCTGATCATTCTTTTGATCGATGAACGGCCGGAAGAAGTGACCGACATGCAGCGGTCGGTGCGCGGAGAAGTCATTTCTTCCACGTTTGACGAGCCGGCGGAACGGCATGTGCAGGTTGCGGAAATTGTGCTGGAAAAAGCAAAGCGGCTTGTGGAACACAAACGCGATGTGGTCATTTTGCTCGACAGTATCACGCGTCTCGCCCGTGCCTATAACACCGTTGTTCCGCACTCCGGAAAAATTCTCTCCGGGGGTGTGGACGCCAACGCACTGCAAAAGCCCAAACGTTTTTTCGGCGCCGCGCGCAATGTGGAAGAAGGCGGCAGTTTAACCATCATCGCCACGGCCCTTGTCGACACGGGTTCGCGGATGGATGAGGTCATTTTTGAAGAGTTTAAGGGTACGGGAAATATGGAGCTGCAGCTGGATCGCGGGCTCTTCCAGAAGCGCATTTACCCGGCCATTGATGTAAAAAAATCCAACACCCGCAAAGAAGATTTGCTGATGACGCCCGAGGAATTGTCCCGGGTGTGGATTTTGCGCAAGGTGTTGAATGAATTGAATCCGGCGGAAGCGATGGAGCTTTTGGTGGACCGGCTTAAAAAAACAAAAAGCAACGCAGAATTTCTCATGAGTATGAACAAAGGGGATCGGTAAAAGGAGAACACCCATGAAAAAAGAAATTCACCCGAAATACGAACCCACAACGTTTGTCTGTGCCTGCGGCAGTGTGATGGAAACGCGCTCTGCCAAGGGCGGGACGGTGCAGGTCGATGTTTGCTCCAAATGCCACCCGTTTTTTACCGGCAAGCAAAAATTTATGGATGTGGCCGGGCGTATTGACCGGTTTAAGAAAAAATACGGCGAGCGCGTGGCAACGAATAGCAAAAAGGTCAACGTGAAAAATAATGAAAAGAAAGTAGCGCGTGACGAGTGACGCGGACCACGCGGCACGAATTACGCCAGATGCGCTATGCTTCTCCTAGAACGCTTAAAAAAAATCGCCGAACGCGCCAAATCCTTGGAACAGGATCTCTCCGACCCTTCTGCGGCAAAGGATCTGAAGAAGTTTCAGAAATCTTCCAAGGAATTGGCAGAGCTGCGCCCGCTTGTGACGGCTTTTGAGGAATATCAGAAAATGGATGCCGAATCCCGTGAAATGGCCAAGGGACTGCAAGACAAGGAATTAGAACCGGAGATGTTTAAGCTTTATCGTGATGAAAACGAACGGCTCGAAAAGTGCAAAAAGGAACTCCAGATTAAAATCGAAGACCTTTTACTTCGAGGGTCCGATCCTAACAGCGGGCGCGATGTCTTGCTGGAAATCCGGGCCGGTACCGGCGGCGAAGAAGCCGCTCTTTTTGCGGCAGATCTTTACCGGATGTATTTGAGGTATGCCACAGAGCACGGTTTAAAAACGGAAGTGATGGACGCAAATTCGACGGGCAAGGGCGGGTTCAAGGAATTGATTATCAGTGTCACCGGCACGGAAGCTTATGCTCTTTTCAAATACGAAGGCGGGATTCACCGGGTGCAGCGGGTTCCTGAGACCGAAGCCAGCGGGCGGATTCATACGTCGGCGGTCACGGTGGCGGTGTTGGCCGAGGCCGAAGAAGAAGAAATGAAAATCGACCCAAAGGATTTGAAAATTGATGTTTATCGCGCGTCCGGCGCGGGCGGGCAGCATGTCAATAAGACGGAGTCGGCAGTCCGGATCACGCATATCCCCACGGGATTTGTGATCAGCTGCCAGGACGAACGTTCTCAGCATAAGAACAAGACAAAAGCGATGCGTGTCCTGCGTGCCAAACTGTATGAGATGCAGCAGGCAGCCGAACATGACGAAATGGCGCTGATCCGTAAAACCCAGGTGGGAACAGGCGACCGGTCGGGTAAAATCCGGACCTATAACTTTAGCGACAGCCGTGTGACAGACCATCGAATCGGTTTGACTTTACATGCCTTGGATGATATTTTAAACGGCCATTTGGACCCCCTTGTGCAAGCGCTCCACCAGCATGAACGCACTCAAAAGCTGATCCATGCAGCGTAACATGGGTGCGCCAATGATTCCACAGACCGAGAATCAACGGACGGATAAAAATTTATGGGATTCATGGGCAGGTCTTCTTTCGTGGGGAATGGAAGAACTGCGGGCTTTCGGGCCGCATGAGTCCCAAACTAACGCCGAATATTTGCTTGAAGAAGCCTCCGGGGGAAAATACTGGAAGCTTTATCTGGAAGAAAAAGATCCTCCTTCGGGCGCTGTTGTGGAAACATACAAGCGCTGGATTGCAGCGCGCAAGCGGCGTATGCCGGCAGGGTATGTCACCGGCAGGGCCTATTTTCGCAACGAAATCCTGGAGGCGGGTCCCGGCTGTTTTGTCCCCAGGCCTGAGACCGAACGGCTTATGGAGGCTGTGATTGAAAAGACCGGGTTCCCAAAGGACGCCAAGTTTTCATTTCTGGATTTAGGAACGGGTTCCGGCGCAATTGGCATTTCACTGCTGCGGTATTTTGAAAATGCGTGCGCCGTTCTGTCGGATATTTCTGAAGGGGCTTTGGCGATTGCGCGCCGTAATGCCGCGCGTTATGGGCTGCAAGACCGCGCTGAGATTATAAAGTCGGATTTATTTGAAAATTTTCTTGGCCGGGCAGAAGGCCCGCAAGCCGGCCGGCGATGGACGCTGATTGTTTGCAATCCGCCGTATTTGGCGGAGCAGGATTGGACGGCTGTAGATCCGGAGCTCGGTTACGAACCAAGGATTGCCCTGGACGGCGGGGCGGATGGTTTCGATTATTACCGAAACATTCTTAAAGAAGCTGCCGGATTTCTTTTGAGTGATGGCTGGATTTTTTTTGAAGTCGGCCGGGGGCAGGCGCCGGTTGTTGCCCGGTTGTTGGAGGAGAGCTGTTTTAAGAACGTACAAATAGTAAAAGACTTGGCCGGCATCGAACGGATTGTTGCAGGGCAAAAAAAATCATGGATAAAATAGTCATTCAGGGCGGAAAACGAATGCGCGGCGAGGTCTCGCTGGCAGGTTCCAAGAACTCGGCTTTGCCGATTATGGCCGCGGCACTGTTAGCAGAAGATGCTTCGACTATTTTCAATGTGCCCAATCTGCGCGACATTCAGACGATGATCAAGCTTTTGAGGTCCCTGGGTGCCAGGGTCCATTATGAAGATGAGGCCTTGACGATTAAACCCGGCCATGAGCTGACTCACAAAGCACCTTACAAGCTGGTGAGTACGATGCGCGCTTCAGTCTGCACACTGGGGCCGCTTCTGGCGCGCACGGGTATTGCCGAAGTTTCGATGCCCGGCGGATGTGTGATCGGTCCGCGGCCCATCGACCTGCATTTAAAAGGTCTGGAAGCTCTTGGAGCAAAAATCAAGATTGAACACGGTTATGTTGTCGCCCGGGCTTTAAAATATTTAAAAGGCGGAGAACTTTATTTGGGCGGCGCTTTTGGTTCCTCCGTGCTGGCCACGGGCAACGTGATGATGGCAGCCTCGCTAGCCCGCGGTAAAACAATCATCCAAGGTGCGGCCTGCGAGCCTGAAGTGGTGGACCTGGCCTGTTTCCTGAGAAAAATGGGTGCCAGGATTTCCGGCGAAGGTTCGCCGCGCATTGAAATTGACGGTGTTAAAAAATTACACGGAACGCAATACACGGTCGTCACCGACCGCATTGAATGCGGCACTTATATGTTTGCCTCCGCCATGACCGGCGGGGATGTTTTAATCAAAAAGGCCGTGCCGGCACACCAGAGCGCCGTCATCGATAAACTGATTCAGAGCGGGGTGCGCATTGATAAAGGCAAGAACACCCTGCGCGTGAAAGGGCACGCGCGGCTTAAGCCGGCCGATATCACGACCTTGCCTTATCCCGGTTTCCCCACGGATATGCAGGCTCAGATGATGGCACTCATGGTGATTACGCCTGGGATTAGCGTGATTACGGAAAAAATTTATCCAGACCGTTTTATGCACGTGAGTGAATTGAACCGAATGGGCGCAAAAATTTATTTGGAAAGCGCCCGCGCGATTATTCACGGGGTAAAACGTCTCAGCGGCGCGCCGGTGATGGCATCTGATTTACGCGCCAGCGCGGCTTTAGTGCTGGCAGGCCTTGTCGCGGAAGGCCAGACGGAAGTGCACCGGGTGTATCACCTGGACCGTGGCTACTATAATATGGAAGCAAAATTAGCGCAGCTTGGCGCGATGATTCACCGCGAGAAAGAGTAAAAATCTATTTTAAGGGTCGAAACCCAATGGTTTCGACACGTTCTCGAGGCCTTGAAGGCCTCGTATACACAGGAAAGGAGGGCAAATTGGTTAGAATCCGTTTAAAACGTTTTGGTTCAAAAAACGAACCCCACTGGCGCATTGTTGTCACAGACATCCTGTCGCCGCGCGACGGCCGGTTTATTGAAGAAATCGGGCATTACAAAGCGCTTGGGGCTAAAGATATGTTTGATGTGAAAAAGGACCGGCTGGATTATTGGGTTAAAAACGGTGCCCAGATGACAGAAACTGTGAAAAGTCTCTTGAAACGTGCTGAGCGCAAAACCCGGAATGCGGCGAAGAAGTAAAGAAAAGTCTTGAGGCGCGAGTCTTTCATAAGAAAGTCTTGAGGTATGAGTCGTGAGTCGTGAGTAAAACAGCCAAAAAACTTAAATCTTTTTTCACTTTTACTCAAGACTCATTCCTCAAGACCACGACTTGTTTTTAAGGTAAACTCAATGCGCATTGACATCGTCACGCTGTTCCCGGGTTTTTTTCAGGGACCGCTTCAGGAATCGATTTTGAAACGTGCCCAGCAAAAAGCACTGGTAAAACTCGCCGTCCATAATCTACGAGATTATACGCATGACCGGCATAAGACGGTCGATGCAAAGCCTTTTGGCGGCGGCGCAGGGATGCTGATGAAGCCGGAGCCCCTCTTTGAATGTATTGAGGCCATCCGGAGTAAGGGCTGGGTCGTTCTTTTGGACCCGGCCGGAGAATCTTTAAAACAGCCCTTGGTTCGCAAACTGGCCCGCAAGAAACACCTGGTCCTGATCGCGGGACATTACGAAGGGGTGGACCAGCGGGTTAAGAAACACCTCGTCGACCAGGAAATTTCGACAGGTGATTTTGTGACGATGGGCGGCGAAGCGCCGGCCCTGTGTTTGATTGAAGCGGTAGTGCGGCTTTTGCCTGGAGTGCTGGGCAATGCCGATTCGATCGCGGATGAAAGTTTTCAAGCGGACCGCCTGGAATATCCGCAATACACGCGCCCCCAGATTTTCCGGGGATGGAAAGTTCCTGATGTTCTTATGTCCGGGCATCATGCGGAAGTCCGAAAATGGCGCGAGGAAATGTCCCTGCGCGAGACGCGGAAGAAAAGACCGGATTTGATAAAAAACAGGAGGAGTTATGGTAAAAGCCATTGAAATCATGGACAAAGAAGTGACCCAAAAGAAAATCCCCATATTTCGGGTCGGGGATACACTGGAAGTCCATGTGCGCGTTAAAGAAGGCGACAAGACCCGGGTTCAGATATTCGAAGGAGTCTGCATCCGGCGCCGCGGTAGCAGCGCGGGGGCAAGCTTTACGGTGATTAAAGAATCCCATGGCGATGTCGTCGAAAAGATTTTTCCTCTCTATTCCCCCGCACTGGAAGATATCGTGGTGGTTCATAAGGGGAATGTCCGGCGCGCGAAGTTATACCATCTGCGCAAAAAATAAGACGATCGATGCAGGAACACGAGACATTCCCGCTTTGGCAGTTTGATCACATCCACCGCCGTGGTCTGGAAGGCTGGCTGGCGGGAATTGATGAAGTTGGCCGGGGGCCTCTAGCGGGGCCGGTGGTGGCTGCGGCGGTCATTTTTTTTAGATTTGGACCGCTTCATGGCTTGAATGACTCGAAGAAATTAACAGCGCACACCCGGGAAAACCTTTTTTTCCCAATCCTTCAGCAAGCTCTCGTTGGAATCGGCGTTGCCTCTGAAGAGGAAATTGACCGCGTGAATATTTATCAAGCCTCACGCCTGGCGATGCGCAAGGCAGTTCTAGCGCTGCCCCATACGCCTGCGCGGCTGTTGGTCGATGGCAATATGAAACTCGATTTGCCGTTGGAACAGCGGCCCATTGTCAAAGGCGATCAAAAATCCGCCAGCATTGCGGCGGCCTCTATTGTGGCCAAAGTCTATCGCGATGCCTGGATGGTCCATCTGGACCGCATTTATCCGCAGTATCAATTTTATAAGCACAAAGGCTATCCTACCGCATTGCACCTGAAATCCCTGCAGGCTTGCGGGCCTTCCCCGGTCCACCGGCGCAGCTTCGCGCCTGTCGCGGAACTGCTGGTGAGTTGATGAAAGGCGCCTTATTCAACCTGGCCCTTGGAGCGCGCGGCGAAATCATGGCCTGGGGCTATCTCCTGCGCCAGGGTTTTAAAATCCGCGAAAAAAATTTCCATTCGAAACTCGGTGAAATCGACATTGTGGCCGAGAAAAAGGGGCGGCTTTATTTCATCGAAGTGAAAACGCGTTCCGGCACCGAATACGGGCTTCCGCAAGAAGCGGTAACACGTGAGAAGCAAAAACGGCTGGCGCGGTTGGCAGCCGGGTACTTGCAGAAAAAAAAGAAGATGGATTCGCCGGCCAGTTTTGCCGTGATTTCAGTTTTATGGCAGCCGCCAAGGGATCCCGAAATCCGCATGATTGACAACGCCTTTATCGTTGAGTAGGGCACGTTTAAACGTGCCCTGCCTATAGCTTAAAGATTCGCTTGTCCAAGCTATGAGAAATGGGTATGATTTCTTAACGCTGCCTGTAAAGAGCATCTCTTGGCGGGTCGATAATGAAACTTACAAAGAACCATGCACAAAACCCCTTATAACTTTAATTCTTACAAAAAGAACGCTCCTCATAGGGGGCAGGTCTTGAATTCCGACCCGTCTTCTATGGGGGCCAAGATAGGGCAGATTCTCTTGCTTGCTTTCCTCGGTCTTTTGGCAGTGGCTCAAACTGCGTTTGCCAGGGATTTGAGCTATGACCGTTACGCGCCGATCTATGAGCCGCAGCCTCCCGCGCCATCGGCAGTTCATAAGATTGCCGTGGGATTGCTGCCTTATCTTTTAGAGCCGTTGAGAATCGGGACGGACAAATCCATTGATTTTGTTGAAAAATATCATTTAGATAATAAGTTCACCTGGGCCTACGACAAAATTAAAAGCTATGGCATTTCACCCAAAATCGGTCTTTTTTCATTCGGCAGCCGGGCCGTGGGGGCGGACATTGATTTTGTGAAATTGGCGCGTCTCAGAAGCAAATTTCCTGATATCACGGTCTCAGGGTCTATTGACTACGCCAATAAACTGTATTTTAAAACAAGTGCGCAAATCGGTCTTGAGAGAATTGCCGGTACGGGGCTTTACGCGAAAGCCGTTTTTAATTACCACGACCGTCCCCAGGAATATTTTTACGGCATCGGGCCGTCAACCAGCCGCGGCGATGGGGGTGTTTACAGTTACGAAGAGACTTCCGTAGGACCCAATGCCGGTTATCAATGGGGTGAGGACACCCGGCTGGACCTTAGTATGCTCTACCGCAATATCAATATCGGCGAAGGCCACACAAGCGGGCGCCTGCAGGCCCGCGATTTGGTCAATCCGACAACCCTGGATGGAAGTTATGGCGACAGGATGTTCACCTATCAAGCGGGGTTGATTCACGATACGCGCAATCACAAAGGCAATTCCGACAAAGGCGGCCTGCGCAGTTTCACTTTGAGTTATAACGACGGGATTGATCAATCCAAAGCCAATTATTTAAAATCCCAATTGGAACTAAGCCAATACATGCAGCTTCTTTCTCCGCGCCGTGTGTTAGCGGTTCGTTTTTACGGCGAGCACAACGGAGAACTCAACAGCGGCCAGGTCCCGTTTCATCAGCTTGCCAAACTCGGCGGTTATGGGCGGCAGAATTATATGAGCGATACCCTGCGCGGCTATGGCCCAAACCGTTTTTTTGACAAATCTTCCGCTCTTTTTAATATCGAATACCGCTACAATATTTGGCACTACCGCGATTTCAAACTCGACACGGTTTTATTTTGGGACGAAGGCCAGGTTTTTTCACAGATCAGTCGGTTTAAATTGCGGAATTTTAGGGAATCCTACGGCGGTGGTTTTCGTGTTTCAATCGCGGATCTAACCGTGCTTTCAGTGGAATTGGCTCACGCCGATGAAGGAACTAACATTTATGTGCGCACAGAAACACCCTTTTAAACAACGCAAGACCGTTTTCATGATGTTCGCCGCGGCGGCTTTCCTAAGCCTCTTTGCGGCGCCGTGCCTGCACGCGAAAGAAACCGATTTGAGCGCCCAGCAGGGCATGGGATTTTACAAAGACCTGTTCAACGATAATATCTATTATGAGTTTGCCGATTACCTCAATGTCGAGACATTATACCGGAAGCTGACCCATAAAAAAATTCCCGCAGGAAATCAAAACATTTACGATGAAGTACCGGACTCCTCTTTTTTTACGAACCGCCATGCCCGGAAACGTTTAACGGCAGACGCTCTGGAAAAAGGCTCCCTGACATCCGCCGGCCCTGATTTAAGCGGTTCGTTAACGGTGATCAGCGGAGAGTCCAACGAATTACACCCGAGGTTTTTTGTGCGGGACGGGCGCGGCGATATCTATCTGTTGAAGTTTGATGCGCAGGATTCCATGGAGCTTGGGACCGGCGCCGAGGTGGTGGGAAATCGCTTTTATTACGCGCTGGGCTACAACGTTGCGGAGGCGAGTATTATCACGCTGACACCCGGCCAGATTGTAACGGGGCCTAAGGCAAGATATGTTGCCAGTACCGGATTTACGCGCTCTTTGACACCGTCAGCACTTCAAGACATGCTCCTCTTTATTCCCTACAATGAGGCCGGGAAACTTCGCGCGAGCGCCATGAAGGTTCTTGAGGGGGTCGTAAAGGGACCTTTCGGTCTGCGGGGACACCAACGCAAAGAACCCGGGGATGCTGTTGCTCACGAAAATTTACGTGAAATCCGCGCGCTGCGTATTTTTACATCGTGGTTAAATCATTATGACCTTCGCTCCGGGCACACGGTGCGAACGGTTGTTGAAAAAAACGGGCAGCGCGAATTTAAAAACTATCTCCTGGATGCCTCTTCGTCGCTGGGGTCGGGTTATTATGATGCCAAGCCGCCGATGTTTACCTTTGAGAACGCATTTGATTACGGTGAAGTCAGTAAGGCATTTTTTGCCATGGGATTATGGGAAAAGCCCTGGCAGAAGCAGTGGCGTGAGGTCAAGGAAAAAACGGGTTCCCCGGCTTTTGGGTATTTTGAAAATCGGCATTTCAATTCGGGGACTTTTAAAACCCAGCTGCCGGGCCGGGCTTTTAAAAATTTAACGCGGGCGGATGGTTTTTGGGCCGCGAAAATAATCATGACGTTTAAAGATGATGATATTCGCAGCATCGTGAAAGCCGCGGCGTACAGTCATCCTGAAGACGCGGAGAGAATTACCAAGACCCTTTCCGAGCGGCGCGACAAAATCGGCCGTTACTGGTTTTCGAAAGCCAATCCGCTGGATGCGTTTGACCGTTCAGGAGGCAAGCTTGTCTTTACGGATTTGGCGGTTGACTATGGATTTGAAAGCGCGGAAGGCACCGTTTATCGGGTAGAAGTTACGGGACACAAGCGCAATAAAAAACACACCATTGCCTCTGTGGAAAGCCGCGAACCCTCGGTTACGATTGATCCGGCTTGGTTTGCAGCGGACGAAAAAGCAGACCTTGTAATCCGCATCCTAAGGCCGTCTTCTAAAAAGCCGGGACCCTATGTGACCGTGGGGTTAAGCCGCGACGGTCTTCTCAGTATTACACATCAGGATTAATAAAAATAAATACGTGCTCGCGTACTACGTACCGCGAGGCATGACACCCTCCTCGACGAAAACATGATCTTGCCTCCAGCCGTCATTAAAAAAATATTGTCCTGCGCGGAAGCCGCCTGCCCGGCGGAATGCTGCGGGCTTGTTTCAAAATCAGACGCGCTGGAAATGCGCGTATGGCCCATCCGCAATATTCAGGATGAAAAGCACCGGGAGGTTCCTGAAAAATTTCCACGCACCGCGAAAGAAGCCTATTGGATGGACCCCGCAGAGCTGCTTCGCGCGCAGAAACAGATGCGTCAAAACGCGGCGCGGCTTTTCGTCATCTATCATTCGCATACGAACGGCGAAGCCTATTTTTCAGCCGAAGATGAACGTCTCGCGCTTGATGAGTTCGGAGAACCGCTTTATCCCGATGTCTTTTACTTCGTGATTCCGGTAAAAAACAGCAAAGCCAGCGAGGGAATTTTCTTCAAATGGAATCCTGAGTTTAAGAAGTTCTCTAGCTATTCTTAATGCGCGGCTCTTCGAACGGCAGATCCACAATACTGGGGTGATGATCTGAAAGGGGCTGTTTCAGGCGTGTATTCATTTCTTCCAGGGTTTCACCGAAGTGCGGGGCAAACCGGTAAGGGGCCTTGTCAGTTTCTGAATCCTTCAAATAGCCCGTTTTCACGAAAATCCAGTCCAGCCGGTATTTGCCGATCACCCCAAGCGCGCGCTTCACGCTAAAACTGGTTTTAAATCCCTTGTGCCCCCGTTGGTTCGAGTTGGCTAAAAGGCCGTCTTTGGCGCCGGTGGAACGTTCCGGATTGCCGCGGAAATCAAAAAACTGACCGTCGTCAAAATTGAAATAGCGGATCTCGTCAAACATGCGTCGCAGGGAATTGGGGGCGACAATTTTAATGTCTTTCGCGAAAGGATCATTAAAATTTTTCGTGACGTTGGTGACTCCTCGTGTGGTGTTAATCGCGAGGCCGTAAGGAGAGATATAATTCACCGCCACCCCAAACCAGGTGGTCGGATTTTTAAGCGTGCGCGTGACAATCCGCGCCGCTGACGTGGGGCTGATATCCGCGGGCGCGGCGTTAAAATCACCGAGCATAATAACCGGGTTCTTGATTTCCCGGATTTCTTCCAGGATCTCCTGGATTTGCTCCGCGCGGCCTTTCGGGAGGCATTTGATCTCCAAATGAATATTGATAATGGTCAGCGTCCCCCCGGGGAGCTGGGGCACGTCTAAATCGACGCGGAAATAATTGCGTCCGCCTACTTTGAGTTCCCGGGTCATTTCATTCTTAAATAGCGTCTTCGTGCCAAACCGGCGCGATTTTTCAAAAAAACCGACCTTTTGCTTTTCTCCCCAGTACCAATCATAGGGCTGAGTTTTCAGCGGGCGAACTTCAACGTACTTCACCGGATAGCGCGACAGAACCGCAGAACCAAAGACCCCTTTGTATTTGGCAGGATCGACCTGGTAATAATCCATGGCCTCCTTGTCCGCAGCGCCGTCTTCCAGCGTCAATTTTTCAAGGCCCAAATTAACGGGGTCAATTTCCAGGTATTGCGGCCCAAAAGCGTAGTTCATATGCAGTGCTTTGGCCAATTCCTCAGCCGCATTTAAATAGTGAGAACGTTTAATCCCAATGTCCATTTCCTGCAGGACGATGATGTCTGAAAGGACAAGGCGGTCGCGCTGACGGGTGATCCCTTCAAGGCTGTGTTGATTGTCACCGAGTTTTTCAGGAGCGATCATTTTTTCAAAGGCGGGCTTGGACGTCCACATCTGAATGACTTCCGGCATCAAGATCGACTTTTCAATGTTCCATGTCGCGATGCGCAAATAAGGCCCCAACAGAGTGCTTGCGGGCGCAATGGGTTTTGATCCGGCGTCGTACGCTTCGTTGCTGATCAGGGGGGTGATCCAAAAATTCATCAGTTTTTTTCTCAGTGGCCCCTCAGGCCAGGGGTTGTCGGAAAGACTTTTCAATTCGTTATAGGTCAAAAAGTCCGGGTCTTGCCGGTGAATGAAATGGGCATGAGCCAGAGGAGCGGCGGCCTGGAGGAGAAAGAGACAGAATATAAAACGGATCAAAAGAACCCGATGTATTTTATCAAGTTTCATGGCATCTCCGATTCTCTTAACGCTCTAGTATAACTTAAGGCGAAACCGCGCGGTAGATAAAGCGGGCATTCCATGGTATTGTAAGGTCTGAAAATGCTTTCCATGGGTGAAAAACGGCGCGTTTTATCAATCCCTATTGACCGGAGGGTATGGCCTCTTGCGGCCGTTTTGTTTTTATTGGCGTTTGTTTCAAGCCAAGTTTTTCACCCGCCTTGGCTTGGGGGCTTTTTTCTCGTTCTGCTTGCCGGGCACATCGCTTTTTTCAGAGACCCGCGCCGGAAACCCGAAGGCGAAGGATTTATTTCACCTGCGGATGGTCTTATTACGGATATTATAACGGTCTGGGAATCGCGGTATCTTCAGGAAGAAGCCGTCAAAATAGGTATTTTTTTGTCCGTTCTCAACGTGCATGTGAACCGCGCACCTATGGCGGGGGCCGTGAAATATATGCAGTATGTGCCGGGCCGGGTTTTAAATGCGATGAAGTCCGAATCCTCAGAACATAATGAATCGCATTGGATTGGCATGGAAAATCAGAACCGGAGGGTGATGGTTCGCCAAATTGCCGGACTGATCGCCCGCCGGATCCGCTGGGATATTAAAATAGGTGATTTTCTTGAAAACTGCCAGAAATTTGGCATTATTTGTTACGGATCCCGGGTGGAAATTTTTATGCCTGTGAAACAAGTTCGCGTGCTGGCCCGGATTGGCCAAACGGTGAAAGCCGGGCAAACCCTTTTGGGGGAATTTCGATGAGTATCAAACCGACGATCCGGAAAGCAGGACCTGTTCTGAAGTTTCTTCCGGATTTTCTTACGCTCTTGAATCTTTTCTCAGGGTTCATGGCATTGTGGTTGATTTTACACGGTCAGGAGGGCCCGGCCATTTTTTGCATCTGGCTGGCGCTTTTATGGGATTCTCTCGACGGCAATGTGGCCCGTATTTTTGGCATTGCCACGGAATTTGGACGTGAGCTGGACTCTTTGTCCGACATGGTCTCTTTTGGAGTTGCGCCGGCGATGCTGGCCGCAAATTTATTAGGACATCTCACCGACTCATGGCCTTTTTTGCTTGTCTTTGTTTATCTTGGGGCTGTGGCTTACCGCTTGGCGCGTTTTAATATTCGGCCTGTGATTAAAGGGGAATTCGAAGGCCTTCCGGCCCCCGCCGCAGCGATCACGCTTTCAGCGCTTGTTTTGGCCAGCATCAAGAATGGGTGGGTAAACCTGACCTGCTTTGCCCCGCTTTTGCTGGTATTTCTTTTTATCGGCGCATTCCTTATGGTGAGCCGGGTGCCCTACCCCAAAGTTTCCACACTGCCGTTTGAGCGCTGGCAATCACTTTTATGGCTGGAAATCGGCATTTGTCTTTTGGGTCTTATCAGTTTGAATGCCGAAACGGCGCTTGCCGGAAGCTGCCTGTTTTTTGTTTTGGCCGGGCCTCTTTACTGCATGACTCCCGGACGGATTTTCAGCTGGAAAACCGCCGTTCCGCCCGCGGAATAAAATGATTCGAATAAAATCGGCGTGGAGAACCTAAACACATGATCATCGGATTCATTACAGGGTTTTCCGCGTCGCTGATGGGGTGGCAGATTAATTTAATCGCTCTTCAGCGCGGGCTTAAAAGCGGGCGCAGGTTCGAAACGTTTTGGGTGGGAGCCGGAGCACTCGCGTCGGATTTCATCTTTCTTTGTCTGGCGTTTGCGGGTATTATTCGTCTTTTGGAAGTTCCGCACTTCTGGATGTTTGCCAAAGGTTTTGGCGCGGCGACACTCGTGGTCGCGGGGTTGAAAGTATTCAACCATGATTTTCATCACGATCACCGGGCGCCGATGCCGCTTCAGCACAAGCATTTGGCGCGCAGTTTTGTGATCGGAAGTGTCGTTGTCATCAGTAATCCCGCGGTTTTTTTATTGTGGATCGGTGTCCTGGGTTTTCTTTTAACGCATTTCCCAGACCCGCACCCGCATCAATTCCAATGGGTTTTTTTGTCCGGTTTTACGGCTGGCGGGATTCTTTGGTTTTCTATTTTAAGCCTGGTGATTTTGCCCAGGATGCGGCGTTTATCCGGAGAAATTCTTGGGTTGATCTCAAAAATAACCGCTGTGGTGCTGTTAATCGGTGCGGTCATTCTCCTTTTTGAAAAATTTTAGATAATAGGGCATCAATCTTTTAATCTTTGTCATTCTGAGTGGACTTATCCAAATAAATTCCACGAAGAATCTCAGTCCCTTGAGATCCTTCGTCGTCCTGCGAGTATGCAGGCGACTCAGGATGACAAAGGTTGAAATGTATAAAGACTTTTACATGGTTGTTTGGCCACACCAGGAGGCTTTAGACATATGTTGATCGCAACTCCCAAAACCAATGCGATGTTAATCTGCGATTATGTAATTACCGAGCAAGGGACGAATAAAAAGAGTCTGATCGGAATTTTTGAAAATATCAGCGCCGGTCGTTTTCCATGCACGCACGCCGCGCTTTCGGTGTACATCAAATTGACGGACGCGAACGGCATTTACCGGTTCCGGCTGGAGCTCGTCGATTTGCAAAACGACCGTATTATTGGAAAGGGCGAGATTCCGCGCGAAGTCACGATTCAGAACCCTCTTTTAGTCCATGAACTGGTTTTTAATCTGAAGACCCTGCGTTTTGTCCATCCGGGTGACTATGAATTCCGCATTTTTTCCAACGACAAAATCTTCGGCCAAAAAACATTCAAGGTAAGTGCCATGCCCGCGCAGCCGGGAACCCCGCCGCAAGAAACGCCGGGCTAAACTTTTAACTGCCGTTCGGCGTCAACCCAGTCGCGGTTAATTTTGTCAATGGCACGGGAAATGACCGTGCGGAGGCGGTCTTCGGAGTGGGAAGCAATATACAGTTCGCGCAGCAGCTGGATGATCATGCGGAAGTGACGCACAATTTCGCCTTCGTCGGCGGTGGTTAAGCGGAAAAGTTTTTCAAAGGTTTCCCCCTCGGTCCAGGCTTCCACGGCCTCGGCCATGTGAAAATGAGGCGGTTTGGTGTAAGGCTGGATGCGGAAGCGGGCCTCTTCCGCGTGAATTTTCCGGTGAAAATGTTCGGCTTGTTGACGGACTTTTTCATGGCGGGGTTTGAGCTGGGGCGCGTAAATACCCTTGCGCGGTTCGTAAATCAGTCCCGAGATCAGAACATTCAGCGCGGTCTCGTTTAAATCGTGCAGGGCGCCGCCGAAATACATTTCCGCTAAAATCAACTCATAGCCGAAAAGCGACGCTGTAAATTCGCCTTTGGCGGTCAGCGTTCCATCCGCCATCATCCCCAGTTCTTTCAAAAGAGCAATCTTGCGCTCAAAAAGTTCAAACCCGCGCTGCCGGTGCTTTTTGGAGGATTGCCAGTGATGAAAACTGCGCGGATAAATTTCCAACAATTTTTCGCCGCGATTTTTATAAAGATTGAGCACCGTGGCGTAAGCCGCGTTAAACTGGCTGCGAATGGCGGCCGGTTTTCCGAAGATAATCCGGAGCAATTCCTGATAGGGCAGATGATTGGGCATGACCCGCAAATAGACGTAACCTTGTTCATCCATGCCGCGGCGTCCAGCGCGCCCGGCCATCTGATAAAAATCGCGGTTGGTGAGGAAGAAAAAACCCGTACCGTAAAACTTTTCAAGCTCATCAAAAACCACACTGCGTGCCGGCATGTTAATCCCAAGGGCAAAAGTTTCCGTCGTGAAGATCACCTTGATCAGACGGCTGGTGAAAAGCCGTTCGACAACTTCTTTCAGGGCGGGGAGCATCCCGGCGTGGTGATAAGCGATACCGTGCTCAACCAGCGGGCGCATCTCTTGCGAGGAACGTTCCCCCGCCAAACCGTAGCGTTCAAGCAAATCATCATAAAGCGTTACAATTTCGACGCGCTCTCTTTCAGTCACAAAATCATAAACAGCGGCTTCCCAGGCCATATCCATGGTGCGCTGGCGCCCGAACGCGAAGTAAATCACGGGCAGGTGTTTATGGCTCATAAGGCGTGAGAGCAATTGATCCAGCCGGTTGGGTTTGGCGCGCAGGGATCGAAACCCCCGTTGTTTTTCTTTGGGGCTCAACCGCCAGTTCTCGCGCGTGAGATAACCGTGATGACGCAGGAGTTTTTCATTATCAAAAAACATGCCCTGGCATTGGAAAATAAAATCCAAAGGAACAGGCCGGTGTTCTTCGATCACGACATGGACTGGTTTTTTTCTGACGTTCTCCATCCAGGCGGCCAGCTCTTGCACATTGGGTACGGTCGCGCTCAGCGCCAGGATGTTGATTTCCGGCGGTGTAAATAAAACGGCTTCCTCCCAGACCGTGCCGCGTTCCGGATCATCCAGGTAATGAATCTCGTCAAAGATGACCCAGCTTGTTTTTCGGATACGCGCGGACATTTCAAAAAGGCTGTTACGATAAATTTCTGTGGTCATGATCAGGATGGGTGCGTCGACATTGATCGAGACATCGCCGGTCAAAATGCCGACCCGTTCGTCGCCGTACTGGGTACGGAAATCACGATATTTTTGATTGCTGAGGGCTTTCACCGGCGCGGTGTAAATGACATGGCGGTGATTGAGAAGAGCTTGTCCGATAGCGGCTTCGGCAATCATCGTTTTGCCGGATCCCGTGGGCGCGGAAACCAACGCCGATTCCCCGGCCTCGACAAGATCGATCGCTTTTTTTTGAAATGGGTCCGGCGTGAGCACGAGGTATTCTACACCAGCGCAATTCTGGGGACACAATACTTAATTCAACTTTGTGTAATGTAAACGGAATTAAGTATTGTGTCCCCAGAATTACTGTAGTGTACAATGCCGCTATGATTTCATCTCAAAGCACGCTCTTGTGGCCGTATCTGACCGCGGATTTTCCGCCCATACCGGGAACGGTCAAGGAGAGCCCGGGGGATTTTCTCGTGGAGGAAATTCCGGCCTACGAAGCGTGCGGGGCTGGGGAACACCTGTTTGTCCGCATTGAGAAAACAGGATTGACGACGCGGCAAGCTGTTGATCAAATTGCCCGCGTTCTTAAGATTCGAGCCATGGGTATTGGGCTGGCCGGATTAAAAGACACGGAAGCGGCCTCGCTTTGGCCGGCAGGGTTCCGGCAATGCGGTCAATTGTGCCGCGCCATGGACCGCACCCGCGGCAATGGGCTCAAGCTGGCTATGGTTTTTTATTACGGCATTTCAATCCTGCCTTTTTAACCATGTGCTGGCCGAACGGTTGGAGACCTTGGGTAGGGTAGAAGAAGGGGACCTGGCGTATAAACACGAAAACGGCGCCGTTTTTTTGATCGAAGACGCTGTCAAGGAACAGCCGCGTGCGGACCGCTTTGAGATTTCACCCAGCGGGCCTCTTTATGGGTTTAAGATTGAGGATTTGCAGGGCGAGACAGGGCAAGACCAGGCCGGCGCTTACGCCACGGCCATTTTGAGAGAAATATTGAAAGCAAGTGACGCGTGATACGTGATACGTGACACATGTCACGGGAGACGTTCTTTATGTATCACATTCTTGTAGCGGGAGCGGGATATACGGGTAGTGCGATTGCCCGTTTTTTCACCGCAAAAAAACAAAAAGTTTACGCCATCACACGCTCGCCGGAAAAAGCGCGCCAGTTGGAAACGCAGGGGATTTTCCCGAAGGTGATGGATATCACCCGGAGCGAAACGCTGAAAAGTTTGCCGGCCGCCCATTTTGTCGTGATTGCCGTCGCGCCGGATCAACGCGACGAAGAAAGTTACCGGCGCATCTATGTGGAAGGCGTAAGCAACCTTCTAAATGCGATTCGCAAAAACCCGCGTCCGTTTCTTGTCATTTATCTTTCCAGCAGCGGGGTTTGGGCTGACCAAAAAGGCGAGTGGGTGGATGAATACACGGCGGCTGTTCCGGAGGACCGGCGCGGACGTATTTTGCTGGAGGCTGAAAATAAAATTCTCGCTAGCGGTGCCCCCGCGGTAATTTTTAGGTTAGCCGGGATTTACGGGCCAGAGCGGACCCGGCTTTCCGACTTTGATCTGCCGGCTGCTCGGGAAGCAGTGGCGCCGCGCTGGATGAACATGATTCATGTTGAGGATGTCGCGCGTGCGATGCCCGTCTTGTTCAAGAAAGCGCAGGAAGGGACGATCTATACGGGTGTGGACGATGCGCCGGTGGCCAGTCCCGATTTTTACCGCTGGCTTGCGGCCGAAATTCAAAAACCCATCCCTTTTAAATTTACCGCGGAAGCCCCTGCCGGAAAACGAATTAAAAATATAGGCTTAAAATCGCTGGGGTTTTCGTTTCAGTATCCGTCTTTCCGGGAGGGATATGCTGAAATACTGGCGCGTGCGCGGGGCGGCAGATAGCCATTTGTGAAAAGGGAGAAAACACATGAGCGTCATTATGAGAGTGGCACCGCCGGCTCAAAGTTGACACTTGTGCTATAATTCTTTCATTGGATTATCTATGAAAAACAAGACCCTAAAGCCCATTTTTAAAATGCAGAGCAAACAGGCCGTGCGCACGCGCAAAGCCGTGTGGGTCCTGCTTTGTCCGGCAGCCACGATTCATGCCGGCATGGGCTTGGGGAGGTTTGAAGCGCTTTAGTTAAAGAATTAAAATTTAAACCAAATCAAGCCCATGATCGAGAAATCGGTCATGGGCTTTTTTTTTTAAGGAAATAACTCTTCAAAGTCTCGGCTCCAGCTTCGGCAAAGATTTCTCAGAGTTATTTCCTTAAAAAAAGACAATAATTTCAACAGAACCTTACGAATTACGATTCACAATTAAAATGTCCCAGGAAGGGGGGTGAATACGATGGATGCTTTAAAGGATGTTAACCGGGCCCGGTTGGCGCGGGCGCCAAGACACCCACTGCGGGTGACGGCGCTTCTGGCGCTCTCCCAGGCTTTACGGGAAGAGCAGTATGAAGAATGCGCGGAAATTGTGGCGATCGCGCGGGAATTCGGCGCCGGTGAGAATGAGATCGGCAGCTTGCTGGAAGACCGGCGGCGGATACCCAGCGCATAATGTGTTGGCTTGTAAATTTAAAACAAAAGGAGTTTTTATGATAGGATTACGAATGTATGAAAACATCCGTCTTTAAGGAAATGATACTGAAGAATGAACATGCGGAATTAACCATTCTACCGGAAGCGGGCTGTCATTGGCCTCGCCTGCGCATTCCTTTGGCCGGACAATGGACCGACCTGCTTTTCCCGGTCGAGGACTATGCCGCCATCCTATCCGCGCCATCGTCAACCGGCTCTTACATCATGGCGCCCTGGTCTAACCGTCTCCCTGGAGGAGTCTTTGAGTTTGAGGGCAAACGTTATCCGCTGCGAATTAATTTTCCCGGCAATACCGCGATTCATGGGGATGTGCGCAAGCGCGCCTGGACCGTCCTTGAAGCTTCATCCCGCCGGTTTCAAGCCCGGCTTGATTCTGGCAAAACACCGGATTTCAACTATCCGTTCCGCCTGTTATTTGAGCATACGGTCGAACTGAAAGAAAATACGCTTTTTCTGAATTTTACGATTGAAAACAAAGATACCGTTCGCGCGCCCGTAGGTTTTGGATACCACCCATTTTTCAAAAGGCAGCTTGTGCCGGGGAGAAAAGACCCGGTGCTGATTTTGCCCGCCAATAAAGTTTTTCCGGCACGGGCGCATAGGCCGACGGGTCCCGCTTTGCCTGTCTCCGGCCGTACGGATTTGCGCCAAGAAAAACCTCTGGGCTCGCCTGAATTGGATGATTGTTTCACGGATTTTTCAGAGCATAAAATCAAGCTGATTTATCCCGAAGACGGTGTGAAAGTGATTTTCGAGATGGATCCGGCTTTTTCTCACACGGTTATTTATGTCCCCAACAAAGCAGACGGCCGCCCCGGAGATTTCTTTGCGATCGAACCGGTCACCCATGTCACCAATGGTTTTAACCTTTTAGCGCAAGGCTGGAAGGATACGGGTGTTAAAGTTCTAAATCCAGGAGAGAAGTGGGGGGGGGGAATAACTTTGACTATCAGTCGTTCGTCGCCCGTCTCTCGTCGCTCGTGAAGAAAAGAAGCTCTTGTGTTTTTTACGGGCGACTAGCGACGGGTGACGAGAAACAATCTCCCGGCTTATTCCTCTTCAGCCAGTGCCAAGCTGATCATCCTTCGGATAAGCTCAGGGTAGCTGAGCCCGGCTTTTTGCGCAGACAGGGCAAAATCCTCATCCTTGGCGAGCATGGGGTTGGGATTGGCTTCGATGAAAAAAACTTCGCTTTCGGGCGTTAGCCGCAAATCCAGCCGTGCCGCGCCGCGGATCGACAGGACACGATAAATCTTCTTTGAAAGTTTTCTAATTTTTTCTTCCAGTTCTGCCGATAGGTCTCCGGCAAATTTATTTTGAATCCCCCATTTTTTGCGGTAAGCCTCATCCCATTTGGCTTTGTATGTGGCAATTTTCGGGTCCTCATCCTCAACCCGGGAAAACACCATTTCGCGGAAAGGGAAGACTTCAAGCCGTTTATTGCCCAGGAGGCTGACATAAATTTCACGGCCTGCGATAAATTGTTCCGCGATAACGTTCTGATTCATGGTGTCATGCAAAAACGCGACGCGTTCGCGAAATTGGAGATCATTTTCAACCAGAGAGGCCTGCGAAATTCCAAGGGAAGCTTCTTCTTTAAGCGGCTTGATGAAAATAGGAAACGTAAAACGTTTGGGACGATGGACCGGTTTTTTGACCGGCAAGACAATAAACCGGGGTATGCGGATCCGGTGGTACGTCAAAATTTCTTTAGTGAGGCCTTTATCCTTGCAGAGTGTGATCGCAGCCGGCCCGCAGCCGGTAAAAGGAATGCCGAGCAGTTTTAGAAATGAGGCGGTGTCGGCTTCGTGGGAAGCGTTGTTTTTAAAGCGCTCGATAAGATTGAAAATAACGTCAGGCTTGAAAGATTCTATTTTTTGCTGCAATACGCGTGTGTCATCATAAAGCCCGGAAAGTTCGAACGGAAAATCCAATTCCCGCAGCGCAGCCGCGACATCGGCTTCCGTTTTCCAATCCGGATGTTTTAATTCTTCGATATAATCTTTGTCCGCAGGAAATGCGGAGGGGGTATTGAATGCGACCAGAACCCGCGGTGTTTTCATTTCGAGCGTTTAAACTTTCCGGTGAAAAGATAAGTTGAAACAAGCGTTGAGATAAACGCCGAAGCTTCCACGTCGGTATTTTGCAGGCCTTCGCGGACATAAAGCCCGAGTTCGCCGGCACGGCGGACAAGCCGCTGCATCAATTGATCGATCGTATAACGTTTTTCTTTAGTCCAAAATGAGACTACGCGTACCAAGCGGTCGCCGGATTTACGCAGGTAGTCGGCGGCTTTCACGGACGAACGCTCTTCGGTCCGATCGGTAAACAGTGTTTTTAAATCCCGGTCGTAAAAATTCGGATACGTATCTTCATAAAGTTTCATTTTGCGGCGGAAATAGGTTTTGAGCTTTATAGAAATACCCGCAAATTGACGCAGATCATTAGGCGGCAAGCAGGAAGGCGGTTTGCCGTGCAGACTTTTCATAAGATGGTCCACAAATTCCAGTTTCTCGAGAGCTTTCCAGCCGCGATAGCGTGCATGCCAACTCAGTCCCGGTGTGAGCCAAACCGCGAAGGTTTCAGCAAAATCTTCATCCGGGTGGCTTTGAGCATACCAGTTTTCAAGGTGAATGACATAACTCCGGCTGTAAGGACGCGGGTGATAGGTGTCCGGATATTCCGTAGCCGCCGAGCCAAATAAACGGCGCCAGGCGGGTTTGCGGTACAGGCCGTAAGCATAGGAATAAGCATGACCAGTTTCATGGCGCATCAGCTTCATAAACTCTGTCGTGCTGCCGCCCTCCACTTCCAAAATCATTTTCTTTTCTAAGCGGCGTAACCGGGAATGCGCCAGATAAAATGGAATACCGATGGCCGGAACGCTAACCGGGCAGAACCATTCATCGGCCAGAAAGCAAGGCGGTTCAAAAGCGAGACCCTTGGAGGCCAGATCCGCGTAGAGGCGGGCAATCAAGGGTTCCAGCGCGGTGCCTTGAATTTCAAGGCCTAGCCGGCTGATGGTTTCTTCCATCAGCTGATTTTCCTTCATACGTTTCCAAGAGAAGGATTTCATGCAGCGCATTATAGCATTGAAACAATTGACGGTTTTAGTGAAACCAGCTAAACTGCAAAACTTATTTCAAAGGAGCGCCATGAGCCACCCGCTTTCATTCGATGAGTTAAAAGCCAAAGCGAAACAGATCCGGCGCGATATTATCACCATGACGTGTGCCGCCGCTTCGGGACACCCCGGCGGATCCTTGTCTGCGACTGAAATCCTTACAGTGCTTTACTTTAGCGTCATGAAGCACAAACCTAAAAATCCCCACTGGGCCGATCGCGACCGTCTTATTTTAAGTAAAGGACACGCGTCACCCCTGCTTTATTCGGTATTGGCGCGATCCGGTTATTTTGACCCCGCTCTTTTACCGACTTTTCGTGTTTTGGGCAGTCCTTTGCAAGGACATCCGGACATGCGCCGGCTGCCGGGGGTTGAAGCTTCGACCGGATCACTCGGGCAAGGCCTTTCCATTGGCGCGGGACACGCTTTGGCCCGCCGGCTGGACGGGAAAGATTATTTTACTTACGTGGTGATGAGCGATGGAGAAATGAATGAGGGACAGACTTGGGAGGCTGCGGCAATGACGTCCCACCATCAACTGGATCATCTTGTGGTGATTTTGGATTACAACAAGTTTCAACTCGACGATGCCACCAGCGCCATTTGCAACATGGAGCCGATGGCTGATAAATGGAAAGCTTTTGGCTGGGATGTTCAGGAGATTGACGGGCACGATATGAGTCAGGTTCTTAAGGCGATTGAGAAGGCCAAAACCGTGTGCGGCAAGCCCAGCATTGTGATTGCGCACACAGTGAAGGGACAAGGCGTTTCTTTTATGGCCAATAACAATCATTTTCACGGTGTGGCGCCGACGAAGGATGAAATGGAACGCGCCTTGAAGGAGCTTTTGTAATGGAAAAGAAATTAGGGCAGGCGACACGGGACGCGTACGGCAAAACCCTGGTAGAACTCGGCAAAACCCATCCTCAGATCGTGGTCCTGGATGCCGATCTTTCCAAGTCCACCAAGAGTGTAGAATTTTCCAAAGTATTTCCGGAGCGTTTTATCAATGTGGGCATTCAGGAAGCAAATCTTGTCGGCGTGGCTTCCGGACTCGCGGCTTGCGGAAAAATCCCCTTTATTTCCAGCTTTGCGTCTTTTTTAGTCTGCAAGGGATTTGATCAATTCCGCATGGCGGTGGCGTACTCCCAGCTGAATGTCAAAGTGGTCGGTTCGCATGGCGGTATTTCTGTCGGCGAAGATGGCGCTTCGCAAATGGCGATTGAGGACATTGCTTTAATGACCAGCTTGCCGAATTTTACCGTCATGATCCCCGCGGATGAATTTTCAACGCGCGCCTTGGTCAAACAGGCTGCGGATTTGCCGCGTCCGGTGTACATCCGCACTTCACGTCCTAAATCGCCGGTGATTTATGGACCGGAGACACATTTTAAAATTGGCAAAGGAGTGCGTATCCGCGAAGGATCGGATGTGACTCTGGTTGCCAATGGACTCCTTGTCTTTGAGGCACTGCACGCAGCGGAGTTGCTTCAGGCGGAAGGCGTGAGCGCCTGTGTGGTGGATATGCACACGGTCAAGCCTCTGGACGAAGCGCTGCTGCTTGAAGAAGCGGCCAAGACCCGGCGCGTGGTGGTCTGCGAAGAACACCAAATCTGGGGCGGAATGGGCAGCGCGGTCAGCGCATTTTTGGGCCGTAAACACCCCTGTCGCATGGAATTTGTGGCGATTCAAGATACTTTTGCCGAATCCGGAACAGCCGAGGGGTTGTTTGAAAAGTATGGGCTTACGGCGCCGCATATTGTCCGGGCGGCGCAGCGCGTCCTCGATAAAATCAAGAGTTGTTAGACATTCGAAGGTCTGTGGATGATGACCGCTCGATCATTTAAGCTTTTCCCGACGCTCTCCCTTTTTATCCTCCTAACTCTTTTGCCGCCGGCGGGTTATTGTTCGATTGCCGCACGCGCAAAAAAATCCATGGTGGCGACCGCAAACCCCTTCGCAACCAAAGCCGCGCTTAAAATTCTACAAAACGGCGGCAATGCCACCGACGCCGCGATTGCGGCACAATGGGTGCTTAATGTCGTGGAACCGCAATCTTCCGGAATTGGCGGCGGTGGTTTTTTTCTTTTTTATGAAGCCAAAACAAAGCGCGTTTATTGCCTGGATGGCCGTGAAAAAGCCCCGCGGGACACCTCCCCGGACCTGTTTCTGGATCAAAATAAACAGCTTTTCCCATTTTTTCCGGCGCGTATTTCGGGAGGATTGCCTGTCGGTGTTCCGGGGACACTGCGTTTGCTTAAAACGGCTTATGAAAAATTTTCAAGCAAGCATATGGTTTTTGAGGCGTTGTTTCAGCCGGCCATTGATCTCGCCGAAAAAGGTTTCCCTGTTTCTGCCCGGCTGTACCGCATGATTGATTCCCAGAAAGACCGTTTAAAACTTTTCCCAGCGGCCAAACGGATTTTTTTGGACACCGCCGGCCAGGCCTGGGAAACAGGCCATCTCCTGCAGCAGCCGGATTTGGCGAAAACATTTAAACTCATTCAGCAAAAAGGCCCGGCGGTTTTTTATGAGGGTGAATTAGCGGACGCGATGGTTAATGCGGTGCGTTTTGCGCCTTTTCATCCCGGAAAGATGTCGCGGCAGGATTTGCTTTATTATACGGTCAAAGAGCGCGACGCGGTGTATGGTCATTATCGCGGTTATGATATTCTAAGTATTGGGCCGCCGTCTTCAGGCGGCGTGGCATTACTTGAAGTGCTCAATATCCTCTCTACCTTTGACCTGCATTCCATGGGACGGACCCCTTATTTCATGCATGTTTTTGCCGAAGCACAGAAGCTGGCTTTTCAGGACCGCAATACTTACCTGGGGGATCCTGATTTTGGGAAGATGCCTTTGGGGTATTTGCTCTCCGATCAGGTGGGGAAAGAACAGGCGGCAAAAATCAAGGCCGACACCGTGGTGCCGGTCAGGACACCCGCGGTCCCGGAGTTGGGTGCGCATACATCGCACATTTCGATTGTGGATGAAGCGGGCAACATGGTTGTTTACACCACAACGATTGAGCATATTTTTGGCTCCGCGATGGTCGTTCCTGGTTATGGATTTATTCTTAACAATGAGTTGACTGATTTTGACCCCGGGCCTTTTGCGTCCAAGGAATCGTTACCTTTGAATGCCCCAGGCCCGGAGAAGCGGCCGCGCAGCAGCATGACGCCTCTGTTTGTTTTTAAGGAAGGGAAGCCATTTTTGGCGGCGGGTTCGCCCGGCGGTTCCACGATCATCGCGACGATGTTAAATATTTTAGTTAATATGCTTGATTTCCAGATGAATGCCGAACAAGCAGTTCGGCTGCCCAAGATCATGAACCGCGACGGCCCAACCGAGCTGGAAACCGTGTTTTTTAATCAGGAAAAAATCAAGAAATCCCTCACACGGCGCGGCCATCAAGTGATTAAGAATGCCTATTACGGCAACGCGCAAATCATTCACTTTGATCCCGCAACCGGAGACCTGATCGGCGTGAGTGATCCGCGCGGCGAAGGGCTTGCGAAAGGAAGTAACTGACCATTCACTCATTAATGGATACAATGGAAGTTCTCATTTTGGCTGGATGCAAGGCACGACGACGAAGACGTGTCCTCGGTGACACGTCGAGGAGGAGTAACGCCGCAGACGGCCAAAATTCGGGCTTCCCCTTCGAGGCTGGCCGCTCTTGGGCTGCGACTGCGTTGCTCGTTCTTGGCGTTGTGCGGTGACTACGCCGGCGGCCTCATTCCTTGCCTCGCTCCAAAATCGTCACAGCCAATGGATTCATTTATGAGTGAATTGTCAGTCCAAATAGACGATAATTCTTTTAGGCGTAGAGAAAAAAACATGGAATGCCCCGGCAGGATGGCTGTTCTGGGCTATGAGGATATGGGAAACGGTATCATTTTGTAATGAGGGATTTTCTCTTAGGCTCTGTGAAACAATAAGTGATCCATTTGGAAAATCTCGTTTGTG
>OBEQ012002777.1_pt1 | contig 26445 bp, 26 predicted proteins | sample 1670901 | NCBI WGS metagenome assembly OBEQ01 (sample SAMEA104232315, study PRJEB22302) | groundwater metagenome | biome: forest; feature: aquifer; material: groundwater | place: USA | collected 2011-08-07 | depth 5.4 m | reverse complement strand
GGCGCCTACGGATATTGCTGATTTAGCCGGCGCGACCGGTTTGGATTTAGACAGTTTAAATAAATGCGTTGATTCCAGTTCCGCGGCTATAAAAGTAAATCGGGATTATGCCGACGGTTATAGGTTTGGAGTGGGTGGCACACCGACATTTTTTATCAATGGGCAAAAAGTAGAAGGCGTAGTGCCGTTTGGGACTTGGGAAAAATTTGTAAAAGGACTTTAAATTTGAATAGTTTATGTTTAAAAAAATAGTAATTATTACTGCGGCGCTATTTGCTCTTTTAACATGCGCCCCCGTAAGTGCTACCGTTGATGCTTCTAGCCAGATTCCCGAACTGAATCCTTTTTGTTGGCACAGAAGTGATTGCCGGGCCGTCAGAAAGCAATTTTTAATTGGCAGCGCTTCTGACGCGGAACTGGATCAAGGTTTTATCACCGATGCGTCGGTTGCTCCTTGTATTGGCGGAACCAAAGGTGGCGCTGATGAGTGGGGGCGGTGCTTGCCGGCTGGTCAGACTAAAACCGAAATTTCATTTGGCGGCCAAGACAAATTTTCCAACATCGGTGAGTTTATACTTTTAATGTATAAGTACCTTTTAACCATTGCCAGTATTGTGGCGGTGGTGGTGATAATAATTGCCGGGGCGCAATGGGTTACCTCTGGGGGCAATAGCGAAGCTATTAGCAGCGCCAAAAAAAGAATCGGTGGCGCTGTCATCGGTCTTTTTATAGCCTACATGTCTTATTTTGTTTTAAATACAATTAACCCGGCTTTAGTTAATTTGCGTTTGCCGCAGGTTTGGCTGACAAAACCTGTAGCTATGATGCCGGAATTTTGTGCGGATCTTCCCGGCGCGACAACAACAATTAAATTTTCGCTTGTTGCCGACTCATCTGAACCCGATAAACCATTACCTACTCCGGATAAGCGTGGTGAGTATATATTGTATAATGTCCAAGGTTGCGGTAACCGGTATCTTGCAGAAAATGGCGGAGAAACTACTTGCGTAGGAAATGCGTGCGAAGGTGAGGCGGTATGTTTTAATAAAGAAGGGGATAGAAAAAAATATGAGTGTACAGATATACGAGTAGCCGGAAATATATCTAATTCCGGTGTAGCCGGTTGTGGTCTGTCTGAGGCGGTGTCCGGTGGCGCAGGAGAGGTGTGGGGTTGCCCGCCTATAGCCGATGAGTCGTTGGCGTTAGTCTGTAATTCTCAAATTAGCGGTCTGGATTATCGGCTTGGAAGCGAGGGTGAAACCGGCCATGGACAGAGTGATAACCATTATTGGATAGAGTATCCGCGCTCTTCTGTTCGCGAGGCAGTGCAGCGTTGTGATTTTGACGCTTCAGCGGCTGCGGCGGAAATGTTTACCGGGGTAAATTTAATACAAAAAACAAAAGGGGTTAAAGGGTTTGTTGTATTATTTAAAATGTCGCTTGCTGTTGTGGTTAGCGGTCAGAGTCATTTTGTTGGGAAGGGCGGGGTAGATTTAGGTTCTATAGATGCGGCTAAAGACCATTTGTATCAAGTTAAACCGGAATATTTATTCACCGAAGAAGAAATATTAAAAGGCGCGCGCCTGGATGTGAATGCGGCGGACATAGCGGTTTCCGAAGGCTTGACGGATAAACAAAAAACATACTACGAAGGTCTTTAAGAATAAATTATACTCGGGAAGTCCATAGAAAAACTAATAAACTATTCCATAAAAACCCTCCCGACTTAGTTCGGGAGGGTTTTTTGGTATCGGCGTATTTGGGGTTGACCCTATTAAACAATCCCGACTGAGTCGGGATTGTCGCGGAGCGACATTTAACAGGGTTGACACACCCTCAAAAAGGTGGTAATAATATCTAGTCAATCCCAGTACCAGAGCCGCACGGGCTGCTCGGTACGGGACTTCGCTTTTTACTTCTTTTTATCCGTATTTTCTTCATAAATTATGCCTGCTCAAAACGATAAACTCATTATAAAAGGCGCCAGAGTGCACAACCTCAAAAATGTCTCTTTGGAAATCCCAAAGAACAAATTGGTGGTAATTACCGGTTTGTCCGGCTCGGGTAAATCCAGTCTGGCTTTTGATACTATTTATGCCGAGGGTCAGCGCCGTTATGCTGAGTCTCTTTCTTCTTATGCGCGTCAGTTTATGGAAGTGCGCGACAAGCCGGATGTAGATAGTATAGAGGGTCTGTCACCAACCATCGCTATTGATCAAAAAAGTTATACGCAAAACCCCCGCTCTACTGTGGGTACGGTAACGGAAATCTATGATTACCTACGTTTGTTGTTTTCCAGAATTGGCCAACAATATTGCCCGGATTGCCACGAAGCCGTGCAGTCTTTTACTCCCGGAGCTATCTTGGAAGAAGTTCGCCGCCGCGCCCGGACAAGCGCCGAACTGTTGGTGCTCGCGCCTTTAATTAAATCAGAGAAAGTATCTCCCTACGGGGGATCTCCCGAAGGGAGAAAGGCCAGTGGTTTATTGGAAAAAGTAGAAAAATCCGGTTATGAATGGGTGCGGGTAAATGGCAAGGTAATGAAAATTAACGATTTGGCAAAATATGAATTTTCTGAAAATAAATTGTATAGCATAGAGTTGGTGATTGGAAAAATAAACGCCGCTTCTGCTTCTGCTAAGGCGGGGCAGGCCGCGACTGATTTCCAGAAACAAGACCTGATGAAAATGGTGGAAGTGGCATTGGATTTAAGCAATGGTTTGGTGATGGTTTCGGATAATAAAAAAGATGAAACTTTTTCTACTTCCGGTTTGTGTCCTAAATGCGGGCAGATAGTGCCGGTGTTGGATATGCGCAGTTTTAGTTTTAACAGTCCGTATGGCGCTTGCCCACGCTGCACCGGTTTGGGTATTACCCAAGAAGTAGACGAAGAGTTGGTTATTCCTAATGATCGTTTAACTTTGGCCGAAGGCGCTATTCAGCCTTGGATGAGAATTACCGGCAACCAAAACTGGTATCAAAAAATTATTGCCGCTGTGGCCGAACGTCATGGCTTTTCGGTAAATACCCCGGTAAAAGAATTTAACCAGAAAATAAAAAATATTATTTTGCAGGGTACCGGCGCCGAAGAATATTTAATGGACGGCAAGAAGACATTATTCCCCGGTGTTATTCCTAATTTATTGCAGAGGCATTTGGAAACCGATTCGGAATACGTGCGCAAGGAAATAGAGCAGTATATGCGTGAAGCTATCTGCCCTGTTTGTAAGGGCAAACGTCTGCACCGGAATTCTTTGGCTGTAAAAATAGGCGAACACAACATTGCCGATTTGTCCGCCTTAAGTATAGAAGATAATATTGTCTTTTTAAAAAACTTATCTATAAAACCTCCGGTAAGTGTTGGCTCCAACGGATTAAATCCGGCGCAAAGAGCGGCTGTGGCCAAACCGGTTTTAAAAGAAATAGTGCAAAGATTGGAAAGTCTGGAAAAAGTGGGCCTGAGTTATTTGGCTCTAGACCGGTCTATGAATACGCTGTCGGGCGGAGAAGTTACCCGCACCAGATTGGCCACCCAGCTTTCTACCGGGCTTATTGGTGTTATTTATATTTTGGATGAACCAAGTATCGGCCTGCACCCGAAAGACAATAAAATGCTGATTGAAAGTCTAAGGTCGCTGCGCGATATGGGCAACAGTGTGATTGTGGTAGAACACGACAGCGCTATGATGGAAGCGGCTGACTACATTATAGACGTTGGGCCGGGTGCCGGCGTGGGCGGCGGAGAAATCATCGCTCAAGGTACCGTGGCGCAAATAAAAAAGACAAAAAAATCCTTAACCGGAGATTATTTATCCGGCCGGGAAAAAATTAGTTGTGCCGCCGAGTATAGTAAAAAGACTCCAAATACTAAATCCATAAAAATTATTGGGGCCAAAGCATTCAACTTACAAAATGTGGATGTAGAAATACCGCTCGGAAAACTGGTCTGCGTGACCGGCGTTTCCGGTTCCGGTAAATCCACTTTAGTCTTAGATATTTTGGGTAAAGCTTTGTCCAAGCATTTTTATCGCGCCAAAGACGAACCTGGAGAACACAAAGAAATTAAAGGTATAGCCAACATAGACAAGGTAATTGCTATCAACCAATCGCCAATTGGCCGCACTCCGCGATCATCTCCAGCTACTTATACCGGTGTATTTACTTTGATCAGAGATTTGTTTGCCGATTTACCGGAAGCGAGAATGAACAATTATGATGCCGGTAAGTTTAGTTTTAACGTCAAAGGCGGCGGTCGTTGTGAAGCTTGCGCGGGCGAAGGGTATATGCGAATCCCGATGCAATTTTTGGCCGATGTTTATGTGCAGTGCAACGAATGTAATGGGGCTCGGTATAACAAAGAAGCGTTGGAAATCCATTATAGAAATAAAAATATTGCCGATGTGCTGAATATGACAGTAGATGAGGCGCGGACGTTTTTTAGTGATATCCCAAATATTTCCGATAAACTAAACATCTTGCGCGAGGTTGGTTTGGGCTATATGCATTTGGGTCAGCCCGCCACCAATTTGTCCGGTGGTGAGGCGCAACGCGTGAAACTGGCCACAGAATTATCCCGCAGTTCTACCGGCAAGACTCTGTATATATTAGACGAACCTACCACCGGTTTACACTTTGAAGATATTAAACATTTATTGCAAGTGCTAAACCGTTTGGTAAGCAAAGGTAATACCGTAGTTTTAATTGAGCATAATCTGGAAATAATCGCTTGCTCGGATTGGATAATTGATATGGGTCCGGGAGGTGGACGTCATGGTGGAAAATTGGTTGCTCAGGGAACCGCCAAAGATATAATGAAATCCAAAACCAGCTGGACGGGGAAATACTTAAAAACAGTCTAGAACTTTAAATCAAAAAACCTCCCGAGCGGGAGGTTTTTTGATTTATGATGTTAAACTTTTTTTACCGCTTTTCTTTCCTTCATCTTTCGTTTAAATGAGGGGTCGCGTAAGAAGTTTAATTTAGCGCGGCTAACCTCGTATTGTTTTACGATTTCAATTTTGTCTATAGCCGGAGAATGGATAGGGAAGATCTTTTCTACCCCCACACCGCTGGCAATCTTTCGGACAGTAATGGTGCCGCCGGATTCTTGTCCGTGTTTGGCGCCAATTATGATGCCTTCAAAAATCTGAACACGTTCTTTTTCTTCTCCTTTGGTATTGGTTTCTTTGATTTTTTGGTGAACCTTTACTACCATTCCCGGTTTGTAGGTGGTAGCTACTGTAGTTTCAGTCATATTTGAAAAGCTTAGTTTTAACTAAATGTTGCCGTATCTTAGCCTATTATTTATTTTTTGTCAACTAGATGGTTGTTCTTTAGGTGGTTTTGGATATGAGAGGCGATATTGTCGGTAGTTTCCTGTAATTTACCCTCATAGTTGGTAATTTGGTAATCGTAATCTCCGGATTGGTCTATTTCCTCGGCGGCCAGCTTTATTCTGTCTTGAATCATCTGTTCGGTCATACCACCCCGCTTTTCGGCGCGCTGTTTTAGGATTTCCAGGTTTTCCGGCAGAAGGAAAAATGACAGATTTTTTACGTTTAATTTATCCATGCTGTGCTTGCCGTTTACATCCAGATTAGAGAAAACCAAGTCGTAATTTTGCAGTAAATCTTCCAGGTACTTTTTTGGTGTGCCGTAGTAGTTACCGGCGCAGTTGTTGTATTCCAAAAAGTATCCCTGTTTTATTTTATCTTCAAATTCTGTTGGTGAGATAAAGTTGTAGGTAACGCCTTCTTTGTCGCTAGGACGAGGATTGCGCGAAGTGGTGGTGACCAGCCGGATTGAGTTTGGAAACACCTTTAAAAGTTTGGCGATTACCGCGTCTTTACCGCCGCCGGTGGGAGAGGAGATGATGATGAGCAAACCACTGGACATACTATTTTAATAACTTTAAAAATTCGTCTAATTCTTTGGGCAAAGGAGATTCAAATGTTTGGGTTTCGCCCGCCAAATCAACGAAGCCCAGTTTGGTGGAATGTAAAAACAGCCTGCCTAATCTTTCGTCCCAAACCTTTTTTTGTTTTTTTTGAAAATAAAGCGGATCTCCTACCACCGGGTGGTTGTAAGCCAAGAAGTGCACGCGAATTTGGTGCATACGGCCGGTGTGGATTTTTACGCGTACCAAAGAAAAATTTACAAAGTTTTTTTCTACCAAAAATTCTGTTTTTGCTTCTTTGCCCCGGCTGGCTTCTCCTGTGGGGATGGCGGCCATACGATCCGATGTTTCCGATCGGGAGATAGGAAAATTAATTTCATCCCAGTTTCTGGGCATTTGGCCGTGTACCAATACAATATATTCTTTGTCTATGGTTCTGTTTTTAAATTGGTCTTTTAAGTGGTTGAACATTTTTTGTGTTCGCGCAATTACCATTAAGCCGGAGGCCTCTTTGTCTAGGCGGTGGACTATGCCCGGACGCATCGGATCATCGCCAACTTTTTTTACTTCCGGGTATTTTTTAACTACAAAATTAGCCAGAGTATTTTTTTCTTCGGCCATAGTAGGGTGGGCCAGCATGCCGATAGGTTTTTCTACTACCACGTAGTCCGGTGTTACGGCTACTATTTTTACATCAAATTTTACCTGGCCGGCCTTCTTTTTTGCCGATGCCTGCGGAGTTAGTTTTGCTTTTTTTATTTCTATAACAGCCTCGGCGCTTAAATTATCCCCGGCTTTTTTTGGTAATTTATCATTTACAAAAACCTGTTCAGATTCAATCATTTTTTGTACTTGCGACCGGGTTATTTTTAATTTTTTGGCCAAAAAAACATCTAGCCGTTCTCCGGTGTTCTTTTTCGGTACGTTGATTTTAGTTTGGGTTAGCATTTTATTGTTGTTTTAGTCTTTTATATCTTCAATTGGGGCTTGGGTAATAGTTGTAATATTTTCCGCACCATTAGATTTGGCATTTGAAGCGCGTTTGTTTTTAATTATCTCCGAGATGCTGACAGACACATTTGATCTCTCGCCGGTTTTACTGCGTACCACAACGTCTCCAGATTGGTGAAAAGTTGTGGTTTTACCGGTTTGATTGGCAATACTGGTGATGTGTGTGGGGGCGCTGTCTCTTGTCGGTCTTTTATAGGTAAATTGCCCCGGTTTTGTTTCGTTGCGTGTGGGTAGGGCCGGTCTGGCTGGGGAAACTTTTGATTGCGAGCTTAAATGTGAAAGTGTTTTGCTAATCAGTTTTTTGGCGGTTCCGGTTAAGGTTGAGTCGGATTTGGTAACCTCGGATTCTATCTTTTTTATTTGTGACTGAGAAAGTCCGCCTCTGCGGATGTGGGTTTGATATTTCGCTATATGGCCCACCAGTGATTTTACCGCTTCCGGGTGGTGTTGAAGCGAGCTAAGTTCTCCGGCTGTATGGATGCCGCGGGTAAGTTTGGTCTGGAAACTTCCCACACCGGATTTGGCGGAAAATTTTGCGCCTGCCGATGGTAGGTTTTGGATGTGTGTCATAGGGTTTTGCTTCGCAAAAATATACCAGAAGTGTACCATTTCCCTCGGAAAAAAGAAAGAGGCCGCCTGCGGTTGCAGGACGGCCAATAAATAGCTATGGTTTGAGCAAGGATCGGCTTAATCCTCGTTTAATAAATTCTGCTTGGACCTTTTCTTTTTGTGCTTGGTCCCGATAAAAGGCGGTATTTAGGGCGTTGGCCGTCATTTGCCAGTATTCCTCTTCACCGTAGTCGTGGTAGTTTAGCGCCGCTTCCCAGTTATCGGTGAGAGATTTTTTCATCAGCGCCGGGTCATCAGATGTGATTACCACCGGAACTTTATGCTCCAACAGCACATCCAGATGTCCGTCTGCCAGCGAGCATCCCGGTACCGGACTTAGCGGTGTCCGTTCCACACGGATATTGCTTCCCCTGGCTATTGCCATCCAGTATTTTGATTTATGGAGAGGGATTGCATGAGCGAGCCCGTCAGCCGAAAGCCCGGTGATAGCATCGCCGATACTCTCTAGCCGCTGCTCGTCGCCTCCCATCTCGCCCGCATGAGGGTTGCGACGGATTTTTGTTCCCAGAGTCTTGCGGAAATATTTGCCATATGGCTTTGTGGGGTAGACAAGCTCATTGCAGTCCAGACCTATAGCCACCACACCTTCGTTTTGAAAACGGATTGATAGGTCGACAATGTCGGTTACGCTTTGTGGTCCATACACGGTTAGAGATTCCCGGGCAATGGAATTGATTAGGTTTACGGTTACTCCGGTATCCTTCATCCCACTTTGCAGACCCTTTAGAGTCTGTTTGGTTACCTCTTCCAGCGACATTGGTTTAAACGGTTCTATTTCATACTCCTCTGGTACATACCAAGGCGGTGGGTAAATACCCAAGTAACCGGGAGCAAGCCGAGGTTCGGAGTACCAGATATTTTCCCGCTTTAGGTCATGTACATGTTCTTTGGCCACTCTGTAGAGTCCGCGTTGCGATCGCATCACGGCAATGGCCCAACCAAATCGCCGCAACATGTCATCTACGGACATGTCTTTATCGGTAATTTGATATAGCTTGATGAACTCCTGCAAATTATCTGTGGGAAGTTTTACACCAACTTCTTTGGCAAGTTTGAAAAGAACTTCCGGACGAATTGAACCGTCTATGTGGCGGTGCAAATCTGTTTTGGGTAGGTCCCAAATGTCAGAGTGAGCGAGTGTTTGGCTCATGAGTTTTTTCCTCCACTGGGAAACAGCTAGTTTTATGCTAACAGGTATTTTTTTATAGGGCAAGGAAAACAAAAAGTGACTCGCTTAGACGAGTCACTTTTTTAAATGTAGTTGTGCGCCTGGATGGAATCGAACCATCTACTTCCACCTTATAAGGGTGGCACTCTAACCGGTGAGTTACAGGCGCAATTTTGTCCCGATTTTACTCGAAGTAAAATCGAGGATCCTCGATACTACTCGAGAGTAGTATCGGGAGAGTAGTATAATACCATTTCCTTTCTTTTTTTCAAGCCTGCCTGCCGGCAGGCAGGCCCCAGAGGTCAGACAAGGTCGTTGCCAAACATAGCTAAAACTGATAAACTACCTCTAAATTATGTTAGATTTAAACGCAAAAATCTTGTTAAAAATCAACGGTTTGGTAGGCAAATCCAAGTTGCTGGATAGTTTTGGCCGGGCTGGGGCGGAGTGGGTGATAATTGCTATGATTGGCTGGTATATTGCCAGCGATTTAATCCAAAACATGCCAGACAAGCGTTTAGTATTTTTACCTTTAGTTTTCTTTGCGGCTGCCTGGGCAATTGGTTGGTTGATAAATCTGCTTATTGGCATGTCTGTTCGCGAGCCGCGGCCTTATATTACTTATCCGCAAGTCAAACCATTATTTAAATCCTTAATGAGCTGGAAGACGTTTCCTTCCGACCACAGCATGTCTGTTTTTCTGATGTTTTTTATGGCCTGCCTGTTTCATCTACCCGGCGCGTGGGCGTTATTGCCTATGGCTTTGTGGGTGGTGTGGGGTAGGGTATATGCGGGCTTGCATTATCCGTTAGATATTTTGGGAGGATTAGGAGTGGCGGTATTTGCTGCGACTTTGGCTTATTCTGTAATGAGCTTATTAAAATTTTAGTATGAATGCTATTATTCTTTGCGGAGGATTATCTACTCGTTTGGGAGAGATTACAAAATCTATCCCCAAAGTTTTATTGGAAATAAAAGGCAAAACAGTTTTGGATTGGCAATTAGAAAAATTAAAAAGTATTGGTATTACCGAAGTTGTGATGGCTGCTGGGCATTTGGCCGAAGTTTTACACCAAAGCGTTGGCTTGCACAAAGATGGTGTAGATATTATTTATGCGATTGAGCAAGAAAGACTTGGTACCGGCGGCGCTATAAAGCATGCTTGGGAGTATGTATCCAAACCGGATGAGCCGACAATAATTTTAAATGGAGATGTTTTAACCACCATAGATTTGGCTGATATGGTAAAGCACCTACTTCCAGACAGTGATGGAATTATTTTGGGTGCCAAAGTGGAAGACGTTGCTACCTATGGCACTTTGGAATACGACAGTAAATTTCATCTGAAAAAGTTTAAAGAAAAAGAGGGCGTTCATAAGCCCGGTTATCAAAATGGCGGAATTTATTTATTTAACGCCAAAGCAAAAAAGTATTTTCCGGCCGAAAAATCTTTTAGTATTGAATATGATGTCTTTCCAAAAATGCAGGAATTATATGTTTATGAATCCGATAAGCCGTGGGTGGATATTGGCGTGCCGGAAAGACTGGAATGGGCGAGGGAACACTGGAATCAAGATTCATAATGCACGCATCACAATACAATCGTGTCATGCTGCGTGAATCGTGAATAATGTAAATTACTTATGTCTTTTAATCAAAAAACAATTTTAACTTCGTTTTTAATTTGCCTAACTATTGTTGGTGGTGCTTTGTATTATAAAAAAACACGCGTTCGTCACTACGCCCTCATTCCGCCTCGGCCGGAAGTTACCCTTACCATTATTCCCGGTTGGAATTTACGGCAGGTGGCCGATTATTTGGTAAAACAAGGATTTGCTTCCAGCACCGATGATGTGTACTTGCTTATTGGCAAGCCGGCGGTGGATTATCGCCGTACCGGGATTCTTTTGCCAAGGGTGAGCGCAGACTCAGTTGTGTCCTACAAGCCCGACTATATTTCGTATGAAGGGTTTTTGGCTCCGGAAACTTATCGGGTTTTTAAGGACGCTACTCTTTTGGATGTAATTAAAAAATTTATTGACCAGCGCGACAAACAGATAGACGCGGCGATGTGGGAAGATATAAATAAATCCGGGCATAGTTTTTATGAAATTATGACCATGGCCAGCTTGCTGGAAGAAGAAGTGCAGAGTCCGGCCGACAAAGCCAAAGTGGCCGATATTTTGTGGCGAAGATATAAAAATAACTGGGCGCTGCAACTGGATTCCAGCGTGCATTATGTTGTAGATAAAACCGGCAATGTTTTTACCACAAACAAAGATCGCAGTGTTGATTCGTTGTGGAATACTTATAAATATCCCGGGTTGCCGCTTGGGCCAATAGCCAACCCCGGCCTGGCTTCCATAAAGGCGGCTATTTATCCGGAGAAAAATTCGGATTGGTATTTTTTGACCGGCAAAGACGGCACAGTTTATTATGCCAAAACTTTGGAGGAGCATAATGCGAATAAAAGAAAACTGTAAGCAAAGCTTGAAATTACGTCAGGCTTCGCAAATCATAAACAAGTTTATGATTTAACTCACCCTTAGTAATTATAAAATGCTCACTTCTGATTTTGATTACAATTTACCCAAACAATTAATCGCGCAGATTCCTTTGGAACCGCGCGATAGTTCGCGGTTAATGGTTTTGGATAAACAGACCAAAGAATCCGAAGACAAGCATTTTTTTGATATTACAAATTACTTAAGTAAAGGTGATTTACTGGTTTGGAATAATACCAAAGTTTTTAAAGCTCGTTTAAGGGGAACTTTGGTGTTGGATAAAGACACCGATGGTTTAGAAAATAACGCAGACACAACTGGTAAAATTTTAAACGTTTCACAAGTAGAAATATTTTTGGTCAAGCCAATGGAAAATAATAAAGTGTGGAAGGTGTTGGCCAAGCCGGGTAGAAAATTGCGTTTGGGAATGAAAGTAGTTTTCGCGCCGGACTTTAGCGCCGAAGTGATGTTGAAAGAAAATGATGGTACGTATCTGATTGAATTTGCCGAAGACGATATGTCGGTGCGGGCCAAAGCAAACAAGTATGGGGAAGTACCGACACCGCCGTATGTGGAAACCGCTTCTTCCAGCGAACGATACCAAACTGTATATGCCAAGGAAGAAGGGTCTGTAGCTGCGCCTACGGCCGGGTTTCATTTTACTCCAGAACTGATAGAAAAATTAAAAGCTAAAGGCGTGGAGTTTGCTGAAATAACTTTACATGTTGGTTTAGGTACATTTTTGCCCGTGAAAACAGACAAATTGGAAGAACACCATATGCATAGTGAGTGGGTAGAGCTAACTGCAAAAAATACGGATTTAATAAATACCGCCAAAGCCGAAGGTAGACGAGTGGTGGCGGTTGGTACCACCACCGTGCGTGCTTTGGAAGGAATTGCTCTTAAGTTTGCCGGCCAAAGTGATGTGGAGCCAATTTTGCGTCCGTATACCGGAGATATAAATATTTTTATTTTCCCGGGTTTTAAGTTTAAAGTTGTAGATACGTTAATTACCAATTTTCATTTGCCTAAATCCACGCTTCTGATGTTGGTAGCCGCTTTTGCAGGGGATAGAGAATTTGTTTTGGATTGTTACAAAAAAGCCGTAGAAGAAAAGTATCGGTTTTTTAGCTTTGGTGATGCGATGCTAATTAAATAAAAAATCCCGATTAAATCGGGATTTTTTATTTAATTTATTTTTTATCCTTCAACCGTAACACCCATATTTCGCGCCGTACCTTCTACCATGCTCATGGCAGCTTCCACAGTGTGGCAGTTTAAGTCAGGCATTTTCTTTTCCGCGATTTGGCGTACCTGGGCTTTGGTGATTTTACCTACTTTTTCTTGTAGGGGTTTACCGGAGCCTTTGGTAATACCGGCGGCTTTTTTAATCAATTCCGGAACCGGAGGAGTCTTCATGATGAAGGTAAAACTTCGGTCTTCGTAAACGGAAATGATAATTGGCACTACTTCGCCCTTTTTATCCTGAGTTTTGTCGTTAAATTCTTTGCAGAAACTTTGGATATTTACACCGTGCTGACCGAGTGCCGGACCGACTGGTGGCGCCGGGTTCGCGGCTCCTCCTATGATTTGCAATTTAATCTGCGCTGTAATTTTTTTTGCCATACACTATTTAATATTGGATTGAGAAGCGTCCCGGGTAGGAACCAATCCGTAAACAATTTATTAAGCCTTTTTAACCTGCATCGCGTCCAGTTCTACCGGAGTTTCACGTCCAAACATAGTGATAAGAACTTTAACCTTGCCTCTCTCCTGATCAACGTTACTAACTTTACCTTCAAAGTTCTTGAACGGTCCGTCGGTAATACGTACTGATTCGTTAATTTCAAAATCAATTTTGTGTTGCGGTTCGGAAGCGGTCATGCGTTTTACCAAGCCATCAACTTCGCTTTGGTCTATAGGTGTTGGGGTAGTGCCGGATCCTACGAAACCGGTAACATTGGGCGTATTGCGTACAACATACCAGGAATCATCGGTCACAATCATTTCTACCAATACGTAGCCGGGAAACATTTTTTCTTCTACCACCGTGCGTTTGCTGTTTTTGATTTTTATCTTCTTTTCTTTTGGAACCAGGATGCTAAAAATTTTGTCTTGCATGGCAAAAGACTCTGTGCGTTGTTCCAGATTTGTTTTTACGTTTTCTTCGTAGCCGCTGTAAGTGTGTAGCACGTACCAGCGCTTGCCTAGGTTGAGGGTCTGCTTTGCCATAGTTATATATTAGCTTGTTAGGTCGATTGACCCAGCAGCTTTATTTTAAAAATACATTAGTAATACCCCAGTTGAATATATAGTCTAGTAAACCAAAAAATGCCGCCATTCCCACGCTGAGAGCGATAACCATAACACTATAGTTGATGGTTTGGCTCTTGGTAGGCCAGGTAACTTTTCTCATTTCCTGATAGGCTCCGACAAAGTAGTTTTTGATGGCGTTGATCATAGTTTTTGGGTTTAATCTTGGATTCAAAAACAGCCTTGCGGCTGTCTTTATTTGATGAGTTTATAATACCTTATTATGGGGAAAATGTCAATAGATGACTATGTATAGGTTTTTTATCCCACTTTATTCGGGGTCTCTATGTGATTCAATCCAAAATCTGCGCATAATCTAGCCAATTCATTTACAGCCTTCTTGCTTTCAAGTGTGACTTTTAAAGCAGTCAAAATAGTGGCCATGTCAGGTTGTCCATTTGACTCTGATTCTTCTATCAAGTTCTGGATTTTTTGAGAGAAATATGTCACGTCTTTTTTTTCACTAGGGCCGCCTTCTCGGTTTCTCATAGATTTTTATTTTAAAACTAAATATCCAAATTACTGACGCTCTTAGCATGAGTCTGTATGAATTTTTTTCTAGGAGCTACTTCATCACCCATCAGGATTTCAAATACTTCATTGGCCAGTTCTGCATCTTCTATGGTCACTCTCTTCATCATACGGTTGGTTGGGTTCATAGTTGTTTCCCAAAGCTGTTCAGGGTTCATTTCACCCAAACCTTTATAGCGTTGAATGTTTACTTTAATGCCATTAATTTCCAATCCCTGAATTTCATCATTTTCTTTTTGTTCTGCAGCTTCAATAATTTCTTCAGCTTTGGTTTTTGTTTTTTGATCCTTACCTTTTGTAGAAGGTGTATTTTTAATTTCTAGAAGTACTTTTTCTTTTTCTTCGTCATTGTAGGCGTACTTCATGTTTTTGCCGTACTTCAAACTATAAAGCGGTGGTTGAGCAATAAGAATATGCCCTCCGGTAATTAGCGTTGGGTAGTAGCGGTAGAAAAAAGTAAGAAGTAGGGTACGGATATGTGCGCCGTCCACATCAGCATCGGTCATGATGATAATTCGGTGGTAGCGCAGTTTGGAAATATCCATCTGTTCGCCAATGTTGGCGCCCATAGCGATGATAAGAGATTTTAATTCATTGTTGGCCAGGATTTTGTCTAGGCGGGCGCGTTCTACGTTAAGAACTTTACCGCGCAATGGCAGGATAGCCTGGAATTCGCGGTTGCGTCCTTGTTTGGCGCTGCCACCGGCGGAATCTCCCTCTACTATAAATAATTCGGTTTCTTCGGCGCGTCGGCTACTGCAGTCGGCCAATTTGCCCGGCAAAGTAAATCCTTCCAAAGCACCTTTGCGCAGGATAGTATCGCGCGCCATTTTGGCGGCGTTGCGGGCGCGGGCAGAGAGCAAGCATTTGCCCACGATACCCTCGGCATCTCGGGGGTGTTCTTCCAAGAAGATTAAAAACTCGTCGTTCATCACGGCTTCTACGGCTGTTTTTACTTCGGTGTTACCAAGCTTGGCTTTGGTCTGGCCTTCAAATTGCGGTTCGGTAACTTTTATGGAAATAATACAATTTAGACCTTCGCGAACATCTTCGCCGGTAAGGTTGGAATCTTTTTCTTTTAGGATATTTTTGTTGCGCGCGTAGCTGTTTAAGCTGCGGGTGAGGGCGGTACGAAAACCGGCCACGTGGGTGCCACCTTCGGGGTTGTGAATGTTGTTGGTGAAAGCAAAAAGTGATTCGGTAAATTCATCGCTGTATTGCAAAGCGATTTCTATTTTTACGCCTTCGTGTTCTTTTTCTATATAAAAAACATTTTCGTTTTTTACTTCTTTGTTAATATTTAAATGGCGAACGTACGAAGCAATACCGCCTTCAAAATAAAATTGATAAGACGGATTGGGGAAGGGGACAGCAGTTTTGTCTTCATTTTTTTCGTCGCCGGTTCTTTTGTCGGTAATGGAAATACGGATACCTTTGGAAAGATAAGCCATTTGGCGGACGTGATCTATGATTGTTTTCCAATCGTAGTTTATGGTTTCAAAAATAGTTTCGTCGGCGCGGAAGGTGATAACTGTGCCCCGGTGTTTGGTGGTGCCGATTTCGTGTGTTTTCTTTACCGGAATACCGCCGTTCTTGTATTCTTGTACCCAAATTTTACCGTCGCGGTGCACCTCGGCTTTGGTATAAGAAGATAAAGCATTTACTACAGACACACCCACACCGTGCAAACCACCGGAAACTTTGTAGCTGCCGGCATCAAATTTTCCACCCGCGTGCAGCTTGGTCATTACTACTTCCAAAGCGCTGACGCCCATCTGCGGGTGAATGTCCACCGGAATACCACGGCCGTTATCTTTTACTTCTATATAATGATCCGGTAAAAGAGTTACGTCTATTTGATTACAAAAACCAGCCATCGCTTCGTCGATGGAATTGTCTACTACTTCCCAGATTAAAGGGTGCAAACCAACCGGACCGGTGGAGCCGATATACATGCCGGGGCGGCGGCGTACAGCTTCCAAGCCTTCCAAAATTGTAATATTTTTGGCGCTATAACTGGCGTCGGCTTTGTCGGAAACTTTGGCTTTGGATTTAACAACCAGGCCGGGAGTTTTTTTAATTTCATTTTTAAATGAGTCCTTTCCGCCCGAGGCGGATCCGCCTTGGGCGGATATTTTTTCGGGTTTGGCAGTTTCCACTCGTCCCTTTACAACTCTCTTAATAGGCATAATTAATCATTAATACATAATACACGCAGTAGGATACACTTGCATCATGATGCGTGAATCGTGAAGTTTGTTATTTTTTTAGTAGTAATATTTTATCATATTACACGGAGTAGGGCAAGGCCCGAATATTGATTTATTTTATACTATTTGGTAGTATTGGGCAAGAAACAAGTCCTTGGCGACAAGGATATTCTAAGGGAGGAAGTCGTGCAAAGTATCTATAGTTTTGTTTTGGTGTGGCTTGTGGCTTTAGTAGGGTTGCTCATTTTGATGTCGTTAAAGAATGTCGAAGGTTCCCAAGAAGAGGAATCTGAAGACGAGGCAGCGGACGAACCGGTCATGCCTGATTATGACCACTATTTGGTGTCAGCAGGTTCTTCCAATCACACTCTTGACCAAAGAGTCGAGTCAATTAAGGCGGATGGACGGTGTCATTATCTTAACTCCGGTATCACAGGGGAACATTTCCCGGGTCAGCAGATAGGTGTTAGTGGTAAAGTTAAAATTATCCTTGTTCCGCTAAAAAATAAGGAAGTGAAGGAACTTGGATTGTTTGAATACATGAATAAGTTTGGTTTACGTCCGGGTCGCATTGATGAGGTGATTGACCTGAGCCAGGTATATCCGGAGATTCACCGAAAAACCGTGCTCATTGCATTCGGCTCTGTCTGGGAGCAATCAAGCGAGCATAGACTTGTGCCGTATTTTGAATTTAATGGCGCTATGTATGGTATGTATCTTGGCAAGGACAAGGATATCCTTGCTAATAAATCAGATGATGACTGTTTTGCCATCGCCGTCAGCAAAAGGAGTTGAAACATGCGTTCTTTTTTCATTGCGATTACGCTAGTCGTAATCTGCGGCTGCCGCACTTCATATCCATATATGAATTTGCGTCGCCCCATCTATATGATGACCGACAAAAGTTTGTGGGTTGGTTGTAAGAAGGATCCGACGGGGGAGACAGCCTGTCGTAAGTTCCGGGTTTCGCAAATCCAAGATGGTGTTGATGAGTGGTTTCGTCATTTCGATGAACCTACCCGTCCCCAGGTGATAATTGTGAGCTCAAAGTCAGAGTTGCCCAGAGACCTATTTAATGCCGTTATCTATCTTCGGATTCAATTGGGTGGTTGTAGTGCTTACTATGACGGTGATGGTGTAATGCCTGGGGCTTGTTACCAGGTGAAACGCGATTCAACACCAGAAATAATTTTTGAGGAGCCGGATGATGTTTGCGCCAGTTTGGTGGAGCATGAGTTTGGCCATGTCTTGGGTCTAAAACATATGGATCCAAAAAAAGAAATCTTTTCAATCATGCTGCCGGTTGTGTTGCCTGAGAGCTATGTAATGCCGGTGGATGTTGATGCGGTTTGCAAACTGCATGCTGAGTGCCCACCGCACGAAGATACCGGGGGTGAATGTTGGCTTTACGACGAAGATCGTTGTCCGTCTTATTCATTTGAATAAGACAGGGTCAAGCACGAAGTAAAAATCGAAATCTGCCGGCAAGATAAGTGTATATGTTCCACATCGCCCCGATTAAGTCGGGGCATTTTTTTTATGCTATACTACCTATAGTTAAAAAGGAGTTGAAACATGCGTTCTTTTTTCACCGCCATTGCGTTTGTTGTAATTTGTGGTTGCGCCAAAGCTCCATATGTTAATCAGCATCATCCAGATGATGTGCCGAGTACTTATATGGACTTGCGTAGTCCTATTTACGTAGTGGTTAAGAAGAGTTTTTTTTCCGGATGTGAGATCAATCACGCCGATGAGGAAGCTTGCCGCAGCCATCGTATTTCGCAGATTAATGAAGGTTTTAGACAATGGTCGGATTATTTTGACAAGGACGCTCGTCCTCGGATAGTAATCGTTCGTTCCAAGAAAAGTCTGCCCGCAAAACTGGTAAACCGTCCAATTTACCTCAGGATTGAGGCGGATTTCTGTGGTGTAGACGATACGGGTAGGAACTATGCAGCTTGTTATAGGTCTTCAGCACATCTAGCGCTCGAAATAGTATTTGACAATTCGTCGACGATTAATCCTCGCAGGATGGCGCATGAGATTGGACACGCTCTAGGTCGAAAAGATCATGATGTGCCTGCAGAGACAGGTTCGGTCATGTCATATACGAAGCGGACCCCGGTTTTACTCTCGGATGTTAAAATGATGTGCAAGCTGCATCATGAATGCCGGATGGTAAAACGGAAATATAAGAAACATTAGTTCATCCCGTTCTTCTTTAAGGAAGGCGGGATTGTTTTTTGTATTTACATTTCTGCCCCAGTGTGCTATATACATATTGAGGAGGAAACATGGAAGCTTTCTCGATTCTTTTCCCAACCGTGATGATTGTATTGTATGTTGCTTTTTGGAAGAAGGTGGAACAGGGTCATGTGTTTTTTGGTCTCTTTATCGCCTCCACAGGGACTTTTACAATCTTCGCCACCATTTCTCGCAGTAGTTGGGAGATAATGATGATCATTATTCTTTTAAGCCTTGTTTTTGTCTGTAGGTTTCTCATATTGCGCTTAATTGGAGCGGTGAGCCGCCGTCAGCAGGCCAAGAAGTTGCCAAAGGCCATAGTGGTGAGTTTCCCGCACAACCATCTGAGGATTCTCGGGATGGACAAGATTAAGAAGTATATTCCGTCGCTAGCCGTCATCTTTTTCTTCTTGAATTTGACCGGCTGTGACAGTAATGTTGATATGGCGGTTTTCTCTTTGTACACGCTCTTTGCTGTTGGTTGGATAGCGATAGTTTTGGCCATTGCTTTTGCCGTCTTTATTCCCTCGTATTTAGTTTGGAGGGTGGTGCGCCACTTTCGACGAGCGAGGGAAAAGTGGGAGCTTGAGAAGGCAAAAGGGGAGCTTCTTCAGTCGTTGTCTTTGATTGAGAATACCATTTCTTGTGACCGTACGATATGGGACGCAGTTTTATATGAATACGCTCGCATGCGTAAGGAGCGGCAACTCGAAAAGATTGAGGCTCGCCTCGCCGAGCTTAAATAAGTTCAACGTCTGATGAGTATGTTCGTCGTCGCTGCCCTCTAACCTGGGGCAGCTATTTTTTTAATAGTATATTGACACTTTGCAAGATATATAGTATACTTTGGTTCAGCCACCGCCACTATATAAAAATTATAGGTAGGCGGGGTCCCGCCAAGGCGGGATAAAATTTACCGAGAAATCCCTCCCAATTTAGAGGAGAGAACCTTGCCCCGACTATAGATTCGGGCAGGATAAGGAAAATTTTTTTGTTGTTAATGACAAAAATTTATAATCCGCCTAGGCGGAGAAATAAATTTTTAGTCAATTAACAATCCGCCGAGCTTACTGGTGCCACAGAGCCGAATGGTTGTGCGGCGGAGTGAGAGGCGGATAAAGACCCAAGTGAAACGGGGGTAATAGTTTTACAGAAAATAATATAAATTATGTCAGCAAAAAATGAAAAAGTAGAAGAAGAAAAAGTTTCTGACGCGCAGGATTTTAAAACCCTGCTTTTGTCGCACGTTTTAACCATTCCAAAAGTTGGCGATGTAGTTAAATGTAAAATTATTTCTATAGTTAAAGGCGAAGTGCATGTAGATATAGAAGGTCTTACAGTTGGTGTGGTACGCGGTCGTGAATTATTTGGCGAAGCCAAAGAGTATGCCAATTTAAAAGTTGGCCACGAAGTAGAAGCCACAGTTTTGGAATTGGAAAATGAAAATGGTGAAATGGAATTGTCTTTCCGTATTGCCGGATTTGCCCGCGCTTGGGACAACGTCCGCAAGTGGATGGCCGACAATATGACCATCAAAGCCAAAGTACTTTCTGCCAACAAAGGTGGTCTTATGGTACAGCTGGAAGGCTTGGGCGGTTTCGTGCCGGTTTCTCAGTTGAACCCGGAACATTATCCGCGTGTTATGGGTGGAGATAAAAATCGTATTTTAGAAAAATTACGCGAACTGATTGGTAAAGAAATGGAAGTGAAAGTTATTGATGTAAACGAAAAAGAAGAAAAATTAATTGTTTCCGAAAAAGCAGTTTGGGAAGATACTCAGAAAGCTGTTTTGGAATCCTACAAAATCGGCGATGTGGTGGAGGGCGAAATCAGCGCTCTTACATCTTTTGGCGCATTTGTGAAGTTTGGCCAAGACCTGGAAGGTTTGGTGCATATTTCCGAAATTGCTTGGCAACGTATTGATCATCCAAAAGATATTTTGAAAGTTGGCGACAAGATTAAGGCACAAATTATTCAATTAGATAGATCAAAGATTTACCTGTCCGTTAAACGCTTGGTAGATGATCCTTGGAAATTAGTTAAGGACAAATATAAAGTGGGCGACAAGGTTGCCGGCAAGATTTTGAAGATTGAACCTTTTGGTCTTATGGTAGCTTTGGACAAAGATATTCATGGCCTGGCTCATATTTCCGAGCTTACCGATGAAGCCGGCGGTAGCATCCAAGATAAATTCAAAATCGGACAAACAACTGACTTTGAAATTGTTTCTTTGGAACCTCCGGAGCATCGCTTGGGCCTAAGACTCTTTGGCGTAAAGGGTAAGGTAAAAAAAGTTGAAGAGACTAAGAAAGAAGAAAAAACTGAAGAAGTTAAAGAAGAGAAAAAAGAGAAGAAGCAAAAGAAAGAAAAGGCAGAAGAGAAAGAATAGATAAACTCAAAACCCGCTCGGTGCGTAAATGCCTGAGCGGGTTTTTGTTTTAATAAAAAATGCCCAACCATCTTTATCCATGTTGGATTTGATGGCGGGGCGTTGGTTGCTATTCATCATCCATTGCGAGCGCAGTTTTAAGGAGCTTCCAACCAATGGGGGTTAATATCAAACCAGCAATTATCTTGCCACCTAAGAAGTTTCCGTACTCAGGTTTGGGCGGAGTAACTAAGCCGATGGCATAGGACAAATTAACGAAAACTAATAGGACACCGATGAGTACCAAGATTACGCTGAACAGGAATAGCGCGATCATGTATAGGGCTCGAAGCGCACTGTACGGTTTCTGCATTTTGCCTCCCGGACTTTGTTCGTGTTGGATTTGAGGGCTAAGGGCGCTCGTAGTCTTTGGTCTTCAACTTAAAACTCCTCGCGTCCGTCAACAATCTCCATTGAGAAGAACGTTGCGGTTGCACCGACAATAAACCAGGTACAGCCAAAGTAGCATGCGACAATCGCCAGGAGTGGATTATGGCGGAGCAGTATGGGTGTGGCGATGGTTATAAGAATTAGGCCGCTGATGAACAAGAGGCAGCCGATGAGGAGAATTCCGATAATGCCGAGAATCTTGGGTAGGGCATTGAGAACCCTGGATAATTTAGACATTCCATTCCTCCGGTGCGGGTATGTATAATTTGTATCAGGATAAGGTCTGTTATGTCAAGGTTTTAGGCCCCAACCCTTGCCTTTTTGTGAAAAATAAGGTATATTTTATTAACTTGTTACAGCGTCGGGTTTCAAATGACGCCACCCGGTGGCCGGATTTCAATGGACGTTACCCGGCATGATTCCGTTGAATCAATTTCGTTAAATCAAATAATTATTATAAATATGCGTAATTTTCTGAAAAACTTCATTATCGTTTTTGTCGTTTTATTTTTGATTGCCGGAGTTTTGGGTTTGGTAAAAAATGAACAAAACAAAGGACTGGAAACCGTTAGTATCAGCAAGATGGTAGAGGAAATTAATGCTGGACAAGTCAAAACAGTTATTATTCAAGGGGATACTTTAAAATTACAGCTAAAAGATGAAAAAGCCAAAGTGCAGGAAGTGATAAAAGAACCAAATGGCACTTTTGGCGATATTGTTAAAAATTACGGTATTACCGACGCTTCGCTTAATCAATTATCCGTGGAGGTAAAAAGCGAAAGCGGTTGGAAATTTTGGTTGGCCAATCTGCTCCCTATATTATTGCCTTTGATAATTTTTATTGTATTTTTCTATTTCATGACCCGCGGCGTGCAGGGGGTGAACAACAAAGCGATGGGTTTTGGCCAGAGCAATCCGCGCCAGTCCAATCCGGATGATAAAAACAAAAAAACTTTTGCCGATGTGGCCGGTTCCAAAGAAGCCAAACAAGAATTGGTAGAAGTTGTCGATTTTTTAAAAGATCCAAAAAAGTTTACCGAAATGGGAGCCAAAATTCCTAAAGGTGTATTGCTTGTCGGTACGCCAGGCACCGGTAAAACTTTGCTGGCCAAAGCTGTGGCCGGAGAAGCTAATGTGCCTTTCTTTAATATGTCCGGTTCCGAATTTGTGGAAATGTTTGTGGGTGTGGGCGCTTCACGCGTCCGCGACTTGTTTAGCAAAGCAAAAAAAGATGCGCCGGCAATTGTATTTATTGATGAAATAGATGCGGTTGGCAGACGCCGCGGCGCTGGTATGGGCGGAGGACACGACGAAAGAGAGCAAACTTTAAATCAAATTTTAGTAGAGATGGACGGCTTTGATCCTAATCTAGGAGTAATTGTAATCGCCGCCACCAACCGCCCAGATGTGCTTGATCCGGCATTGCTGCGCCCAGGACGTTTTGACAGACGCGTAACTTTGGATTTACCCGACATCAAAGACAGAGAAGAAATTTTGGGTATTCATTCTAAAAATAAACCTTTGGACAGAGGAGTTTCGTTGCGTAAAGTAGCCGAACGCACGCCCGGATTTTCTGGAGCTGATTTGGCCAACTTGTTAAACGAAGCCGCAATTCTTACAGTCCGTCGCGGACTGAAAAAAGTTGGTGAACTGGAAATTTTGGAAAGTATTGAAAAAGTTTTGCTTGGCCCGGAAAGAAAGCACCGTGTTATTAGTGATCAAGAAAAAAAGATGACTGCTTATCATGAAGCCGGACACGCAATCGTTGGTCATTATTCTTTCCACTGCGATCCGGTACGTAAAGTTTCGGTAATATCCCGCGGTAATGCCGGCGGTTATACTTTAAAGATGCCTACCGAAGACAGATATTACCATACCCTTGCCCAGTTTAGAGATGAATTGGCTATGATGCTCGGTGGTTATGTAGTTGAGAAAACAATCTTTGGTGACGGTATGATTTCTACCGGCCCATCATCTGATTTAAAAAGCGCCACCCAAGTTGCTCAAAGCATGGTAACTCGTTATGGTATGAGCGCGTTGGGTACACGCACCTTTGGCGACCATCCGGAAATGGTTTTCTTGGGCGGGGGAATGCCGGAAGCAAAGGATTATAGTGAAAAAACAGCCGAGGCTATAGATAAAGAAGTAAGTAATTTCTTGGCCGAAGCGGAAAAGCGGGCCAAGGAAGTGGTGGAAAGTCATCGTCCGCAACTGGAAGCTATGGTGCAAGAATTGATGGTAAAAGAAACTATTGAACAAGATGATATAGAACGGATACTGGGAGCGAGACAATAAATTTACTAAAAAAACTCTCCAACTCGGGGAGTTTTTTGTTTTGGGCTTATAGATATGCTATAATATAAAAGTCTTAATAAACTACTTTATTTGTATGAAGGAGCCAACCTATCGTCAAACCCTTAGTCATGCTTGGGATGTCGTATGGCACAACAAAAGCTTGTGGATTTTGGGTTTGTTTTCGGTTTTGCTTGGCCAGTTTGGGTTTAGCGATATTTTTGGAAGAATTTGGTCTATGTCCGATGTTGCCGCGACAGGGGAATGGAATTTTTTATTGCCTACAATTAAATTAAATTGGTCCGGTGATGTGTCCGGCACATTAGGAATTGTTTGGCTGGCCGGCATTTGTTTATCTATAGTAATATTTTTAATTTTTGTGGCCGCCACTTCTCAAGGCGCTCTTATTTCGTATGCTGCCGACTGGTTTAAAACCAAAAAACATCAGGTACTGGCCAAGCCATGGAACCGCAGTTTAAAGTATTTTTGGCATATTTTAGCTGTAAATATATTAAGAAACGTTTTTGTAGGTTTGTCGTTGGCGGTTTTTGCAATGGTGCTAGGTCGTTTTCTTTATTCTCAATCTCTGCCACAGGGCCTTCTTTTTGCTTTCAGCTTAGTGTTAGTAGTATTTGTGACTTTATTTATTTCCATACTTTCTATTTATTCTTTGTGTGCTCTGGTGGTAGACGGCAACGGATTGCGCAGCGCAATCGCCAAAGCTTGGGAAGTATTATCGCGTCACATCTTGGTATCTCTGGAGGTGGGAATATTGCTTGCGTTGCTTAATTTATTATTGGTGGTTGCCGTTGTGGTGGCCGGGTTTTTTGCTTTTATACCGGCTATATTAATTTTGTTGGTGGCCGGTTTTACCAACGCGGTTGTGTTGGCCGGTTTTGGATTTTCCTTGGGAATATTTCTGTGGCTGGTATTTACCGTTATTATTGCCGGATTTTTTAATGCTTACACCACCAGCGCTTGGGTATTTTTATATATGAAAATGCACAAAGAAGGAATTCCGAGCCGGATGATTCGCTTCTTCAAACATTTTTTTGGTAAATAATCAGTTTATGTCTGACTTTCCTTCTATAAACAGCTTGCTTGGTAAGTCCGGGAAAAATTTGCCGGGCGCCGTTCCGCCGCCAAGCGCAAATCAAGGTACCGAAGAAAAATTTGCCAAGAAAATTCACGAAATCGATCTCAAAACCAAAGAAGAAATGGTGGCCAGTCAAGCCGCTTCTCTTGGTTTGCAGTATATTGATTTATCGGCCTTTCCTATTACCGGGGAAGCGTTAAGAATTATTCCCGAAGACATAGCGGTAGAAAAAAAAGTTATCTGTTTTTTTGGCACAGTTGAAGACTTAAGGCTTGGCTGTGTAGATTACACCGAAGAAATTAAAGAATTGGCGTATCAGACCGGCGAAAGACACCACGCCAATGTGCAGGTATATTTAATTTCCGAAAACAGTTTTGCCAAAGCCATAAAATTGTATGCAAATTTGCCGGTAATTAAACCCATTACCAAAGATATAAATATTACCGATGAAGAATTGGAAAAATTCAAAGCGGGAGTAATGGACTTTAGAAGTTTGGAAAAACAATTTTCAGATGTATCTATCAGTGATATTTTAACTTTAATGATTGCTTCGGCTTTAAAAGTAGAATCATCCGATATCCATGTGGAAGCCGAGGAGCATGGAATTGTGGTAAGGTACCGTATAGACGGTATTTTGCATGATGTTGCCAAATTACCTATAGAACAATGGAAAAAGTTTATCTCCCGTATCAAATTACTAGCTGCTTTAAAAATAAATATTACCGACCGGCCGCAAGACGGACGGGTAACTTTAAAATTATCTTCCGGCAGTCTAGATGTGCGCGTTTCCACCATGCCGACAATTTTTGGCGAAAGCGTGGTAATGAGAATTTTGCACAGCGGCAGCAAGGGAGTTACCTTTGATGAGCTGGGCTTGCGCGGTGATGCCTATGCCAGATTGAAAAAAGAAATAGAGAGACCAAATGGCATGATAATTACCACCGGCCCTACCGGAAGCGGAAAAACCACCACTATGTATGCTGTTTTGCGCACTTTAAACAAACCGGGTGTAAAAATTATTACCTTAGAAGATCCGGTAGAAATTAAAATGGAAGGTATTAACCAGAGTCAGGTAGATGCCAGTCGTGATTATACTTTTGCCAAAGGTTTACGCAGCTTGCTTCGTCAAGATCCGGATATTTGTATGGTGGGCGAAATCCGTGATTTAGAAACTGCCGAAATCGCTATTCAGTCGGCTCTCACCGGTCACTTAATATTATCTACTATCCATACCAACAGCGCTTCCGGCACCATACCGCGTTTTCTCTCTATGGGAGTAAAACCGTTTTTATTGGCGCCGGCTTTAAATTCGGTAATTGGCCAGAGGTTAGTGCGAAAAATTTGTCCGCATTGCCAAGAAGAAGACAAGCTTTCCGCCGAACAGATGAAACGGGTGATGGAAAATATGGGGGCTTTGCCGGAGGCAGAAAAGAAAAATGTGGATTTGAAAAAATTAAAGTTTTATAAAGGCAAAGGATGTGAAGAGTGTAGCGGTTTGGGGTATAAGGGCAGAATTGGAATCTACGAAATTTTTACATTGAATAAAGAAATTGAACAGGTGATACTAAGCGCTCAGGTTTCCGAATATGTAATTCAGGAACTGGCGGTAAAAAGCGGTATGGTGACGATGGTGCAAGACGGATTGTTAAAAGCTTTGGATAAAATTACCACTGTGGAAGAAGTGTTTAGAGTGATTGAATAAATTAAACAAAATAGAACTAATTTTTTTGCG
>OBEQ010928003.1_pt1 | contig 26468 bp, 31 predicted proteins | sample 1670901 | NCBI WGS metagenome assembly OBEQ01 (sample SAMEA104232315, study PRJEB22302) | groundwater metagenome | biome: forest; feature: aquifer; material: groundwater | place: USA | collected 2011-08-07 | depth 5.4 m | reverse complement strand
TCGAAAAGTGAAAAGCTGGGTAATTTTACCGGTTCTTGTTTCACCTGTTGGTTTTTTAATGAAAACATTATCCCCTACCTTCATTGTTCCATACCAAACTCTGCCTATTCCAAGGCGTCCCAAAAAATTATCGTAGGCCAAATTAAATGGTTGGAATCTCAATGGAGCGGAAGAATCAGATGGAGCGGCAGGCACCTCTCTTAAAATCAAATCAAGGAGTGGTGTGAGATCTTTTGATTCGTCGCTCATATTCATTTTGGCAATTCCAGCCCTACCATTGGCATAAATTGTTTTAAAATCCAACTGTTCATTATTTGCTCCTAAGTCCATAAATAATTCTAAAACTTTTTCATGGGTTTCATCGGGTTTTGCAGCTGGCTTATCAATTTTATTTATAACCAAAATTGGTTTCAAGCCAAGCTCAAGCGATTTCTTTAATACAAATTTGGTTTGGGGCATGGGCCCTTCTTGAGCGTCCACTATGAGTAATACCGAATCTATGGACCTTAAAACTCGCTCAACTTCAGAACCGAAGTCCGCGTGGCCAGGAGTGTCTACGATGTTTATTTTAGTATCTTTATAAAAAAGAGAGGCATTTTTGGCGTAAATCGTAATACCACGCTCTTGTTCGAGCGCATTAACATCCATGCTGAATCCTTCCTCCACCATCCCTGTCTGTTTCATCAGGGCATCGGTAAGAGTCGTTTTCCCATGGTCTACGTGGGCTATGATTGCGATATTTCGTATTTCCATATTTAAAATTTTATGACCGCCTTGCCTCTAAATCTTTAAGGCAATGGCTTTGACCAATCTCTGCATTCTAATAATTATTGTCGGAGTATCTATTTTAAGCTAAAAACATAGTTTTGTCAAAGTTCTTACTGGCAATTCCCCGCGAGAGTATAGCCGGCTTTTTGGGCGAGAGATTCGTTATCAAACCAGAGCTTGTTGATTTCTTTTATTTTCTTGGCTCCTGGGCACCAGGTGAAATGGTATTTTTTAGAACTACTGGCTTTGGAAGCTACTACTCGTAGGTCTCTGGGTTGGCTGGGCTGAGTCTTTGAAGTTGTAGTTGGTTTTAGAGAGGTTGAGGTAATCCTTGTTTTAAAAACGTTTAATTCTTGGCCAGTTGTTGTTGTGGTTATTTTATTTAAGCCATTAATGCGCCCAATATTATAACCAATGATTGAAATTAAAAGCATGCAAAAACCAAGAAATATGTCCCTTTGATGCTTCTTGACCCCGTTAATTATTTTTGCTAATATACTATTCATAATTATATAAATTCATGGCACATACAAAAGCAATTGGATCTACCCAGCTTGGTAGGGATTCAGGACCAAAATATTTGGGCGTAAAGCTTTATGCGGGCGAACTGGCTAAACCGGGCAGTATTATAATCCGCCAAAGAGGAAGTAAGTTTCTTCCCGGTGAGGGCGTCCGCATTGGTTCAGACGATACTATTTATGCAGTTACAACCGGCAAAGTCAAATTTACTACAAAAAAGAAAACCAAATATGACGGCTCTAAAAGATTAGTAAAAATAGTCAACGTAGTAGGTAACTAACCCCGCCATGGCGGGGTTAGTTATTCTGGTTTTACTACCACTTTGATTTGAGTTTTTACTTCTGGAGACAGGTTCAGGTCTACGAGATGCTCGCCGATGTGCTTGATGGGTTCGTCGTGACCGATCATTTCTTCTTGGAGTTGGACTCCGGATGATTTTTTAATTTCTTTTGCGATATCGTCTTTATTAATGCCAGCGAATAACTTGCCTGTTTTAGTGGCCTTGCGAGTAAATTCTATGACCAAATCTTTTAGTTTCTCAACGGCTTCAAGGGCATTTTTCTTTTCAGATTCAATCATTATAGTCCGCTTCGCGTTCAGAGACGCAACTTCTTTTAAGGAGCTATCACTGGCAGACTTTGCTATTTTTCTTGGCAATAAAAAATTTCTGGCATAGCCATCGGAAACATTCTTAATATCCCCTATCTGCCCGAAACCTTTTATGTTTTGTAACAAAATTACCTTCATCCCGTTAGAAGTTTTGCAAACCGTCCACTGCTTTGAAACAGTGGCAATCTTACAAAGCTTTATCTTACTAAATACTTCTTATTCCCGTTAGGGTTAACTTCTAACGGGATTCATTACCTAAAATCCTACTATTTTGACTGGTTTTCCGCAACATTGACAGACAATAGTGTACTACGCAGCATGCATAGAGGTTGTGTGAGCTATTGAAATTAATAAGGCGGAGCGCTATTTTAAAACTTCAATCGCCTTATCTAATTGTGGATCTTTGCCTGGAGTGCCGATTTCTATTTTGCCTTCTACTTTGAGATCTTCTTCTTTTATTTTAACCTCAACATCAGCTTCTATGCCTTTTTCCGAAATTGAAATTCCGGCCGGTGTGAGCCATTTTGCGATAGTTACTTTCAGGGATGAGCCGTCGCTATAATTTTGAAGTTCTTGGACGGAACCCTTTCCAAAACTTTTTTCTCCTACAATTTTGATATTGCGATTGTCATGAAGGGCGCCGGCTAAAATCTCCGATGCCGATGCTGACCCCCCATTCATCAAGATAACTGCGGAGTATTTCTTTAATGAGGAATTACCATCACTTCTGAACTCATTTTTAGTGCCATCTTTAAACACTTCACTGACCACGATCTGGTTTTTATCAAGGAACCAGCCGGCAAGATTTATGGCAGAATCCAATAACCCGCCCGGATTATTTCGTAGGTCAATTATTAAGCCATTGGCATTTGATTTTAATATTTCTTCAGATGCTTTTTTGAATTCAGAATCTACTGTCTGGTTAAAGGAAAATATCTGCATATAAGCGATATGTTTTCCATTTTTTTCTATCAATTTCCAGGTGATAGTTGGTATTTTTATGGTGTCTCTGATAAGTTCAATATCTCGAGTGGCACTATTTTGTACTGTCAAAACAACCTTAGTTCCCCTTTTTCCCCTTATCATGTTTACAGCTTCTTCAATGGCTAGATCCGCAGTTGATTTGATGTCTATTTTTAATATTTTATCACCAGCTTTAATCCCAGCCTTAAAAGCGGGTGAATCTTTAATAGGAGCTATGACAGTAAGAATGTTGTTTCTCTTTCCTATCTCAATACCGACGCCGCCAAAACTTCCTGATATTTCTTCCTGGAATTTCTTGCTTGTTACTGGTTCAAAAAAGACAGTATAGGGATCGCCGACGCTATTGACTAACCCATTTATGGCTCCATAAAGAATTTTTTGAGCATCCACTTTTCCTTTGTCGACATATTTAGCGTTGAGATCATTATATACTTTCCAGAAAAGAGAAAAGTCTATATTCTCTGGTTTGCCTTGATCCTGATTTATCAAATTTTTAATCGTATTCAAAGAATTTGTGGTGTTCGGATTTTTAAACCAAAAACCGCCCGTAAATCCAATGGCGAGAGATATTATAATGCTTAAAATTAAAATTTGTCGGTTCCTCATAATGTTTTAAGGAGATTATTTATACGATGGTACGCGCAGTCCATATTTAAAGAAGTAGCAGATTGCGTCTTTAATGTGCCACCTGGTCGCACGATTAAAAATAAATTCCATAACGCCAAACTTCCCTCTAGATGTTTGTCCGTGATAATGAAATATTTTTGTGTCAGTAAAATAAACAACTCTATATCCATTTTCCCAGAATCTTCTAGCCCAGTCAACGTCACTAAAATAGTGATATAGCCTTTCATCAAGAAGCCCCACCTTTTCAATAACGGATTTTGATGTCATAAACACGGCACCGGAAACCCAATCTACCTCCTGGGTTCTTGAAAGATCTAGATCTTTCATTAAAAAACGGCCAAGGATTTTTTTGGCGTAGGGTAAGTATGGAATTCTTCTACAAACAATAGTCCAAGGCGAATAAAATCTAAAACAAGAAGCCTGCTCTGTTCCGTTAAAATTTATTAACTTCGGACCCAATAAACCTATGTCCGGGTTCTTTTTGAAATAATTAAAAATTGTCTCTACTGTACCGGATTCAACGATAACATCATAATTACAATACAAGATGTATTCCCCCTTGGCGGCCTTTATCCCTTCGTTTACCCCTCGGGTGTATCCACAGTTGTTTTTTAAGGGAACAAGTTTAATGTTTTTAAGTTTATCTTGAAATTCATCTACGACCACGCTTTGTGTTTCGACAGAAGTTTCGTTGTCCACGACTATAATTTCGTAATCTAAAGTGTTAGACAATGATTTCGCAAATGACGAAAGACACAATCTTAATAGTGCTGGGTTTTTATAGCTTAAAATGATGATAGAAAGCATTTTTATTTTAGATTATCCTGAAAAAGTTGTTTTATTTGCGTAAAATTATTGCCTTTTGGCAGGAGTATGTAGGATTCATTGGCGCGGGATTCATAAAGAAAATTGTCGGTAGTTATAACGTATTTTTTAACTTTTCCGGAAAAACCGATTTCTTTAGACAGGTCAAGTAATTCCGTGGCATTCCAGATGTTAATATCTGTTTTTATATTAGATCGGATACTATTTAGAACAGAGATGGTCTTGAGCGGATCGGACCAGAAGTTCAAGTTCGTCAGTTTTTCTTTTAACGCAAACATCACTTCCTGTTGGCGTCTGGATCGGTCAAAGTCATTGGATGAAAACCTTGAGCGGGCGTAGTAAAGGGCATTTTTGCCGTCTAAATGATTAGGTCCAGCCGGTAAAAAAAACTCATAACCCCACTGCTGTTTTTCCTCAAAAGGTTTTAATAGTATGACATCAATACCGCCAACCTGGTCTATTATTTTTTCAAAGGAAGAAAAATCAAGAACCACCGCTTTATCTATATAAACTCCGGTTATCTTTGAAATCAGTTCTTTGGTAAAGTTAACTCCACTATTTTTGTTGTAATAACCGTACTCGTAAACTGCATTTATTTTGTTCTTTTTATTTTTGTCTATTTTTACATAAAGGTCGCGGGGAATTGATATCATCGAAGCCTTTTTAGTCGTCTTGTCATAGCTTAGAAGCATTATAGTGTCGGTAAGGAGAGCTCCTCCGTCTTTTGCATCCGGATCATCTTCTCCTCTTAAGCCTAGAACCAGTACGTCAAAACGATCCGGCTCCTCGACGGGCATTATGTAATCGGGGTCAATCGGTTCGGGAGCGAAGTTGAAAATACTGGCCACTCTTTGCCAGAAAGGAGCTGGTTCGTTTTGAACTTCAATGGTGTTTGATTTGCCGCCCAAAAAATATCCAATGACAACTAAAGATAAAATTAAAAGAATAACGCCAAGGCGTTTTTTATTAAATTTAGGCTTTTCATTGAAATCAGACTGGATGAAATTGTGCTGATCGTTTAAATAAACCATTTCCTCATTTCTTCCGGACTAGCTATCCTACGCTTCATAACTTGAGCTCTTTTTCTTAATATTTTTGGAAGAAGCCTTAAAAAGGTAGGCACCTCACCAAGCACTTTGGGCTCAAAAATGACTATATAACCAAGCATCATTATTTCCCGCTTGAGTATATAAGGCAGGTCTTTTAAGATATTTATTGTATAATCATTTTTGATAATTGTAAAGCGAATATTACGCCATTCTAAGCGGCGTTTTCGCAATGGCACCTGACTTCTAATTTTGAGGAAATCAGCAAAAGTTTTCCTTAAATTTTTGGTGGTTTGGCGGTCGTGCCAAGCAACCACACTGGGTACGAATAATTGCTTCCATCCGAATACTCTCATCCGCCAAGCAACATCAAGATCTTCTGCGTACCAAAACATATCATGGTCGGCAATCTCATCCAGAGGTTCAACCTCCGAATGCCTTTGAGGTTGAACCTCAATCCGTAAGCTTTCCAAGGCGTTCTTTCGAAAAACTGGAACTGCTCCTTCCACTCCAAAAACCTCTATTTCGTCATTGAACTGTCCCCTATCTTCTTCTCCGTGGCCAATATTTATTACACGACGGGATTTGTATATTTCAAACCCGCAGGTATCTATAATTGAGCGTTGTAAGTTGTAAGTTGTAAGTTGTAGGTCAGACAAATCGTATTTATAGATCTTGGCTTGAAGAGCGCCTATTTTTTCATCTTTACTCATAGCTTTAACCGCATTTGAAACGAAATCTTTATCAAGTATTATATCAACAGATAAAACGACGACGTACTCTCCAGCGGAGTGTTTTAATAATTCTTCCTGTCCGGGCCACATTCCTAAATTTTTACGGCCTTCTATTAGATTAAATTTATCGAAGTTTGAAGAAAAATATTCTTTGATTATCTCTTTTGTGCCGTCGGCTGATCCGTTATCAAGGATATTCAGCTCAATTTTGTCATGCGGATATGTTTGAACTAAAACAGATTCTAAGCATCGGCGGATATACTTCTCGCCATTCAGAACTACGAGGTTAATTGTAACTATTGGATTTGACATAATATTAAAAATATAATAGCATTTATAGGGTTTTTTGAAAATATTGGGGAATGAAATGACTGAGCCAATTAGAACGCCGGCACCAGAAGGGCTTAAAAGATTGATTAGGGTTTCTACTATTCAATGCGGTAGTGATTTCGTCAGGCAGAAACTTGATTCTAAAGCCCTACCATTAAAAGAATTAGTATCAGGCATTTTAAGAAATGAGGACATGTCTACACGGGAGTTGGTTGGGTGTCTTTTGAGTGAACCCTACAATGTTTTACCAACTGAATTAGATATGATAGCCCTTGTTCTTGATAGTTTGAATGAAGATGGTTTATTGAGAGTAGGGTTCAGGGTCCATAATGATAATTTTGATATTGAACCGACATTTCAAGTAATTTAACCATAGAAAAAAATTAACCCAGACTAATATCGGGTTTTTTATTTACCAAAACTAGAGAAATCGTAGTCACAAACAAGAGGAACGCCCTTTCATCAAAAAGAGCCACATCAGTAAGACAATAAATCAAAACCCAAGGGATAAAAATTAAAGCCGCGCCGTTGTAAACAGTTATTTCCAAATCTTTTGATTTGGTAAAATTATTATAAATCTTTTGCATCAATAGCCACAAGAACCAAAGAGTGAAAATCAAAGCCGGAATTCCCATCTCGGTGGCTATATGAAGATAAAGATTGTGGGCTGAAGAGCCGGCCTTGGCTAAACCGAGGTCTTGATTTAAAACCACCGGAAAGTTCCCTATTCCTACCCCCAGAAGCGAGTGTTTTTTTATTGATTCTAGAGATAATTTCCATATTCTGATTCTTTCTTTATTTGATGTTTCTCCGAAATTTATTATGGATCGAACTCTCTTGGCTAATAGTTCGGAATCTTGTTTGTAAAGCCGGAATTGAGGTGAAGCAAATATTGGAAAAGCAATTATAAATAATCCAAAGAAGAGAACCAAACTAAGTGATATTTGGTTAAATATTTTTTGGTTTGGCTTGCCTAACCCAATTTTTTTAAACCAAAAAATTAAAACTAAAGCCATTAAAGCAGATGCCGCGCCTGCGGCCCATATTCCTCTGGTGCCAGTAAGGATCGCGGCTAAGAAAATTAAAGCGACCCATGTAATTAATGATTTTTTTCTATTAAAAAATACTGCAAATATAGCCGGAAGTCCCAATAAAATAAATTGCGGAAAAGAGTGCGAGTCAGGAAAAAGAGAAAACATTCTTAAAGAGATTTGTTCTCCATAGTAGGCATACCAGGTATTACCTAGATTATATGCAATATATGACCAGCCAGCACCAAATTGATTAAACTGAACTTTTCCTGCCCAAAAATCCATGAATTGATAAATATCCATGATGTAAGTTGAACCAAGCTGGAGAAATCCGACTACAGTGACAATGGTTGTTGGGATGGCGATATTTTTTATTAATCTTTTGGAAAACCCATCTTTCTGGGCTAAGTCGTAAATTACAAATCCGATTAAGCTTAAATTAAAGAAATAAATTATTCTTTTTAATGCCAAGATTTTGTCCGGAGCGGGAATTAGAGAAAGTATGGAAAATACTATTAACCCATGAAGGACAAAGGAAAGACGGGACTTGTGGTAGTTTTTAATATATGATTTTAAGTCTGGAATTTGCCAGATCCATTTGAGAAATATTATTATCGAGAGAATCCGCCATGCATTAAAATTATCAAAAGTTGCTGTTATCGGAATGGCCAAGAAAAATGGTATAGAGCGAACAAAAAAGACAGCCGCATCTTCAAGTGAGGCAAATAATACATATATCGCTAAAACCGTGGCAAGATATGGCACAACTGAACGCGACAAAACCCCGGTTATAATCAAACCGAATAAAATAAGCTGTATTACGAAAACCCAATTAAGTAATTTTTTATTCATTTATTAATTTAGGGATCGGATAATTTCAAGCCAACGGTCAGTAAAATTACTCCAAATATATTGTTTTGCAAATACCGGGCCGTCAGTTTTTATTTTGGTTATTTTTTCAAAATCAGTCAGTGCTTGGTGAATAGATTTTGCAATTCCTCCTACATCGGAATCTTCGGCATAAAATGCATATTCTTTAAAAAGTTCATGACCTAATTCATTATCGGCGATTATGGGTGGAACACCAAATGACAGTGCTTCCATTGGGGGCAGGCCGAACGCTTCCCTATCGGAAACATAAACCAAAGCTTTTGCTCCAGCATATAAAGCGGTTAATTCATCATCTTTAACATAATCTTTATAGATAATAGCTTCCCTATTCAGCCGAGCATTTACTTCGGAAACGAGAGAATTAATTAAAGGTTTTTCATATTTATCAGGTCCTATGGCAATAAATTGTAATGTAGAGAATTCTACAGCTATTTTTTCAAATGCCAAGATTGCTTCCTTCAAATGTCTTCTTGGAAAAGCCTGACCCACATACAAAAGATAATCGCTATGATAATTATTGAGGTTAAACCTCAATGGAAAATCTACTCCTAAATAATTTACAACAATTCGGTCGGTATTAATATTATAAAGCTTGGCGATGTTTTTCTTGGATGTTTCAGAGATTGCTAGAATTTTGGTTGCAAACTTTGCAGTCCACCAGCCGAATATTCCATAAGCCAAACGATAACGGAATGGCAACTTACCCTTATGGGTTTCGTAATATACATCCTCTGTAAGCATTACCAGCGATTTATTGAAAGCAATGATTGGTAGCATATAATTCGGCCAGAACATAAGGTCAAGCCCTTCAAACCAGAGTTTAATTGGCAAAATGGCAAAATAATAGATGGGAAATAGTTTATTTTTAAAAAAAGGCACCGGGACTGTCTTTTTTTCAAAAATGGGAGAGTTGAGAAATGAAAAATTAGGAATAGTGTCCTTGAAATATAAAACAAAACGGAAATCCTTCTCCAATTCCGGACGGTGGGAAATCTCTTCAAGAAGTTTCATTATCATCCTCCCCACTCCCCACATTGGATTTTTCCCTTCAATAGATTCGCATTCAATTCCGATTCTAATGTATTTTGCCATAGCTTCTTTTATAATAATCCAAAACGCCATTTAATATTGCCAATGATTCTTCCTTATTTTTACCTAAAATAATTTTGGCCAGTTGTTTTGTCATTATTCCCAATCTCCATAGCCACAAAACCAGTCTTAAATACCATGGGCCGTTTTTCAAATTAAAATAAAGCGCGTTGCGGTAGTGATATCGCAGAAGCATTGGTGAACCCAATTTTTTGGTTGAGGCAGAGACGGAATGAGAAATTTTTATTTCAGGCAGGAAAGATATTAGAATCCCAGCCTTTCTAGCTCTTTGGCAAAAATCAGCATCTTCAAAATATAAAAAATAATTCTCATCTAAAAAACCAATTTTATCAAAAACATTCTTGTGGATGAGCATTGCTCCGCCAATGGCGTAAGCTCGACTATTATTCAGGCCAACTTGGTTATAGATGTGTTTTAAGGTCGGTTTTAGCCACTGAACTAGGCCTCCAAAAGCAATTCTGTCACCTTCATCAATAGCCAATCCAATAATCCCCTCCTTACCCTCCAAATTGGACTCCAGATGCTGTATAAATGAGCTTTCAACCCAAGTGTCGTTGTTGAGTAAAAGCACCCAGTTTGCCCCTCCGCCAGCTGGCGGATTCAAGGCCATTTTGATGCCTATATTGTTACCACCTGAATAACCCAGATTGTGGTCATTTTTTATGTAAATTATGTTAGTTTCCTGTGTCTTGTAGTCCATCAATATCCCCACATCGTCAGAATTATTGTCTACCACAATAACTTCAAAACCTTTGTCGACCTGGTTTTTTAAAGATTCTAACAGCTTTATCGTATTTTCCGAACTGTTGTAGTTAATTGTAACGATAACTAATCTCATGTTATTAATTTTAACATTTCTTTCCGGAATCTGTCTCGTGAAAACTTTTCAGCCCATTTTTGGATGACGAGGGGGCTGTAGTTTTTATAATTTTCATTAAGTCGGCGAACTCCGTCGGCAAGGCCTTCTGGAATGGGATCATCAAAGAACTCCCCGGTTACCCCCTCAATAATTGTTTCAAGGGCTCCTCCTTTTCGTAAGGCCAGCACTGGCTTGCCGAAGCTCATGGCCTCAATGGGTGTAAGGCCGAAATCCTCTTCTTGGGGCATTATGAATGCTTTGCAGTTTTGGTAATAATTTCTGACTTCTTCGTTTGTTTTAAATCCGAGTATTTTTATATTTTTGCCGGCTATCCTTTTCAGGTCTTTTTTTGCCGGACCGTCGCCTATGATTACGAGTTCGTATCCTAATTTATTGAAGGCATCTATCGCGACATCAATATTTTTGTGAGGAAAAAGGCGAGAAACAATGAGAAAATAATTTCCACTACTTCCCTTACCTCCTTCTAGCGTAACTGGTGGATAGATAACTTTTGATTCTTTGCCATAATATTTTTTAATTCTTGATTGGACATGTTTGGAAATCGCTACAAATTCATCTACCCTATCTGCTGCCTGTCTATCCCAGACTCTCATTAAGTGTTGGACTATTTTACTTACCATTTTTTTATTATGGGAAGTATGGAGGTCCCATAATTGCCTTGTGGGGCTGTAGCAATAGCAGATATGTTTTGTTTTTGGCTTAAGAACTAACCCTTTTGAAAATATAGCCGAGGAGGAAATGACTATATCAAAGTCAGATAAATCAAAAGATTCAACGGCCGATGGCATTAAGAAAAATAAGTATTTATATAGTTTTGTTATGAATGGAACTTTTTGTAGAGAGCTGGTTCGGATTTCTGTTTCTGGTAGGAATTCCCTGACAAAATTTTTATTGCAAAAAAGGGCGTACACCGGCGCCTTCGGAAATATATTATGCAATTCTATCAGCACACGCTCAGCCCCGCCTAAATTATTGAGCCAATCATGCACAAGAGCAATCCGCATGGGTAATTAATATCACAATCAGAGAGGTTTATAAATAGATGAATTTTTTAGACACTTGAAAATAATTGATATTTTGCTAGCATCTGTCAAGGTCTTTGATTTAGGAAAAAGTTCATGACTAACAACATAGTCGTAAACCGTATCACTCTTTTTTCGGCAGATATAGACAAAACCGCACTTTTCTATGGAGCAATTGGAATAAATGTCGAGAAAACTTTTCATGGGTGGGGCCCACTTTATCATTACCTAGACATACTCAAACACAATGAACAAAGTCTTATTTTTGAGATATATTCACTACCTTCGGGAGCCGTAATAAGTCCCCAGGGTTTAGGCTTTGACGTCGAGAATCTTTCCGAGATTATTGGAAAACTAATAGAAATGAAAGCGCCTCTTGTGAGGCCGTGGATACTAACAGAATATCCTAAGTTCTGCGATGATTGCATATACGCAACATTCAAAGACCCTGATGGCAGGACAGTAAGTTTGACTCAACAAAGTAAAGTGAAGCTGGCATAGTACCAGCTTTTTAATTTAAAAAACCGGCTATTTGCCGGTTAGGGAACAAGTGTAGTTTTTGTTGTTTTCGTTGCAGGGCATAGTGGCTATCTTTTTGCCAAGACATTTCTCTTATAGACATCCAAATTTTCAAGGACTATGCCTGTGCCACGGGCGACGCAAAATAATGGGTCATCGGCAATTGTTGCCGGAACGCCAGTTACTTTGGTAATTAGTTTGTCTATGTTTTTTAACAAAGCTCCACCTCCGGATATGTGGATACCCTTATCCATAATGTCAGAGCAAAGTTCCGGTGGGGTTACTTCAAGAACGCTTTTTATAATCTGGACTATTTCCCGAAGCTGTTCAGTGATGGCTTCTGTAATTTCGTTGGTAGTTATTTCTATTGTTTTTGGATAACCAGTGGCAAGATCCCTTCCTCTTATGTTTATTTTCTCCTCTTCGGGTACTTTCATCGCGCTACCGATGGAAATTTTAAGAAGTTCGGCGGTTCTTTCTCCGATTGCCAGACCGTGTTTCTTTTTTATATATTCAACGATTGCTTGATCCAGCTTGTTTCCGCCGATGCGAACAGATTTCCATGTCACAATACCGCCGAGAGAAATGACGGCTATTTCGGTAGTGCCTCCGCCGATATTTAAAATCATATTTCCTGCCGGGCTGTTTATGGATATTTTGGCTCCGATTGCGGCAAGTACTGGCTCTTTGACTAAATAAACAGCTTTAGCGCCGGCATTTAGCGCCGCTTCAATGACAGCTCTCTTTTCGGTGGAATTAATTCCCGCTGGAACCGATATCAAAACTTCCGGCTTAACAAAACTTAAAAAACCGCCGGCCTTCTTTATGAAATAGCGGAGCATCGCTCCGGTAACGCGGTAATCAGCGATGGCGCCGTCAACCAACGGTTTGGATACGATAATGCTGTCAGGTGTCCGGCCTATCATTTCTTTGGCAAGATTACCCACGGACATTATTTTGTTGTCTAAAATGGAAATGGCAACAACAGAGGGTTCGTTAATAATAATTCCCTTTTTGGGTATGAATACCACGGTGTTGGTTGTGCCAAGGTCAATTCCGATCTTCTTCATGATGTTATTGAAACTACGCTAATTTTGTTATAAAATCAAATTTATTAGATTTTAACTCACATAGTATGACAAAGACAACAAAAAGGTGGCTATTTTACTCGGCGGTTGTTATTTTTGCGTTATCAAGTTATGTAATAATTCTCTATGCTCAAGGATATAAATATAGCTTTTCCGAAGCAAAATTTTTTAGAACCGGGTCGATATTTGTAAAAGCAAATGAAGACGCAAGGGTGTACATGAATGATAAATTTTTAAATTCAACATCTTTTTTTGGTAACTCATATACGATAAGCGGACTTTTGCCGAAACAGTATACAGTTCGTCTGCAAAAGGACAACTTCAGTTCATGGCAGAAAAAGGTAATTGTAGAAGAGGGATTGGTCAACGATTATTCCAGGATCCTTATTTTGCCGGAATCTGGAGAGGATAAAGATAATCTCAGGGCAGAAATAAAAGGTCTTCTCTACTCTTCTCCTAAACAGACCCCTTCTCCTTCAATTAAACCTACACCAAAATTGTTGCCTTTCTATGTTAAGAATGGAGTATTGTTTAAGAATATGGAGAACGGAGAGACAGAACGGCTCGCCTATCTTGTGACTGGATTTGCAATCTCGCCAGATGACAATAAAGTTACCTGGTGGAACGTGAATGAGCTTTGGATAATGTGGCTTTCGGATACTGATTACCAGCCGTATCATAAAGCTGGAGACAAGGAATTGATAACAAAATTTTCCGTCAAAATAAAAAAGGCTGCCTGGTTCCACGACAGCGATCATGTTGTTGTTGATTCTGGTGGATATAAGGTAGTGGAAATAGACAAGCGTGGCGGACTGAATATTATAGAAATTTAAAGTTCAACAGCTCCCACAACCTCTATGCATGCTGCGGAGCATACTTTTCTGAAATTCTGCTGATTTCATAAAAGCATGCTCCCTCCGCCGGTTGATTGGGCATATGGTCGGTATTTGGCAATATAAGTTCAAACTGGACTGGAAGGAATTATAATGTTATTATCTGAAAAGTTCTGTTTTATGATGGTTTACAATGACAAGAGACGAATACGAGACTAAGGTCAGGAAAGTTATTAAAGAAGAATGTAAAAAGGGTCAGCATAGGTTAGAAAAAATTTTTGAATCGGGAGGCGATATGGAAAGCACTGTCATTAGGTGGTGCCAAACATGCGGTTCTTATGTTATTGATAAGGATTTTGACGGCAGAACAAAACCTGGAGGAGTAATGACGATGACCTCGCCAGCAATCACAAAAGTTTTAGGCTAATACCGCACATTGCCTTGCCTACCGGCAGGCAGGTGCGGATTTTTTATCAATCTAAAACATATTCCCAGCCGGGTTGCCAAGAGTTGGTTTTTCTCCAATCATCAGCAAATACTTGCTCCCATGTCTTGCCTTTTAACAAAATATCTAATGCAAGCTGAGGCGCTTTATGGGCTACAATCGCAACTGACTTGCCATTATAGTTGTCTTTCAAAAATTTTAAAAAGTCAGCGATTCTGATTTTTACATCCTCATAACTTTCGCCATTAGGAAACCTATCCCAGATCATGTTCTCCTGCATCGGCTCAACCACAGATGACGGCTTAGAATTATAATTACCATAATTACATTCACGCAATCTTTGGTCCGGAATGATTGGCACAATTCCATCCCAGGTTAACCTTGCAGATTCAAACGCCCTTTTCAAATCAGAGCAAAATATTACATCAAAACTTCTATCCCTGGTTTGCCCCTTTAATTCTACAGATTGTTTTTTGCCTAATTCTGACAACTCAACATCAGACCACCCCGAGGACAGATGTTTTTCGTTGTCTAAAGTTGTCCCGTGAGCAAAGAATGTGATTTTTATAGACATATTATTAAAATCATCTCATTTTCCTATCCAAAAATCAACGGTTCGCTCACCGAATTAAAAAACCGGCTATTTGCCGGTAAATTTTGCGGGCATGTTTCTGTACTTTTCGTCGTAAAGACCAAAATGAAGATGTGGATAGGTGGTGAAACCTGTGTCTCCGCTTAATGCAATGATCTGACCTCGCCTGACCTTTTGTCCTATCTTCACTCTTACAGAACGCCACTTCAAATGGACATAATAACTGGACCAGCCATCATTGTGGCGAATGGTAATGTAGTTGGTTCTTGCCCTGTATTTGTAGGAGGGATTCGTGTATGCCTTTGAGAACCGGCTCTTCTTTTCGATAACGATCCCGTCTGCCACAGCTCTGATAGGAGTGCCAATAGGTAGAGCGAAATCAACACAGTGCCTCATACTACTGTGCGTCTTATGAAAGGGCGCCGGACGAATATCAACCATTTTCTTCGGAACAGGTAGGGAGTATTTCTCCATTATCGTCTCTCACAAAAATAACAACTGCCAATACTTTACGATAATTGGAGGTGAGGGTCAAATTAGCATTATGATTAACGCTTGCTGAACTGTCCCATCTTTCTGGCTTTCTTGTGGCCGTACTTGCGTCGTTCTTTTATTCTTGAATCGCGGGTTAAGAATCCGGACTTTTTGAGTTTCTTTCGGAAGTTAAGATCGAATTCAACCAATGCTCTGGCTATGCCATGTTTGATGGCACCAGCTTGGCCACTCTTCCCTCCTCCATGGACTACAATGGTCGCTTTAAAGCGGTTCAACGATTTGAGTTTTCTTAAGGGCGATTCAACAATACTCCAGAGATTAACATCGGAGAAATAGCTTCTGTAATCTTTGCCGTTTACAACAACGAGAGCTTTTTCTTCTTCAGCGGTGTCGGTGGATTTTTTGGTATATAAACGAACCCTAGCGATGGATTCTTTTCTTCGTCCGATGGCCTGGAAATATTTCTCCTTGACATTTCCGTTAGTAGTTTCAACTGGAGCCTCCTGAGTAACTAAAACCTCCACTTCCTCAACGATTGGTTTTGACACTGCTTTCTTAACTACTTTTTTCTTAGCAGGAACCTTTTTGGCCGTCATACGACGACTGCTCCGTTCGCTTTGCTCACGGGTTGTTGTAATTTTATTTACGGTTGGCATTTTTATTTAAACTTTAAATTCTTTATTACTTTGTCTCTGGTCTTATTTTTGGGAAGCATTCTATAGACGCATTCTTTTATAACATTGGTTGGCTTGGTTTCCCAGAGGTCGGACAATTTTTTAGCTCTGATACCACCATGATATCCTGAATAGCTGTAATATATCTTTTTGCTTAGTTTGGAACCGGTAAACCTAACTTTATCGGCATTTTTTACCGTAACTTCAACTTGAGGTAAAACTTCCGGTTGAAACGATGCCAGATTTTTCCCGCGCAAAACGAAAGCAATCTTAGATGATAACCTCCCTAATGTTTCATTTGTTGCGTCTATTTCAACTTTAGTCATATTATTTGGTGAATTCTATTATTACCATCTGGGCTCCGTCGGATCTTCTTTGACCCAATCTCATTATTTTTGTATAGCCGCCGCTCCTACTCAACATTGATGGAGCAATGTCTGTCATTAATTTTCTTGCGGCCTTCTCGCCTATCTGGGTCAAAAGCAGTTTTCTCGCAGCTAAATCGCCTTTCCTTGCGGTGGTAATCAACTTAGCTATATGACTGGTCAAAGATTTGGCTTTTGCCTCGGTAGTTTTAATCCGCCCATGTTCAATCAAAGCCGTCGATAATGCTCTGTATAATACTACTCTTTGTCCCGATACTCTTCCGAATTTTCTTTGTTTACCTCGGCGCATATTTCTAAATTTATTTAACCTTTTTCTTGGCTGCTGTTTTCTTCTTTGTCTGCCCGGCCAGGGGCTTTCCTTCAGATTCTTCTGTCTTAACATCCGAAACTAACTTAAAATGATCCACAAGTATTTCAGAGGCCTTCTTTAAGGCTTCTTCTGGTTCAACAGAACCATCAGTTTCTATTTCCATCACAACTTTATTGAAATCGATTCTCTGGCCTACGCGGACATTTTCTATCTTGAAGTTTACGAGTTTAACAGGCGAGAAGATGGCGTCAACAGCAATAACTCCGATGGCGAGTTTTTCTTTTTGTCTCTGTTCAACCGGAACATAACCAATACCCTTTTCCACTTCAAATTCTATGTTCAATCCTATTTTTTTATCAGTAATTGTTGCAATGTGCTGGTCTTCATTTATCAATTCGACATCAGAAGTTAGTTTTATATCCGCGGCTGTTACGGCTCTCTCTCCTTTGACATCTAAAGTTAATTTGACCGGGCCGTCTCCGTGTAATTTAAATCGAATCTTCTTTATGTTTAAAATTACCTCAATAATATCTTCCAAAACTCCGGGTATGCTTGAGAATTCATGGTCAACACCTTTTATCTTGACTGATGTAACGGCGGTTCCCTCCAGAGACGACAACAAAACCCTTCTAAGTGGGTTTGCTATGGTTGCGCCGTAGCCTGGCATCAATGGCGAAATTTCAAACGTAGCCTTTGAGTCGACTTTCGACAACACTTTAACTTGTTCCGGTATCTGTATCATTTGTTTTTATGGAATACGGGTTAATAATCCCACATATGCCACATATTAATTATCTTGAATAAAACTCAATTATTGCCTGTAAGTCTCCGACGTTTATTCCGCTTTCAGGTAGTGTAGGCAGACCCTTAATCTTCGCTGTCATCTTTTCCTTGTCCAACATAATCCAGGAAGGCGCATCATATTTCTTGAGCCATACTGGCATAATGTTAATAAAGAATGGGCTTTTTAAACTTCCCTCTCTGATCTTGAGCTCGTCGCCTACTTTAACACTGAAAGAAGGTATGTTAACTTTTCTGCCGTTAACAAGTATGTGCCCATGGCCGACAAGTTGTCTGGCCTGATCTCTTGATTGGCCGAATCCCATTCGGAAAACGACGTTGTCCAATCTATTTTCAAGCTCTTTCATGATAAATTCGTATGGTTCCTTCTTCGAGTTTATCGCTTTTTTGATGTAGTTTTTGAACTGTTTCTCCAGTAGTCGATAGACGTTCTTTACTTTCTGTTTGGATTTTAACTGTTGGGCGTATTCAGATGCTTTTCTAGAACCCTTTTGTCCATGCATTCCTGGCGGGTACGGCTTTCTGGTCATGGCAGATTTCTGGGAGTATGATCTCTCGCCTTTCAGGTAAAGCTTCTCGCCCAACCTTCGCTCTATTTTTTCTTTTGGTCCTGTGTAACGTGCCATATATTTATACTCGTCGTGGTTTAGATCTGCGAACACCATTGTGGGCAATAGGGGTCGCATCCTGTATGGAAGTAAGATTCAAACCGGTTCCGGCCAGTCCTCGTATAGCTGACTCTCGACCCGGACCGATTCCCTTAACCACAACTTTAATATTCATTAAATTATATTTCTTTGCCTTTTCGAAAACATCTTTGGCAACCATATTGGCAGCATATGGAGTTGATTTTCTTGCTCCCTTAAATCCCAATAAACCAGAGGTAGACCAGGCAATAATGTCACCCTTAAGGTCGCTGATGTCGATGATCGTATTATTATATGAAATATTGATGTGAGCGATTCCGTTAATAACCTGTTTTTTCGTGGATTTTTTGGAAACGCTAACAGCCACCGCTTTAAGCGGGGTCCCGCCAACGGCGGTGGTCCCTTCTTTTGGTTTTATATCTCCTTCTGTTTTTGTTATTACTTTTTTTTGTCCCATATGATTATAGCCGGCATTATGTCTTATCTGATGATGACTTTCTTCCCGAACCCATAGTCTTTCTCACATTTCCTCTTAAGGTTCTGGAATTTGTTTTTGATCGGCCATGGATGGGCAGTTTTCTGGAATGTCTTAATCCTCTCCAGCTTCCTATTTCTTTCAATCTTTTTATATTCTGGCCTATTTCTTTTCTTAAATCTCCTTCAACTTTGTAACTTTTTTCTAGAATTTTCTGTATTTTATTCATCTCTTCCACCGTAAGATCTTTAGCTAATTTATCAGCCTCAATACTTGCAGATCTTAAAATAACCTTGCTTGAAGACTCGCCTATTCCATATAAATAAGTCAGAGCATATAATATTTTTTTGTTGTCCGGAATGTTTATTCCTAAAATACGCGCCATATCTTAATTTTCCCAATAGTTAACCTTGTCTTTGTTTATGTTTCGGATTCTTGCATATGCAATAAAGACGACCTTTTCGCCTTACCAATTTGCAACTCACACACATTTTTTTGACTGATGCTCGTACTTTCATGTTTCTATATTATTAAAATCTGAATGTTATTCTTCCCCTTAAACCGTCAGGGCTTAACTCTACTGCAATTTTGTCCCCGGGCATTACTTTTATATGATTCAATCTCATTTTTCCGGCAAGATATGTCAAAATTTTACGGCCATCTTCCAGCTCAACCGTAAAGGTCATATTGGGTAAAGATTCTATTACTACCCCATTAACTTTTTCTTTTGGGTTTTGATTCAAAATTTAATCCTGGCCAAAATAAGTGGTTTTTTACTCCTTAAAGGCGGAAGGTCCACCACTTAGAAATCATGGGACCCGCCTAAAATCATGATATTTTAAAGCTTTTACATATTATCAAAAACAACTTTAAATGTCAATCGGGTCGGGTATTATTGGTATTGAACACCAAGCTTTGTCCTTTCCTTATCCTGAGGGATTCTTTTGACCCAGAATGGAGACAAAACAACTTTTGCTGATTCCACGCCGATAGTTCCTTTGAAGTAATCCTTGATCTCTTTTTCGTTTTTGCCAGATAAGTCTGTTTTTATTTTATCGGCATCTATTTTGGCATAGCCACTTCCTTTTATATTAACAGTAAACACCAAAGTGTTAGTGGTCTCATCGAATACTATATTATCATAGCTGAGGGTAAGTTTTTCAGGAATAGCGGTAAGATTCTTTGTTTTATCAATATATTGTTTGATAAGGCTCTTTAAATCGTCTTCTTTGAATCCTACGGTTTTTATCAAACCGTTTACATTTATCATAAAGCTATCGGCTGCCTCGTTAATCTTTGCAGTTGATTCCGGCTCTTTCAGTTTGACAGCTGAAGCATTAATTACTTTTAATCCGGAGATTTGGGTTTTAAGAGAATTTTCCACGTCTTTTTTCACCTGGTCCAATAAAGTCTGCTTGGCGGTGTTAAAATCCAAGTCTGTAACCACTTTTGCTTTACCGACGGCTCCGCCTTTCATAGCTTCGTTTGATTTGCCGTATACTTTTTCGTATCTTACGGCATCACCTTTTTCACTAAAAGCTGGTATACCGAATTTGCTTGCCTGAATGTTGTATGTTTGTCCCGGCTTGTCGGCTATGACTTCTACATTCATGGTGCCCGGAATAATTTTTCCGCTTACTATCGTAGTTCCGGGAATCACTATCCCTTTCAATGTTCTGAAGATAAGTCCGTCCGGGGTTTGAAACCTGGTGGTAGCAATCAGAACTTGCGGTGCAGTCCCGTACTCGTTAAATACCGTGATTGTGCCTCTGGCTTTTTGTGCAACTTCTTTTTCTCCAGTTGTCTGAAAGGTTTGATTGGCACTCTTTTCTACATTGAACAATTGACCTGGAATTTTATTCAACTCGGCATCGACAAATGAAAATTTGTCAGAGGCGTAAACTTTCAATTGAATATCTAGTGCTTGTTTGAGGGGCATTATGTCTATTTTGGCGCTTCCAGTAGATATGTAGATTATAGTTCCAAGCAGGACAACTGAAATTACGCCGAGCATAATTAATGACTTTTTGGGGAAATTTCTGAATGATTTTTTTGTCCTGTTATTAATACCGGTCCAAATACTTTCAGTCGGAATTGAAATACGTTCGCTTTGTTCTTTCCAAACATTTTTAATATCATCCACAGATTGATATATTGGTTTCTTCTTTACATCGAGAGCTACCGGCCGTTCTTTGTGGGCAGTAATTTTTAATGGCATCCCGCTTTGTTTTACAATTCCCTCAAGACCCCTATTTATTTTGGAAATAGTTACGACTTGATAATCATCTTCTTCAATTTCTTCCCCATCATCTTTACCGGCTGGCGAATTGGAATCAAATTGATTTACCGTAGTAATTAGAGGTTTGCCACCGCCATCGGCGGGGTCCCGCAAAATGCGGTGATCATTGCCATTCTTGGCAAGAAGAACGTCAAATTGGTATTTCTTGGCGAGCGTGTTTATTTCAGGGTTGGAACACAGGAGTGATATTTTCTTGTCCAATTTTGCGGCTTCATTTTCAAGAATTATAAAGTGCTCTTCGTTTTTGAAAGCTCTTGATGTTTTAGGCAAGACAAATATAATTTCTTTTGCCGAAGCATTTCTGAATAAATCCAAAATTTCCTCAAATTTGTCGTCTTTAAGGACATTAATTATCTTAGTTGAGGCCACGAGTTAAGTATAGCACGATAAAATCTGTGAGAAATCAACAGTTTTATTTAAGCTAATGCCTTATTTCAAATTAGGGTGTCGCTATTTTGCAAGAATTTTGGCGACTTCTTCTTTGGTTCTCGCATGCATCAAATCTGCTCGTAATTCTTTGGCGCCATCCCAGTCGGAGATATAGATCTTGAAGAATCTTTTCATTACATCAAAATTTTTATTACTGCCCCATAATTCTGTAAATAATTCGATATGTTTCTTAAGAAGTTCGATTCTTTCTGATGATGTTTTATCAGCTGGATTGATAGCTGGATTAAAAAACCATGGGTTAGAAAAAACGCCCCGACCAATCATTATACCGTCCAAATCATACTGCTTGGCTTTCTCCACCCCTTCTTGATGTGTCATTATGTCGCCATTGCCAATAATTGGTATGTCGGCTTTGCGGCAAAGTACGGCTGCTTTGCCTATTTCGTCCCAGTGAGCAGGTACTTTAGACATTTCTTTCATGGTACGGCCGTGGAGGGTGATTGCCGCCGGCTCTGCCTCAATTAGTTTTGAGATCCATTCTTCAGTGATGATTGTGTTGTAGCCAATACGGGTTTTCACTGACACCGGTAAATCTCCAGCTCCCCGTTTGGTTTCGCTTATTATTTCTTTTGCCAGTTCAGGATTCAATATTAGTCCGGCACCACTGTCTTGCTTAACTATTTTTCCAGAAGGGCAACCCATGTTTATATCAATGCCATCAAAGCCAAGCTCTACGGCAAGTTGCGCGCATTTGTAGAAATTTTTTGGATTAGCACCGAAAAACTGGGCCACAATGGGCCGTTCATCCCCTTTGAATATGAGGTGAGGTATAAGCTTTGGCCGGCCTTTCTCGGAACATAAGCCGTCACAGGATGTAAATTCTGTATACAAAATATCTGGCTTACCACACGATACAACAATCTGTCTGAAAGCAGAATCTGTCACATCGGCCATCGGTGCCAAAATAAAAAACGGCCTCTTCAGTTTTTGCCAGAAGTTTTTATTCATTTTATTCAACAGTAGCTCGGATTCTGCGGACTCCGGCAGAGACAGCCTCTTCTTTGGTTATTTTGAAATGGCCTATTTCAGCAGTGTGAGAAACATGAGGGCCGCCACAGAGCTCCTTAGAAAAATCTCCAACCGAGTAAACATTAACTCTCGGCGGGTACTTCAATTTGAAAAATGCCATTGCACCAGATTTGATGGCGTCTTCATAAGGCATCTCTTCTTTTGTGACTGGATAATCTTTTTGAACGGCATCATTTACCAAATCTTCAACTTGTTTGATTTCCTCGTGGGTTAATTTGCGCGGAAAAGTGAAATCAAAACGCAACCGTTCGGCGGTAATATCAGAACCAGCTTGATGAACTTCGTTTCCTAAAACTTTTCTTAATGAGGCATGAAGCAAATGCGTGGCTGTATGAAGGCGGGTTGCCTTTTTAAGTTCTTCTTCGTTTCCTGCTTTTAACTCCCCTGTATCCATTAATAATCCATGTCCGCCGAATTTTTTCTCCGCCCCAGCCCGGGATTTCTCTTGATGGCGCTTATATTCCGTATCAAAATCTTTTCGGGACAGGGACTTAGTTTTTTCTTTGCCGAACTCTCTAATAACCTCAAAGGGTAGACCGTAGCTTTCAAATAATCTAAAAGCGGAAACCGCATCAACGGTATTAAGTTTTTCTAATTCACTTAAACCCTTGCTAAGTGTTCGGGTAAACTTCACATTCTCCTCTGAAAAAATATTAGAAATAATATTTTCGTCTAAGTTTGGATAATATGTTTTATATTCTTTCACAACAATTCTAAGAATTTCGTGGCCTAAATCTGTATGCGCAATTAGGCGTCTCATTAGACGCCTCAAAACATAACCCTGTTCTTTGTTTGAAGGTGTAACCCCGTCACAAATTAAAAAGGCGATAGCTCGGGCATGATCTGCGATGACTCTTTTTATTCGCACATCCAACCCTGAAGGTAAAGGTTTAAAAATTGATTCAAATAAATCAGTCTCAAAAATATTATTTTTTCCTTGAACAACCATAGCCAGGCGCTCCAATCCCATACCTGTATCTATTCCCGATGTTTTTAGCGGTTCTAATTTTTTGTCAGATTTGCCTAACAGCAATTCATCCCTCGAACCAGTATAATAAAATTCGTTAAATACTATGTTCCATATTTCTACACCGTTTACATAAATTTCAGTTGATGGACCACATGGACCGTCATTTCCCGTGGGTCCCCAGAAGTTATCCTCGAGTCCAAATTTCCTTACTTCAAGTGAAGAGTCAATTGATTTCCAAATCTGTTCGGATTCTTCATCGCCTAACACCTCATTTTCGCCACCAAAAACAGAAACATAGTCAATTATTAGACCCATTTCTTTTGTTATAAATTCATGGGCCAACTCAATAGCTTCTTTTTTCCAGTACCCACCAAAACTAAAATTTCCCAACATTTCAAAAAGAGTGAGGTGTGTATTATCGCCAACTTCATCAATACATGAAGTCCGCATTGATTTTTGAATTGAAACAGCATTGAGAGAACCGAAATCTTTCATAGCGTCGGCTTCGCCTGTGTAATATGGCTTGAACTGCTGCATTCCGGCAGTCGTGAAAAGGACAGATGGATCGGTCGGAAGTAAAGACGAAGAAGGCACTATCTTGTGTCCGCGTGATTCAAAGAATTTTAAGAATTTTTCTCGTATCTCTGGATGGGTCATCTAAATAATTTAACAGAATTAAAACAAATAAAAAAGAGGCAAACGCCTCTTTTAATCTTATCTAGCAGACCATCGCTGAATGAAATCTTCATCTTCATAAACATTCGCAGGGTCTAATTGTTCAATGTCTCCGGTTGTCTTTCCTTGACGCAATTTCTCCAATTCTTCCCGTAGACCCTGTTCTCTCTCGTCTGCTTTCTTAAGCAGGTCCAGGAGATATCTGTTTGCTTGCATCTGATAATGTAGCCATCCCCAGCGCCATTCCCAGCAGATGATGTTGGTTTGGTTTCGACCGATGGGATAAGGATAAAGCGAGAACTCCAGAATGTATGCCTTGTTATTCAATGCCTGGAATTTTCTGGCATTTAAGGCCATTCGGAGAACATCTTCCGGTGGCTTGTCGCCTTCAGCTGGCTGGCCAATAGTCTTGCCGTAGGTCTTCAGTTCATCGGGACCCTTAGATTCAATATCTCTAGGAGTTCCTGGACCGTAAAAATATTCAATCCAGTATGCCTGTTCGTTTAAGACAAGGATATTTCCCGCACAGATAGATTCTTTCAAGTTGATTGCCTCGTTGCAAAGGGTGTAAAATGGCGTCTTAGCTTCATTGTTCCCTTCGTTGTTTGCAAGACAGAAAGCCAGGATGGTCTCGAAATCGGTCTGTTCATACTTGACTGGACACTTGAAGTGGGTTTTTTCGTCCTGATGAAAATGGCGGCATGAAATCGTACCATGCTTTGCAAGGAACGCTTTCAGTTCTTCCTCGCGACCCCTTAGGGTGTGTGGAGGAAAACAAACAAAGTCGGCGACATTGAAGCCAGCGTTGGACAGTTGTTCAAGCCGAGCATGCTTCAAAGGATATTCTTGGTTAGACATCTTTATTTCCTTGTAAACGTGCAAACTGAAACAAAAATATCAACTGAAGTAAAGATTGTCAACAAAAAAGAGCCATTATTTATGGCTCTCATCGGATCTAAGTTTGCCCAGTTCTTTCTTTTTATCTTGCAATTTTTTCAATCTTTTAAGGTCCTCGTGGGCCCTTATCTTCCTTTCAATTTCTTCAAGTTTTTTATTTCTTCGAGCAAGCCATTTTTCCCAAATCCGTTTGAAAAATTTATTCATGACCCTCCTAAACACATGGCGCAAAGTGCTTATAAGATTTTATTACAAATTTTGACAAATAGCAAGCATTCTGATAGTATTCTGGTTAGGTTTTTAAAATAACGGATTATTTAGATGTCTACGGTTCCGTACTGGCAGCAAGAGGTATTACTTCACGACCATCTGGACGGTTCATTCACACTAGCTTCAGTTATTCCACAACTTTTTGAATTAAGTGGTAAAAAATATCCTTTCAATCGACATGGTGATGTTCATAATGATATTGCTAAGCTTTTTAAGGACCCGCACATAAATATCGTTGATAAATTTTCTAACACTACCGGAGTTATGCAAAGCCGAGAAACCTTATCTTTGGCAGCAGAGAATTATGTCCGAGTCAGAGCCCGCCAAGGATTTAAGTATTGCGAAGCCACTATTGCTCCTCAATATCATATTTTTGGAGGGCTAACGATAGCAGAAGTTGTGGAGTCTTTGATAGAAGGAATAAAAAGTGGTGAATCTAAATTTACAGATATTGAGGTAAATCTTTTGTTTACAGTTGGTCGTGAAGTAAGTTCTGAAGAAGCAGTACGACTAATAAATATCGCTAACGAGTGCGATAGAGATTATGTAGTAGGAATTGGACTTGTCTGCGATGAAGCGGCTAATCCTCCAGAAAAACATACTCTAATGTTCAAAAGAGCTAAAGAGCTTGGATTCAAAACCACTTGTCATGCAGGAGAATGGTGTCATCTGCATCCGCAAAAACCAGATTGGGAAAGAGACAAAAATTGGCTTATAAGAAATATAAGAGTAGCAATTTATGATTTACAGGTTGACCGAATTGGTCACGCTATCCCACTTGCTTACGACCCCTTTCTTGTAGATGCTATTGTAGAAAGAAAGATTGGCATTGAGGGATGTCCTGGTTCTAATCTGGTTTCTGGCCTTATTCCAAATACTTCTTATCTTAAGGTTCGTGATCTGCTTAAAGCGGGGGTGTTGTATTCATTAAATCCGGACGATGACCTTTTTATGCCTAGCCTAAGTGAAGTTTTTCAAATGTGCAATGATGAGTATCATTTTACAGATGAAGAGAAGAAAAAGCTTTTGTTGAACCCTTGGCTCACTCGGTTTGGAAATAGAAAAAGAGTACCGATAAGCGAACCCAATATATAACAAATTTAATCCGCAAGAAATTGCGGTTTTTAATTTCTAAGGACAACTGGATTTTTGAGTAAAAAATTGATATAATATAGAATAGTTAAGTTTAAATGGGGATTATGGTGTAACGGTTAGCACAGCAGTTTGTGGAACTGCG
>OBEQ010045696.1_pt1 | contig 26469 bp, 19 predicted proteins | sample 1670901 | NCBI WGS metagenome assembly OBEQ01 (sample SAMEA104232315, study PRJEB22302) | groundwater metagenome | biome: forest; feature: aquifer; material: groundwater | place: USA | collected 2011-08-07 | depth 5.4 m | reverse complement strand
GCATGTAATGAGAAGCTCATCGACTGGCTGCTCTGGTACAATGGCGAGCGGCCACACCATGCGCTTCACCTTCTGTCGCCGTTTGAGTATATTGTGAGGACATTACCAGAGCGGGAGTGCCAAATGTGGTGGACGGATACACCAATTTGCCAACAGGAAAAAAACAGGGTATGATGCGCTTACGCACCCAAAGAGTGCCTTTGGATACAAAAATATACATAATATACTATGGTAAATCACATGAGACACACCCGTTCACATACGGGTAATCGAAGAAGCCACCACGCTATCACCGAGCCGCGTTTATCGCGGTGCAATGACTGCAATGCACCGCATCTCCGTCATCGTGCGTGCGCGAATTGTGGAAAATATCAAGGTAAAGTAGTGCGTAATGTTTCAGTAACGATTGCGAAAAGGGAAAAGAAGAAGAAAGAAAAAGAAAAGGCATCGAAATCATGATAGGTTTTGGCGGTTCACGTTGTTTAGATCTTTCACGTTATATATGGCAAATAGGCATCTCTCACGATCAATAGTTCTACAGGCGCTTTTTGAATGGGATTTCCGCGGCATGGTCACGGACGATCCTTCCGATATCCTGGCGCATAACATTGAAGAGTTTGCCCCGGGAGCCAGTGATGCCACCTTTATGGAAGGACTCATGAAAAGCGTGATGGATAAACGTGAACAGCTCGATAAGATTATTGTTGAAGCGGCACCGGACTGGCCAATAGAAAAAATTTCTGTCGTTGACCGAAACGTACTTCGTCTCGGTCTCTTTGAGCTTCTTTTTGCAGATCGTAAAGAAGTACCGGCTAAAGTTGCTATCAACGAAGCAATTGAACTTGCCAAAACATATGGCGGTGAAAATAGCGGCAAGTTTATCAATGGTGTGCTCGGTGCAATCTACAAAGAGATGGGCGAGCCTGGAAAAGATGAAGTTTCAAAACGAAAGAAAAACAGGATCAAAGATGTGCCCTATGAAAAAATGCCGCTTGAACAGCTTGGCGGAGCGGTTGTGTATGCGCGCGATGGCGAGGATATTTATCTTGCTTTGGTGCATGATATTTTTGGACACTGGACGCTCTCGAAGGGTCGCATGACAGCAGGGGAAGATCCGCATCCTGGGACGATACGAAAGATCAAGGAAGAGATCGGTGTTGATATTGATATACAAGAGAAGCTTGGCGAAAATGAGTATATCGCAAATGATCCAGAGGTGGGGAAGAAACGAAAGAATGTCACGTACTTTCTTGGAGAAGCAAAGCATGAAGATCTCAAGCTTGAGGAGGGAGGAGGCCTTGATGACGCGCGATGGTTCAAGCTTGCTGAAATAGTCGATCTGAATTTCTATGACGATATATTGCCGCTTGTTACAAAAGCGGTGAACATTCTTTTGGATAAGAAATAGAATCGTTGCATCCGCTATGAAAAGTCTTGCAAAGTTATAAAAATATGATATAACTTGGTCATATTAGGTAATTTAAATTGTTTTTCGATTTTGGAATCCCCGATTGGTATGCTGACGCGGTTGCTACTGTTGGGAATTGCAAACTTGAAAAATCAGTAACGTATGACTGATTCTTCTGCGTTCGAGGAGCGCAATAATGTGCAGTTCAAAAATAAGGCCTTGCTTCGGCAGGCTTTCACGCATCGCTCCTATATCAACGAAAACAAAAGTGCTGGACTCGGACACAATGAACGTCTTGAGTTTTTGGGCGATGCCGTGCTTGAGCTTGTTGTAACAGAATATTTGTATAGCATTTATCCTGATAAGACGGAAGGGGAATTGACCTCTTTCCGATCTGCTCTTGTGAACACGAATACGATTTCTGGTGTGGCAGGGACGCTCCTTATGGATGAGTATCTGCTTCTTTCTCGCGGTGAAGCGAAAGACATTGGACGTGCGCGACAGTATATTCTTGCGAATACGTTTGAAGCGGTCATTGGTGCAATATATCTCGACCAGGGTTACGATGTAGCGAAAGGTTTTATTGAAAAGAATCTTTTTCCGTTGCGTGAGGAGATTGTTGAGAAGGGACTTTGGCAGGACTCGAAAAGTCTGTTTCAGGAAAAGGCGCAAGATGTTGCCGGAGTTACGCCGACCTATAAGACCGTGAAAGAATCTGGACCGGATCATGACAAATATTTCACGGTCGCGGTTTTGCTTGGAAATGACAAGGTAGCAGAAGGTGTTGGGCGTTCAAAACAAGAAGCGGAACAGGAGGCTGCACGGAATGCTCTTTCGGAAAAGGGTTGGGGCTAGACTTTCGCTTTTGGTGAACTTCTTTGTTGCAGAGTGCGATACTCACTCGCCGTAGCAGGCAGTACGGCTCGTTCCGTTTCTCGCCTGCGCCTCGAATTTCACTCAAAATCGCAAGTTTAGAGAGACGTTGACACCTGTTTTTGAAGAGTTTTTGCGTGCATAGTTGAACAGCAAATATTACAATAGAGAGAATGCGGTTGCTTTCTATTGAAATCTCTGGTTTTAAATCTTTTGCGAAGAAGACATCGCTCGACTTTAGTGCATCTATCACAGCGATCGTCGGGCCGAATGGCTCCGGCAAGTCAAATGTTGTGGAGTCTTTTCGTTTTGTTCTCGGGGAACAGTCGATAAAATCACTTCGCGGCAAGCGTGGAGAAGATCTCATTTTTAGCGGTACGCAAGCAGCGGCGAAATCCAACCGTGGTTCCGTAAAAATCGTACTCGATAATTCAGACCGGATGCTGAATATCGATTTCAACGAAGTGGTACTTGAGCGTATTGTGCACCGAGACGGTACGAACGAGTATTCAATCAACGGCAGCCGTGTCCGATTGCGGGACATCATGGAACTTGTCGCGCACGCGCATATCGGCTCTTCCGGCCATCATATTATTTCGCAGGGCGAGGCAGATAGAATTTTGAATGCAACGATCAAAGAGCGCCGTATGATGATCGAAGAAGCACTCGGTCTCAAGGTCTATCAATTCAAAAAACAGGAAAGCGAAAAAAAACTTGAAAAGACAGAGGAAAATATGCGCTCGGTTGAATCTCTGCGCCGGGAGATTGCACCGCATATCACTTTTTTAAAAAAACAGGTTGAAAAATTGCAAAAGGCGGAGAGTATGCGCTCCGATCTTCGTTTACTTTGTTTCGAATATTTCAAGCGGGAATCTATCTATATTACGTCGCTCAAAGAACGCCTCATGCGCGAGCGCGAAGAGCCTGAAAAAAAGAAAAAAGAGCTTGAGGAAAAACTTTTGGTGCTGAAAAAGGAGTTGGCGCTTTCGTCAAAAACTGATTCGCGGAGCAAGGCGGTCGTTTCTCTTGAGGAGCGTATGCATGCGGTGCGCGAAGAGAGGAGCTCTGCTTCTCGTGAACTTGGCAGGCTTGAGGGCATGATCGACGCATGGCAATTGCATATCTGCAAGGAAAAAGAAAGAAGCGAGGTGCAAAAACACAGAACAATAGAATTCTCGCATGTTGAAGAGCTTGCACAGAAACTTAATACAGAATTAGAGCACGCATCTGCACGCGAGACGCTTGAAGGTATTAAAACAGCGCTTCTGCGCATCCGTGCTCTCATACAGAAATTTGTTGACCATGAGTCTGCAACAGAAACGGTTTCTCCGCAGACGGATACAAGAGAATATGAGCGACATGTCGAAGAAAAGAAAAAAATAGAAGTAAAGATAGAGAGCCTTGAAAAAGAGGGAAAGGCTCTCGAACATGAATACCGCATGATGCGTGAGGAAATGGAACGAGAGAAAGAGGCAGGACGTGAGGCCGAACGGGAGATGTTTGAGCTGATGCGTGAACAGCAAGTTCTTCATGCGCAGCTTATGCGCTTTCGTGCGGAAGAGGAACAGTGTGAACGTGAAGAGAAAGAATTCAAAAATGATCTTGGTGAATCTGTTGTCGTTCTCGGGAGAGAACTTGTTAATTACGACAAAGAAACTATTAAGGGATCGAATGGAGCTGTTTCAGATGCAGATGTTCTTGCAGAGGGACGGGATAAACAGCGTGAGCGAAGACGCTCTGTTGAACGTATGCGTATGCGTTTTGAAGAAATGGGAACGAGTACAGGTGTCGAGGTGAAACGTGAATTTGACGAGGTGCAAGAGCGGGATACATTTCTTGAGCGAGAAATTGGAGATTTGAAGCGCTCTGCAGAGTCGCTTCGTGGACTTATTAACGATCTTGATGCGCGACTTGATCAGGAATTTAAAGCTGGCGTAGCGAAGATCAATGATCAATTTCAAAATTACTTCTCTCTTATGTTCGGAGGGGGGACAGCTTCGCTTTCAGTAGTGCGTGAGAAAAAGCGCAAGCGGCTGCAGCTTATTCTTGCTGGGGAAGAAGAGAGTATGGATGATGCCGCTTCAGATGAGGAAGAGGGAGCCGAAGGCATGGCTATTGATGTAAGTTTGCCGCGAAAGCGTGTAAGCAACCTGGAGATTCTTTCAGGAGGTGAGCGTGCGCTCACGTCAATTGCGCTCATTTTTGCTATTTCACAAGTGAATCCGCCGCCATTTCTCATTCTTGATGAAACAGATGCAGCTCTCGACGAAGCAAATTCGCGCAAATATGGCGATATGATCGAAAATCTCGCGGAGCGGTCGCAACTGATTCTCATTACGCACAATCGCGAGACGATGAGCCGTGCAGGAATTCTCTATGGTGTAACTATGGGTGGGGATGGCGTCTCGCAGCTTCTTTCGGTGCGGCTCGATGAAGCTGTGAAGGTGGCAAAGTAGTAGAGCTTGGTGAATATTGCGATCTACTTTGTTGTCATCGGCGTCTAATTGCTCATCGCATAGGGAATACGCCTCGCAATTATACGTCTCGACGCCTCGTATCTCATCAATATTTATCAAGCTCTAAGAGAGATCTATGAGGCTAGAATGAAGTCAAGTGTTCGTGCATCTATATCTGCACGCATGAGTTTGATGCGCACATGTTCTCCCAAGCTGTACGTTTTTTTTGTATCGGTTCCGACAAGTCGGTAGTTTTTCTTATCAAGTTCAAAATAGTCGTTACCGAGGTTGCTAATGTGGACCATGCCGTCTGCCTTTGTGTTCGCCTCTTCGACATAGATTCCCCATTCGGTAACTCCCGATATAATAGCATCGAATGTTTCTCCGATATGTTTTGACATATACTCAACCTGTTTGAGCTTGATCGAAGAACGTTCCGCATCAGTCGCAGCGATCTCTTGCTGTGTCGATGACGTTGCGAGAGCATGATATTTCTTGAGCTCTGATTCGTGCACATGCTCGTGCTGAAGGTATTTTTGGAGCAGCCGGTGCACCAGAATGTCGGGATAGCGGCGAATAGGAGACGTAAAGTGCGTGTAGTATTTGAATGCGAGCCCGAAGTGCCCGATGTTTTTTGTAGAGTATATTGCTTTTGACATCGCTCGCAACGCCGCGGTTTTGATGAGGCCTTCCGTTGCTTCCCCCTCGATCTTCTTAAAAAGAGCGTTGAGGTCTTTTGAAGAAACATGACCTTTTACATTCGGGAGTTCGTGGCCGATAGCGCGCAGAAAGATTGCGAGCTCCTCCATTTTTTCAGGGTTTGGAACATCATGAATCCTGTAGACGAAAACATGTTTGCTTTGTTTTTCTTTTTCAAGGCGGTTAATGCATTCTGCTACTTCGCGATTGGCGAGAAGCATGAATTCTTCGATAAGTTTATGTGCATCAAGTCTCACTTTACGATTAACGCCAATCGGGGTGCCAGCTGCATCAAGCTTGAATGTTACCTCGTCTTCTTCGAAATCAATTGCGCCATTTGCATGTCTGCGCGCTTTTATTTTTTTCGCAAGGTCATTCAAAATTTTAAGCTCATGCGCAAAAACTCCACCACCGCTTTCAATTGTTTTCTGTGCTTCCTCATACGCGAAGCGCTTGCTTGAATGCATGAGGGTCTTGCCGAACCAGCGGTTTTTTACATTGCCATTACGGTCAAGTGTGAAAATAGCTGAAAAGGAACGCTTGTCTTCATTGGGATTGAGGCTGCAGAGATCGTTTGAGAGGATATGTGGAAGCATGGGGATCGTACGGTCGACAAGATATACGGAAACACCCCGCGAAATTGCCTCATGGTCGAGCTGCGTGCCTTCGCGGACGTAGTGGGATACGTCCGCGATGTGAACGCCTACTTCGTACGTACTATCACTGTTGTCTTTGAATGAAAGCGCGTCATCAAAGTCTTTTGCTGTCGCAGGATCAATGGTGCATGTTGGCGTGTCTCGAATATCTCTTCGCTCGGCAAGATCTTTTTCAGTGATCGCAGAATTTTTTTTGAGTTCCTCTGCTTCTCTCTCTATACTTTCAGAAAATCCAGAAACGAATCCTCTTTCAAGGACTATGGCTTCCATTTCCACTTCGTGCAGTCCTTTTTGACCGAGCACTTTTATAATGTTTCCCTGTGGGGATTTTTTTGGATTGTCCCAGATAATGTCGACGAGCACTTTTGTTCCCGATGAAATATCTTCTGCTTCTTTTTGTGGAATGATGACCGTTGCGTACATTCTGCGGTCATCAGGCACAAGGGTGCAGAGGTTGAATTCTTTTTTGAGTGTTCCGACAAACCGCATTCTTTTCCGTGCAATGATATTTCGCACGCGGCCTTGGATTCGGTCGCTACGGTTGACTACGGGAAGAAGCTCGATTTCTACCTCGTCGCCGTGAAGGGAAGAATTGAGATGCTCTTCGGGTATCAGTATGTCTTCATTGAATTGTTCAATACCGACAAAGCCGATCTTTCTTTGTGTGAGGGTGATAATGCCGGTATATGTTGTTGATTTTGCATGTCGGTGTTTCTTTTTGCTCATATGGTAACGCTAACATGAGAGACAGATTTCTGCAGCTTGTTGACGTGCATATAAATTTATGTTTAACTTTTTTGGTTTGCATCATTGTGTTTCAATAGGATTTACGCAGTTGTGCGCAGTTCGAGGCGCGAGCGAGGCTTGCGACCAAGCTGTATTACCTATACAGCGCGGGAGCAAACAAGCGAAGCAACAAAGAAATGCGCCAACTGTGTAAAGTCCTATCAAAAAAAGGGGAGAAACATGCTTGCTGTTCTCATTTGTGTGGCTGTGTCGCTTGCTGCAGGTTTCTATGCGAAATTCTATAACGAGCGTCTGGCCGAGAGTTGGTACGGTATTCTTTGTATTGTTGCAATCGTATGTACGGGAGTTACGATTACGACATATTTCATCACCTGGGGGGGCGACAAGCGCAGGTATCACTAAGCTCGAAATGTTTCATCATAAGTGGCTGCATTATGAACGACAATATGCTGCGGTTGCCAAAAAGGTTTTGAAGGAAGTTCAAACAAAAATAGAAAATCGCGAAGCTTTTGTCGTTGTTGTGGTTCCAGAGATAGACGGTGTTGATAAGGTCGCCGAGTATAATACGGATCTAAGTTGGTATCAGCGAAATCAGGAAACTTGGTTTGGGAAGCTCTTTTTTGTTCGTGTTCCAGAATATCTTAAACAAATAGCACAGTGAGATTAAGAGAATGGGGAGCAATACATGTTGCTCCCCTTGGTCGTTATCTGATGAAACGTATGGCTCCCGCTGCAACGAGTGAAAGAAAGAAAAATATCGTCGTGATGTATGCGAACAAGCCGTGCAGAGAGCGAGCAGAGCGGCTGCCACCCATACCCATTCCAAGACTCACGGTGATAATCCAGGAAATAAAAAATATCCCCCCGAGAATATTGTGTGCGATGAACCCTGCATCCCAGGTGAGGCCACGCTGTGCGGAGATGAAGTATGTGTTGATAAACACAACAAGCAAACTCGCTCCACCGACCGTAAAGCCTCGGATATAGTGGGCGAGAGTACCTTTCGGGCGTGTATGTTGCAAAATAATGCAGACTATGGCCAGGATCGTGAGAGACAGGACGGCATACAGACGCATAAATTCCTCCTAAGTTTTTTGTTTATCTGGCGCTAGTATATATGATATTTCGCCTGCGAACACTATAGAAAAAATTGACTGATTCGGCCATGTTTGCTACTATTGCGCCATGTTAAAAGTCAGATTAAAGCGTGTTGGCCGCAAGAACGATCCCTCGTTCCGTCTTATTTTGACGGAGTCGACGAGCGGCCCTAAGAGCGGGAAAGTGATTGAAACATTCGGATCATATAATCCGCATGATGGCCAAGACAAAGCGGCGTTCAAGAGCGACCGTGTTTTGTACTGGATCTCCAAGGGTGCACAGGTATCTGATACGGTGCACAACATGCTTGTGAATAATAAGATCATTACGGGCAAGAAAGTGAATGTTCTTCCGAAGAAGCGTCCGATTGTTAAAGAGGGCGAAAAGGCTGCTCCGGTTCCTGCTGCTCCGGCAGCATCAGTGCCGACGACCTCTCCTGCTGAATAAGTTTTCCTGAAGCTCAATAGCTTTGAAAATGGTCAACAAACTCGGTTGACCATTTTGGGCATTCTGGTATAATATATGCGCTTACGGTCGAGTGATACCTGTTTATCAGACTTAGAACTATTCGGATATGGAAGACTATCGCGATCAAGAATTTCTCGAGTACGTTATTAAAGCACTTGTCGATCACCCCGAAGATGTAAAGATCAACCGCGATGTAGATGAAATGGGCGTTTTGATCACCCTTGATGTTAATGCCCAGGATATGGGTAAGGTTATCGGACGTTCAGGAAATACGGCTAAAGCTATCCGCACACTTTTGCGTGTTGTTGGCATGAAGAACAATGCACGGGTGAACCTGAAGATCAATGAACCTGCGGGATCGACGCGAAATATACCGAGCTCTATCAGCCAGACTGCTGTGGACGAGGCAATGGACGATTTCAAGATATAGCGCTTGGTGAAAATCGCGATCTGCTCGTTTCAGGCTGCGAGTCTCGCTCGTCGTAGCTTGCTAGTACGCCTCGCTTCGATTCTCGCCCTCAACTTCGCATCTCATCGATTTTCCCGCAAGCTTGTATCTCAATAAAACATTGAATACAAACCGCAGCAGAAATGCCGCGGTTTGTCTGTGAAGGAGTATGCATTTTCATATAGTTACACTATTTCCCGAAAGTTTTACCTCGTATCTTGCTACGTCGATTCTTTCGCGTGCATTAGAGAAGAAAAAAATCAAAGTTTCCTATTATAATCCTCGTGATTTTACGGTGGATAAACACAAGAGAGTGGATCATCGGCCCTACGGTGGAGGCCCGGGCATGGTACTTGAAGCTGAAGCGGTGCTGAAAGCTATTGCAAAAGCAAAAGGGAAAAAGAGAAAAGTGAAAATTATATTTTTATCTCCCGGCGGTGAGCTTTTTACGAATACATATGCGGAGAGTCTCGTAAAAAAATATAAAGACGTCATTTTTGTCTGTGGACATTACGAAGGCGTTGATGCCCGTGTTACGAAGGCGTTTCCTATGGACGATATTTCAGTAGGCCCCTATGTGCTTACGGGTGGGGAATTAGCAGCGCTTATCATTATTGATGCAACAACACGCCGTATTCCTGGTGTTATTGGCACATATGAATCGCTTGAAGAGGAGCGCATAGCGAGCAGTGATGTATATACGCGGCCGGAAGTTTTGACATATAAAGGGAAAAAATATCGTGTGCCGAAGGTTTTACTTTCTGGACATCATAAGAATATTGAGGAGTGGCGGAATGATACGAAGAAAAACGGAGTTTGATTTTTAGTTCTGGTATGGTAAATTTTCTGCGGATATCTGCAACCTCATTTTAAACGACTCTGCGAGTGCGCTCGATGGGTTAAGGAGAATTGAATGGATGCGTCTGTTCAGGATTATATTTGGAATGGTTCGGTGCAATTGAAGGTGGATACGTCTGATTGGACGGGGAAAGACTGGTGCGCTCAAATTGATGAGTTTCTTTCACGAAACCGTACTTCCATGAATTCGTGGCGCGGGTTTCGCGATATACCGGAACTCATAAACAGGCACATGAAATTATCACGCGGTGCATTTGAAGTTCTTCTGACGGATGCGACCACAGGTGTGAGCGGTTTTGGCACTATTTCTTCTGATGTTCATGCTCGTGTGATCATACGTTTGTCGCGTGGGCGTGTTGCACTGGGTTACTTTCTTGACATTTTTTTACTGCTGACACGCAAGGGTTCCTGGGTTAGGCTTGAGGTAACATACCGCGAAATGCCTGTTGAAGTTCTAACGAGAATGTCCAGTCGTGTGATCGTTACACGCTGGCATCTCCAGTATATCGAGGATGATGAGTTGGTGAGGATTATTGGAGCTCAACGTGGCCGGGGTGCAGGCATATTTTTTGAGTTTGAGAGAATTATGAAGGAGACCGAGGACGCCCTTCAAACAGATCTTGAAAACCAACGGATGATGCGCCAGGCGTATGACCGCGTTCTTTCACGATTGAAGTACTAGTTTTCATGCACGCAGATATCCAGGAGGCCTATTTTAGGCCTCCTTTTGAGATTCTACATGTCCCGTCACGGGGTGTTATTGGCATATGGAGGAATATACCTTTTGGGAGACCACTCCGGGGCGTTTGCCCAAGTCTTAGCCTCTCAAAAGATGTGTTCCTCTGTATGCCTCTGTCGCGTCGTTGACAAATTTGGGGAGTCATGTATACTGCAAATATCTGAATCGATTGTGTTGTGGCGGAAGGAAAAGTGCAGTATCTAGTCCCTCGTGAATCTTCTTGAAAAACGATTCTAGATATAACATTTGAATACGAAAATTTACACGGAAACCTTATGCAGAAGGGAATTTTTCTCTGCATATTTGCGTTTACGTAAATGCTACATATTAGACGCTAATTGTTTCTGTTTCGCTCTCCGCAGTCTCTTTTTTTATTAGTCCCGTCCCACTAATCATTTACCCAGAGCATGAGTGTAGAAACCCAGGGAAATGCAAGCAAATTCCCGATCGCTATGGATCGCGTAAGGCAGACGCGTGAGAAGAAGTATTTTGCCCGATACAAGGAGCCGCTTGCAGAGCTCCCAAATTTTGTTGAAACGCAGACGCAATCTTTCAAATGGCTTCTTGAGCATGGTCTCAAGGAACTTTTTAAGGAGTTTTCTCCCATATCAGACTATTCCGGAAAAAAATTCGATCTCGAGTTTACAAGCTTTGAACTTTCTGATCCTGCGTATGACGAGTATCATGCGAAGGCGAATATGCTTACGCTTGAGGCGCCTCTCCGCGCGAAAGTAAAACTCAAGAATAAGACACTCAATTCTTCGAAAGAGCAAGAGATCTTCATGGCGGATTTTCCAATGATGACGCCGCACGGAACATTCATCATCAATGGTGTTGAACGAGTTATTGTTCCACAGCTCGCACGTTCATTTGGTGTCTTTTTTTCGTCATCAGAAAATAGAGGACGTCATTACTTTGGAGCAAAGATTATTCCAGCGCGCGGAGCATGGATTGAGTTTGAGAGCGAACCGGACGGCGCTCTCTATGTTCGTATTGACCGAAAGCGCAAATTCCTAGCGTCGCTTCTTTTGCGTATCCTCGGTGCTGCCACAGATAAGGTGATCCTCGATCACTTTGCAGAAGGCGAAGGTGGGTACGCGATGATGAAGACCTCACTTGAAAAAGATACGGTAAAAACTGTTGATGAGGCATATGTCGAGATCTACAAGAAATTGCGGGATGGCGATCTTGCAACAGTCGAGAACGCACGCGAATTCATCAATGGTATTTTCAGTGAAGAGCGCTATGATTTCTCGCGCGTCGGCCGTTTCCGTTTCAACAAACGTTTCAATCGCGGTCTGGAGGAAAAAGACCTTGCAGTACGAACGATTTCTCTTGCAGATATACTTGATATTGTTAAGCAAATCGCTGCATTGAATACCACTCCTGGAGCTGCGGAAGATGATATCGACCACTTGGGTTCACGCCGTGTTCGCGCTGTTGGTGAAATGTTGCAGCAAAAATTGCGTGTCGGCATGTCACACATGAAGCGCAATATTCAGAACCGCATGTCAACCGTTGAGCTTGATACGACGCTCCCGGTGCAGTTTATCAATCCGAGACCGCTCCAGGCGCGTATCAAAGAATTTTTTGCTACGAACCAGCTCTCGCAGTTCATGCAGCAGGAAAATATTCTTTCCGAGCTTGAACATCTTCGTACGCTTTCGGCACTCGGACCCGGAGGTTTGACACGCGAGCGTGCTTCCTTTGAAGTGCGCGATGTGCATCCTTCACACTATGGCCGCCTTTGCCCGATTCATACACCAGAAGGTCCGAATATCGGTCTTATTTTGCGTTTGACCAACTATGCCCGTCTGAACGACTTTGGCATGATCGAAACGCCGTATGCGAAGGTAGAAAAGGGGAAAGTTACGAACGAAATCAAATATTTAAACGCGCTCGAAGAAGAGAAGTACAACATAGCCCATGCAGGTGAGCCGTATAAAGACGGCATGCTTGTCCATGAACGTTGTGAAGTCCGCGTCGGCGGAGGTCTTGGTATCGTTCCCCGTGCAGATGTTCATTTTATAGATATTGCAACGAACCAAGCGTATTCTATCGCGACATCGATGATTCCATTTTTGAACCACGATGATGCGAACCGCGCATTGATGGGTTCAAACATGCAGAAGCAGGCAACTCCGTGCATCATTCCTGAAGCTCCGCTTGTTGCGACAGGAATTGAAGAGCAGGTTGTTCGTGATACTGGCCGTGTTGTAATCGCAGATCATGACGGTATTGTGTCATTCGTCGATGCATCGAAGGTCGCTATTAAAGGAAAGAAAGAAACAGAATACAAGCTTGTTTCGTTTTCACGCACAAACGGCTTTACGGCATTTCATCAGCGGCCTTCGGTCAAACTCGGACAGAAAGTGAACAAGGGAGATATTCTTGCTGATATGTCGACAACGGCAAATGGCCAGATCGCGCTCGGACAAAATATCCTCGTCGCATTTATGTCCTGGTCCGGTTCAAACTACGAAGACGCTATCATTCTCTCGGAACGCTTGGTAAAGAATAGCGCATTCTCGAGTATTCACATCGAGGAATTTACGGTCAATGTTCGTGATACAAAACTTGGACCTGAAGTTACGACGCACGATATTCCAAATGTTGGCGAAGCAAAATTGAAGAATCTTGACGAGGAAGGAATTGTCCGCATAGGTGCGGAAGTTCGTCCGGGAGATATTTTAGTAGGAAAAATTACGCCGAAAGGCGAGACGCAGCTGACTCCCGAAGAGCGCCTTTTGCGCTCGATTTTCGGTGAGAAGGCACGCGATGTGAAAGACACGTCGCTGCGCATGGAAAACGGGAAGCGCGGCCGCATTGTGAGTGTCAAAGTATTCTCACGTGAGCGCGGGGACAATCTTGAATCAGGCATTATTAAGCGCGTACATATAGAAGTAGCGCAGCTTCGTCCTGCATCGGTGGGGGATAAGCTCGCAGGCCGCCATGGAAATAAAGGCGTTATTTCAAAAGTTTTGCCTGAAGAAGATATGCCATATATGGAAGACGGAACTCCTGTCGACATCATTCTGACACCGCTTGGCGTTCCTTCACGTATGAACTTGGGACAGATTCTTGAACTTCACTTAGGACTCGCTGCTCAAGCACTTGGCTATCAGGCCATCGTGCCGCCGTTTGCTGGCGCAACTGAACACGAGATTAAAGACGAGCTCGAGCGTGCAGGCTTCAATCGCGATGGCAAGATGAAACTCGTTGACGGCCGCACGGGAGAAGCGTTTGCGCAGCGCATTTCTGTTGGCTATATGTACATCATGAAGCTGCACCACATGGTGGAAGATAAGATTCACATGCGCTCGATTGGTCCATATTCTCTTATTACACAACAGCCGCTCGGAGGTAAAGCGCAGGGCGGAGGCCAGCGTTTCGGAGAAATGGAAGTGTGGGCGCTTCTTGGATATGGTGCTGCTTACACACTTCGTGAAATGTTGACGGTCAAATCGGATGATATTTTGGGACGCTCGGCAACATTTGATGCAATTGTGAAAGGAGAGCCGCTTGGCCAGCCGAACATTCCCGCGTCGTTCAACGTATTGCTCAACAATTTGCGCGGACTTGCTCTCGATGTCGATTTATCAAAAGAAATTCCGAAGGACGAGGACATTTAAAAAAATCACTACTATGAAACAACAGCAACAGCAAGCATCTGCATATCCTTCGGACTTCAACGCGGTCATTCTGTCTCTCGCGTCCCCAGAGAAGATCAAAGAATGGTCATATGGCGAAGTGACAAAGCCTGAAACGATCAATTATCGAACCCAGCGCAGCGAGCGCGGCGGTCTTTTCGACGAGAAAATTTTCGGACCTGAAAAAGACTATGAATGTTACTGCGGAAAATATCGCGGCATACGCTACAAAGGCATTGTTTGTGAAAAGTGCGGTGTTGAATTGACTCGTTCAATCGTTCGACGCGAACGTATGGCACATATTGAACTTGCCGCAGCAGTGTCGCATGTATGGTTCTTGAAAGGCGTTCCGTCGCGCATTGGCCTTATTCTTGGTCTGACAGTTTCTGATCTCGAGCGCATCATCTACTTTGCCGGATATATTGTGATGAAAGTGCACCAAGACGGAAAAGAAAAATTACTGAAAGAGTTGGATGCAGAATATCGCACAAAAGTGAAATCGCTCCAGGATGATAAAACAAAAGAAGCAGTGAAAGAGTTGCTCGTCAAAGCAAAGCGTGAGATCGAAAGTGTTGTTGAAGGTGCTGTGCTTGATGAAGTTACGTATCACCGCTACTCAATGCGCTATGGGCAGATGTTCGAAGCGGGGATTGGCGCTGAAGCGATTTATGAATTGTTCAAGAAAGTAGACATGGAAGAGCTTGCAACATCGCTTGAGAAGCAATACGAAACGGCAGGTGCAGTCGAGCGTCCAAAAGTGAGCAAGCGTCTCTCGCTTGTTCGTTCGATGATCCACGGCAAAGTGCGTCCGGAATGGATGTTTCTTGTACGTATTCCCGTAACCCCGCCGGCACTTCGTCCGATGGTTGCCCTCGATGGCGGCCGACACGCGACGTCTGACTTGAACGACTTGTATCGTCGCGTGATCAACCGCAATAACCGTTTGAAGAAACTCAAAGAGATCAATGCTCCTGATGTTATTTTGCGTAATGAAAAAAGAATTCTGCAGGAAGCTGTTGATGCTCTTATCGACAACTCGATCCGCCATGGCGCAGGTCCGATATCTGCGATGAGCCAGGCGCAGCGTCGTCCCCTCAAGTCTCTCTCTGACAGTCTTAAGGGCAAGCAAGGTCTCTTCCGTCAAAATCTCCTCGGTAAGCGCGTGGACTATTCCGGCCGTTCGGTGATTGTCGTTGGCCCAAGCCTTCGCCTCAATCAGTGTGGTCTTCCAAAGCACATGGCGCTCGAGCTCTTCCGGCCGTTCGTCATTGCAAAATTGCTCGAGAACGAACTTGCATACAATATCCGCGGTGCTGGCCGCCTCATTGACGAAGGCATTCCGGAAGTGTGGGCGATGCTCGAAGAAGTCATCAAAGACAAGTATGTACTTCTGAACCGCGCTCCAACGCTCCACCGTCTCGGTATTCAGGCGTTCCAGCCGATTCTTATAGAAGGAAATGCTATTCAGATCCACCCACTTGTTTGTTCAGCGTTCAATGCGGACTTCGACGGTGACCAAATGGCAGTGCACGTGCCGCTCTCAAGCCAAGCGCAAATGGAGGCGCGCGAGATCATGGCTTCCGACAAGAACTTGCTGAAACCTGCGACGGGTGATCCGATCATTTCGATCGACAAACTCGACATGGTGCTCGGTGCCTACTGGATGACAAAGATGATGCCGGGGGACAAGGGTGAAGGAAAGATGTTTGCTGATCCGAATGCAGCGATCACAGGACGCGATTTCGATGAGGTGACCTATCGCGCCAAGATTAAAGTGCTCTCAACTGACAGCACGAAGTATCGTGAGTTCGAAGGCAAAGTATTTGAAACGACGGTTGGACGCCTTCTCTTCAACAGTATGCTTCCGTCTGACTATCCTTACATCAACAAAAACATCACGCGCAAGGAAATGGGTGCAATGGTCAACGAAATGATTGAGCGTTATGGTATTGAAAACATGCCGCCGATTCTCGACAAGATCAAAAACTTCGGCTTCACGTACTCGACACATTCGGGTATCACCTGGGGAATCGACGAAGTGGTGATTCCGGAAGGAAAGGCCGCTGTTGTTCTCGGTGCACAAAAGTCTGCTGACGAACTTCTCGAGCAATTCAACGAAGGACTTCTCTCTACAGAAGAAATGAAGCGGAAGAATATCGAGATCTGGCATGCAGCAAAAAATGATATTGAAAAGCTGATACCTGATTCACTCGATCCAACAGGAAGCGTGTATGACATGTGGCAGTCGGGCGCGCGCGGATCTCTCAACCAGATCGTTCAGATGGCCGGTATGAAAGGTCTTATCGCTTCTACGTCCGGTGAGACGATTGCTTTCCCGATTATTTCCTCAATGAAAGAAGGTCTTACGCCAGTAGAATATTTCATTAGTACGCACGGATCGCGTAAGGGTCTTACCGACACGGCTCTCAACACCGCAAAGGCAGGGTATCTTACTCGCCGACTTTTCGATGTGGCACAGGATGCGATCGTTATGGAGGAAGATTGCGGATCAAAAGAAGGATTTTCGATCTTCCGCAAAGATGCAAGCGGTATGGATGTCGCACTCTCGAAACACGTTCGTGGCAGGTATCTTTCTGAAGACCTCGTGAATGCGAAAACAGGAGAGGTATTATATCCAAAGGGGCACATGCTTTCGAAAGATGATGCTGAAAATATTGAAGAGCTTGAGATCGGAGAGGTTAAAGTGTTTTCCCCGCTTACCTGTAAGACGCTCTATGGTGTTTGCCAGAAGTGCTATGGCGTTGACCTCGGAAGAAATAAACTTGTTGAGCTTGGAGAAGCTGTGGGAACCGTTGCAGCACAGGCGATCGGCGAGCCTGCGACACAGCTGACAATGCGTACATTTCACAGTGGCGGTACTGCATCCGTTGGCGGCGATATTACACTCGGTCTTCCGCGCGTTGAAGAGGTCTTTGAACGGCGGCTTCCCCGTAACCCGGCTGTTACGTGCCAAGTTGACGGTGTTGTATCTGAAATTAAAGAATCAGGAAAAGACAAAGAGATAATTATTCTGCCTAATGAAAAATCAGAAAAGAAACTGAAGATAAAACTTGAGTATCCGATCAATTACCGTCGTACTGTTTTGGTAAAGGTTGGCGACAAGGTGAAAAAGGGAGATCTCATGACGGACGGATCGGCGGATATATCCGAATTGTATAAGTACGGCAGTAAAGAGATCGCGCAGCAATATATTATTTCCGAAACGAGCCGAATCTACGAAATGCAGGGTGCGTCGATCGCGCGCAAACACATTGAAGTGATCGTCCGTCAAATGTTCTCACGAGTAAAACTTTCAAATGCAGGCGAGACACACTTTGTGAAAGGAGATGTGATCGAAGCTGCTCAATATGCGCGCGAAAACGATCGTCTGAAAGATGCAGATAAGATGCTCATGAAAGGCGAGGCGCTTGTTATGGGAATCTCTGATGTGTCACTTTCTCGACAGAGTTTCCTTTCGTCGGCTTCGTTCCAGCACACAACAAAGGTGCTTATCAAAGCAGCTGTGCGCGGAAGTGTGGATGTTCTTCGCGGTCTCAAGGAAAACGTTATCATTGGGCGCTTGATTCCTGCGGGCACTGGTTTTGCAGGGAGTAACAAGGAGGCAATGGTTGCAGGTCTTGAAAATTCGGTCCCAGCACGAGTACGAGAGTAGCGAGCTTGTTGAATATTGCGATCTACTTCGTTGTCTTCGGTATTTAATCGCTCATCGTATATGGAGAATACGTTTCGCAATTAAATACCTCGACGCCTCGTAGCTCATCAATATTCACCAAGCTCGAGAACAGTACGGAGTCCTGAAAATAATAAAAAGCGTCAACCATGTCCTCATCAACAGTCGAAATGATCAAAGAGCGGCTCTCTGTTGCGGAAGTGCTTGGTACGTATATCAAGCTTACGAAAGCGGGCGTGAATTTGAAGGCGCGTTGTCCTTTCCACAATGAAAAAACGCCTTCGTTTACGGTGTCGCCGGCGCGCAATACGTACTATTGTTTTGGCTGTGGGGCAAAAGGAGATATTTTCAGTTTTGTTGAAGTATTCGAGGGACTTGATTTTAGAGGAGCGCTTAAGATTCTTGCAAATCGCGCCGGTGTTGAAATCGCAGAGGAAAGCAGGGCTGTACGCGACGAGCGTGATCGCTCCCTCACGCTTCTTGATACAGCAGTCAAATATTATGAGGAACGATTTCAAGAGATGCCTGAAGCTATTTCGTATCTTGTGAAGCGCGGTGCAGAGAAAGAAACTCTACAGAAATTCCATGTCGGTTTCGCGCTCGACGAATGGCATGGCGTGGAATCATATTTACGGAAAAAAGGATTCAAGGAATCAGAGATGATTGAAAGTGGTTTAGTAATTCGTGGTCCGAAAGGAACATACGATCGCTTTCGCAGCCGGATACTGTTTCCTATTGGAGATATGTCGGGGAGGATCATTGCTTTTTCGGGCAGGATATTTGAAACGGCGGGTAGGCCTGCAAAAGATATCGAAGCAAAATACATCAATAGTCCCGAAACCCCGCTTTTTTCAAAGTCTCATGTTCTCTACGGTTATGATAAGGCGAAGCTTTCTATCCGCAAATGGAATTTTTCGATCGTTGTCGAGGGGCAGATGGATCTTCTTATGAGCCATCAGGCAGGGTACGGGAATACGGTTGCTCCTTCGGGTACGGCGCTCACCGGCGAGCAACTTGCGCTCATCAAGCGGCTGTCGTCAAATGTTGTTCTCGCGTTCGATGCTGATGGAGCAGGGCTTAAAGCAACGGAACGAAGTGCGCATCTTGCTCTTGGCATGGGTATGGATGTGAAGGTGGCGATGCTGCCCCCTCAAAGTGATCCTGCAGATCTGATTGCAGCAGATCCAAACGTATGGAAAGAAGCGATCAAAAACGCAAAACATGTTGTCGAATTCTATCTTGAAACAATTGCAGCGCAGGGTAAAGATATGCGTGCACTTCGTCTTGAAGTAGGTCGTGTGGTATTGCCATTTGTGAAGCAGATTCCGAATAAGATCGACCAGTCGCACTTTGTTTCACGCATTGCGTCGCGCTTGAGTGTTGAAGTTGAGTCGGTACGTGATGAGCTTCGCCGTCTTAAGTTCGAAACAATAAATATTCCAATACGTGTTCAGAACGAGAACGTGGAAATCGGAGCAGAAAGAGCATCAATTGACCGAATGGTGTGGAATGTCATACTGTGGCAAAGAACCCTTCCTGAACCTGCTATTAACCTCTCGGTTGTTGAAAAGCGGCTTCGGGATATATATGGCAAGGAGGGAATGGAAAGAGAACTTGCTGCCGCTTCGACTGATTTGGACAATCGAATATTTGAAGCGGAAGAGGAATGGGGAGATGGTAGGAATTTATCAGGTTCTCTTGAAGATATGTTCTATCGGCTGATACGCGGTATTCTCGAGGAGAGGTTTGCTGCGGCAAAAAGTGAATTACAAAGAGCTGAAGAAAGCGGTGATGCAAAGCGGATCGAGAAAGCTTTTCTGGTGTGCAGTGAACTTTCCAAGCAACTTTCAAAAGGAGTTTTATAATTATCAATTTTAATATTAACAGAACAGCGTTATGGCCAAAGTTACTAAGAAAGCAAAAAAGACAAGCTCGAAGATTCGGGGATCTTCAGTGTCGAAGAAAAAGGCAGCCAAGGTGGTGAAAGCCGTAAAAAAGAAAATGTCGAAGATGAAAGTAAAGAAAAAAACACCGTCTTCGACACCGCATCTTCGAAATGACCACGCCGCTGTTCTTACAAAACAAAAAGAAAAGCAGAAGAAAGAGGTAAAGGAGCCCAATGTTCCAAAGAAAAAAGCAGCGCCATCTTCGACACCGCATCTTCGAGACAATAACGAGAAAAAAGCAGAGAAGCTCATAGCAAAAGGGCGGCAGCGCGGCTTTATCATATATGAAGAGATCCTTAAAGAATTTCCGACGATCGAGGATGATATCATCTTTCTTGAAGACCTCTATGAGCGTTTGAGTACTGCAGGTGTTGATGTGCTTGAAGGCGGCAGTATTCTCGATGTTGAAATGCCTGAAGAGCTTACAGGCCGCAAGGGCGGCATCTACGGCATGGATAGTTCGTCGTATGATTCGATCCAGATGTATCTTCGCGAAATCGGTCAATATGCTTTGTTGACGGGGAACGAAGAAAAAGATCTTGCTAAGCGGATCATTGCAGGGGATGATGAAGCGCGTAATCTTCTTGCCCGTGCAAACCTGCGACTCGTTGTTTCCATTGCCAAGAAATATGTTGGACGAAGTCCTGATTTGACGCTTCTTGATCTTATCCAAGAAGGCAATCTTGGTTTGTTCAAAGCAGTTGACAAGTTTGACTGGACCAAGGGGTATAAATTTTCTACATATGCAACCTGGTGGATCCGCCAGGCTATTACGCGTGCGCTTGCAGATCAGTCGCGCACAATCCGTATTCCTGTGCATATGGTTGAGACGATCGCAAAGTACAAGCAGGTGGTGCGCCGTCTTGCACAGGATCTTGGGCGGGATCCGTTGACGGAAGAGGTTGCGGTTGAAATGAATATTGAAGTTGAGAAAGTGCGCAATATAGAACAGATTGATCAAGGCACGGTTTCTTTGGAGAATCCGGTGGGAGATGACGGCGATGACAAGTCAACGCTCGGAGATTTCATTCCGGACGATAAGATACTTTCTCCTGAACAAGAATCATCTCGCCGTATTCTTGCAGACCATGTCCGTGATATTCTTGAAACGCTTTCGCCGAAAGAGCGCAAGATTCTCGAGATGCGCAACGGTCTTACTGACGGTATAACGCATACGCTCGAAGAAGTGGGAAAAGAGTTTGGTGTCACGCGAGAGCGTATCCGCCAGATCGAAGCAAAAGCCCATGAACGCATCCGCCAGCACACGAAAGTGGATCGGCTCAAGAATTACTAAACCCTGAATTACAAAACTCCTTTCTCGGCGCGACTTTTTGTAAAACACGCATAAAATGCTGCTGCATTTTTGCTCTGCTCGCGCCGTCGCGCTGCGCAAGGTTTTACAAAAAGTGCGCCTTCAACGGAGTTTTGTAATTCAGGGTACTAAACGTGTGAACGCCCGCAACAATTGTTGCGGGCGTTTGCTGTGTGTTATTGACCGAGCGGAGTCATTGTAAGGTTTTCTTCTGCCTGCAAGGTAGGGAAGAGAACAAGAAGTGCGTTGACAACCTCTTGGTCTGTCACAATTTTAGTGACATCTGTCACGATATCATAATCGAAGCCCTCTATTCTTGAGTTTGTGGCCAAGACGACAATTGACACGAGGCGCATGAGATTTTTGTTATTTTCAGGAGATAATTCTGTGTAGAGAACAAATTTTTTGCTCATGAAAATCTACCCCTCACTTTTTCAGAGATTCGTTGTATTTTTCCCATATTGGACGGAAATCTGGCTCGGTGATCCCAAAAATAATATCGTTTACCCAGATCCCTTTGTAAAAGGAATTTTCACGAAGCAAGCCTTCGCGAACACATCCCACCTTTGTGAGCGACCTGATGCTTGCTACATTCTGCTCCTGTACGATCGATGTAATGTGATGCAGATTGATGGTGTAAAATGCATACGAAAGCAGAAGGATCTTCGATTCTGTTCCGTATCCTCTTCCGAACTTTTCCTTTTCGCCGATCATGGTGCGCGTGCGAGCACGGCGGTGGACGTCATTGATGTCATAGAGTCCAGTAATTCCAACTGCCTCTTTGTGTGCCTCGATGATGAATACGACATTGTCCAAATTTGGAGAGGCCAAAGAGCGCATGCTTTTTTTGGCGTACTCATATGTGACAGGATACATGTCGTCCATGTATTCGGTGACGGATTTGTCGTTGATCCACTTATAGTACTCTTCAAAATCAGTTCGCTCATTATATGCGCGAAGCGATATTTTTTTGCCTGGTACGAATGCAGGTTGCACAAAAATGTCTCCTGAATCGAGTATATAGAGTGCAAGAAAAGGTATTCCAAGATGACAGTACCATAGAAAAAGATGACTGTAAATAAGACGTATTTTAGAATGAGTCGTAGTATACTGTTTGTATAAATTAAGAATAATTGTCATAGAAAGTATGAAACAAGAACGCATGGAGGGTGGTTCGCCGCGGCATGATGAGTGGCAAGCACTAGAAAAAATAGGCCGGTATGCTGAAGTAGAATTGGCAAAAGAAGAAAATGCCCCGATCGACCCGGAAGATTTTGCCGAGATTTATCGAACCGACTTTGATCGGCGGGATGTGAACGTTGAGGTATCTAAAAATGAAAATTCAAGTTGGCGGGCGCTTCAGGGAATGCTTGTTTCAACCGCAGAGCTCAATAATACCTTTGGCGAGGGATATATTCGCAACTCCTCGAATTTTGATAAAAAAAGAAATAAGGTTGATTTGATCGCGGAGTATGAAAACGAAAAGGGTGCCGCATCGTACCTCGGCGTTGAGGTTGCAGATGGTACTAATTTTTCACGCAAATTTGCTGAAATTTTTGAAGGGATTAAGGAAGGTGATTTGACCGATGTAAAATATTTTCAATCAGGAATGGATCCGGACAAAAAAATGAAATTGGGAAATATTCCGCGCGTGATCGTTGGTGCAGGCAACGAGACGATCGTTGATGCTGGCAGCGCGTGGCTTGATGGCGACAGGACAGAGAGAAAACTTGATACGCACTATCTCCAGTATCAAACGCTTGTTGAATCACAGATGCAACTTGATGCGTTTTCGAAATATGCTCGAAAGGTTGGACGAGTGGACTTAGTGAAAACATTGGAGGCCATGCACTCACGTATCTCTGATGCCCTCGGAGACCTCGTGGAGAGGAACGGTAAGATTCCCATGAAAGATTTAGAAAAGGATAAAATTTTTGAGCGCCTCAAAGAGGACTTGGCGCTTGAATTTCAAAGGGTGCAAGGCGGAGGTGGGGAGCGCCTTGCCGCTTAATCATGAAAGCATCTCCTGAAATATTCGAAACGCTGTATAAAACGCTTAACACGGAACAGAAGAAAGCGGTTGATGCGATAGAAGGGCCGGTTACGGTCATTGCCGGTCCAGGCACGGGAAAGACACACATTCTTACGCTGCGTATAGCAAATATCCTTCAGCGGACGGATACGACGCCTGATGGTATTTTAGCACTGACATTCACAGAGTCAGCGGTATATTCGATGCGCAAGCGTCTTGTCGAGATAATTGGTCCTGCGGCGTATCGCGTTCACATATACACGTTTCATGGCTTTTGTAATGAAGTGATCCGCAAACATCCGGAAGCGTTCGACCGTATTATTGGTTCCTCGAATATTTCCGAGATTGATCAAATAAAGATCATGGAGAAGCTGGTGCGGGAAACATCACTTGCTGCGCTCAAGCCTTTTGGCGATCCGCTCTATTATGTACGTCCGGTGCTTCGCAGTATTCGAGAACTCAAGCGTGAAGATTTTGCGCCGGAAGACCTTGAGATGTTCATTGTAAAACAAGAAAAAGAATTTGAGTCGATAGAGGATCTTCTCCATACTTCAGGGCGCTATAAGGGAAAAATGAAAGGGAAATATGCGGATCTACAGAAAAAAATAGAGCGGAATAAGGAACTTTTGGTTCTTTATGAGAAATATGAAAATATCCTGAATGAAAAACGCCTCTATGACTATGAGGACATGATTCTTGAAACTGTTCGTGTTCTTGAAAGCAACGAAGACCTACTCCTTCGTCTTGAAGAACAATACCTCTATATTCTTGCAGACGAACATCAAGACGCAAATCGCGCGCAGAATAGACTTCTCGAACTTCTTTCAAGCTTCCATGAAAATCCTAACCTGTTTGTCGTGGGTGATGGCAAACAGGCAATCTTTCGTTTTCAAGGCGCATCACTCGATAACTTTTTGTATTTCAAGGAGCGCTATAACAATGCGCTTATTATCAATTTACGTGAAAATTATCGGTCATCGCAGCACATTCTTGACGGTGCGCATTCGCTCATCAGTAAAAGTGCAGGATTTGATGAGCGTCTCGGCATACCCCTTGTTTCTGCACGAAAGGAGAGTGGGGAAAGATATGCTGTTTACTCCTTTAAAAACGAAGAAGAGGAATATAGGTTTATATCGGAAAGTATTTCTCGAGAGATCGCAGACGGAGTGAATCCTCGCGAAATAGCTGTGCTGTATCGAAACAATGGCGATGTGTTGCCGGTCATTGATGTTCTTGAAAGAAAGGGTATTTCCTATGCAATTTTTTCCGATCAAGATATTCTTGCGGATGATGACATTAGCCGTCTTGTGCTTCTGATGCGTGTGGTGCTCGATCTTGGAAATGGTGAGTTGCTGACCGAGGCGCTCTTTATGGATTTTTGGAAGTTGCCCCTGCTTGAAGTGTATAAATTGCTCCATGTTCGATCGCAATCCAAGAGGCTCCTTTTTGAATGTTTGGGTTCGAGAGCAATCCTTTCTCGAGCAGGTGTTGATGACGCGGCGATTGCACACTTTCTTGAAGTACACCAAAAGCTTGCATCGTGGGGGTCTATGGTTCGCAATAAAAATGCTGCGGATGCAGCTGAAATTCTTATTCGCGAGTCGGGTTTTCTATCATCGCTTTTGCGGAAAGAGGCTTCTGTAGAACAGCTGCACAAGCTCGATGCTTTTTTCAAGGAGATCAAAATGCTCGCCGCAAATAGTCCTGGTGCAAAGCTTGCAGATTTCATACAGACGGTGAATCTGTACAGTGCGTACAAAATTCCCATGAACGCCCGCGGCGGCGGTAAATTTACGAGCGGTGTTCAGTTGATGACAGCGCATCGCTCTAAGGGTCTTGAATTTGATATCGTCTATATTATTGGAGCTGTTGACGGACATTGGGGCAACCAGCGTTCAACCGATCATTTCCATTTACCGACAAGTACCGTGGGTATTGATACAGGAGATGATGAACGTCGCCTATTTTACGTTGCTCTGACGCGCGCTAAAAGGAAAGTGATTCTCACATATGCCGAAGAAAAAATGGGTGGTAAAAGAATGCTTCCCGCCCAGTTTATTGAGGAGATTGATGAAGCGTTTCGTCAAAGTACGAACGTAGAGAGCAGGGAAGTTGTAAGCGGAGAACAGATACAGGAGAGGTTTTCTCCAAAGCAGAATGTACACGTTCGTATCGATGAAAAGGAATATCTGAACAAACTCTTTTTGGATCAAGGGTTTGCGGTAACGCATCTCAATAATTTTCTCGAATGTCCCTGGAGGTATTTTTTCGATAACCTCATCCGTATTCAGCGTGCCCCATCGCGGCATCAATACTATGGCACAGCGATACATGCTGCACTACGTCATTTCTTTGATTCTTTGCGAGAAGGAGTGGTGCTTGGCAAGGAAGATCTGCTTTTTTTCTATGAACGGGAAATATCTGCCGTGCCGCTTGAGGAAAAAGTACAAGAGGAATTTTTGAGGAAAGGAAAGAAAGCACTTGGCGGTTACTATGACAAATATCATGAGTTTTTTATTGCGCCGCTCTGGACTGAAAAAAATATAGCAGGAATTTTCATTGATGTGCCGCTTTCTGATGGCACCGAAAAGAGACTCTTGCTTCGTGGAATAATTGATAAAGCGGAAGTGGTCGACGGTCAGAACGTGTACGTGATCGACTACAAGACGGGCAAACCACGCTCGCGTGATGCGATCGAAGGCAAGACGAAAAGTTCAATCGGCAAAGAGCGCCGGCAGCTTGTATTCTATAAATTACTTGTCGATTCTGTGGATAGTAATCCATCTCTTCGATACGAACCTGAAAAATGGAATGTCATGTCAGGAGAGATAGACTTTATCGAACCGGACAAGAAAGGGGAATATCATCGAGAAAAGTTTTTGCTGTCGGAGGAAGATGTTGCTGTATTAAAAGAGGAGATCTGTTCTGTTGCGAGTCAAATTCTTGACCTGTCATTTTGGAATGAGCGTTGCAAGAAAAAAGATTGTCCATATTGCGAACTTGCGGACATGATGCAGGAAAAAGAGTAAATTATGTAATTTGTTTTAAAAAAAGAAACAAATCCTCCACGAACATAATGCTCGTGGAGGATTGCGTTACTACGTTTGTACTATCTGTTTACGAAGGCCGAGTTTATGAGTTCAGGCAACTCCTCGAACATGTTTATTTTGTTGAGATACCGCTCCGGAGGAGTGTACCGTCCTATCTCACTTCGCGTAAGCGATGATGTTCCAACGATTACAGCATGTGGCTGTTTAGCATGTAGTACTGTGAATTACGAAATACCCCAACCTGTGCATAACTCGCTCTTGAATGGGTAGCATCAGTGCTACAACAAAGAGGCAGCCGTTAGGCTGCCTCTTGTGAGTTTATGTTCCCGATACTCTTC
>OBEQ010791802.1_pt1 | contig 26480 bp, 25 predicted proteins | sample 1670901 | NCBI WGS metagenome assembly OBEQ01 (sample SAMEA104232315, study PRJEB22302) | groundwater metagenome | biome: forest; feature: aquifer; material: groundwater | place: USA | collected 2011-08-07 | depth 5.4 m | reverse complement strand
TCTCTTTCTTTGTCGTACCACGAAGGAGGTGAGGTGACAGATAGGGCACTTATATTTTTTCATATACCCCATCTAATATCACCATGACCTATGCTGTCAATCCATAGCATCCATTACAACTGACACTTTTGATACGGTGTCCACTAATTTTTAACTTCTTACGACACGCTCACCCAACTCTTACGGGTTTTTTATTCACTCGCGATAGAATAAAGTCTATGGATAATGAGGAATATCAGATGAATTTACTGAGTTTTCTCCCGATCGTGATTTTTACATTGCTCATAAGTTATGGCATCTTTCACGCATTTAAACCATTAAACCATCAAGGAAATTACTATGCGCCCCAGGAACCACAGATAGGTATTGGTGGTGGGCCGGGGGAGATGATAAAGACACCTGTAGAAATCTCCCCCACCTCCCGTTAAAATCCATACCTCACGTCATTCTGGTGATCGGTGATTGACCGATCATCCAGAATCTAAAATAGTATTTATAGACTCTGGATCTTCGACCAGAGTGACGAGTTTTGAGACGGCTTTTAGATGACGAAGTTGAGAATTTTACCCCGAACATAAATTACTTTGTAGTTTTTTCCGGTAACATACAGAGACACTTTAGGATCTTTTATTGCTTTCTCAACAATCTCCTTTTCACTCAGAGCGTCCAGTGAAGTTGCAATCACCCCTCGCATCTTACCGTTAATCTGTACGGGAATAGCAACTGTTTGCTCTTGTATCTCGTCTGCGCTCACACTCGGCCACGTCGAGAGATGAATGGAAGTCTTCTCACCCAAAACCTCACGCCAAAGTTCCTCGGTAGTAAATGGCGCAAATGGTGCAAGAATCTGCAAAAACTTTTTAACATCTTCTTTCGACACGCTCTCCTTTTCCCATTCATTCACAAACTCCATCATCGCGGCAATTGCGGTGTTGAATTTGATGCTCACAATATCATCCGTAACTTTTTGAATAGTTTTGTTCAATTTGTGCGCTATTGTGGTACTGTTTTCTTCGCGATGAACCAAATCCCATACTCTCCGCAAAAACCGATACGCTCCCTGCAGTGCGGTAGTTGACCATGCAATCTCCTGGCTAAATGGCGCCATGAACATCTCATATATCCGAAGCGCATCAGCGCCAAATTCTCCAACCACCTCGTCAGGATTTATCACATTTCCCCATGACTTACTCATCTTCCGATGATCCGTGGCTAAAATCATACCTACATTGCGCAAACGTGTGAATGGCTCTGTAAAATTAAGAAGTTTCAGATCATAGAGCGCCTTCACCCAGAAACGAGCGTAGAGTAAATGAAGCACCGCGTGCTCTGCACCGCCAAAATACCAATCAACCGGCGACCATTCCATTAATTTTTTAGTATTCCACGCTTCTTTTTCATTGTGAGGATCTGTGAATCGTAAAAAGTACCAGCAGGATCCAGCCCAGTTGGGCATGGTGTCTGTCTCTCGCTGTCCTTCTTGGCCGCAGTGGGGACAGGTGGTTTGGACCCAATCCGCAACCTCTGTTAAGGGCGACCCGCCACTTGCAGGCGGTTCATACGATTTGAGATATGGCAGTTCTAATGGTAAAGTTTTTTCATCAACCGGAAACCATCCATACCCTGCCTCTTGTACCTCTTTGTTCAGTTTTGATACTCCTTGATAGTCTTTTTGGAACTGTTTTCCCGCCTCCGTGTCCCACCAAGAAATCTTTTTTTGTGCGCAATCTTTACAAAAAACCATCGGTGTTGGCTCACCCCAGTAGCGCTGTCGAGAAAAGATCCAGTCTCGGAGGTGATAACTCACAACCCGCTTCCCCCACCCTTTCTCTTCAAAATAGTCCATGGTCTTTTGCATGGCCGCACCAAACTCAATGCCATTTAAAAAATCTGAGTTGATCATTGCTCCATGCGAACCTTTTTCTACCACCTGTTCGGGTTTGCTGATTTCACCTGTTTCACCATTTTTCCCTGTTACGACGCGCCGAATCGGCAAACCAAACTTCTTTGCAAATTCAAAGTCACGCATATCGTGACCGGGACAACCCTGCACTGCTCCGGTACCAACCGTTGAGAGTACAAAGTCTGATATCCATATGGGCAATTCCTCACCCGTAAGATGATTTATTGCATATAAGCCCGTAAAAACTCCTGTTTTATTTTTTTCTTCTGTCTGTCTTTCTAAATCTGTCTTAGAGAGCGCCTTATCAATATAATTCTTGACGCTGATACTATACTCCTGTGTAGTACTTTTATCCGTAAGAATCGTTTGTACCAACTCGTGTTCAGGCGCCATAACGATAAATGTTGCACCAAAATTCACCGGGGTAGTGGTAAAACAAGTTACTGTTTCTTTTCGTCCTTTTACTTTATAGCTAATATTTATTCCCTCTTTGCGACCAATCCAGTTGCGCTGCATCTCTAAGATGCCACTTGGCCAATCTAAGCCGTCAAGATCAGTGAGGAGTCGATCAGCGTAGGTGGTGATGCGAAATATCCATTGGGGTAATTCACGGCGGGAAATTGGGTTATTGCACCGTTCATGATTGCCGTTGGACAGCACCTCCTCCTCAGCTAATCCTGTTTTACAGAACTCACAGTAATATACCTGGGTATTTTTTTTGTAGAGCAATCCCATCTTGAAAAACTGAATAAATAGCCACTGCGTCCACTTATAGTAGGCGGGGTCTGTAGTATCAAACTCTCGATCCCAATCATAGGAAAAACCCAACATCCGCATCTGTCGTTTAAATGTGGCAATATTTGCAGGCACAATGTCTCGGGGATTCTTTTTTGCTTTAATTGCAGCGTTCTCCGCAGGAAGTCCAAATGCGTCCCAGCCCATGGGGTGCAGCACTGCTTTCCCGTTCATTCTGTAGTATCGCGCCAAAATGTCAGTTGCCGTATAGCCACGCGGGTGGCCAACATGCAGTCCAGCCCCAGATGGGTAGGGAAACATGTCGAGAACGTACATTTTCTCCTTTTTCCTTTTCCCCGTTTCCCCTGTTTTATATGTTTTTTCCTTATCCCATTGTTCTATCCATTTTTTCTCAAATGTTTGCGGCTGATACTTGTTCATATGGAGAATTATACATTATTGTTGTCATCCCGAATTTATTTCGGGATCTTCCTTTGTCATCCCCGATTTAATCGGGGATCCAGTTCTGGATTCCCGCTTTCGCGGGAATGACAGAAAGTGATAAAACAGGCCAAAAAAATAGAGTAAGACTTCACGCGCGACTTGGGGGCTGGGCAGCCGGGCAGACGCAATTGTCTGCCAAGTCATCCATGACCCTTTGTCGCGTTTTTTGTCCGTGCGGACAGTAAAATCTTACTCTAGTGCCAAGTTGTGGTGAGTGTTTTAGATCAGTGGCTCTACCTCGTCTCCCTCCCTATCAGAGAGGACAAAATATGGACGATCTTCCTGCGGCGGCTTTTTAGACCCCTGCAAGTCCCAGTTGAGCGCCCGAACTACACCCGCAATGTCAGTACCGAGCACCTGCACCTCAGCCTCGAGGTGAAAGAAAAGGTGCCCCAATGCTAATCCAAGACTTCGACGTCCATAGGTCATACGTTCAATGACCCTATCGAGTTCGAGGAGGAACCTCGTGACTGGCAAGACCAGAAACTTGTAGGTGGGAAGCGGCTCACCTTCCTCGTCCGTAGAAGAAAAATCCTGGATGTGAAGCACGAGAAAGGCGTATTCCTCGTGTATACAGAGGATCAGACGATCGGGCTGTGTAAGACTGACTTCCCGGCTCCCTTGCAGATCGATATATGTACGCGTCTGCAAAAGTCGCTCAAACGTCCGCCGACCAAGGTGGAAATTCCCACCATAGTAGTTCTCGACGGTTGGTCTACCAACCGGGAGCTCGGGTGCTTCAGCGGGCACGGCAGGATCGTAGCCAACTATGTGTACCTTTAGGCCGAACAGTGCCAACCCATCCATGAAAAGCTTAATGTCTTTGTTCCTCTGAATTTGCTCCAGCAGCGTGTTCGGGACAGACAGCGTTCCGACGTACTTAGACATGATCAAACCTCTCCTTCCCTTTCGGGCAATTCTTGAGCCTCACTCACTCTGAATGGGCTTCCAGCTTAAGATATGATTTTATATCTTAAATTGTCAACCCATTCAGATCACTCACCACATTATCAAAGTACAAAACGCTTCATTATACCATACTATGGGTTGTTTGATTGTAAATTTATTGTCATTCTGAGCGATAAGCGAAGAATCTCCTGCGAATGCAGGATCTCGCATACGCGAGAGATCCCTCGACTTCGCTCGGGATGACAGACTAACAAACAGTATAATTGCCATATGTTTGAATTTCACATACATGGCCGTCAGAACAAGTCACGCGCACGAACTGGTCAATTTGTAACACCCCATGGCACGCTCCAAACACCTGAACTGGCAATTGTTGCAACTGAGGGCGAGGTAAAAAGTATTCCCCACGATATGCTTAAAGAACTCAATATCCCCCTTCTTATTGTCAACACGTTCCATATCTATACCAAGAAAATACTCACAGACGTTAAAAAATTAGGCGGTATTCATAAATACACAGATACAACAAGCGTTTTTCAATCAGATAGCGGCGGCTACCAGGTATTTTCACTCGGGTTTGGGAAAGCGCATGGCCTGGGAAAGATTGGCGGCATGTTTCCCGGAGAAAAAAATGAAAATTCCGACACCGACAACCCCCTTACCATTACAAATGAGGGAGTGACATTCACCTTTGACGATGCACGCATAACGCTCGACGCAAAACGTTCCATGGATATTCAACACAATATAGGCGCTGATATCATATTTGCGTTTGACGAGTGCACCTCTCCCCTCAATACCTATGAGTATGTAAAACAGTCACTCCATCGCACAAACACCTGGCTTACCGAATGCCTGAAACATTACAAAAAGAACGCTGAAAAACAGGCACTTTTTGGTATTGTCCAGGGGTCATACTTTAAAGATTTACGCATGGAGGCTGTTGATTTTCTCGCCAAACAAGACGTACCAGGGTATGGGATTGGAGGCAGTTTGGGAAAAACAAAAGAAGATATGTATGAAATTTTGGGGTGGATACTCCCCCGACTTCCTCAGGAGAAACCACGACACCTCTTGGGAATTGGCCAGGTACGAGATGTATTTGAGGCGGTTGAACAGGGCATAGATCTGTTTGATTGTGTCATCCCCACCCGCGAAGCTCGCCATAAGGTGATTTATACAAAACACGGCCGTGTTAGCGTTAAAAAACTAAAACTTATTGATAAGGTGCTTGAGTCAGACTGCGGCTGTCTTACCTGTCGGGAAAAAATCACGTATAAACAACTGGCGGAGTTATTTCATTTAAAAGATCCACGAGCGTTCACTTTTGCGACTATTCATAATATTTATTTCTACAACAGCCTCATGAAGTCTATCCGTGAAGCCATTGCGGATAATAGATTTCTTGAGTTAAAAGATGAATACCTGAAATACTACTAAAAAATAAGGGCAACCGAAGTTGCCCCTAATTTTTTACTCACCTTGTCTACCACTATCTCTGCTGCGATCTCCACCACGACTACCACCTCCAAAAGAAGTTCGAGGTTGTGGGGGGCGAGCTTCAGAGACTACTAACTTTCGTCCCTGATTATCCTGACCGTTGAACATATCAATTGCAGCTTGAGCTTCCTGCTCATTGCTCATTTCGACAAATCCAAAGCCTTTTGATCGGCCACTATCTTGGTAGCGAATGACTGAGGCAGAAACCACCGTACCTGCTTGAGAGAAAAGATCTTTGAGTTGATCATCAGTAACCTCATATAAAAGATTACCTACGTATAATTTTGTGCTCATTATTTAGATTCACCTCCTCTCCATGAAGAATTACTTATGAGTGCTAGCGCAGTTGATGTAGATACAAAAATTCTCACAAATCCAATATAACCTTGCCTTAAGCTTGAAAACGAAACCTAAAGACTAACAGATAACTGGTAACTAGTATACAAGAGCCACCTGAGAAAAGCAAATGTTACCTTCCCAATCCCATCGCTTGTTTGACCTGTACAATTTTTTTACTCGAACGGCTCCGCGCAAACTCCGCACCCTCGTCTAATATGGTTTTTAGTTGTGACTCATTACGACGGAGCTCGTGGTATCGATGCTGTATGGGCTTAAGAGCGTCAATTACCGACTCAGCCATCTCACTCTTAAACTGACCATACCCCACTCCCCGGTACTTTTTCTCCAACTCTGATACTGCTTTACCCGAAAGATGAGCATAGATATCGAGTAAATTACTCATCGCAGGTTTATCTTCACGCGCTACAATCTCGCTCCCAGAGTCAGTGACTGCGTGTTTTATCTTATCGCGAATACTCGCCTCATCTTCAAGTAAGTTGATTGTGCCTGATTGATCTTTATCTGATTTGCTCATTTTCGAACCAGGATTTTGCAGGCTCATAATCCGAGCCACGGCTTTATCAATCATTGGTTCAGGAAGGGTAAACACCTCTCCAAAGGTTTTATTAAATTTCTCGGCAATATCACGGGTGAGTTCTATGTGCTGTTTCTGATCCTCTCCCACGGGCACAAGGTTTGTATCATACAAAAGAATATCTGCCGCCATAAGTGCGGGGTAGTTAAAAAGTCCGACCGTAGTATTTTCAGCCTGTTTCTGACTTTTATCCTTAAACTGCGTCATCCGATTCATCCATCCAATCGGTATCACACAATCAAAAATCCATGCTAAGTAGGTATGATCAAAATTTTCAGATTGAATAAATATTTTTGACTTTTTTGGATCAATGCCGCAGGCAATATATAACGCGGTAAGTTCTAAATTTTTCTCTCTTAATATTTTGGGGTCCTGAGGGACGGTAATCGCATGTAAATCTACGGAAAAAAATATCAACTCATAGTTTGGATCATTCTGTAATTTTATCCATTGCTGGATTGCCCCAATATAATTACCGATATGGAGATTTCCTGAAGGTTGAATACCGGAGAATATAATTTTCTTCATGTATACAATTATACTCAAACATTTTCTTGTGTGTGGTATATAATTATTTCGGAAATGACAACTGAAGAAAAATTGACACTTATACACCAGGTCGGAGAGGAAATCATTAGCGAGGAGGAGCTGCGAAAATTTCTCGAATCAGGTGAGAAGCTCATAGCCTACGATGGATTTGAACCCTCTGGCCAAATTCATATCGCCCAAGGAATCTTACGCGCGATAAATGTAAATAAGATAACGAAAACTGGCATTGCGTTTAAAATGCTTGTTGCAGACTGGCATGCGTGGGCAAATAAAAAAATGGGTGGCGACCTTGAAAAAATTCAAACAACAGGCAAATACTTTATTGAAGTTTGGAAAGCATCTGGTATGGACTTAACGAACGTTGAGTTTGTCTGGGCTTCAGAATTAGTGAAGCATCCGGATTATTGGAAGTTGGTTCTTCAGATTGCACAAACAAATTCTATTAATCGCTTTATTCGCACAGCCGAAATTATGGGCCGTGAGGAAAGTACTGAGTTATCAGCCGCTCAAATTATTTATCCCTGTATGCAGACTGCGGATATTTTTTTGCTTGGCGCAAAAATTACCCAACTAGGGATGGATCAGCGGAAAGTAAATATGTTAGCCCGCGAGATTGGCCACCAGCTTGGATACTGGAAACCAGTTGTGGTAAGTCACCATATGCTTATGGGACTTAAGCAAATCGAATCAATAAACAGAGTTGGTCAAGCAGCTGAGAATGTTCTAGGTCCACTTAAGGAACCACACTCTTCATACAAACGCGCCGTACTACTGAAAATGTCAAAATCTAAGCCTGATAGTGCAATCTATATGACTGACTCGTTTGAGGATATAAAACGTAAAATTACCAACGCATGGTGTCCTGAAGGCGAAGTAACAGAAAATCCAGTGCTTGAATATTGCAAATATATACTCTTCGAATCCTTTGTGACGCTTAATATTGACCGCCCGGAAAAATTTGGAGGTTCAGTTGAGTTTAAGTCTTACGGCGAACTGGAAAAAGCATTTGCGGATAAAAAACTTCACCCCCAAGACTTAAAACAAACGGTTATCACTCTCCTCGACAAGCTTCTGAAACCAGTTCGCAATCATTTTGAGACCAACCTTGAAGCAAAAGCATTGCTCGAAAAAGTACGTAGTTATCAGGTAACGAGATAAATTATCCCCTCTTTGTAAGAGGGGTGGTCCCGATCCGTAGGATCGTGGACCGGAGGAATTTTATAAAATTCCTCCCTCCGCCTTTGGCGGAGTACTCCTCTTGGAAAGAGGAGAAATAATATGAATCACCTTGAAAAACTTTGTCAGCTCATCCGTTACGATATCATTACCTCCACCACCGAGGCGGGTACTGGCCACCCCACCTCTTCCCTCTCTGCAGTTGAACTTATGACCACACTCTTTTTTGGTGGCTTTCTTCACTACGACTTAGAAAATCCTCATAATATTTCTAACGACCGTGTAATTTTTTCAAAAGGCCATGCCTCTCCTCTCTTCTACAGCCTTTACCATGCCGCCGGCGCGATATCGTATGAAGAATTGATGACACTCCGTACGTTCGGATCGAATCTGGAAGGTCATCCTACTCCTCGGTTTAAATACACTGAAGCCGCAACTGGTAGTTTGGGGCAGGGACTTTCTGTGGGAGTGGGAATGGCACTGGGAATAAAACTGCACGCTGCTCGTCACTCTGGTAAGCCCGCCAGCTGGCGGGCGCATCCAGAATCTCAAGAAGATCCTGGACAAGCCAGGATGACGCAAGAATCAAAAGTTTTCGTTCTCCTCGGCGACTCTGAGATGGCAGAGGGACAGATCTGGGAAGCCCTTCAACTTGCCAGCCACTATAAACTGAATAATTTGATAGGAATTCTTGACGTAAATCGCCTCGGACAACGCGGTGAGACAATGCTCGGTTGGGATCTAACGACATACCAAAAACGAGTTGAGTCATTTGGCTGGAACACAATTGTAGTTGATAACGGTCATAATCTTGAAAAAATTAATGAGGCGTTTGTAGCACTAGAACAGTGTTCTATCCCTACTATGATTATTGCAAAAACAAAAAAAGGCAAAGGTGTTTTATTTCTGGAAGATAAAGACGACTGGCACGGAAAATCAGTACCAAAAGATAAACGTGCTGAGGCATTGAAAGAAATTGGAGAGGTTGATAAAAATTTGAGAGGTGTTATAAAGAAACCTGAAACAATTGCGGGTGACCGAGCTCAGGGATCCCAACATATGTCGAGCTTGCGAGACAATGGTGGGAAAGAGCGAGGGCAGGCCCCGCAATACAAACTTGATGAAAAGATAGCTACGCGTGAAGCATACGGCGAAGCACTTATTGCCTTAGGTGAACACGATGATCGTATCGTTGTGCTCGACGCTGAGGTCTCCAACTCAACTTATAGCGACAAATTCAAGAAAAAATTTCCTGAGCGCTTTTTTGAGATGTATATTGCAGAGCAAAATATGGTCTCCGTGGCACTTGGCCTATCCAAACTCGGCTTCATTCCCTACATCTCAACTTTTGCCGCATTCCTAACCCGAGCATTCGATCAGATACGCATGACTCAATATAGTGAAGGAAATGTAAAAATTGCTGGCTCACACGCTGGCGTGTCAATTGGGTATGACGGTTCCTCACAAATGGGTTTGGAAGACCTCGCAATGTTTCAATCCCTACTCAAAAGTACTGTTTTTTACCCCGCAGATGCCGTTTCTACTCATTCCCTTGTGTGCCAAGCCGGAGAGATACCTGGCACTGTCTACATTCGTACCACGCGAGAAAAAACCCCTGTTTTATATAACTCAGATGAAACGTTTTCTGTGGGAGGATCAAAGGTTCTCAAACAAAGCGAAAAAGATACGGCAGTTATTTTTGCAGTCGGCATTACTCTTCATGAAGCACTGAAGGCTTACGAACTATTACAAAAAGAAACCATTAATATTGCAGTTGTGGATCTCTATTCAGTCAAACCCATCGACACTAAAACAATTCAGGAGTTACGGAGGAGAATAAAAAATATAATCGTGGTTGAAGACCACTATCCCGCAGGCGGTCTGGGTGAGGCGGTTTTAACGGCACTATTCGTAGGGGTGCATCATGATGCGCCCCTACCATTATTTACCCATCTCTGTGTCCGCAAAATCCCCCGTTCTGGATCTCCGGAAGAATTACTACGCTACGAGGAAATTGACGCCGCGGCAATTGTTGCCGCAGTGAAAGAATTACTTTGACTGTAACTCAGCGTATGTGTGCTCCATCGTATCTGTGATCTGTTTTACAATCTCCTCTGCCTCTTTAAATGTTACTCCCCGCACATTGTGGGGAAAGTAGTGAAAAATTTGATTACGACCGGTAGTCCAGGTATTCCACACCTCGTCCGCCAGAGATTGAGAACTCGCATTTTTAATTTTTATGTAGAGTGAACGGTCACCGAGTCGCTCAGTGAGAAATGGCGAGAGAAGTTTTCCCAGTCTGAGGTGATCAGAAATATAGTCAAGGTGGGAAATAAAGCCAATATCTTTAAAGAGTGTTTTCAAATACCCCTCGAAAGCCTTCGCAAAGGGAAACACGAGAAATGAGTAGTCTTTAAATTGATAGGAAGATTGTTTGATCACATCGTTCATGAGGTGATTACCTTCAAGCATGAGATCTCTTTGAGGCGGAGAAAGGTAGTCCCAAAACGCATTCATACTCCCATTATATAGCGTCTATATTTAGTTTCAAGGAAGGACTCATGGTAGTTTTAATATAGGCTTGAAAAATATGTACTTTTCCCACAGATTTTACGAGTACCTGAATGTTTTCGACCAGGTGCGTATCGTCAAAGGAAACTTTTCCAACCATCTCATGGAGGAGGGGAAATTTTGGCTCACTTTTCCATCGTAACATTCCTTTTGCAAATTTTTTCACGAGTTCTTCAGGATTGGCAGAAATAGTACCCGCTTTTGGATTAGGCATGAGACCACGAGGGCCAAGCACCTTGGCAAATCGTGCCAATTTTGGCATAAATGACGGATGAGTAACAAGAATGTCAAAGGTTATAACTCCCTTTTCTATTTCTTCTAAAAGTTCATCACTCACTACTGCGACTCTGGTCGTTTTACCTGTTGAATGAGGCAAATCTACCTCTCCCTTCATAGCAGCTTTATCAACGTTTAGGTGAATCTCAACAGATTCATCAAATCCCGCGTATTTAATTTTTTTGAGTTGGATAATTGCCTCAGGAATGGTGTATGTTTTAGTACGATCCATAGCCGCTTTTGCTTTCAGGTATTTTTTGCCGTGGGGCTTTGTTTGAGGTTTAGTTTGAGAAGTTACTACTCTCTCTTTCTTTTTTGCTTTTTTAGGTACTTCTTCTTTTACTTCACTCACGACGACAGATTTACTTTTCTTTTCTGTTGATTTTTTCTTCTGCTCTTCTTTCTGCTTTTTCTCTACCTCTGCATCTCCCACAACTCGAGTGCGTACTTTTCCCATAATACATAACTAATTTTTAATTACTTTTCTACCTCAACGCCCATTGAACGGGCAGTACCAGCGATAATTTTTATTGCAGCTGCAGTATCAATCGCATTCAAATCTTTTATTTTGTCATTCGCAATCTGCTCAAGTTGTACTTTGGAAAGTTTACCTACTTTCTCTGTGTTGGGTTTCCCAGAACCTTTCTGAAGTTTGAGCGCCCGCTTAATCATTGCGGTAACCGGTGGCAGTTTTGTAACAAATGTGAAACTACGATCTTTATAGACCGTGATAACGGCGGGAATAATCTGACCCTTTTGTTTTGCGGTTGCGGCGTTGTACTCCTTAATAAAATCCATGATCGGTACCCCGTGCTGGCCCAGTGCTGGTCCAACCGGTGGCGCAGGCGTTGCCTCTCCTGCCGGAAGATTAAGTTTTAGAATTGTTTTTACTTCTTTTGCCATAGTTATAGTTTTGCAACTTGCAAGAAATCTAGCTCAACCGGTGTCTCTCGATCAAAAATTGAGACCAAGACCCGTACCTTACCCTTTTCCTCATCAATTGACTCAATGGTCCCTAAGAAATCTGAAAACGGACCTTCTGTAATCTTTACTGCCTCGCCAACTGAAAACTTTGCCTTAAACTTTGGCTGCTCTTGCTGCACAAACCTCATAATTGCGTCAACCTCTTTTTCAGAAATTGCCGTTGGCTTTAAACCAGCGCCTACAAATCCCGTAACTCCCTCGGTTGTGCGAACAACTAACCATGAGTCGTCGTCCAGAACCATCCGTATAAGAACATAGCCGGGAAATACTTTTTCTGTGGCTTTTGATTTTTTGCCTTTTTTCACCACTACAATATCACGGGTTGGAATCACTATGTCGAAAATTTTTTCCTCAACACCGAGACTTTTTACTCGCTGCTCAAGTGCAGCTCGTACCCGACCTTCGTATCCTGTTTGGACGTGGATGACGTACCACTTTGCGTCAGTGGGGATAGAACGAGAAGGCTGAGCTATTGTTTCTGGCTTGTTTTGATCAGTATCCATAAGGGGGAAGTTTATCGTGTTTTCGAGATTACCTCAAGTACTTTCGCTAACAAAATGTCAATTATACCTATATACACGCCAATTATCAAGGAGATTACAATGACAATGGTTGTGAGACGAATTGTTTCTTTGCGAGTTGGCCATGTAACCTTACGCAACTCTCCCAAAATATCTGTTACCAAATTTTGGCGCATTGGCAGTTTCTGATCCATAATTTTAATTATAACAGATTCCCTTTACCCTTTATGATTTACCCTTTATACTAAATCTTATATGTCTCGTGAGATACATCACTCACTCCTCATTATCGTAGCGTTTGGCCTGGCGTTTTTATTAAGCGCCACAACGTTTGCCGCTTATGATCTCCAGATCAGCGCTGTCTTGCTGGCTGCCCTTTACGGAGGGAAACGCTTTGTCTTTCCTCGTCATTCTCACCGCTTATTTGAATCACTCATCTATGTATTTATAATAACCTTAATTGTCGTAACAACGGGCGGACTCCAATCCCCATTCTTTTTCCTCTTTTACTTTCTCCTCTTTGCGCTGAGTTTATTTCTGGAACCCATTATCTCAGTTACCGCAACAATTACGTGCATACTGTTATTTCTTTTTTCAGTACCGGGGAACGTACAGGATATTAAACAGCTTCTCCCCTTACTCTCCCTCGCCATTATTACTCCCTTCGCACTCTTTTTAGGCCGCGAGTTCGCCGAGAACCTCACCCTCCAAAAAACAATAACTCAGAATAAAGAGTCCTCACTCCTCTTTCTCTCGTTGGTTATAAAAAATCATATTAAAGCAATTGTTGAGGCAACTGAAAACTACACCGGAGACCACCACCTTGAGGTGATTCGTACGAACGCGAAACGTATGGAATCACTTATCACTGAATACGAACAAACCTCATGAGAAACCTACTAGTACTCACCACCAGTATATTTATACTATCTGTCCTCTGTCTACAAATCCGCGCTGCACATGCTATTAATATGCACTCAACCCAGTATCGCATTCAATTTAGTGATATTAATATTGGTGGCACTACCCATACCTCCTCAAGCTACAAAATCTCGTCGACCTTAGGACAGACCGCGGCAAGAGAATTTGACTCAAATGGGTATGTGATAAAAGCTGGTTTTCAGTATCTTCACAGCATCATTCCCTTTCTCTTTCGTCTCTCAAAGACATCTGTTAATTTCGGCACGATTACCGCGGGGAATTTTTATGACGACACGGCAACAATTACTGTCTCGTTCGGCTCTGCGGGTCAGTATCAGGTGAAGGTTGCCGAACAGGGCCCCCTGAAAACATTTGCCGGGAACGCAAGTATTCCCGATACTACCTGCAATGGCGGCGCCTCAACCTGCACAGTTTCAACTGCGGCCGTATGGAATAATGCGAGTCGTGATGGCTTTGGATATAATATGACGGGTACAGATATACCTGCTGATTTTACCGACTCAACTTATTTTCGACCATTTCCTGACACGAACGCCGCCGGCTCACCCCAGGTTGTTATGTCAAGCGTGAATGTTGGTGTCACCCATCAGTCGACTATTAAATTTAGACTCGCAGTTTCGGCTACACAAGCTGCAGGTAGCTACCAAACTGTTGTAAAATTTGTAGCAACACCGAGTTTTTGACGATATGAAAATTACTATTCTCGCTATTATTTTTCTCTGTATCCTCACGGCTGTACCTGTAAACGCACAACAAATTTCTCTATCGATCTCTCCACCGCTTGTTGAAATTGTCGCAAAACCCGGCAAATCATTACTCATTGCCTATACCCTAGACAATGGCGGAGACCCCGTAGTTGTCACGAGCACCGCAGTTCCCTTTCAACCCTCCGGAACACTCGGCAACATAAGTCTCAAAGATGAGTATGAGGGACCCGTGCAGTTCTCACTTGAAAACTCTGACATTCAGTTAAATCAGCCATTTTTCTTACGGGGGAATGCCAAACAGCAGCTGCTTTTGCGTATACGTATTCCTGAGGGCGCGCCTGAAGCTGATTATTATTACACATTCTTAAATACTACAGAGGCGCCACCGGCAGCTGATGGCAGTAGTGAGACACGAGCAAAAACGAGTATTGGCGCAAATATTATTATTACCGTAACAGACACTGGCCAACTTGAAACAAAGGGAAAAATCACTACATTTGATGTACGCACTCCCCATACGTTTTCATTTTTTAACCGTAAGGTGAACCTTTTTGATAGCGGCACCTCTATCCCCGTTATGCTGCAGGTGCAAAATTGGGGAAAAAACGCAGTCAAATCTAACGGTACTATTAGCCTGCGGGGAAATTTTGGAGAACTCGCAACCTACTCTATTGTACCCCAGAATATACTCAGTGAGTCTCAACGGCTTCTCCTTGCCACACCCTCAGCCGAACTCATACGGAATCCTGCAACACTCGTGATTCCAGGATTTTTTATTGGCACCTATAAACTTTCGGCGGTCGTAAATTTTGGTGAGGGCTCTCCTAATTTATACGCTTCCTCATCTTTTGTCGCGCTCCCTCTCAAATTTATCATAGGCATACTGATTGCAAGCATTGTTACCGTTATTATTGTAAAGATTAAAAATCGACGGGATTTGTCCTAACAATCTTTTTCTCCCCTAATCTCCTCTTCATGTGGATTATAGTCCATAGTATTTTTCTCCCCACTCGCGCAATACTTACCCTATATGAATGACCGCGTCGAGTATTTTCGAGACCTTGTAATACAGTATCGAATAGAGCTCGTGCTCTTTGTCGTCTCCCTCGTTACCTCTGGCACTGCCCTCTACACTGTCCTACAAAGTGACACCACTCCTCGCCCGGTCCTTGCAGATACCACAACCATGAGCAAACCCGTAGAAGAAAAGCAGATCTATATAGACGTATCCGGCGCAGTCAGCAAACCGGGAGTATATAAACTATCCCCAACCGCTCGGTTTAAAGATGCCGTTGACAGAGCGGGTGGCCTGACAAGCGAGGCTGCGAGTAATTTTTTCGGACGTAACTTTAATCAGGCACAGATACTTACCGATCAAACAAAAATCTACATACCTTCAATCGGTGAAGTTGAGTCAGGAATATACAGCGAACTACCAAAAGTTATACGTATCTCAACAGATATTAAAGGCTCACCAGAGCCTCAAGATGAAAATACCATACATAAAACAAATGTGAACGCCGCCTCTGGTGAAGAACTCGCAAATCTCCCTCAAATTGGCCCTTCGCTCGCTCAAAAGATTATACAAAACCGCCCGTATACCTCACTTGAGAGCTTGCCTCACGAAAAATTATAAGCACTAAAGTATTCAACGCAATTAAAGATCTTGTAGAACTTTAGCATGCCACATCCATCTCTATTCACTACTGTTATAAGTGGATATTTACCCGAGCCTCACGCCTCTCTTTTGAATGGAATACTCTTTGGGATACCCCTTAAAAGTGCAAAAGACCTTCATTATGAACTGCAACGCGTGGGACTTCTCCATTTAGTCGTGTTATCAGGGGTAAACATAACATTACTCGCCTCTTTTGTGAAAATAATATGCGCACATTTTAGCAGAATTCTATCTTATCTGATTGTTATACTAGTGATAATTTTGTTTGTTCTTTTTGTAGGTCCTCAAGCCCCAATAGTCCGAACTGCCATAATGACTATGTGTACGTACGTTGGAATAATGATGGGCAGGCGAAATCTTAGCCTCTACTCACTCATCATTTCTTTTTGTGTTATTCTCCTCATTTTTCCTCGCTGGTTTTCTAGCATCTCCCTCTACTTGTCTTACGGGGCAACACTCGGTATTATCCTATTTGCGGGAAAAAGAGAAGAGGGAGTAGTGGGCGAGCTTAAAACATCACTTGCCGCACAAGTTTTTACCGTGCCTATCATACTTTTTTCTTTTAAGCAGGTGAGCCTCATCTCTCCTCTCGCAAATATACTTGTGGGTTTTACGGTTGGCCCTTTAATGATTTTTGGCTTTCTTGCGGCATTATTAGGAAAAGTTCACTACGAGCTTGGGATAATTCCAATCTACCTGTGCTATGGCATACTCTCCTACATGCTCTATGTCATTACTATTCTATCTCGTATTCCCTTTACTTTTTTTCAGTTTTAACAATGGACGAGCCAATAGTTACCCTCCGCGCACTCACCCTTGTGGGACTCCTTGGATGTGTTGTTGTAGTTAGTGTCGTTTTATACAGTCTCATGAATAATCAGACCTTAATTGTATTTTGCACTCTCGGGCAGTCTGACGGAACCTATATACGAATAAACAATTCTATTGATATTGTCATAAATGCAGGCTCAGACCGTAAAATGCTTGATTGCTTGGGAAAATATATGCCATTCTTCGATCGAACTATTGAGTTTGCGATCCTTACCGGACCTCAAAAAGATATGAGTGCGGGATTTTTACCGTTACTAGATCGGTATCATATCGAAAAATTTACCATAAACAGATATGTGGCAACCAGTACCACTACACAAGATCTTCTCAAAAAAGTTTCAGAAAAACATATCCCCCTTTTTATTGAGCCACGTATACAACCCCTGCAGATAAAAAACCTCGCGCTCTCGTTTGTCCCTTTTCTTATTATTAATACTATCCCGTCAGAACAATCTAATCCAAAAATGTCTTTTATAAAAATATCGAATCATGGCTTAAAAGACTATCTAACTCCGGCGTTTTTACCGTTAGCAGATAATGCGGTGATAGTGATAAGTTGTACTCCCTGTAAAGAAGTAGTAGAACTACTGGAAGCCTCACATAAGAAGTATCTTCGTACCAACCAAGGAAACGATATTGTTTTTAGGATTCCACGTTGAGAAGAATACTGCGAATTTCTTTAAATATCGTGAAAGACTCAAGGCCAATCCACTTCTCTCCAACGAGTTCAATAGGGAGGCCCGGGTCTACCCGAAGGAGTGCAACATACTCATTAATTACACTACGAAATTTTTCACCTTTGCTTCCCTCTTTTGCGAGAGTGTCATGCCATTTTTTAAAGAGGTCGCGATACTTTTTATCCAGTTGTGACAGTCCCCATACTTTCTCAATCAAAATTGACCGTTCGCCAAAAACATGCTCTGATTCGAACGCTTGAATGTACTGCTCTTCTTCTTTTTGGGAGACAAGCTCTCGAAGGTTTGTGATGATTGGATGGGGCGTTACCCAAAAAGAACGGTGCCAGGGACCCAGACCCCAACCGGTAACTTCACGTCTGAGTTTGTCGCGAAGTTCACGTTTCGTTTCGGGAATCTCATAGGAAAGTATTCGCCATTTTCCGTCCCATTTTTCTCTGAGAAATCTTACGAACGGGAATTCTAGTGAGAGTTCGCCAAATCCTTTATTCGTAAGACGATACTCTGACGGACTACTAGATTCCTCCTGATAATTTTTTTCTATAGACTCTTCTTTTAATAGGGCGGAAAGCGTAGCTTTTGTCTTCTGGTTGAGTGATAAATCAAAACTTTCTTGAATTATTTCATTAAAGCTCACGAAACTCGGATTTATATCAGAAAGTAAAAAGAGAGCAAGTAATATTTTCGTTCGTCTTTCTTTAATACCCATTATCAGAATAATGTAACAGACGATAAATATAATGTCAAGTAGATAAATTTTCTGTTGACATTGTATTTACAAATATAGTAGAGTAATTATTATCTTTAGAGAGAAATCGTAATACCCATACATGAACATACTCAAATTCTTTCCTACTAAAGTATTGCTGTTCATGCTCCTTCTCCCTTTATTTACATTCGCATATCTTTTTCACCCCACGAAAGTCGATACGGCTTCGTTTACAAGCGCGTCAGCAACTATGTCTAACTCTCGCCTCTCATTTCTCTCACGCTTGAATGGTACGGCGGCAGGCGGCAAAGCTACTTTTATTATTAAAATAGGCGGTGGCACGTCTGCTCCTGACACTACTATTAACCATCTATTTTCTAAAGATACGGTGAGCATTGGCACATTTAATACCGGCCCGAGCGCACTCACCGTAAATACTACTGTTGGAACAACGCAGTTTACTACCTCAACCGGCCTTGGTACCTCTGCGGTAGATGCTGATCCAGTGTTTGTTGCCCAGAGAACCTATTTCACGGTTAGTCTCAACCTCGCAACCACCGTTCCCGCAAATGGCTATATTAAGGTGAGTATTCCTGCTGTGGCTGTTGGATCGGGACAGAGTGATGGTATTCCCGATAGTAACACTACCACCGCAACAAACGGATGGGACTCATCAGGAGTAGGCACCTCAGACTTTTCAATTAGCGGAGGCACTAACTGTACCTGGCCAGCATCTCCTACCTGGACGTGGACTGCAGGAAGTTCATCAACTAATCATACCGTAAAATTTATAAGTACAACATCCTGCAATGGCGGCACAATTACAATCGGACTCGGCAATACCGCCGTCAGTACAAAACAATTCATTAATCCTGCGCCTATCACTACCCACACGGTTGGCACTGCTGACACCTACAAACTCAATGCTTCCTCCTACGATGCGGCAGACACCCTTTTAGATTCTACTGACCTCACGGTAGGACCTATCGAAGGGGTAAAAGTGAGCGCAACCGTTGATGAGACACTATCTTTCACGATTGTCGGTAAGCCTGCGGGTGCTACCGCATGCGGTCAAATTCAAACCTCTGGCGTCACTACTACTGCCTATTCAGTACCGTGGGGCACTATCTCAACCGCAAACTCATTTTTGAACGCAGGGCAAGGAATCACGATCTCTACCAATGCCGCGAGTGGATATGCCGTAAAAGTTGAGGAAAACGACCAGATGGGAAAAGATGGCGTCGCGTGCGTTGGCGCTTCTGCGGGAGAGTCTGTTAACTGTATTAAAGATACTACCTGTGATTCAGGTACCTGTTCTGAGTCGTCTACGAGCTCGTGGGCAACTGCAACTAACAATGGCCTTGGGTATGGCCTTGAAAATATTAGTGGGAGTCATAATGCGTTTTCCTATGGAAGTGGGTTGGGAACCGGAATATCCGCACGCCAATTCCCCGATCAAGAAGCCTCTGAGACAAAACAAACGGTGATGAGTCACACTGGACCTGTCTCTGGAGATGCGATAAACGTGTGTTACAGAATCTCAGTCTCAGGAACACAACCTGCCGGCACCTATTTCAATGTTGTTAAGTATACGGCTACGCCGATTTTTTAATATGAATGTCTTGAAATCAATAGTTATTTTTGCTCTCATACTCAGTAGTGGGGGCTATACACCCTCTGTCCTTGCTCAATCGAGCGCTCCCATCACTGTTGCCCCAGCACGGCAGGAAATAACCCTGGAACCAGGACAGACTATATCGGTTGCGGTTCGGTTTTACAATCAATCCTCCTCTCCTGTTGCGGGAATAGTACACGTCTCCGACTTTATTGTGAATGACGCTTCAGGTACTCCGACCATTATTGACTCAATTGATCAGGCAACCCCCAAATTTTCAGCGTCACAATGGTTTAGTCTTTTATCGGATAGAGTGGTCATCTTGGGAAATAGTAATGTCATCATACAAGCACAGGTGCGCGTTCCCCTAGACGCACACCCTGGTGGCCGCTACGTTGCTGTTTACTTTCAACCAGGCACTCCTGAGGTGGAAAAAGGTAAAGAGAGCGCCTCAAGTGGTGTTACTCCCCGACTCGCCGGCCTCATCTACATTAAAGTCCCCGGCACTATTACTGAGCAAGCACTGATTAGTCGTTTTTTCGCAAAAACATTTTCTGAGTATGGCCCGGTTGAGGTAACTACTGAAATTACAAACCGTGGTGATTATCATATCCAACCGAAAGGCCTCTTAAGCATGACAAATATGGTCGGTGGACTCCTTGCGCAAGAAAAACTTACGGATATAAATATTTTTCCTGATGCAAGCCGCACCTTCAAAACATCCCTCGGCTCGCACTGGATGTTCGGCCGGTATCGCATTGACCTCTCAGCTGCGTACGGCGATCACGCTCAAGCATTGAGTAGATTTATTTACGTCTGGATACTTCCATGGAAGATCATAACGGCCGTATTATTAACTATAATCCTCTCCAGCCTCCTTATCCGCAGTGGGTACCGCAGACTCATTGTCAAAGAGTCTACTATGGAAAAAGAATTAGATAAAGAACGGCAAGAAATTGAGGAGCTGAAATCAAGGCTAAAAAAGAAGGAGGAGTAATGCGTATACTATCTATTCTTCTCTACTGCAGCTTAATCGTAACCCTCTGTCCTTTGTCCGTATTCGCCGCCCAAGAATCCTCAACCGAGGTATCACTCAGTATTGGAGGCTACACGTTCGACCTCAACGGTTACTCTTCTCCCTTTGCTGAAGTCACCATTGAGGGTAACGGTATATATGATAGAACTACCGCTGATGCATCTGGGTATTTCGCCTTCACGAACGGTTTCTCTCCCTTCTCACCCCGTGAGGCCTGTCTCACGGCAAAAGATCAGCTTGGCCGGATTTCCCAACCGGTCTGTTTAGCCCCCTTTCCCGTAAATTATCACGTAAGTATCGGACCGGTACTTCTTCCCCCAACCGTATCACTCGATAACGCGAATTACTTTACGGGAGATCAGATTGTGTTGTCGGGACAGGCTATACCAAAGACCACTGTGAGCTTATCTCTATTTACTGACCAAACCGCCACTCACCTCCTGAGTCTTCTCGATTTTCACCTAGTTAAACCGAGCTATGCGTTCTCCATCCCTCAGTTAGATACGAAAACAGACAGCGCGGGGAATTTCTCCATTACGCTTCCCTCAAGCAAAGCATATAAGTATCGACTTTTTACCCAAGCAGATTTTAAAGAAAATGTTTCGCCAAAAAGTACTATCCTAAACGTATCCGTACTCCCATTCTGGATTATAATAATCCAATTCTTTATTCTCCTGTGGAACTTGGTGAGAGATCGCATACTTGAAATTCTTATTATGGGAGAGCTCGTGGGGGTTGCGCTCTACATATGGACGCGGGTACTCCATCCCCATAAAATAACTACGCTCGTACTTAGACAAAAGATGGCGCTTAAGAAAGCCTTGTATTAAAAAAAGTTCAGACGAGCTTTTTGTGGAAGAAGGGTATCATCTACTTTCACATCCAAAAAGTAATTCCCTGACTTACTTGCACGCAGGTCAAATACTGCTTTTCCGAGTGCATCGGTAAGTCCCTGGATGCTTTCCTGGGTAATGTGAGTATCAGGAGAGAGCGAAACACGACGGCCAAACACGCCTAGTCCCTGATTATTAAGCACAAACACCGTCACCCGAATCTTCTCCTCGTTATTAGCCCGTGCGTTCAGTGGGCTTACGAATATGTATGAATTATCCACAGAAAAGTCACGTATAGTAACACTTGCCCTCCCTATAAGGTATCTTGTCTCATAGAGCCAAAAGAATCCTGAGAAAAGAATCAGAATAACAAGTATGAGTGAAATGTAGAGGATTCGTTTATGCATGAGTATCTCAATAGTAGTTAATGTGAGATATCATGTCAAGGCGGTTATTATTTTTCACGGACGAACAAGTGAAAAATTGAAAAAAAACTTAGCTCGTTCTACAGAGCTCATTGGTATATTTCAGCACTACATATATTAATCTGCCAAACACCAAAAATATCGATTAAGAGTATAAGGGAGGCTTAAAATAAATTTTACGTATAACGTGCAAATGTTTTGTGTTCTAACGTACATAAAACTATCCTATATTTTTATTACAAAAATACACCACTCCCATTCTTCCTCTTTGAGTAGTTACATACTCGTAGGTATTACAGCTAAGATAAAGTTTTCGCACAAACGTAGGTAATATTTTTAATAGACCAAAATATACGGTTATATGTTAACTATACTATAAGATTGTTGATACAGAAATATATATTTAAGTCATTGAAAAAATATAGCGTTAAATGTTTTAAATATAATTAAATAATACTACAAGACAATACGCACTCACTTCCCAGACTAGGTACAAATATACCATTTCACTATCAAAATACCTCTTGACAACCTTTTTATAATTGTATTACTATGAATGTATATGACCACTGCGTATAACCAGTATAATCTTGAGGCTGGATTCAAAAATTACCTGTGTGCGGAGAATATTCAAGCCGTCTCTCTTAAGAATTATCTTTCTGATATTCGTTACTTTTTTGGGTGGCTTACGCTCTCCCAAGCCCCAGACATACTCTCCGGCCTCACCCAGGAAAATATGAAGGCATACCGCGCTTACTTAGAATCTAACCAAATCCCCCATAGCACGAGTAATCGCAGACTTTCTACGGTGCGTAAGTTTTGTAAATTCTGTCTTGGACAGAACTGGATCACCACTGATCCCACGAAATATATGCAGAATATGAACACTCTGGAAAGCAGTAACACAAGTAAACTCGTCAATAATTACAAAAATTTCCTTTCTAAAAAAGGCCTTTCTATTGCTCAAATTGATGAAAAAGTCACAGACGTATTAGAAGTTTTACGTATCTCATTATAAATTTTTTATCCGTATGAAAATAATTCTTTCCTCACTCAGTATCACTTATAAATCTCTGCAGGGAATCTTTGATCCCTCACTTGAAGGAACTCCCTATGAACGCTCACATCGTTTTCAAAAAAGGATCGGTAATAGGCCTCCAACACCTTTCCTGCGACGCAAATTCGCTCTCAGGTAACGTTATATATCTAAAAATGCACAATCTGTGATACGAGATCTTCTAACCGTACAATCTATCCAGCAGTATGTTAAAAAACTGCAGACCCTCCGTGTCGCGGATTCAGTACTCAAAAAGAAACTCCAAAACGTAGCCGATTTTATTGATTGGGCTGGAGAACAGCATCTAATTGATAGTAACTATAGTAAGCAATTAAAAGACGCTTTTGCTAGTGAGCCAGTAAGTTACGCTCAACATACCCATCCCGCTACGTTGAAAATAAAATCATTTATCTCCCGCCTCTTTTCAAAAAAAACAGGAGCTCCAAATATTCCTCTCACTGAGGCCGTCACCTCACCGTTACTCACCTATGTTGGGCTCGGTGTCTTACTGGTGTTTATGGCATTTCTCGGCGCCGGACTCTTCAATCAGTTTTTTAAGAAAACGTCTTCCTCTCTTGCATCGCCCTCCACTTTTACATTTCCTGGGGTAAGCTCAAGCACCCGTATGCTCTCCTTTCAAGGCAGACTCACAGACAGCCTGGGAAATCCTATTACAACCGCAACGAACGTCGGTTTTAAATTGTATAGTGCTTCAAGTGGTTCTACTGCAGCATTTCTCTACTCTACCGGTACCTGTTCTCTTACTCCTGACCAAGATGGCATATTCTCTACCCTCATTGGCTCAGACTGTGGAGCAGGTATTGGGAGCACCGTATTTACTGACAACGTGACAGTTTATCTGGGTATTACCGTTGGATCAGATGCTGAGATGACGCCGCGACAACAAATTGCGAACGTAGCATATGCAATGAATGCCGAGACGTTACAGGGCTTTGCACCAGGCACTGCTATCGCAAATATTCCCTATATCGATGCAACCGGCACTCTGCTAATAGGCGCAACTAACCCCACCCTGCAATCAAATAGTGGTACTTTTACCCTCACCGCGCAAGTCTTCAGTATTACCACAAGCTCTAATGGAAATATAACGCTCGTACCAAATGGTACAGGAAAAATAGGATTCGGCACCACTGCTCCCTCCTCTAAATTTTCCTTCTCTGGAGGACTCGCTATTGGCACTACTTCTCCTTCATCAGTCTACACAAAAACTGCAGTTGCTCCTGATGGTGGCCTTATAGTTGAAAGTAACGTAGGCTTGGGAACTACTGCCCCTCAAGACAAACTGAACGTAATCGGTTCTGTTGGTATCGGCTACTCAAATGTAAATGCTCTCCCCTCTGGAGTGTCACTTGCCGTGTTGGGGAATGTTGGGGTGGGGACTACGAATCCAAATGCCTTACTCTCTTTAGGTAGTAACACTAATACCTTGCCCTCTAACACTAAGTTCTGGGTAGCTGGTGCGGGTGGTGCACAAGGATCGACCATTCAAGGTCGTATTAGTATCGGAGTAGATACCAACGCAGACTATGGAGTATTTATTGGCTCAGTAAATATTGATGGCAGTGGTACTGGCATGGCGCTTGCTTTAGGTGACAGAGGTGCAGGGACTGATCATGTCGCACTGTATTTAAGAAATGGCAACGTTGGGATTGGGACAACAGGGCCAGGGGCTGCTTTAGATGTAGTAGGCAATGTTAGGATCTCTGGTTTAACAGCTTCATCTAGTATATATACTGATGCTAATAAACAGTTAACTTCTACTATCCCCTCCTCAGGAGCATTAGGATATTGGACAAGAACAGGAACTAACCTCTATAACACTACCTTAACTGATAATGTGGGGATTGGGACGACGAATCCACAAGATAAGTTGGATGTCATAGGGAGTGTTGGTATTGGGTATTCAAGTGCGAACGCCTTACCCTCAGGAACATCACTTGCGGTATTGGGGAATGTTGGAATTGGGACTACTGCACCTACCTCTAAACTCGCAGTTAACGGTGGAGGTGGATTTGGTATATCGGGTACTTCAGACTTTGTAAAGACTGCAACTGCTCCCAATGGAGGATTAATCATTGAGGGTAATGTGGGACTGGGAACAACAACACCAAACGCAGCATTAGATGTGGCACCAATTCTTACGGCCGGTACTACCGCAACCTCATATGCTGTAAAAATCGATCCTACAATGACTGGTACATTGGCAACTGGTCCTACCAACTTCTACTCTCTCTACAATGTTCCCAATATTAATGTTGGTGGTACTTCTCCTAACTTAACTAACTTCTATGGTAATTATCTAGGGTTATCTGTTGGTACCGGAACAACAACGGTAATAACTAACTCCTGGCTTATGTACTTGGCTGCTCCTACCACATCAGTTAACTCCTCCATTACCAACAAGTATGCATGGGTGAGTGAGGTGGGAGCGGGGAATGTGGGGATTGGGACAACAGCACCAGGACAGAAATTGGAAGTCAACGGAAGCGGGCTATTTAGCACCAATGTATATGCAGGTGCAGCCTCAGGAGCAACTAGGGTTCAGCTGCTCGGTGCAGGAAGTAGTAATGCAGTGGCTGAATTCTATTTGGCCGAGTCGAATCCTCGATGGGCTATTGGCCGAGACCAGATTGCTGGTGGTCAGTCAGGCATTGTCTTTGGTGACACGAGCACTACTATTGCTGCAGGTGGTGTTGGCATTGGTTATGCAGGTTCGACAAGGAATTTAGGTTTATATACCAGTAATGGTACGGCATTGACAGAGAGAATGAGAATAGATAGCGGAGGCAATGTAGGGATTGGGATAGCTGGGCCAAATGGAAAATTAAACGTTCAGGACACTTCTAATACTTGGATACTTGGAAGCTATTCAGCTGCTCGGGCACTCAATAATGGAGTTAACTTCAGAGCTTATGATAGTATTCCTCAGTTTATAGGAGAGCTACGATTTCAAAGTCAAAACGGAAGCAATAACTTATCAAATGCCACACTAGCAGTTGGCACTGGTACTGGGGGAGCTGTAGATGTAATAACAGTTACTGGCGGTGCCAGCAGTGGCAATGTTGGGATTGGAATAGCCACTCCAGAGCACACTTTACATGTAAATGCTGGAGCATCCACTAGCTTAGTTTTCCCGCTTCAAGTTCAAGGGGCAACTTCAACTGGAGCTAGCAGAGGCCCTGCTATTCTCTTTACCACTGGACAAGAAACTAATCGTGGTAAAGGAGCTCTTGCTTATATAGATGATAACTCTAGCTACAACAAGGGTGACTTTATGTTCTTGCAAAATTCAACTGCTGATACTTCTCTTGCAGCTATAGCTAATGCTGTGGTGACTATAAAAAATAATGGTAACGTTGGGATTGGGAC
>OBEQ012009234.1_pt1 | contig 26485 bp, 17 predicted proteins | sample 1670901 | NCBI WGS metagenome assembly OBEQ01 (sample SAMEA104232315, study PRJEB22302) | groundwater metagenome | biome: forest; feature: aquifer; material: groundwater | place: USA | collected 2011-08-07 | depth 5.4 m | reverse complement strand
TTGGCTCTGCTGCTTGGCTACCGCGGCACAGCGATGGTTTCGCGTTTGGAGGCAGGGACCGCACTGCCGTCGCTAAAGGTCGGAATGCTGCTTGAAATTGTCGTCGGTGCAAAACTGTCTGAGGTCTATGTCGACCTGTACCAGGATTTCGAGCGCCAATTATTAACTCGGTGCAAGCACCTGCCAGAATCGATTGCGAGGCAGCTGCGCAACCGGATCAAAGGAACGGATACATGAGTGATGGAGTAGATGGAGTATTCGAACGGGTCGAGGATTCGTTGAAAGATTACCGCCCCAAAAACCAGCGTGAGTTCGTCGCCCTCCAGATTGCTAACCGGTTTCAGGACAGACACCGCCTCGGGCGGTATTTACTTGTCGGCCGCACCCACCCCAAGCGCGTACTCCTGGAGGCTGCTCGCGTCGCCATGCTGCGCCGAGACGTGAACCGCGCATCCCTCGGGGACCTGTTCTTTGAAGTGTTGGCGGAATTCGACCGCGAGGAGAACCGGCCATGAAGTACACACTGGCCCTTCGCGTCAGCCGTCGCGCCATCGGTGCGGCGGCGCTCTCCGACGAATCGATGGTCTTCCGTGATGGACGATTCCTTCGTTCGAACCGCGAGGCGGCGGTCAAGGCAGCCGTCCGTTACGTGGCCAAGTTGGTTGACCTCACCCAGCCGAAGCAAGTTGTCATCGATGGTCCGACAACACAAGCGAGCACCTGCACCCAAATCCTTGACGCGTTGACTTTGATGCTCACGTCTCGCCGGCTGCCGTCGAGAATTCTGAATGCAGCCACAGTTGTCGCGTCGTACGGAACCGTGGCTCGGATTACGCGCATCGAAACGCGGCGCACTGTCGAGGAGTTCTGGCCATTACTCTCTGAATTGAAAGGACAGATAAAGCCTTACGTGGCCGACGCGGCGGCTGCGGCGCTGTATGCGGAAACAGCGGAAGCGTTGGGCCTCTTTGCGCCTCCATGATTGGCCCTCTTCCCTACATCGGAGGTAAACGCCGCTTAGCCAAGACCATCATCGAGCAAATCCCACCTCACACCACCTACGTCGAACCGTTCGCCGGCGGCTGCCAAGTTTTTTTCCACAAGGAGCCGAGCAGAGTCGAAGTCCTCAACGATTTGGACGATGAAATCATCAACTTCTTGAGAGTCTGCCAGGTTCATCCTGAAGAACTCGCGCGGACACTCGCCTTCGCAGTCGCCAGCCGTCGCCTGCATCAACTACTGAAGGAGCAGGTTCCCTCTACGCTCACCGATGTTCAACGAGCGGGTCGCTTCCTTTACTTGCAGAAGAACTCGTTTGGCGGGCGCCGCGTGCGTCAGACATTCCGTTTTGGAGTCATGAAATCGTCAAGCTTCAAGGCGGACCGCTTGCCGCAGCTGCTGGCCGCAGTCGCCGCGAGGCTGCGCCACGTGCAGCTCGAGTGTGGCCCGTACGAGGACGTGCTCCGTCGGTACGACCGACCGTCTACATTCTTCTACCTTGACCCGCCGTACGTGGGCCTGAAGCTCTATCGCTACAACCTGCCCGATGAGGAATTCGACCGAATGGCAAATACGCTTGCGACTCTTCGCGGCCGGTTCCTGCTTTCCATCAACGACTGCGAATTGTCTCGCAGGATGTTCTCTCAGTTTTCGATTCAGAGAGTGCCGGTCGCGTACACCGCCGCGCGATCAGTTCCGGTGGTGCATGAACTGCTAATCGCAAACTACTCACTGCCGGAATCGGTGCCGTCGAATACCGCGGCGTAAGGCGACCTGGGGCCGTTATCGGCACGTTTCCGCCGCGCTCTAACCTAGGTAGTGTCTCGTCGAACCATTAACGGTTCGACGACCGACGAGGTTCTGGGAATGCGAGGACTAATTTCGTATATCGGCGGCAAGTCTCGGCTGGCTCCACGGCTGATTGAACTGTTTCCTTCCCATCGGGTATACGTCGAGCCGTTTGCCGGTGGAGCGCAGGTGTTCTTCCGCAAGCCGACAAGTCCGGTCGAGGTACTCAATGACTTGGACGGCGAGCTGGTCAACCTGTTGAGGGTCTGTCAGCTGCATCACAACGAGCTTCTGCGCTATCTGGCTTACAACGTCAGCAGTCGCTGGCTATATGACTTGCATCGTCAACAGCCACCGACATTGCTAACAGATATTCAAAGAGCCGCCCGTTTTCTGTACATCCAAAGGCATTCGTGGTGCGGCAGAGTAATCGGACAGACCTTTGGCTACCGGACGACTCACGGACCGACTTCTCCATCAGCGGTCCGTAAGCTGATCGCAGATGCGGCCAAGCGCCTTGAAAGAGTGCACTTGGAAAATTGGTCCTATGAAAAAGTGCTCACACGCTACGACCGGCCTTCGACCTTCTTCTATTGCGACCCGCCGTACATCGGTCACTCGATATATCGATTCAATTTTCAGACGCAAGACTTCTTTGCCCTGGCCGAACGACTCGCTGCACTGAAGGGACGGTTCCTCCTTTCCCTCAATGACCATCCGATCGCGCGCCGAGCATTCGCGCGTTTCCACCTAAAGACACTCCCGGTGTCATACAGCACCGGACACCCCAAGCGAGCAAGCGAGCTGGTGTTTGCCAACTATCCGCTGACCTCACAGCGATAGCGGACCAACCCCGTTATTCGGGCGTTTCTCTCCCTGGCTACGCTCTACGTCAGGTAGCCGACTTAACCACAAGCCCATGTCTTTTGAAGGAGTGTTCGCGAACGTACTCAATCGGTGGATGAGGCCACCGCCCTCGCGCCGCACCGGCGACGGACTGCGGCTTGGTCGGAGTCTTCAGAATGGGCGTCCCGGTGCCGTCTTCTTGGCCAATCGGCGGCGCGTCGAGCACGTAGCAATTTTGGGAAAGTCAGGTGCTGGGAAAACGAACCTGTTGCTCTCGTTGGCCGAGCAGCATTTCGAGCGCCACGAAGGCTTCATCTTCTTCGATTTCCACGGTGACGCCACAAACCACCTCATACGCATCGCCGCACAACGACCTGACGCCGCCGAACACCTCGTGTTGGTCGACCTCAGCGACCCTGACAGAAGTCCCGGCATCAATCCTCTGGAAGGGAGTCAGGGATCGGAGGGCTTAAGCAGCCAGAGCTCCGAACTCGCATCGATCCTGAGACAGCGCTGGCACGTCGATAGTTTCGGCGCCAGGACCGAAGAACTTCTACGCAACACACTTCACACCCTTTCAGAGTGCGGCCACACGATTGTCGAAGTGCCGCTCCTGCTGACATCAAAACCGTTTCGCGAATCGCTGGTTTACAGACTCACGAACCCTGAAGTGCGGGACTACTGGACGGAGCGCTACGAAGGACTGTCCGAACCGATGAAGGCGGCGTTCCGGGAGCCCCTGCTGAACAAGTTGACGGAATTCATCAGTGAACCGGCCTGTCGACACTTCCTCGGACAGAAACGCAGCACGATTCGATTGGCTGAATCCATCGAACGCGGCGATTGGATTGTGGTCTGTCTGCCGAAGGGCCAGTTGCGCCATCACGCCCAGACGTTGGGCAACCTCATTTGCGCACACCTGCTCTTCGCGGTCCTTGCCCGAATCAGGATTCCGGAAGGCCAACGCCGAATCTTTTCCATCCTGTGCGACGAAGTTCAGAACCTGGCGGAGAACGCCAACACCCTCATCACGCTGTTTGCGGAGGGACGCAAATTTAGCAGTTCCTTAATCACAACGACGCAATTCATCGACCAGGTTCCGCGAGAACTTCGTAGCGCGATGTTCTCGGCAGGGACACTCGCCATCTTCCGGGTCAGTGCGGCTGATGCCGCAGTCCTCGCGCCTGAACTAACCGGCGGTCGCGCCCGGCTGCCTCGTCAGCCACCAGACCTCGGCCTCGGCGAAGCATGGGTCCGCGTTGGTGCAAGTGAACCGGTGCTGGTTTCGGTTCCGAGAGCCTCATCACCAGCGACGACGGCCAAGGCCTCAGAGCTTCGCGAAGCGGTACTGCTCAAGTACTCGCGCCCCCGTCTGGAAATCGATGCCGAAATCGCGACGACGAGGCGCGGTTCGTTCATCGACACGAGTCCTGCCGTTACCGAAGACCAACCTGGCGAGGGCCAGCATGGCTGGTAAAGGAATGGTCCTCACCGAACGGGACCGAGCGGTCTTGCGCGACGTTGCTGAACTCGAGCTTGTGTCCCGACCGCAGCTGCAGCGCCGCAAACACTTTGGTTCGCGCACCCGCGCCAACGCCGTGCTCGCACGTTTGGTTCGTTTTGGATACCTCGCGACGCGCCGGCAACCGATTGTCGGCGGCTCGCGCCGGGTGCTCTATCACCTTGGCCCCGCCGGCCAAGAACTTCTCGGAATCGACAGCAATGGAAATCTCAGAGGCCGCCGCATGAAGCACCTGTCCGACTTGTTCATCGAACATCACCTCAGGACGAATGACGTGCGACTCGGGTTCTGGGTCGCCGCGCATCCGCAGTACAGCTTCGACAGATGGATTACCGACGCCGCGCTCCGGCCCCTAAACCTCGGACTGGTACCAGATGGCTATGTTGAGTACCGGCATTCGGGCCTGAATTTCGCCGCTTTCGTGGAACTCGACTTGGGCACGGAGACCTTAGGTCGCTGGGAAGCGAAGACGAGCGGCTACCTGAAGCTCGCGTACTCGGGCGCGTTCCGCAACGCATTCAAGCATCACTACTTCCGAGTCCTCGTCATCACCTCGTCGCCAGGTCGACTGCAATCCCTGCAAAGAACCATCGGCAGAATCACCTCAAAGATTTTCTGGCTGACGACCCTTGATGACGTTTACCGCGAAGGTCCGATGGGCTTGATTTGGCACCGGCCCCAGGACACCACTCTCCACTCATTAACCGAACCTTAATGAAGTACTGCAACAACTGTTTTCGATTTTCCGTTGGTAAGCCGCCGTACTGCACGTCGTGCGGTCGGAGCTACAACGTCCGCCTCTGCAAACGCGGACACATGAACGCCCGGCAGACGCAATTCTGTGCGGAGTGTGGGAGCGGCGATTTGTCGACTCCAGCACCTCCGGAAACCGCACTCTCGCGAATGTCGCGATGGAGCGTTCAACTCGTTTTTGGAATGTTCGTTGGACTTGTCATCCTAGCTCTCACCGCATCCATTTTCGTCGCGCTCGATTGGTCAGTCATAGGGCCAAAGCTTGTTCAACTAGGGATCACCGTTGGCGTTTTGTACTGGGCAACGACACTGCTGCCGGGTCCGATCAGGAAGGCCGGCAGTTCGTTGGGGAAGCAGTTTGTGGCGAAGGACAAGACGAAGACGAGGCGTCGATAGTCGGGGCGCGAGCAATTCACGCGAGGGCGCCGTTTTTGAGGGTTTTCGTCCGACTGCTGCGGTTCGAGCGAACCGGGGTTCGAACCGATGCTCGAACCTAGCCGGCGATTACTAGTAATCAGACAGCAACATGACTGAACAGGATCATCTCTGGGACGTGGAAGAGGTCGCCGACTACCTTCACCTTCCCGTCAGTTCCATCTACAAGATGACCGCGCCGAAATCGCGGACCACGATTCCCCACGTTCGCGTTTCAGGCCGCATCCGGTTTCGGAAGCACGACATCGACCGATGGCTGGAACTGCTCACGGTCTCCAATCTGGAGGTGCTCGAAACAGTCCGTAGGCGCACGAGAAAGGCTCCCCATGGCAACCATCCACAAACGGAAACTCCGTAGCGGCGAGACGGTGTGGGTCCTAACCCACGGCACCGGTGCCGAACGGCAGCGCTTCGTTGCCGGACGGACTCGCCAGGAGGCGCAAGAAGTCCTGACCCAATTCAAGCGACAGTTGGCACTTCACGGCTCCGCTCCGGGACGAGCGAGCCTCGAAACGGCGGTCAGTGAGTACTCGGACTACCTCAAGACGAACCGCCGTCCCGCAACCAAGGTTCGGTACGACCGGGTACTCAAGACGTTCGTCGTCTGCTTCCTCGGGCGGTTTCACCCGGAAGTTCTGAATCTGCAGGACGTCAAGCCCTCACACCTCGAGGAGTACAAACGTCGCCGCTCCGAGGGTGAGATCCAGGACGTTCCTGACGAGGACGACGCGAAGCGCGAACAGGAACTGCGGCTGCAACTGACGCAACCAACCGATTGCATCGATCCGAAGAATCGGGCGGCCTATGGCTGGCTTGGTCGCCATCCCATTCGGCCGAGGGTCTCGCAGCGGACGATCAACTACGAGCTCCGCGCCGTGTTTACGTTTTTCCACTGGGCGGTGAAGCGCAACCTGCTCTTTCAGAATCCCGCAGTCCAGGTCGAACACTTCCGCCTGCCCAAACGCGCGATCCCGCGATTCATCATTTCCGCGGACCTTAAGAAATTCTTCGATGCGTGCTCCGCGCGCGATCGACGCCTCTACATGTCGATCCTGCTCAGCGGCATGCGGAAAGGAGAAGCAGAGCACCTGACTTGGCAAGACATCAGCTTCGAACTAGGCGTCATCTTCATCCGGGAGAAGCCGGACATCAACTGGCGACCGAAGTCGAACGAACGAATCATTCCCATCTCCCCGGTGCTGCACGATGTCCTCGTCGCACAGTACGCGGCGAGAACGAGTGACCGGTGGGTGTTTGGAAACGAGGCCGGCAATATCGACACTCACATGCTCGAACGATTGAAGAAGACCTGCCGTCGCGCCGGCATCAAAGAGGCAACAGTCCACGCCCTACGCCACAGCTTCGGCGCTCATCTACGAATGGCGGGTGTCAGTCTGGCAGACATCGCGGATCTGTTGGGACACCAAGACTTAGCCACGACACAAATCTACGCGAAGGTTCAACAGGAACATCTAAGGAAAGCGATTTCACAACTCGGTCCGCTCGTCGGCGCATCGATCGAGCATCCGAAACAACTACAACTGACAGGAGGACAACATGGCTCGTTGGGAACCACGCACGCCGAAGGAAAGCCTGCAGGCATCGCTGGAACGCTTGAAGAAGCGGATTCAGGGCAAGCAACAGGAGATCAAGGAACTCGAGGTCCAGGCAAAGCAGGTTGAACAGGCCATCAAGGCTCTCGGGTGATCCCGAAAGCTACATTACCGCGTCTCTCTATATATAGAGGGACGCGGCTTTTTCTACTGACCGAGCCACTGGCATCACGTTTCACGAGGCCAGACCGTGAAACCAATCGCCAATCGGCGCCTTTCAGTACCAATAGAACTGTCGAATGCCTTCTAATAGTGAGTTCATGAGGACTTCTTACTCGATCTAACTCGGGTTCCATTGACCGAAAGCGCATTACGTGCTATAATGTAGATACTTTCCCTTTGGAATTCTCCAAATTGGCCAAAACTAGCCGCATTTGGAGAGCCTGACACCAAAACCAAAACACAATTAACGACTCTCTCACCATGGCCATCGAGGGGCCAAGTGGCTACATTTCTCTATCCGCGGCCGGCAAACTCACCGGATACAGCGCTGAATCTCTGCGCTTACTTTGCGTAGCCGGAAAGGTCGACGGTTGCAAAGTCGGCCGCATGTGGGTCGTCAATCAGGCCGAGATCAGTAGGCTTCAAGAGAAGAGCCCGGCGACAATGCCAACGCTCATCAAGCCCAGATCGGCTCCGTCGCCGCTGGTGCGGATCGGCGCGCTCGCGGTGGTGATGATGCTCCTGCTGGCCGTGCCAACCCTCTCGGACCTAACAGCCCTTAGGGAGTTGAGTGCCAATCTCACATCAAGAGTGAACGCGGTCGTCGTTGCGCGCCAGCAGGCAATCAACGGCGCGTTGTCGCGCGCACTGCATGGACTGATACTGAAGGCGATCAGCCGAGACTATGCCGTCGTACCGACGGGCCTGGTATCGGGACTCTCCGTTGTGAACGGCGTCCTGGTGAATTACCCAGCCAATTTCATCGGACCAATTCTGTTGGTCCCACCACCGGCACCAACGCCTCGGTCTGCAGCCATCACCAGACAAGATGCTCCAATCAATGTCAGTGTCGGTAAAGCCACATTGCTGGCAAGTTTGCGCCAGTTGTTCGCCGAGGGTTTGCCCTCTGATTTGCAGTCAGTGCTGCAGGGACCTCCGGGTGTCGCAGGACCGCCAGGGCCAAGAGGCGATCCCGGACAATCACTGAGCTTTGTGATTCCGACAGCTCCAACCGTCTCCAATCCCGGTGGCGGCACCCTGGGTGGTATCACCTATCTCTCGTCCGACCAATTCGCTACGCGCACGCTGACAGTCTCCAGCGACATCACGCAGACCGGTGGCGCCACGACACTCAAGAACACCACCATCCAAGGAACGCTCTCGGTCGCCGGCGCCCAAACCAACCTCGACACGCTTTCGGTCTCGGGAGCGACCACGTTCTTGGGAGGTACGACCTTCGCCGGCTCCGTCTCGTCGACTGGCCAGTTCACCGCAACCAGGGCGCCAACAGCCGCTCACATCTTTGCTCCCTGGCCCTCCGGCACTTCCAACGTCTCGGACTCCACGCTCTACATCAATCCAGCTTCTTCCGTCGCAGACGGCAACTTGCTCGGCGCGGCCGTTAACGGCAGCGTCAAGTTCGTCGTCGATGCCGAAGGCGATGTGTATGCGAACAACTTGATTCTGTCGGGGTCCACAAGCACCGGTGCGACCACCATTGCCGGAAATCTCACTGTGCAGGACAACACACAGCTCGGAGATGCGTCCACCGACACCATCACGTTCATCGGCCAGATCAACTCCAACGTCGTTCCTGCGATCAACAACTTTTATGACTTGGGCTCGTCTTCGAGAAAATGGAAGGATGGCTACCTCGCCGGCGCACTGACTGTCGGTACGATCAACGGTCTGACCATTACCAACTCCACCGGCACGCTGACGATAGCCAACGGCAAGACTGGGGCGATATCGAATTCGCTAACGTTGGTCGGCATGGACGGCACGACCATGACGTTCCCGACAACGTCCGCGACTATCGCTAGAACCGATGCCGCCAACACCTTCACCGGCCATCAGACGATAGAGGGAGTCACCTCTACCGGAGCTACCGGTACAGGCAACCTAGTCTTTGCAACTTCACCGGTTCTAATCACTCCCAATCTGGGCACTCCTACAACCTTGGTGGGAACGAATATCACTGGTACCGCCGCTGGATTGACTGCTGGGAATGTCACCACTAATGCCAACCTCACAGGTGCAATCACATCAGTCGGCAATGCCACCTCTCTCGGCTCCTTCTCTTCGGCTAACTTATCCGGAGCCCTAACCGATGAGACCGGAAGCGGAGCGGCAGTCTTTGGGACGAATCCGAGCATCGCGGGCGCAGCGTTAAGCGGTACGCTATCCGGAACACCCACGTTCTCAGGTGTGTTTACGAACACAGCATTTGGCACTCATACACTCAGCGCGGGCGGCACTGGCGGACAAATTTTGACTTTACGGAACACGACAGCTGGCACAGGTAACTACACGCAGCTGATGGTAGGGAACAACCTCGCAGCGGATGAGGGTTACCTCGGCACGTTCAGCTCCACGTACACGACGTCGAATCGGTTCCGCGCAGATGGAACGCTGGTCGACGCGAAGGGCGCAGGCGGACTGACGTTGAGCGCTGTCTCGGAAGGGATTCACTTCTACGCGAACAGCGCGACGACCGAGCGGATGACGCTTGATACTTCTGGAAATCTAGGCATCGGGACGACCACTCCAAATACAGTGGAAGGGACTGTTTTTGGGATGAAATTAGGAGTCAGCGGCTCGATGTCTTTGTCGACAACATCACCGTTTCTGATCTTCGATGAAACTGATCAATCTGCTAATGCACGCCTGATGGATTTTGAGCTCGACGGCGGCATAATGAGCCTCCGGAAATACAACGATGATGGAACATCTACCACGAACTTATTGTCCGTTGTCAGGAGTAGCGGCAGCGTCGGCATCGGGACGACGGGGCCGGGAGCATTACTTCATGTAGTTGGTACTAGTGATGCTTTGGCAAACGAAATCAGAGTTGGCAGTACAGTATCATCTGGTAATTATGCAAGCTTTGGTAGAAGTTTTGCGGCGGCTAGTTATGGGGCGGGTATTTGGTTTAACACAACTCAACAAGCCCACTTTACAGGTGGTGGCCTTTCGTTAGGAACTTATGTTACTTCCGATCCACCGGCAAACGGATTAATAGTCAGCGGCAACGTCGGCATCGGAACGACGGGGCCGACTGAACAGCTCAACATCGTGAAGAACACATATACCGGCGTACGCGTGAATAACGGGACATTTTATGGCAGAAATAACGCAGAGGTAGGCATCCTTGGTAACTCCGGCACCGATTTCAAATACGCAACAAATAACTATGCGGGAGAGCTAGCCTTCAACGACGACAATGCGGGTGGTTGGAAATGGTATACCGCCGCGAGTGGAACAGCGGGCAACGCAATTACCCTTGGTACCGAAAAGATGCAACTGTCAAATGCCGGCAACCTCGGCATCGGCGTTGCTCCTGCGAACAATGTGCGCCTCAGAGCGGCAGGGTCAGACGCCACTTCCTCTAATTATGTCGTCGATTTCACCGATAGCAACGGTGTCGATCTTTTGCTTGTTCGAAATGATGGCACTTTTTATACTGGCACGTCTACGAACTCACCTTACAACAACACGACTGGAAATGCTGCTAACGCCTATATCAATTCGAGCGGAGGAATCCTTGGTAGGTCGACTTCATCATTGCGTTTCAAGACCGATTTCGAGCCGCTGGACGCGTCTCACATCTACAATGTCCTATCATCTCTAGCACCTGGCCCGCTTAACATCGTGAACGGTAAACCAACAAGCGCTCATGGATTTACTTACCGGGGAATCGGGAGCGGAGATGACCAGCGTACCCGATTTATCGGCTGGGGAGCTGAAACTGTAAATCAAATTGATCCGCTGCTCGTGTCTAAAGACGAGCAAGGCAACCCCAACGGCATCATGTACGACCGCATGTCGGTTTATTTGACTGCTGGCTGGCAAGACCATGAGCAAAGGATTCAGGAACTCGACGCGAAGACGTCAGCCATCTACTCGGGCGAAGGCCTGACGCAGGGCGACGTGGTGAAACTTGAGAATCAAGGCGCGGCAATCGCCAGAGCGCGGGGCGACGACGTACCGGTTGGCGTTGTTTCGTCCTTTGTCGGCGGCAAGGCCCGCGTCGAGTTCAGCGGGCGCGTGCCAGTCAAGGTGTCGGAAGAAAACGGCCAGGTGCATGCGGGTGATAGGTTGACGGTCTCCAGCTTGGTGCCAGGGTATGCCGCAAAGCTAGTGCAGTCCGGGCAATCAATCGGAACGGCCTTGGAAGATACAAACGGCGGGGCAGAAGGCTTGGATCTCATTTCAGCGTTTGTGGACATCGGATATCAGCATGTCGAGGTCGCGCAGTCCTCAAGCGGTCAGCTCCTCGCCTCCGCCTCCGACCACGACCTCAACGGATTCAGCCTGCTCAACGTCAAGGCCATCACTTCCATTTCAGGCAAGTGGAGCATCGACGAAAACGGCGTTTTCACCGCCGAGAAGATCAAGACCAAGGTGGTTGAGACCGACCAGCTCGAGGTTCACCAAGGCATCACGATTTACGACAGCGCAACCGGTGAGCCGTACTGCATGCGCATCACGAACGGCCAAACCGTGAGCGCCACGGGCGCATGTGGTCAAGCCGCGGGGCCTTCGACACCGACGCCACAGGAAAGCCCGCCCTTGATGGAGTCCCCACCCGAAACACCGCCGTCAGAGCAAACCTCTCCCGCTGAACCAACTCCAGCGCCGGAACCTACATCCGAACCGAGCATCTAACTTCTCAACCCGCCATCATTTCAAATGGTATGATGCGCGGGTTTTGTTTTGATGGAGAACAGGCATTGGCTAAATCGAATCTGATGGAGTACGCGCGCCGCGGCGCACAAGCGCGGATTGACGAACTGCATGCGGAGCTGAATCACATCTACAAGCAGTTTCCAGACCTGCGGCACGCCGGCAAACAGGCGATGAAGGCCGTAGCCGAGACACTCGGGGTCAGGATGCGACGGCGCAAACGGCGCCCGATGACCGCAGCGCAGAAGAAGGCCGTCAGCGCTCGTATGAAGAAGTACTGGGCGGCTCGGCGCAAGGCGAAGAGCGCGAAGGCCTAACCTCTATTTTCTGGATGAGTTCACACGGTGGACATTCCAACGTCCACCGACCGCCGATGTCTTCAATTCGAATAGCGAAGGGTCTTCCGCACCGCCCACAGTTCACTTGAATCTCGTCGTCCATGAACGTGCTGAACCGGCAACGTTGATACCCCGCGACGTTAGACAGAAATCCCTTGGAATTGATTCTCGCGTGGGATGAAACGTTGCAAAATCTGCAACGTCGCCTAATGTGATGTTTGCAGATTCTGCGAGGCGCCGGTCGCGTAGTGAAACGCGGTCCTGGCCCGGCCCAAGGAGGACCTGCGTGACAGGCGGACGATTGATTGCGCGGACTGCCAAGCGAATCAGTCGCCGCACGATCAAAGCGCTGGGGCGGAGTGCCCCTCGCCGGGTCGCCGATACCCTTCGGGTAAGCGCTTCACGCGAAGACCCTTCCCGCGATACGGTAGATGAGCATCGACAAAGAGTCTCGGCTAGATAGCCGGTCCGGGCCGAACTCCAGAACACGTGGTTGCTAAGGTCAATGTCGACAGCGTTTTATGGATATCGCGTGGCCCGAGAAAGGCGAATGAAAGACGAAAATCATTGACGGGCTTACTGTTAAGGGTCTAATCTGGCGGGCTAAATGTCCGCACCCCAACAGCCAGGCTCTTCGAAAGGGCCGAGGTTCATTGACCTTTTTGCTGGGTGCGGCGGCTTCTCCCTGGGGTTTTGCCAAGCCGGGTGGCAAGGTGTGTTCGCTGTCGAGCGGGATTTGTCGGCCTTCAAAACCTTCTCACACAATTTCCTCGAGGCGCAATGCGCCCATCCCTTTGACTGGCCGACGGCTTGGCTTCCCAAGAAAAACTTCGATATTAGGCGAGTACTTAAAAAGTACCGCACAGAACTCTTGAAAATGCGTGGATCGATCGACGCGGTCATTGGCGGGCCACCGTGTCAGGGGTTTTCATTTGCTGGTTACAGGCGTAGAACCGACAGCCGGAATTTATTGTTCCGGGCGTATATGGAATTCGTCCGGACCGTTCAGCCCCGCTTCGTTCTGATTGAGAATGTGCGGGGGATCTGCATCGAGCACGGAAAGAAAGAGCGCCTCCGTCGCGGACGCGGCAGACCGGCAGTTCCTTTCGCGAAACGGATCGTCAACGCACTAAAAGATCTCGGTTACTGTGTACGAGAACCGGAGCTAATTCAGGCATCTGACTTCGGCGTGCCGCAGCGACGCCCACGAGTCTTCTTCTTCGCATACCTGAAGAACAGTATTTCTGGTCCTGCAGAATTGTTTCAGACGCTTTACGCTTTTCGGCGGGGCTTTCTTCAGGAAAGGTCACTCCCAGTGAGCAGACCCGTTCACGTCGAGGAGGCGATCTCTGACTTGCTGGAGGAACACGGAAGCGTGGAGTGCGACGACAAGTCCTCGCCCAAAGGATTCGAGCTGGGAACATACGGTCGAAGAGAATCCAAGTACCAAAGCCTGCTTCGAAATGGCCATCGACCTGGAGTAGCGGCACAGAGTCATCGATTCGCGAAGCACAAGCGGAAAACAAAGAACCGCTTCAAGAAGATCCAAAAGCAGTGTCGCAAGGGAGTTCAGCTTCACCAGCGTGATCGACAGGAGCTCGATATATCCAAGCATGTTGTAGTACCGCTAAAGGGAGATCAGCTCGGGCACACATTGACAACACTTCCCGACGATTACATTCATTACTCTGAGCCAAGAATCTTGACGGTCCGCGAGTATGCCCGCTTGCAAAGTTTCCCGGACGAGTTTCTTTTCGACGGGCCGTTCACTAGCGGTGGTGATCGCAGGAAAAACACCTGCCCCCGCTACACCCAAATTGGCAACGCGGTTCCGCCCCTTCTGGGCGAGGCGTTAGCCTTGGCGCTTCTCAAGATTCGCGGCACGCAAGATGGCGTATCACCGAAATGAAACAGCCACCCGGCTCCTCGCTCACGCTTACGGTCAAAAAGCGACTGTGGCGCTGCCGACGCAGCGTACAGCTTCAACCCAGACCGGAGAATTTCCAGCAGGAGTAAAAGATGTCCTGACGCGTCTAGTCGACATCTATGCGGAGTGGCAGCCGGGAGGGCCGATCCACTGGTGCTTCCTGGTCGGTGGACCCGGCAACGGGAAGTCCGAGGCGCTCCGCGCCCTTGCCGAGACCCTCCGAGTCTCTTTGCCGGCGCGGGCCAGTGGCGATCCGGCGCCTCGGACAGTGCCCGAGCAGTGGCCCGATACCGGCCTGCCAGTCGTTCCTGGTCTTGAGATCGCATTTATCAACGACGCATCTATCCCCCGCCCAGAGTCGCTGTTAGCCGGAGGTGCCACGTCGCTCTTCAAGGACGTGACCGACGGGCTCGGTCGGCTCGAAGCCGGTCGCGTACCGGTCGTGTTATTTGGCAATGTGAATCGCGGCATTCTGGTCGAGGAGCTAGCGGCGTGCGATCGCGGTACCAATTCGGAGACGTCGACGAATGCCCGTCTCGCTGTCGGTGTTCTCAAGTGGTTGGCGAAACCGCACGAACGTTCTGCGTCCGGGCAAGATCACATCACGGTTTCCGTTCCATCGGAACCGGCTACGCGATACTACGCACAAATTGTCATTCCGCCCCAGGAAAGTAGGACACAGGCCCTCGTGGTTCATGCTCTATTCCTGGATACCCTCTCACTAGTCGAACCGTCTCCTGGCGACAACAGAAGCATCGATTTCTCGTCCGACCCGCCGGTGCCCGCGCGATACAGCCCACTCGGTGGCCTGGAACCAGGCCAGGGCACCCGATTCGACACTGTGGCCGGTGAACGCACTCGTCATTGGACGCAGGTATCGCTGTGGCAGGAGGGTGGCTGCGCGTCTCCCCAAGGCAGTGTGTGCGACGCGTACCCTCGGTGCCCATTTGCACAGAACGCGACGTGGCTGCGTCAACCCGCGTTGCTCGAGAGTTTTCTAGGACTTCTTCGTTCAGTCGAAGTGGTCGCAGGTCGCCGGCTCACCTACCGCGACTTGCTGGCGCACCTATCCCTCGCGGTTCTTGGAGTGCCTGAGGAAGATTGGCTAGAGGGTGTTCATCCGTGCCAGTGGGTCGAATCTCTGGACCGCGAAAGTCAGCCTTCGAGCTTGGCGAGCCTCGTCCATCATCGTATTTACGTCAACCTCTTTCCAAGACCATCCTCGGATGGTTGGAAAAAGATCAGCGGAAGCGCCGGATCAGGCGGCACCGTTTACAGAGAAGTACGTCAACGGTTCGTCGAAGGAGACGAGACGGAAGGAACTCCGTTCCAGATAAGCTTTCACAAGGTCGATCCCGCCCTCGACGCTGATTCGTGGGACGGCTTACGTGGCAGAATCATCGACATCTGTGAGGCTTCTGACGTTGAAGTGCCGGCCGTCCAATTGTCTCGTCTCGCGGAGCTGGTGCCCGATGCCCATTCGGAACTAGAACTGGCGGTCGACCAGGTAACGTCGTCCGAGGTCGCACGCGAATTAACAGCCACTGCGAAGGCATCGTCTGACCGGGTTCGATTGTTGCGGAAATGGCGAGCTGTCTTGCTGCTACGACAGGCCGGACTCGCCACGGGAAACTTCTCTTTTCGAGGAACCGTCGTTGCGTGGCTGCGAGAGCAGCGCATTGCCTTGAACGAGTTGCCAGGAAGTGCCTTGCAAGTTGGACTAGGCAACCTGATCCTTCCAAAAATTCCGCTGACCGGCCGCCAGGATCATATTTTGATCTTGCCGTTTAGACCCCGGACCTACGCCTTGAACGCGCTCCCACCACCCGAGACAGTGTTTGCGGCGATACCGCACGGCGACCTAAAGATCGCCATGCTGGCGGACGGCGACAAACTGCTGGCGGAACTGCTTATGGTGGGTATCCGCAGCGTCGCGCCAATTGCAGAAGTGGTGGTTGATTTCTCTATCGCCCGTGAGGGTGTCCTCCGTTCCACCGGCGACACGGCCGGTTTCACAGAGATCGGCTACGCGGCATTTGCGAGAATCGAACGCGCCCGTGCAGCCCTTGTTGGAAGGAAACGGGCGGAAAGCCTGCCGTTGTACGTCGTCGGCAGTGCGGGAGATTTGGTGCGTGTTGAAATGAATCCTAGCCGTAGCCCGCTTCTCAGGGCGCTCGATGTTGGATAGGAATCGTTGTCAATGACCTGGCTCAAGCAAGCGATTCCGCTCGATCGCCCCGAGTATTCAAAGCAGACCGAGGCGTTGCTTACGGATCTCCTCTGGAGATCGCCAGGTTCATCGCTCTACCTCGCCGGGTCTCAGAATTCTTACCTTGAAGAGCATCTAGCGAAGAGAACGGCTCCCACCGGGGAGCCTCTCGATAGGATCGTGTACGCCAAGACAGGAAAAAAGACCCAGAAGGTGGTCGAGTCTCTACCTATTGCTCAAACGACCAACGTTCAGGCGCTCATCGACGGGGCGAAGGCAGCCGACTGCCTTCATGCCATCCTTGAAACTCTAAAAGCACCGCGCTCCCGCTCGTATCGATCCGTTTCTAGTGTTCCACTCCACCCCGATCTCGTCGTTCTCCAGACCCTGCCCGGCATCGTCAATAAACAGAGTCCTCCGAATGTCGCTAGGATAATCGAGGAAGTGGGCCGGCTCGGCGGTTCTGATGGTGTTGGTGCGGTCGCGTCTCGATTCCTTCGCGCCAGCCAGACAAACATACCTGCGACGTCCGGTATATCAGGCTGCGTCGGCGCTCTCTTTCCTCGTATTGCAGAACACGTTTGGGCGCAACTCGGCGTCCTCGGTGCGACACAATCGAGCACGCCCTGGCCCGACTGGCCGCGAGTAGTCCCGCAGCCGTATGCGCCAACCGCCGGTCCGGTCGGGTCGACATTGCCCCGGACCCCTTTCCGGTGGTTCTGGGATAAGTGGCAAATCTTGTGTGATCCGGCGAATGGATGGACTGAGAAGCTGCCCCAGCGACGATGGGTCGATTGGTCTCTAAGTCTGCTGCGCACGGCCCTTGCGTTTGCGTACCTATGGGAAGCTGAACTCTTCTGCAGAATCCGGGATCGACTAGTGGAACGAAATTCGGCGGGAGATGGGCCGGCTCGCGAGCGGCTGAACGCGTTCCTCGAAGGGCAATTCACGCTCGCTCCCGTGCAACCCAGTTGGGTACCGCCGTCCCAGAAAAGAGTGTGGGACTCACTCAGTTCAACTCTGGCCAAGGGGTACGTTGTGCGAAAAGCTCTTGACGAATGGATCGGAGATTCAGGAAATAGCTCGCCGAGTGGCAACTCGTTTTCTAGCGCCATTGTCCAGTGGATCGACGGTCTGTCCCCTGATGAACTGCGCCGCCTCGCCGGTCCAATCGTGATCCCTCGAACGACGGCGAACAATACCAAGGAGTTCGTCAAGTATTTGATGCTGCCACGGTCGGCTGACGACGATTCGAGTGACCAAGGCGACCTGTATTTTCTCGCCCGATCGAACAGGAGCAGCTTCTGGGTGGAGCTCGGGCCAGAATGGCTGGTTGTGGAAACGGCCCTTCTCGCACGTCGGCCTGACGGGAAGTGCACTCTTCGGCAACTGCTGGATGACATAGGAATGTTGGGTATCTCCATCGATCGTCGCACCCTAGTCACGCTGCTCGAAGAGGCGGGGCTCAGCGCGGATAGTCCGGATGCCGACGACGCGCTCGTCATCGAGTCTGGGTTCTGAGCCTCAGATGCCATTTCTTGGGGAAGCGCTAGCCGATCACATCGTGCGCCTCCAGGGGCTGTACTCAATACAGTTGCCGGAGGCCCTACGACCTGAACTTGCTGACCTCGTCGCGCGGATCAACGTGAACGGTAGCAGGCGGGCCGTATACGTGACCGACGCTGACTTGGCCGGACTCCTCACGAGCAAACGGGCTGAAGTACTCAAGTGGCGCACAGCTGACGACCGCGTGTTCGTTTGGGAACGCGGTGCCTTCGAGCCAGACACGTCCTTCCAGAGTGCCGTGCGTGATTTCATCGGACCTAGGTTTCCGATACCCGGTGGTTTGTGCGACAGAGACAGTCTGGCTGAGATCTGCATCAGGTACCTCTTCAAGTCGAAGGCCTTCGCCGACTCGGGGGCGTTCTTTGCCGCATTCATGGTGACCGCCAAGTGGATCGCAAAGGCGTACGCCGTCGCGTTGGAAGAACACGGCAATATTTCGAGCGTGCATTGGACCGACCAGTTCCTGATCGAATGGGCGGCGTTTTGCAACGACTTGCCGGGCGTCGTTGATCGCGCCGCAGCGGAGGGCTATCACGGCCGATTCGCTTGGGAGCTACTTCGGATCGCCGGGCTGATTGTGCCGGCCGTTTCTGGGGCAGGCAATCCCTTCGTCAATGATCCGGCCGCCGTCTTACCGAGCACCGAGCGAAGCTTGGTTGCTTACGTTCATACGTGGCAACGTACTGTTCGAAATTTCATCGCACCGTCTGGACAACTGCCCGTTCTTCTCAACGAGCTTGATCGGCGCGTTCAGGGTCAGGGCGACCGAAGCCCCTGGCGCGGACTCGACTGGGACGCTGCGCAAGCATTCGAGATCGATGCTTCGGCGTCCGCGGTGGGACGCGCAGTGTTCTTGAGGGCGGAGTCGCTTTCTGTGGTCGGACCCGCGGCGCCTGCTTTCCCGGTGGCGCCGTTCGGAGCGTGGTGGGGTGTTACCGAAGAAGATCTGAACGGTGCCGCGGAAGCCGTGCAGCTCGCGCGACCGGTGCAGCCGCAGCCTGGAAGCAAGGGGTTGGCGACGCTACTAGCGTCGGAAGCGTACCTCTTGGAGACTCGGGGCGGTAGCGTGAGCTTCCGACCGACCGCCAGAAAATGGCGGTGCCTCATTCAGTGCACAGAAATAAAGCTCGAGTATCGAGAGCGGTGGCGGACGCTGTTTGTCTCAGCAGCGGAGCCGGCCGGCTCTCAAGAAGGCGATGCTTGGATTGAACCTATTTCAATTGCGATCAAGGGCGGCAGCGGTGTCACCGGGACGGTGATCGATGCACAGAGCGTCGGGAACATCCTGTATTTGACGTGTGAGGTGAGCATCGACTTCTCTGCAGCGATTGAGGCCGGCGCGCAGGTGGTCACGGGCAGTTGGGAGGCGTACCGAACGCTGGCCCTCTCTTTAAAGATCCACGACCGGGTCACGACGGCGTTCGCGCTCGCGCGAGACCAAAAGTCGCAAATGGATCTGATCGTTCCGTCGCCGTTCGCGCCGACGATTGTTGTTTCAGATCGGAACCTCGTGGTCTCTCCTTCCAGCAACGATCAATTCTCTCGGCCGGCTAGCGGGACGAGTTGGGTTCCGACCTCGACGCCAGAAATCCAGCTGCACGACGAGCGAAATTACGCGGTTACCGTCTACGATGGAGTCGTCGCAGTCGGAACCGGGGGGTTCCGGGAATTCCTGCCAACTTTCGTTGCAGGTACGACAGTACCAGCTGATCCAAACACTGACGGAATGAGCGTTGTGACGTTCGCCCTCGATGACGGCATGGTCGTCTCGCGGCGCGATCCGAGCGGTGGCGAAGACGACCTTGCGGTCGTTCGGATCCTCGACGATAAGACAGCCGCCGTCTCGTCGGGTGTTCTGGCCGTCCTTCAGGGTCGGTCGACGGGCCGGCGTCCCCCAAGCACGCAGGCGACAACCTCTCTCTTGGGACGCAGCCAATCTGCCGTTGCCCGCGGGGTGGCGGCATCGCGCGGGCCCACACTAGAGTCCCTCTTCCAAATAGTCGTTCCATCGAACAGTCCGACGAGTGGCTGGCCGGAGAAGCACCCGGGGACACGTGCGCCGTTGTTCCTCGGTGAATTCGCGAATCCGGAGCTGCCAGGCATCGGCGGCGGGCCGATGAGAATCTTCCAGACTGCCGAATGGACTGCCTTTAGCCGGGCCTTGCAACAAGTATGTGACGCGATTGGGATTAAGCCGGATGCTCAGGATCTGTGGTTATCGGCGTTCGACCCGACGGCAGTGTCGAGTTCTCTGATACGCGAGTACAACGACGCTCATGCAGCGTTGATTGTTGCAGCGAAACAGATCTCCCCGGCCGAAGCGTTTTGGTCGAGCTATCCCTTTTCTGTCGTCATTGTTGATGGTGAACTCGGAAGGAATTTTGGTCGGCTGCAAGCGGTGCTCCTTTCGCCATTGCATCCTGTCCGGCTATCGTGGCTGCACGCTGTGAGCCTGTTCGCTCAAGAAGTTCACGGCGCGACTGCCGTTGCAAGGGAGCTACTCGGTCTTGTCGAAGGGTGGAATTTTCCGCTCGTTGGTTACGCGCCGAGCCCTACGGAAGGGGTCATTCCACTCGTCGCGGTGCCTCTTGATCCAGGAAACGAGAGGGACTTTCTTGGCTGGAGTGCCCTTGCTGTCCTGACGAATAGCGTCGTAGAGATACCAGCGACGGCTACCGGTTTGCCGTTGCCCTGGGCCGGCCGCTCCGGCATCAACGACAAAGTAATCTCCAGTGCGTTGACCGACTACTTGAATGTTTCCCCGTACGTCGGTTCGATTGTTGTCGATCTCCGAAGCGTTGCGCGAGCGCCCAGATCCTCCGAGATCGATAGCGCGGTCCTCGAGTTCTTGACGGACCGCTCGAACGCTGTCGTCGCGGCGCTTTCAGGTGGGGCGCGAGTGTGGGACTCCTCCTACCGACAGGGAAACGGTCCACGCCGGGACGAGCTGCTGGTGCTTCGAGGTGACGGCTCTGATGCAAACACATCTTTTGAGTGGCGCACGTACGAAGCGCAAGATGTCCCCGCACACGCGGATATTGCCTTCGTTGAAAACGCAAGCGTCAGCTTGGATATCGTCGACGGGGCGGCTGCTGGCTTTCTCGGTGCGCTGCCGATTCGTCGAATTCTCCCGGCCGACAATGCGCCCGGACGGATGGATCAGAATTTTCGGCCCGCCGAGGACGAAGACGTTCTCGGCTTGGCGCGCGTGTTGCGGGAGATCGAGTCGCGAGACTCAACGGTACGCGATCAGGCGCTCCGCGCGAGTCCGAGTATTCAGACTCTGGGCATCGCAAGGGGCGCCAAGTGGGAGGTCATCGGAACGTTCAATTTGTCGCCGCGCCTTTTGGCGCTCACGCTCGGTTCGGGCGGCCAGTCAGATCGCTTGCTCTGGGAGTGGCGTCCCGCTTGGCTAAATCCGGAAACCCAGGGGTACGCGGATCCATCGCGTCGGCCGTACTTCGTTATTGCGCGCCTCCCTGCATCTCTTAGTACCGGCCTTGCTCTACGACAAGGTCTCACGGGAGCGCAGATTGGCCAAATCGTCTCGGAACTCGGACGTCGCGCCGTCGGCCTAGCGACCCTCTACGCTGCAGGTGATACACACGAAAGCGCCGCGGCCGGTTTCTTCTATGCGCTTCAACTTCTTGTCCCCACTGATGTGACGCTGCCCGCGGCGTGGCATCGTCCGCTGCCGTCAACGCAATCCGTGATCGCGATCGATCCGATCTCCGAGCTTCTCCAGGCGATCGCGGACAAGAAGTTCAAGAGGCGGGCAGATTTACTAGCGATTGGATGTACTCGGGAAGCAGGCGGAACCCAGATTTGCCTGACGGCAATCGAAATCAAACACCACGGTGCACCGGGCAGTCCTCAGCAGCGCCCGGATGATCGCAATGCGGAACTCAAGCGCGCCCGAGAGCAGTTGAAAGATAGTCGTGAATTGTTGCTGCAGATTAAGGATTCGGTTCGAGATACGCAAGCCCCGATGATTGCGCTAGGTCGCCGCATCGCCCTATGTGTGCTGCTCGATTTCGCACTGGATTTTGGCACGAGGCCAGTGCCGGCTTCAGAACGTGCCGCAATAGTTGCGGACGTTCTAAACGGACGGTTCGTGATCTCGGTTGGTACTCCCTGCCTACTGTGGTTCGCTCCCGGCTCGCTCGCTCTCAACGGCGCGGCGCTGATCCGCGGAACCCACACGGCAGGTGACTTACACATCCAGGAGGCGTTCATCGACCCGTACGCCGTGCCCGGACTCTGGTGGACTGCGGCCACCGTGGCCGCCGACGATCATCATGTGCGGGACGGCATCGACGAGATGATGACGGGAGCTGTTTCCGCGTGCGCGGCGGCGTCATCTTCCGTGACGCCGTCCGGGCCACTCGACGCGGCGCTCCGCGTCGCGTTGCACATAGGAGAAACCGGCCGAGGGACACGCCCGTCACAAAAGGAATCGGTAGCCACTCCCGCGCAGCCGATCTTGACTCACACTCCAGTAGATCTCCCACCATCGGTGCCGATCGCCGAACGCACGGCCGGTGTCTCGGACGCGGCGCCATTACCGCGCGTAGAACCAAAGGAAACGGCAAGTGCGAGTTCGGATGTCGGCTCGACACCCCAAGAGCCTGTTCCAGCGCCGAACGTACCTGAATTGATCGTCGGAACCCGGGATGATCCCAGTAAGCGCTGGACTGTCCTCGGGAAGCTTGCGACTAGAGCGGCGGAGTCTGTTGGACTTGACCTCGACCAGCCGAAAGTGATGGGCATTTTCGGGTACATGGGCTCAGGGAAAAGCTATCTGGCAGGAGCGATCACCGAAGCTGCCGTGCAAGAGCTTCCAAGTATTAATCATCTTGGATCACCGCTCGCGGTTGTTGTGTTCAACTACCGACGTAACGCTTCGGATCGGTTCGAGCTATCGTCGCTCTTCCGTCCGAACGGCGAAGAGGCGGACGTCGCTCGCCTTGCGGCCGAATACGGCGCACGCCCAGCCGGAGTTCAAGATATTCAGATCCTAACGTTGAGAGGCGAACTCAACCAGGAACGCCTGCGCGAGTACGAGGGCATACCGGCGCGCGAGCTCCTGTTTCGACCGGCAAGTCTTACAGTCGAAGATTGGGAACTCTTGATGGGACAACCTGGCCGAGAGCGGGTCTACGCCCAGGCGATTCGGCATGCGTTGATTGAGCTCCGTGACGATGGCGATGTCTCGGTCGGGTCGCTCAGAAATCGGATCAGCCAGTTCGCGGGGTCAAGTCGCGGCGCGGCTGAGCAGCGTTTGACGTTCGCGTCCCGTCATCTCTCGGAGGCGCAAGGCGTCAACTTCGAGGATGTCTTGAAGCCTGGCCGCATTTTGATTGTGGATCTTCGCCAACCTCTCTTTAACAGAGACGACGCACTGCGGTTTTTTCTCGTCTGCGCAAACCAAATAAGCAGAGTCCAGGGTCGTTTCAACAAGCTCATCATTTTCGACGAGGCTCACGAGTACCTTTCGGAGGCATTTGGCGAAAAGCTCGAGAGCCGCATCAGGCAGATCCGCCACGAAGGCACGTCGTACATCTTCGCGACTCAAGATGTGGGATCGATTCCTACAGAGATCCAGCGATTCGTCTCGACGAAATTCGTTTTTGGACTTGGCTCGCGCCAGAATGTCGACGACCTGCTGCAGTTCGCACCAGAATTTCGTGGCCTCGACCTCGTTTCACTTGCGCCGGGCACGTGTTTCGTGCAGGCGACCACTTCTTCGCGCAACCTGTTCACGCAACCGAAGTTAGTCAAAATCAGGCCGAGAGTAACCGCGCATGGCGGCGGAACTCGGATATTCTCTTGAAGGACCATGCGGGAAGGGAGCGCGAGCATTACCGGTCCCCAAGTTCCTCCAACTGCGAAGGAAATCCGGCGATTCCGGCGGCTAGTGCTTCAGTGGTACGGCCGGCATGGGCGCCAATTCCCCTGGCGCAAGCCATCCGTACCCGTCTACAAGCTGGTGGTCACTGAAGCGCTGCTGCAACGAACGAGAGCCGAGACAGTCGCCAGCTTTTATCCTGAATTCTTCAAGCGATTTCGATCCTGGGTACAGCTAGCTGCTGTGTCGGAGGCTGCCCTGGGATTGCATCTCAGGCCAATAGGGCTTTGGAAGCGACGGGCAGCGACGCTGTCTGGCCTCGCCCAGGTGATGGCGAGCCGGCGCGGTCGCTTCTCGCGTGTTCGCGCCAATGTAGAGGAACTGCCAGGTGTCGGCCAGTATGTGGCGAATTCGATCTTTCTTTTCGCGCACTCACGCCCGGAAGCGCTCCTCGATGGCAACATGGCTCGCGTACTCGAAAGATATTTTGGGCCGCGACGTCTAGCGGACATTCGTTACGATCCGTACCTTCAAAAGCTCGCTCGTGCAGTGATTGACGGTACCCGACCCAGAGAGGCGAACTGGGCAATTCTTGATCTGGCATCGGTAGTGTGCAAACAGCGGACGCCCCTCTGCTCAAAGTGTCCGCTCCGTTTAACGTGCCTGTTCAACCCCAGCCCGAAGGGATCTGAGGACTTCGCGAAGTAACTTTTGGTGCGTCTTGAGGTTTTTCGACGTCTGGGACGTGCCAAGGAATAATCAGCGAAATCCTGCTGCGTTATCGCAGTCGCCGCAAGAATGTCGCGCGGAAATGTCGCCCAAGCGGTTTTGGCGACCGAAACTGTTGAAAATGCTAAGGATTCTGCCGTTTGGAAGAAGATGGCGGAGAGGGTGGGATTCGAACCCACGTGCCGGTTACCCGACAAGACGCTTTCGAGGCGCCCCCGTTACGACCACTTCGGTACCTCTCCGGTCGAATATCGTGCGCGGAACACGACATTATAACCGGCGCTTTCCTCGGAAAAACTCCTGGATGAGCTCGCGGGCGGCCTCCTCGCGCACGCCGCCCGCCACCGTGAAGCGGTGGTTCAACCCCGGCGTCTCCAGTCCCCGTACCGTAGAGACGAGCGCGCCCGTTTTTGGTTCCGCCGCGCCGTAGATCACACCCCGGATGCGCGCGTGAACGAGCGCGCCGACGCACATCAGGCACGGCTCGAGCGTCACGTACACATCCGCATCGGTCAGGCGGTAGTTGCCAATCACGCGCGCGGCGTCGCGGAGCACGAGGACCTCTGCATGCGCGGTCGGGTCGCAGGCCGAGATGGGCTGATTGAAACCTCGCGCGACGATCGCGTCGTCGATGACGAGCACGGCGCCGATGGGAACCTCGCCTGCGGCGAGGCCGAGCCGCGCCTGCTCGAGCGCGGCATCCATGAACGCCTCGTGCGACATCGGCGTCACGGTACTACAGCGGGCAGTCGGCAGCGGCTAGTTCGTCGTTCGAACCTGGCCTTTGGGCTTTGGGATTTTGGGGTTTGGGATTTGGGATTTGCTAACGGCTCACGACGATACGCAGATCGTGTGAACCCGCGGCCGCCGTGCGCGGCTCATGAGCATCGCGTGCGCGCTGTTCGCTGCGCAACGCCGCGCCCACGATCCGTCCAAGATGCGGCGCCATCATTTGCACGATGCGGCTCTGGTCGTCGCTGAACGCCCGGGGCGCGGCCGCGTAGGCCGTAAACACGCCGACGACGCGATCGCCGTCCATCAGCGGCGTGCTCAGCGCGCTTCCGAGCTTTATGCCGCGATCGTGGAGGTCGAGCGCGGCATCCGAATTGGTGATCGTCTGCCTGCACGCGGCCACCCAGCCGCTGAGCCGCTCTCCCATCCCCATCGTCATGCCCCGCAGTGCCGCGGCGTGCTCGCCGGTGGCGTGGCGCGCCACGAGGTGGCCCGATGCCGCGTCGTGCACGTAGAACACGTAGGTCGTGTCAGACAGAATCCGTGACAGGTGGGCGGTGGCAAGCGCGGCAGCGTCGCTGAACGTCGTCTCGCCTCCCAGGATGCGCGAGAGGCTGACGATGGCGAGCAGGTCGTCGGGCGCATCGGCGCGAATCTCGGTGAGTGGTGCAGCCGGCGGCGGCTGCGTCGCCGAAATCGCGCGGCCAATGCGTGACAGCGCCTCCTGGTGGGGCAGCGGTTCCATCACCTCCGCGGCGATGTCGCGATAGACGCTCACGAAGGTGTCGACCACCTGCGGGTCGTACATGTTTCCGCGGCGCTCGAGCACGATCTTCATGGCGTCCTCGTCGCTCAGAGCGGGACGGTACGGGCGATCCGACGTCAGGGCGTCGTAGCAGTCGACGACCGACAGAATCCGGGCGCCTATCGGAATCTCGTCGCCTTTGAGGCCGTGCGGATATCCGGTGCCATCCCAGCTCTCATGATGCGCGCGCACGATGGGCACGACCGGATACGGGAAGTCGATCGACGACAGGATGTCGGCACCGACCTCGACGTGGAGCTTCATCTGCTCGGACTCGAGCGGCGTCAGCTTCCCCGGCTTGTTGAGGATGTGCTCCGGCACGACGAGCTTGCCCGTGTCGTGCAGCAGCGCGGCGGCTTTGATCGATTTGATCGTGCCTTCGTCATCGATGCCGAGCGCATGGGCGAGACCGAGGGCAAACTTCTGGACGCGCAGAATGTGGTCGTGCGTGACGCCGTCCTTGGCCTCGATCGCGGTGGCCAGCGTCTCGATGGTCGACAGGTACAGCCGATCGACCTTCTGAACG
>OBEQ012791225.1_pt1 | contig 26523 bp, 30 predicted proteins | sample 1670901 | NCBI WGS metagenome assembly OBEQ01 (sample SAMEA104232315, study PRJEB22302) | groundwater metagenome | biome: forest; feature: aquifer; material: groundwater | place: USA | collected 2011-08-07 | depth 5.4 m | reverse complement strand
CAAAGTAAATGTTCCATGATTCATTTCATGACAGCGCTAAGAGCTTGCATTTCAATTAACATATACATTTGCATTGTCTTGAAAACGAAGACCTCGAAGAGGTGTTTCTAACATATTCAAAAGAAGAGTGTGTGTTCCGTTGTACTTTGTTTGTTTTTGATGTTCATTAATAATTCCGCTGAAAAAAAATCCAAGATTTAAAAATCCCCACATGTTCTCATATTTTTCAATGTATATACTTAACTGAGTAATTTGAGAAACAGTTATGGGATATTTTTCGTACGAGAAGAAATTTTCTTCACATTTCCGTATACAATCTCCTGTTTCATCTGGAAAATTTTTTTCGTATTTATTTTTCCATAATTCTAAAAGTGTTTCAAATAAATCTATTGAATTTTCTGTAGGTGTTTCTATTATTTTAATTTCCTTTCCTTCTACTGTTTTATATTCCTCTGCAATTACATCTGTAAGTTTCATTCTTTTTCTCCTTGGTCTATTAACTGTATTTTATCACTTTATCACAGATAATTTTCCCATTTACGTATGAATTTATTGGTGTCATTTCTGTTATATTTCCTTCAAGAATAATAAAACCCTCTTCCATGTGAAATCCAAGAGGAGCTTTTGCATTTCCTTTGACAATAAGAGTTCCACCTTGAGAAGCCCATCCTGCACCAGCAAATGTATTTCCTTCGACAATAACAGTTCCTCCTTTCATTTGATGGCAGAGCATATCTCCAACATTTTCTGTAACTGTTACTGTTCCTGCATGCATTTCTTTGCAGCAATTTCTTCCTGCTTCTCCTTGAATGATGATTATTTCTCCTATTAATCGGTATCCAAGGTAATCAATTTTTTTATGCAAATGTTCTGTTGGAATAAGGTACGTTGTTCTATCTTCGACTATTATCTCTTTTACATTTTTTTCTTGTATTTTTTTTCTGTTGAGAGGATTTTCAATGTTTTTTTCCAGATCTTTCTCGATATTTTTTTTGATATTTTGTTCATCATCTTTTTCAATATCCTTTTCAAAATATCTTTCTCCAAAGTTTTTTCTCTCCACATTTGTTTTTAGATAATATCCTTTTTTTAGTTGAGAATCTGCAAAGTGTTGATGAATCAGTTCTGAAATAAAAATTCCAGAATATTCAAATTCTTCTACTTCTTGATAGGGTGTTAGTGCAAAACAAAATTCTGTAATGTCTTTTGCAGTCCATGGATGAAAGGGAAATGTTTTTCGTAAAACATCATTAAGATTATCTGATAATCCATAATTTACATATAGTTCTTGATATCTTCCATATGTATCACTATTTTCTATTTCCATAAAATTTTCATACAATTTTAGAAGTTTTGAGATTATTTCACTCTTTGGAACCTGTTTTATTTCTGCAAGCTTTTTTTCAGTTAATGCATCATACTCATTTTCAATTATGTCTGTTATTTTCATGGAAACACTCTCCTTTCTTTGTGATAGATTTCTCCGCCTTTCTGATGTGTTCCAATGCTTTCATAGTCATCATGTAAGAAAATTTTTCCGTTTTTCATTTGCTGTCCGATATCTTTTCCCGCTTTTCCGAGGATATGGATTGTTCCATTCCACATAGATAAACCTGTTTTATCAGTTGTATTTCCTTCAATTATGATTGTTCCATTTCCCATCCAATTTCCAACACTGTTCCCCGCATTTGATTTGCAAAGGATACTTCCATTTTTCATTTGATATCCACAGCCAGAATCAACATTTCCATTAATTATTATTTCACCATTTATCATGGAACGGCCTACTTGACTTTTTGCAGATCCCTCAATCTGAATTTTTCCTCCCTGCATATCGCTTCCAACAAAATTTCCTGCATCACCCATCAAAAGAAGAAATCCTTTACTAAGGTTTTGTCCAAATGAAAATCCTGTGTTTCCCATAACTATAACTGCATTGACAGAAAGATTTGAACAGAGAAGATTAAGATTGTTTTGTTTATAATTTTCAGTTATGAGAATATAAGATTCTTGCTTTGGATTTTTATAAAAATGTTGAGTGATAAGTTCAGAAAGAAAAATTCCGACAGTAGATTCAAAATAATCATTTTTTTCAAATTGTAAAAGTTCATTACAAACAGCAGTTATTGTATCTGCGCTGTACTGTATTTTTGTTTCATTTCGAATTATTAAATCATATATGCTTGTGTTATGGTCTAATGACAATTTTTTTTCAAAAGAGTAGTTTTCAAGAATTTTTTCATATGCGATAAGTATTTGTCTTATCTCTTTTCGATAATCTTTTCGTACTCTGTCTATCTTTTCTTGTACTATTGGCTGTATCTCTGCATATTCTTTTTTAATAACATCAGTAAGTTTCATTTTTTACCAACAGGAAAAATTCTTTTTCCTCTCTGAAAAATTTCTGTTCCAGAAATTAATTTTGACATTCGTTTATATTCGCCTTCAAAATGAATCGTTCCTCCAGTCATCCTAGGATAGTGTCCCATATCTTCTGGAGAATTTCCACAGTGAGAGTCTCCAATTTCTTCTACATTTCCTTTGATATATACTTTGCCTCCTCGCATTCCAACACCAATTTGTTTGCAATCTTTTTCTATGCGAAGAATTCCTGAAGAAAGATATTCTGCAGCTTGCCCCAAAACATTTCTTTTAATAATAATTTCGCCACCCTTCATCTTCGCAGCTGTGTCATGTACATCTCTATTAACTATAATTTTTCCTCCAGACATTTCATAACCAACACCTAAAACAGAAGATGAAACAGATCCGTCAATTTGTATCATTCCATTTCGCATTTTTAATCCAACAGAACCATTTGCATTTCCTTGTAAATGAATTAATCCATTTATCATCTCAGCTCCAAGATCATCTTCAGAGTTTCCGGAGATAATTATCTCTCCATTTAGCATGTAAGAACAGGTCTCATTTCCAACATTTCCATATATATGAACAGTTGCGCCCTCATTTTTATAGCAAAGATAATCCAGAGTTTCATTGTACGGTTCGAGAATAAGTACATAGGGTTCTGTTTGTTTTGTTTGTGCAAAATGATCATTTATGAGAGCAGAAATAAAAAATCCGCTGTAAGAAAATGCGTTCATTGTTTGATATTTTTTAAGTAGTGTTGAGAATTCTGTTATATCTTTACTAGTATATTCTGCAGTAGTTGTGTATTCTGTTCTATTTGCTTGTTTTTTTTTATCTGTATTTTTTATTGTATCTCTTATTATTTCACGTGCAGTAAGAAAGCAGTATCCATCTGATAAGATTGAATTTTCTTCTCTGGTTTTTTCTTCATGAACAAAAGCAATATACTCTTCATACATTTGTAGAATTTGATTTACTGCTTTTTTATCTGCTATACTTACAGCGGTTTCATTCTTTTGAACATCTCCATATTCCGTTTGAGTAATTTCAGTAAGTTTCATTCTTCTCTTCTTGGAAAAATCTGTATTCCTTTGTGTATGATTTTTATTGATGAATGATAGTCTCTTAGAAATGGACTAATACTTTCATAGTTTCCATTGAGTATGATTGATCCTCCACATGCTGCAGAAAAATTTCCTCCAACATTTTTTCCAGCATTTCCTTCGACAATAATATTTCCACCATCCTGTTTTTTGCCAAGATCATCTCCGCAATTTTCTAAAAGGTGAATGACTCCTCCTGATTTATTACAGCCTGTAAAATCTTTTGTTGAACCTTCTACAATAATTTTTCCTGATTTCATATACATTCCGAGAAAATCTCCAATAGAACCTCTGATGTTAAGATGAATGTGAGATAATTCATAGCCGATGTATTTCATCTTGTTATTTCTCTCTTCTTGTGATAATAAGAAAAGATATGGTTCATTTGTTTTTGTAAAATCTCTGTGCGCTTGGATGAGTGCAGATAAGAATAATCCTGAATGATCATAATGTTCTAACTCATTATACGTTCTCATATGTAGAGAAAATTCTGTTATGTCTTTTTGTGTATAGATCTCTTTATTCTCTTTTTCAAATCTTTTTTTAAATATCTTTTTTAATCCTCTATATTCTTTTTCTATCTCGAACCAATCATGCTGAGAAGAAAGTTTGAATTCAGGAGTAAGATAGAGTAGCCATCGAGCAAAGCTATTCATTATTTTATTTAGCGGACTTTCTGTTTGTACAATGATCTGTTTTTTTTGTTCTGTTACTGTACTGTATTCAGTATTTAGAATTTCATCAAGTTTCATCTGACAAACACCCTGTTATTTTTGTGCATAATTTTTCCGCGAGAATAATCGGGTTTTGTAAATTCTGTTTCTGTAAGTTCGCCAAAAATTTCTACTGTTCCTCTCCAGACTGTTCCAAGTCTTGAACAGTTTCCATCGATACGTATTTTTCCGCCTTGAATATGTCCAATGTGGTCTGCATTTCCCAAAATATGTATTTTTCCTGAACTATGATCAAAACACGATTCATGTGCTTGACCATAATATTGTGGACCTGTTAGATTTCCTTCGAGAAGAACTGTTCCTTTTTTCATATATTGACAAAATGATTCTTTGGAATCTCCTGTAATTTTTATTTTTCCGCCAGAGATATATCTTCCAAAATATTTTCCAACATTTCCCTGAATGGAAATGTTTCCTTTTCTCACGTTTTCGCATGAATAATCTCCAAGATTTCCAATGACAGTTATGTCTCCACCAGCAGTGTACTTACCAAATCCATCTATGGGTGAAGATACATTATCAAGAAGAATAAGATATTTTTCTTTAGTTTTATTTTCCTTTTCATTCTTATTTTCTTTTTCGTTTTTTATTTTTTTATTTTTTTCTTTTGCAAAAGATGATTCTTGTTTTTTTCTGTTTTGAATGTTCGTATATATTCGGTAATCCTTCAGATGATAATGAGTATTTATAAGATTTGATAGAAACAGTCCTGTTGAAGGAAATCCACACCATCCATTAGTTGATGCTTTTTTCCAATTTTGATATTCACTTATTTTATAAGAGAATGCAGTGATATCTTCAGAAGTATATCTTGGATAATATGTTTCTTTTGGATATGTTTTATTTTCTACTTTTGTTATTTCGAAACAATCAGCATTTATTAATGAGGTAGTTGCTTTAGAATATAAATTATCTCTATCATTCTCTGTTGTATATCTCATTTGCATTGCGAATAAAAGAAATTTTTCATATGCAGTAATTATTTTTTGTACATTTTCTGTGTTTATTTGTACCTGTCCAAGGAATTTCTCTTCAAGAGATTCATATTCATTTTCTATTGTTTGAGTGAGTTTCATGAGATTTTTTTTGGCTATTTGATTTTTTATTTTTGATTATTCTTTTTTATTTCCATTCTTCTAATTTGTTATTAGGATAATAACATTCTCCATTATTTCTCCAGGTAGTAACATCTTCTCCATGGTAATACACTGTTCCCTTTTTTATTCCTGGAGAAATTTCTCTGCAGTTTCCGAAGAGATTTATTACTCCTTTGTTTTTTTTAGAATCAATAATTTGAACTGCATCAACATCTCCATATACAGTAAGATTTCCACCTTTCATGAAGGGAGCAAGAACTTGTTCACAACTGCCGGTTAAGATGATTGTTCCTTTTTTCATTTCGCAACAGAATCCATGTCCGACAGAACCAATAACTTTTACATTTGATCCATTATTCTGATAACAAAGCCACTGAATTTTTTCTTTTAGATGATTTGTTAAAATCACATATGTTTCTTGATTATGTGTGTATTTGTAATGATAATTTACAAGAAGAGAAAGAAAATAACCTGTTTGGGTAAATGCTTTCTCGTCTTCTCTTTCATGCATGTATGTTGAGAAGGTAGTTATATCTTCTGGAGAATACTGGTCTTTTTCTGAGAGTGTTCGTATTTTTCCAATTATTTTTTTATCCAAAAATATCATACTTGTGAGATTTTTGGCGTTGACGCCCCAAATGTCCATATCCTTTGATTCACGTATTAACCAAGAATCATATTCTTTCATTATTTTTTTAAGTCCATCTGAAGATTTATGAGAGATAGTTTCTATTTCCGAAGAAGTTATATCTTCATATTCTTTAGTTAGTAATTCTGTGAGTTTCATTTTTTTATCTTATTCTCTTTCCTTTATGATAAATTTCTCCGCCATAGATTTTTTTTGAAATGGATTCATAAGTGTTATGTAAAAATATTTTTCCGCCAGTCATTCTTTCTCCAATATCAAAACCACAGTTTCCATATACTTCTATAATTCCGTCATGCATTTCTGTTCCAAGCATCATTTCCGCATTTCCTTGAATAATTATTTTTCCATTTCTCATACAATTTCCGACAAGAGATTCTGCATTTGATTTGCAATGAATAGTTCCTCCTTCCATTTTATATCCGCAAGAAGAACCAACGTTTCCGTTTACAATAATTGTTCCATTTTTCATATTCGTTCCAAGAGTCATACCTGCAGTACCATTCACGGTTATTTCTCCATTTTCCATTTCATCACCAAGATAATTCTCTGCATTTCCCATTACAGAAAGTTTTCCACCTCTCATTCTTCGTCCAGAAAAATTTCCTACATTTCCATATACAATAATTTCAGAAACATTAACGTCTGAACAAAAAAATCGAAGATATTTATTTTGATATGTTTCAGTTATAAGAGTGTACTTTTTTTCATTTGGATGGATGAAGAAATGTTTTTGGATAAGTGTTGAAAGAAAAATACCTATTGTATTTGAAAAATACTCTTCTTTTTCAAGTTGTGAAAGGTGAGTTGATGCACAAGTTATTCCTTCTGCGCTATATTTCATTTCTGTTTTTCTTTCGATGAGATTTTCTATTAATTCTCTTTTATCTCCTTTAAGTTCCCAATAGTTGTAAAAAGAGAGAACTTCTTTATATGCAGAAATAATTCTTTTTACTTCTGCATCGATTGCAGGAGATTTTATTTTTTTAATTACTTGTGATTTCAATTCTCCATATTCACCATTGAGTGTATCTGAGAGTTTCATATGCACCATTCAATCATTTTTCTATACCAATGTTTTTCTTTATGAAAAATTATTTTTCCTTGATGGATGATTGTTCCGTATTCGCAACTTGGAGATATTTCTTGATAGGTTCCAAGAAGTTCGATTGTTCCTCCTTCCATTTGATATCCGATACCTTTTTTTGCAGTTTTATGAATGGTAACTTTTCCGCCCATCATATTTGGACAGAGAATTTCTCCTGTTTCTCCATGAAGAGAAATTATTCCACCAGACATTGCTGTTCCAAGAAATAAACTCGTATTACCCTCAATAAAAACAGTTCCTTTGCTCATTGTGTGACAGGTATATTTACCAAGATTTCCAATGATATGTAGATTTGATTTGTTATAAAATCCAACGAAATCAAGTTCGACAGGTAAGTCATTCATAAGAAGTGTGTATGTTCCTTCATACCTTGTTTTTTCGTGATGATAATTGATCAGTGCAGAAAGAAATAATCCAGTTATCAGAAAAAAAGGTCTATCTTTGAATTCAGTTAAAAGAGAAGAAAATTGAGTGATCTCATCTGGAAAGATATTCTTAATATCCATTTTGTTAATAATTTTTTTACGCAAGTATGTGTATCTTTGATGCAGATCAATTTTATTTTCAAAATCAGATGTTTTGTACTCTTCTAATTTTTTATAAGCTTCGACTATTATTTTAATGCCTTGAGTTGTTTGATTTTTCGGAGGTAAAACTATCTTCTGTTCAATAGATGCATAGTTTTTATTGATGATATCATCAAGTTTCATTTTTTTTTGTTTTCATTTTTTCTTTTTCTTCATCGGAAAAATTTGTTCATCTCTAAAATATACTTTTCCACCGAATGCTCCGATTCTTTCATCGTATTTTTCAGAAATATGAATTTCTCCACCATTCATATTCATTCCAAGACCACCTTTTGCAGACTTTGCATATATTTTACCGTCATTCATGCTGCATCCAAGATACATGCCCGCATGTTCAACGCGAATATTTCCGCCGTTTATTCCATTTCCCGCCATGTTTTCACAGTTTCCTTTTACAAGAATATTTCCTGAAGACATCTCATAGCCGAGTGCACTACCAGTGGATCCATTAATTTCAACAGAAGCTCCGACATTTTTAAAACAGAGGTAATCTATTTTCGTTTGAAGATTTTCTGTAACAATTGTGTAGGGTTTTGCATCTTTTGTTTTTTTATAATGACTGTTTATAAGTGCTGAAAGAAAAAGTCCAGCATGACTTAGGTTTAGATTTATATCCCTTTCGATTTTTGAAAGTAATAATGAAAATAAAAGTATGTCATCTCTAATGTATCCTATTGTAGAATTTTTAACATCAGATTTGATAAATGTATTTTGAATTGCTTTTTTTAAAAAATCATACTTATTTTCATCAAAATGATATGTATTCTCAGTTTGGGAATTACATTTCTCTAAAAAAAATGTCAGAAGAAAATGTTCTTCATTTACTGTCTGAATATTTTTAGTTTTCTTATTTGTTATCTCAGAGTATTCTGTTCCAACGATATCTTTGAGGTTCATATTTTATCTCCTTTAGAAAAGATGAGTTTATTTGCATAGTAAATTTTTCCGCCATAAGAATTGTGTGTATCAATAAGAGGATTATATTCTCTTGCAATATGGATTTCTCCTCTAGTCATATGTGTCCCGCATCCAAAATCTGTATCTTTTACAAAAATTTTTCCACCATTCATAAAACTTCCAAGTGATCTTCCACTTTTTTCTGCAATGAGAGTTCCACCAGACATAGAATTACCACATAATAAATCTACATTTCCTTTTACAACAATTTTTCCAGAAACCATTTCCATGCCGACATTATTTCCTGCATCTCCGATTATTTCTATTTCTGCTCCACGAGTATGCCAACCCAGATATTGGAGTTTTGTTTCAAGTAATTGAGTAATAAGAATATAAGGTTTAGTTTCTTTTGTTTTTTCATAATGATTGTTTACAAGTGTTGAAAGAAATACACCCACATCAGAGATATCAATTTTTTTTTCTAGTAGGGGGAGTGATAAACAGAATGTTGTTATGTCTTTTTGTGTGTAAGAAGTTTTGTCTAAAATAATCTGAACAGTCCAAGTTGCAAGTTCATAGATCATTCCTTTACTTTTGTCTATTTTTAAATATTGTAAAAAAGGTTCTATGAGAAAATGTTCTTCTTCAGCTACTTGTATGTCTATCTGAGCATTTTCTTTTACATCTGCATATTCAGTTTTTAGTATGTCGTTGAGTTTCATTGCTTTTTTTTATTTTTTTTGGTTCTATTTTTTTTTATTTTTTTATTTCTCTCTATTTTCAGGGATACATTTTTTTGTTATTAAAATATATCTCTCCACCTGCAGCAAGCAGCATTCCATGTTTTCCGAAATTATATTCTTCTGCAATATGAATTGTTCCTTTTTGCATTTTTTCTCCACATAATATTCCTGTTTCTTCTGCAAAAAGAGTTCCACCTTGCAAACCTTTTCCAAATTCATCTCCTGCTTTTTTTACCGTTATTTTCCCATGGTGCATGAAAAATCCCACAGGTGAAAGGCAGTTTCCATATACAACTATTTCTCCATCCTGCATATTTGCTCCAAGATTGTAACCGGCATCTCCTATAATCTCAACATGTGCACCATTATTTCGGTTTCCAAGATTGTCTATTTCTGTTTCAAGATGGGATGTAATAATTTTGTAGGGAAGAGAATTATTTATTGTTCCTTTTGTGTCAATACCTCGCAGCTTTGTTGCGATTTGGTTTTTGATTTTTTTAAAGTGTTCATTTATAAGAACAGAAAAAAAAATGCCTACAAAGGAAAGATCTATTTCATTTTCTAAGTGAGAGAGATAAACCGAAAATGAAGTGATGTCTTCTTTTGTGTAAGTTATTTTTTTGAGAATTTTTTGTGCAGAAATATATGGTGAAAGTTCATTAGTATTCCATTCTCTCAAATAATCTGTAAGAAAATGTTCTTCTTCTTTAATAGGAATTTCTTTAGTTAGAGAACTATCTACTGTTTTATATTCTGTTTCTATCGTTTTTTTGAGGTTCATGTCAGCTATTTTTTTGCGGGGAATGCAGACAAAAATAGCGTTAATTAGGTTTTTGAACCTCACCCCTTAATATGTCCCTAATAGGTGATCATACGAAAGGTTTATTTATAAAGGTTTTGGCTAAAAATAAAAACTTTTCCCTTTAAAATAAAAAGTATTAAATAGAAGTGTACGCTTATCATACTAAAATGTACGTAAATCATACACTATTGAGTTTGTCTGAAATGAAAATTTTAGAAGTATTTCTTGATTTTCAAAAACATTATTTTGCTGAGTTAGTTGTTACTACAAAACTTACTAGACCAAGAACTTTGCGCGTTTTGAAAGAGTTAGTAAAAAAAGACATTTTGCATGTAAAAAAGGAAGCGAATATAAAGTATTATTTTTTACAAAAAAATTCATTAGTTTATTCTCTTTTATCTTCTGTTGAGTATAACAAAAAAATATTGTTCTTAGAAAAAAAAACAACTCTTAAAAGAGCATTAGAAATGTTCAAAGAGAAATATGAATCATATATTGTGATGGTTCTTTTTGGTTCAATCATAAAAGGATATGCATCAAAAATGTCTGATGTTGATTTATTGTTAATTAAAGAAGATTTTTCAGAAGTTCAAATTAAAAAAATAGAAGATATTGCTGATTTAGTGCAGGGAAGAACTGGTTTAAAGATTAGTCCCTATTTTATGAAGATTGACGAGTTTAAGAAAAAGAATGAACTTGCAAAACAAGTAATTGAAAAACATCTTGTTATTGAAGGTGGAGAATTATTTTTAAAAATGGTGATTGAATGAATGAAGAAAAGAAATTTTTGATACGCAGAAATAATATTTGATATGTCTCTTTTTTCGACTTGCAGATTTTCTTTTGTAATCTCTTCTACAGAAGAGTATTCATCATTTATTGTTTGAGTGAGGTTCATTTTATTACATTATTTTAAATAATTCTTCTTTTATTTTTTTTTACTTATCATCATCAATTAAGATATCATTGTGATAAATTTTTCCACCTTCTCTTCTTATTCCCACAACTCCTCTTTCTCCGTAAATATAAATTGTGCCTTCTTTCATAATTGCTCCGACAGTTTTACCAGAAAATCCTTTTACAACGATATTTCCTCCTCTCATCAATTGTCCTGTCGATATTTCTACTGAACCATTAATAAGGATGCGTCCTCCATTTTGTCCCATACCAACATGACTCCCACCGTTTCCATTTATACAAATAAATCCTGATTGCATATCATATCCCACAATTGTATCTGCATTTTTCTGATGAGAAATAACAGATCCGTTAATTGTAAGATTTCCACCAAGCAATTCTCTTCCTGCACTGGTTGAAACATTTCCATAAACAACACAATTTCCTGAAAGTTGAAAGCCGATATTTTGCAGTGGTTTTTCATAATGTTGTAATGGTAAGATATATTCACCAGTAAATTTTTTTTTATTATGATGATGATTGATAAGTGCAGATAAAAACGTTCCAACAGAAGTTGTATTTTTTAGAGTTGATGCATATATACAGTAGGCAGAGATATCTTCAGGAGTATACACAACTCTCGTTTCGTATGAAAGGTTCCGCATAAAAAAGTCAAAACCCATTACACCTCCATAAGTATCATCTTGCCACCGTGCATGAATCCTTGAAAACTCTGTTAAGACTTCATCTTTTATTTTTTTTATTGCAAATTCTTTTACTGCTGAAATATCTGCATATTCATCTTGAGTTATTTTTGTTAAGTTCATTTTATTTTTGTTAATTGTTATTTTTTATTATGTCAATTTCATTTTTTCATGTATTGTTTTTTTATTTTTCGTTATTTTTATTTATTTTTTTATTCTGGATATGTTCATATTTCTTTGATACATTTACTCTTTCTTATCTATTTGTAAAAACTCCTTTCACACTTGCATATAATCTTTTGTGATAGGGAGTAATGCATTTTTCTTTATGATAGATTCTTCCTTTGAGTGTGCAAATTGGAAGAGAATCTTTTTCATATTCGCCATGCAGATGGATCTCTCCACCATGTATCCTAAAATCAGGTTCATCACCATTATTTTGTTTTTTATTTTTGTGCAGGGTTCCAAAGAGATCAATTCGTCCATTATGTAATTGAAAGCCAAGATATGCTTCCGCATTTCCTTTGATTGTAAGGTTTCCTTCTATCATGTGGCAACCTGCATGAGAACCACAGTTTCCTTCTACAGTAATAGATCCATCAATCATATTTGCGCCAGCAAATCTATCGCAGGAACCTTTCACCGATATATTTCCTCCACTCATTTCTTCTCCGATTTTTTCACCGCAATTTCCAAGAATTCTCACTGTTCCACCTTCCATATTTCTGCAGGCGTAAAGTCCTGCACTTCCATCAATACATACATTTGCCGAATTATACCAACAGAGAAGAGAAATGTTTGGCATATTTTTTGTAATGATGAAATATTCATTTTCACAATTTGTAATTCTATGATGAGTATTGATAATACGGGATAAAAATGCACCAATATGATTTTTTCTATGACCGAATACTTCTTCTACTTCTGAGAATGCAACAAGAAGAACAGATATTTCCGTAATATCTTCAGGAGTTAAAAGCGTAACGCAATTATCCCATTCTTTTATTTCAGTGTTTCCCATAGGTTGCATACAGGAATAGTCAAAGAGTGATTTGCACATATCAAAGAGATTTGCATCTAATTGAGGTTTTAGGATTATTTCTTTTTCGTTTACATGTTCATATTCCGTATTGATTACGTCAATTAGTTTCATATTGTTATTCTATTTTTCACATGGATAGTTTTATCTTTCTTTTCTATTTTTCATATCTATTCATTTTATAGATCTATTTTTTTCATTTATTTTTTTATTTTGTAATTTTCTCATCATATGTCAGTATCTGGAAAATTATATACGATCAGTTTTCCTTGATGATACAATTTTCCTTTTGTTATTGAAGAGCGAATTTTTGCATACGTTTTTTTTATATCGAGGTCTGATGCAATTTTTCCATCTATATGAATAATTCCACCATTCATTTGGATTCCGATATTTCCCAGTACATCTCCTCGAATGTAAAATCTGCCTCCTTTCATTCCAAAACACGCGCCTTTTTGCGAATCATTTATACTGATTGTTCCGCCTTCCATAAATGACCCTGCCATAAAGTTAGCATTTCCTTCAAGAAAAATGGATCCATTGTTCATTTCAGCGCCGAGATTTTTTCCTGCATTTCCAACAATATAAATATGAATACCTGAATTTCTATATCCAATATGTCCTATTTGTGTTTGTAGATGCTGAGTAATTATTTTGTAACATCCATCGCTTTCATTTGTTTGATCTATTTCGAATTGTTTGAATATGTTTGCTGTTTTGTTTTTTCTATCATTTACTAATTTATTTATTGATAGGGCATGATCGCTTACATTATCCATCGCTAATTCATATATCAAGGATTCATCTATGCCTGCTTTTTTATTTCGTTCAATTCTTTCATTCCATCCATTGACGCTGTTTTTCTTCCAGTGTTGATACATGAGAGAAGACAAAAATACTCCTGCATTTTCAAAGTTAGAATGATTTTCATAGATTGCCATTGCAATAGAAAATTCTGTTATGTCTTTTTTTGTATAAACGAAATTCTTTTCGATATCTTTTTTTTGCATACATTCACTCACTATACGAAGATCATGACCATTTATTCCGCCAATTCTTTTAAGCCAATATTCAAATACAGTAAGGAGTGTTGTAATTGTTTGACTATTTTTACTTATATTTTCAATTATATCACCTGATATGTCAGCGTATTCTTCATCGATAAGATTCGTTAATTTCATTTTTGTTTTGATTTTTATTTTTTTATATTTATTTTTTTATTTCTTTTTTTTCTCTTTTTATTTTTTCTAATCTTTGCAAGTTCTTTAACATTGTTTCATACTCTTTATTTGTCATATTTCTCTTTATTTTGATGCATTTATGATATATTTCGCCTTTACCCATATTATCGCGTATTTTTTCATATAATCTTTCAAGAGACAGTAGAGAAACTATTTCTCCATTGATATGAATAGTCCCACCATTCATTTCTTCTCCTACAGATTCATATGTATTTCTTCTAATGTATATATTTCCTTTTTTCATTCCAAAGCCTGCATTCATTGTATCTTGAACACTTATTGTCCCGCCAGTCATAAGATCGCCGACAGATTCCGCATTTCCAGTGAGAAAAATAGATCCATCAATCATATCAGCACCCAAATAGTTTCCCGCATTTCCTGTTATGTGAACGTGTGCACCAATATTTTTATAACCAAGATTATCTATTCCTTTCGAAAAATGTTCTGTAATAATCTCATAAGTATCGTTCTTTTTTTCTTTTTTTTGATTGTTCGTTCTGGGTTCATACTCTGTAGCTCTATTGCAATTGGTTTTTTGATTTTTTTCATTATTTTTCTTTTCTGATTTGTTTTTTGATTCAAGAATCATGCTTGTTTTATTTTGTTTATAATGTTGATTGACAAGATATGATAAAAAAATTCCTGATTCGATAAAATAAGGATGATCCTCATACATACACATTGCTATTGAAAAATTTTTTATATCCTCTTTCGAATAAAAAACCGTTCTGTGTTTCTTTTCTCGCATACGATCGCTAACACTGCGATAATCATAATTTATTAGTCTATTTGTATTATAGTCGAGCCAGTATAGAAATGTGTCAAGAAGTTTTGCTTCTGATTCATTCTTTTCTTTTTTATTTTCAAGAATATCCGCTCCAGAAACAGTTTGATATTCTTCAGTAAGTATTTTGTCTAGGTTCATTTTTGTTTATTCATATTTATCTATCCATATTTTTTTATTTTTTTGCTTTATATTATTTTTCTATGAACTTTTTGTTCGATGAGATTAGTTTCTATGATTTTCTTTTTTACGAAATTCTCTTTCCTTTACAATAAATCTCTCCTCCATTTTTGCTTGTTGAAACTCTTGCCGAGTGTGAAAGGTAAATCTCTTTCCTTTACAATAAATTTCCCCACCATTTTTGCTTGTTGAAACTCTTGCCGTGTGTGAAAGGTAAATTGTTCCGCCTGACATATTTTCTGCGATGGTGTTTTTACATTTGCCTTCAATTATTACAGTTCCTCCAGACATTCTTTTAAAACAATTTTTATAAATATCTCCTTTGATATGTATTTCTCCGTTCGAAAGTTCTGTACCTATATTGTTTCCACCATCTCCATCAATAATTATTTTTCCTCCTCTCATGCCGTAAGCGGTGTCTCCGATGAAGTTATTTCTGCTTCCACATATATGTATAATTCCACCTTGCATTTTTGTACCTGCGAAAAGTTTTACATCTCCTTGAATTTCGATTTTTCCTCCAATAAGAGAATATCCTAAACTTTGACAGTTTCCATCAACAATTATTTTTCCAGCCGTCATTTTATTTCCTATATTCATTCTTGTATTTCCAATTATTTTTATATTTGCTCCTGAATTATGTACGCCGATACTATCTATCTCTTTTTCAAAATGGATTACCGGAATTTTATATTCTTCATTGCATCTTGTTTCATTATAATGCACATTGATAAGTGCACTTAAAGCTTCTCCAGACGACTCGAAATATTTTTCTGTTTTAAGTTCAGCGAGATTGAATGCAAATTCAGTAATGTATTCAGGAGAAAGTTTTATCTTTTTTTCTTTTATGAAGGTATATGTTCTGAGATAAATGTCATACTCTATTTTGTATTTTAAACGGGTAATCCACTGTTCTTGTTTTGGTAATAATTCTTTTAAAAGAAAAAGAAGATCATCTGTTCTTTTGTCTTTTTTTTTATGTAGAGCCATTACTTTTCGAGGTTCTACATTTTCATAATTTTCTGCAATCGTATTTTTTAGATTCATTTCTCTTCCTTCTGAAATAGTAATTTTCCTTTGTGATATATTTGTACATCTAATCCTTCTTTAGGACGTCTCAAACATTCACCTATGTTTCCTTCAATATGAAGTTCTCCTTCTTTCATCATGACAGCAGTACTTGTTTCGCAGTCACCCAGTATTTTAAGAGTTCCTTTCTGCATACAATACGCAGTCATGTTTCCCACACTTCCATAAACAATAATGTTTGTTTCATTGTAAAACCCAATATAATCAGGAACGTCTTCTCTTAGAAAGTGTTCTGTGTAGAGACGATAGGGTTCATTATCTTTCAGATCTTTATTTTTATTTTTTTTTGTATCTTTTGTATCTTGAGTTTTATCTTTATTTTTCTCTTCTTTTTTATTATTTTTTTCAGCATTCTCTTTTTGAGTTTTTAGTTTTTCAGTATCTTCTTTTTTATTTTCCAAACCATTCGTTTGTTTATAATGAAAATTAATAAGTGCAGAAAAGAATAATCCAATTGCTGTTGAAAAGGTTTCAAAAATTTTATCAACTTTTTCTGATTTTAATTGAGGAGCAAAAATACTAAAGGATGCAATGTCTTCTTTGGTATATACTAGACTTTGATTGAGAAAATTATCATATGCAAGAAGATAGACAAGATAGGTGTTTACACTATTATTCTCCTCTCCTCGTGTATCTTTTATTGTTGTTATCCAATTTGTAAATGCGTGTGAGAGTGTTTCAACTACAACAGTTCTTTTGAAGAGAAGATTATCTTTATCTGTCTCTTCAAGATTCGCATATTCTTTTCGGATAATTTCTTCGATATTCATTGCATTATTTTTTTCTTACTTATTTTTTCTCACTTATTTTTTCTCACTTATTTTTTCTCACTTATTTTTTCTCTTCTTAACTATTTTTATTTTCATGGGAAAAATTTCTTGAAAAAACCAGATAGTTTTCTCCATTCTGACCAAATTACTTTATCGTGTTGATAGATTTTTCCGTTTTCAAAGTTTGTTGAGATTGATCCATATGTATCATAAAGATAAATACTGCCGTGTTCCATATAGGATCCAATTATTCCATTTACAGGACCATAAATTTTTATTATTCCTCCATGCATAAAATCTGCGACATCTTCTTTTACACTTCCTTTGATTATGAGCGTTCCTCTCTTCATATTGCCACCTCCACTACCTAGTACATCTTTTTTGATAGTAATTGTTCCACCTGTTTGAGTTCTACCTACATTTCCTTGTACTGTTCCGTTAAGAATAAGATTTCCACCGGAAATTTTTTCAGCAAAGTTTCTTTGTGCATCGCCTTCAATATACACATTGCCACTTTTCATTTTCATAAATGGATTTGCTCCCACATTTCCCATAACTCGTATGTTTGAAGTATTTTCATAACCAAGATAACAGAGATCTCTTTGAAGATGATTCGTAATAATTGTGTATTCATTAGTGTATTTTGTTCTATTTTGATGATACTTTACAAGAGCAGAAAGAACATTTCCAAACATATGAAATTTTATATCTGATTGTAAATTTTCTGCAAGAATACAAAAAGAAGTTATTTCTTCAGGAGTATACAGTTTTTCATCTGTAGTATGTTCCTTTCTATAATAGTTATCATTACTTAATAACTGAGGAGAATATGTATTTTCTTCAGCAGGAGAAGGTGCGTATTTCCAATGATGAAAAATTGTTTGATACAATTTATCATAATCTTTTTTTTGAGTTCCACCATCTATCTCATCTGTTCTACTTCTCCAGTTTGCTTCATAAATAAAATACTCTTTTGCAATTTTATACATGAGTTCAATATTTTTAGATTCTTTTACTTTCGTTTTAATTTCTTCAACAGCAATTTCAGATACTGTTTTATATTCTTGATCTATAATTTCAATTAGTTTCATTTTTTTACTTTTTCGTCTTTAAACATATTTTTTATTTTTATTTTCTCTCTCTTATTTTTTTATTTTTTCTCTATGTAAACTGATTTTTTATTGTAAATTTTACCTCTGATCATACGTGAATATATCACTATTTGAGTATCATTTATTTTTCCATCAACTCGGATTGTTCCACCTTGCATATTTTTTGCAAGAAACGGATCAGTATTTCCTTTGACATGAATGTATCCTCCATTCATTCGAAATCCACAGTATTCTTCAGTGTTTCCTTCAATAATTATTTTTCCACCTGTCATTTTTGTTCCTGCATTTTCATACACATTTCCAAGAATGCGAACTGTTCCTTTTTTCATTAGAGAACAGGTGTTGTCTCCAGAATCACCGTCTATAAGAATGGTTGGTCCATTATTATAATATGCAAGTCCGTTTAGCGAATATTCCATTGTTTCTCTTTCAAAATGTTTTGTTACAAGAACATACTCTTTTGTTTCTTTATTTTTATCATAATGCGTTTGTATTGCGCAAGATAAAAAGCAGCCAAAGTAGATCGATGGAATTGCAAGATTCTTCTGTAGAGCTGATGTGAAACATAATTTGGTTATCTCTGCTGTTGAATAAGAGATTGAAGTAAGTTTTTTAGACAAAAAGGAAAATAATTTTGGAGTCTTGTTTATCAGATAGAGCACCTCTGCATTTTCTTTTTTATACATCTTTTTCCATAATAATTCAAGAGAAGAATCTTTAGATGCACTCATATCTTTTGTAAGTAATTCTTTTTCAGAGAGAGTTTCATATTCTTTTGTGAGGAGTGTATCAAGTTTCATTTTTCTTCCTTAATTTTTTTTATTCTTATTTTTTTCATTTTTTATATTTGTTTTTTTTACTTAATAGTCATCATCATTGTTGAAGAATTGCAGTTTTGTTTCATAAAAATAAATGTCTCCTCCTTTTTTTTGATGTCCAGTAAAAGAGGGAAGTTCTCCTTTTTCTCTATCTCCTTTTCCGATATGTATTTCTCCGCCTTTCATATGAAATCCAGGATAATCCAGTGTTGAAAGTGCAGTAATTTTTCCTCCAGTAATATATTCACCAAGATAAGAACCAGTTTGTCCATTGATAGTTATCGATCCTCCTGACATATTAGATCCACAGTATTTACCTACATCTCCTTCTATAAAGATATCTGCACGTTTATTTCGAAAACCAATGAAATTTGGAGATTCTTTAAATTCAGGAGTAATAAGAAGATAAGAATTCTTTTTATGCTCGATTTTCGAGGGAATAATACATCTTCTTAATCGTTTTTTTAATTGTTCTTCAAGTATTTTTTCTCCATATGCGATTCTTTCTGCATCTATATTGATGAGTGCAGACAAAAATAATCCTGATTGATACTGCGCCCAGAATTCTGGAAGATAGTTTTTTGGTTTTTTTAGGGATGTAGAAAATTTTGTTATATCTCCAATAGTGTAGAATTGAAGATTTTTTTTTAATAGATTTTCTGTTTCTTCGTACACATCCATTATGAAAAACTCATCTTCTTCATTTTCACTCATATGGGTATTACCATGTAAATGAACATTTACAAAATCAATCCAATTATCATATTCTTTAAGAAGTTTTTTTTGTCTTTTATCATTAACAGATAATTCTTCTTTCTCTTTTTGACTAAGATCTGCATATTCTTCTTTGATTACTTGTGTGAGTTTCATGTTTTTTTCATATAACCTATTTTTTTGTTCTAACTATCTCTTTTCTCTTCTTTTCAATTATTTCTTCTCCATTCACAAAAAATCTTCCATCCATTTGTGATGTAGAAATAGATTTTGCACTTTCAACATGTATTTCTCCACCATGTACAATCGGACCTACATAGTTTACTTTGCCGTGTAAACGGAGTGTTCCTTCAATCATTTCATTTCCGAAATTGCTTCCCGCATTCCCATACATTGTTACATCTGCACGATTTTTGTAACCGATAAAATCCAAGATCACATTCTCTGGAAAAATAAGAAGATACGATGGAGGAGATATTTGTTTTTCAGACGAGTTATCAGTTATATCATTCAATGTTTTATTGTAATGAAAATTCACAAGACTTGCAATAAAGAAACCATAAAATGGCTTTTTTTCTTCGCTTTGCAATGTATCAAAAAGTATTGAAAAAGAGGTGATATCTCTTGGTGTATACGAAGGATTTGTTTTATTCATTTCTTTTAATATCTCATCATAAAAATCAGCGAGAAAAAATGAGTCAAAACTATTGACAACTTTTTCTAAAATATCTGGAATTTTTTTATACAATAAAATTATCTGTGAAAGTCCCTCTGTTTCTTGGACAGAAATGTCTTTTAGGTTGTGTCCTTGCATATCTGCATACTCATTTTTAATAAGGTTATCAAGTTTCATGTGTTATGTTTCCTTATTCATAATTTTTAATTCTTCTTTTATCTTTTTATTCCATTCTTCATTATCAAAAATTTGTGGATAATAGAGTTTTCCTTTGTTGTAGATTTTACCGCCGGTAATATTTCTTCCAATTGATCCTATTGTTCCATCAACAGAGATTTCGCCATTACGCATATTTAATCCAAGACCACTATCTGTATTTCCTTTTATAAAAATCTTGCCACCCATCATTGTCGCACCAGTAAATTTTTCTGTATTTCCTTCAACAATAATACTTCCTCCAGTCATTTCAAAACCAACAAGTTCTTCGGCATTTCCTATAATTTTAATAGACCCACTTTTCATGACCATTCCAAGGTTTCTTCCGACATTTCCAAGAACAACAATGTTTGGTCCATCTAATGAAATACCTAAATTATTTATGGTACAATCAATATCTTTTAGTACAAGAACATATTCTCTTTCAGTTGGTTCTTTTTCATAATGTTTCATAATAATTCTTGTTAAAAAACGTCCTGTTAGTTCTTGAAAACTTTCTTCTTTTGTGTATTTTTTTAGCGTTTGTGAAAATGCAGTAATATCTTCAATAGAGTATTTTGTTCTTAGAATATTTAATCTTGAATTTGTCATACTTTTTGCGTCTCCAGAATAAAGTTTTTTTTCAAGAATTGATTCATACATTTTAGTTATTTTTTGTACTGCATCTTTGGAAGAAGTTGAAACGGTTTGAGATTGGATGGTTCGTTCAACTGATTCGTATTCTTGATTTAGAGCGTCTGTAAGTTTCATGTTTCTGTAATTATTCTTTCATTATTGTGATAAACTTTTGCATAAACATGAGGGCTGTGTAATTTGAATATTCCATTTATATGAATCTCTCCAGATCGAGAATAATCTCCAATCCAGTTTCCATCTGCATTTCCTGTGACGATAATTTTCCCCCCTCTCATTTCATGTCCGAGTAGATCTGTAACATTACCATTTATGATAATTGTTCCTTTTTCCATATGTGATCCTATTCTATAATCACAGTCACCAAAAACAGTGATATGTGCTCCATTATTCATTAAACCTAGAAGAGGATATTTTCCATCAATAGGGGAGTATATTTCATACCTACCTTTTTTACGTTCTTTTTTTGGACCGTAAAAATGAATGAGATTTATTAAACTAGATAAAAAAATTCCCGTTGAACAAAGAGTTACATTATTTTGAAAGCCCATTATTCTTATTGAAAAGTTTTTTACATCTTTAGGAGTAAGTGGAAATTTTTCGCATCCAAAGCTAACATACTCTAAAGAATTATTATGAGAATAGAAGCCCAGTCCATTATATTGGTTAAATGATCTTCCTATTTCATTTTTTGCAGCTTTATATGTAGTTTCTGTTCTACCACATTGATTATCGGAAAAAGATGTTATCCTTGCAGGATTTCTTATAAATGAATGATATGCCTCTAATAGTTTTTTTTCATTTTTTGAAGGAGGGGAGGTAAGTAAAGGAGCAATAACACTTTCTTTAATAGATTCATATTCTTTGTTTATGCAATCAGTAAGTTTCATGTTTTTTTGTTAATTATTTTATTTTTTAATTTTTATTTCTCTTTAATTTTTTTTAAATTAATGTTTCTTTTTTAATAGGTAAGTAATTCAATATTGTCTCCAAATAATTGTGTCTTTATGATAAATTTCTCCACGTGCTTTATCATCTGCGAGATTTGTATACGTTCCATCGAGATAGATAGTTCCAAGGCACATTCCTGAACCAACATCAATTCCTGCATTACCTTTTACTCTAATAGTTCCACCTCTGAGAACATTTCCAACATCAGAGGAGGCATTTCCATTTATAATAATCTCTCCGTTGTACATATCTGCGCCGGTTAATGATTCGCAATCTCCATTAAGAATGATCTTTCCATTATCCATAGATTTTCCAAGGTAGTGTTTTACATTTCCAAAAATAGTAATATTGGATTCATTGTTTGTTCCAATATAACTAAGGGGAACATTGAATATGGAAACATCAAGAATATAGTCTTTTAATTTTGTTTTTTGATGAGAAAGATTGATATATGCAGATAAAAATAAACCTGTATCTTCAAAAAAATATGATTCTGTAAAAGGAAGAAGATCTATACAAAAGTGAGTAAGTGTATCTTGTGAATAGTTTGGACGAAGCGTACGAATAATTTCTTTTGCAACTTGGTAATCAACAGTAAATTCATCATCTGGTGAAAGTTTTCCGGTGTCATCTCCTTCTTTATATTCCAGCCATACTTTGTATGCATACATTAATGGATCAAATTTTTCATTTGTATTTTCAGTGTGCAGTTTACCTATGACATGTGCTTCAACTTGTGCATATTCTTCTTTTGTAATTGTTGTTAATTTCATTTTTCTTTTGAGTTATTTTTTTTTACTTTTTTATTTTTTTTTAATTTTTATTTCTCTTTTATTTTTTTATCTCTTTTCTATTTTTATTTTATTTTTTTATTTTTCTATCTTTTTTTATTTTTTTTACCACTTAAACATATGATGATATATTTGAGAAAAGAGATCATCTTCCATATACGGAAATACTTGTTTTTCTCGTACATAGATTCTTCCTTTATGTGTATTTTGTGCGATACTTTCATAGTCTCCGTTAAGGTAAATATTTCCACCGTTAAGTCTACTTCCAACATTGATTCCAACGTTTCCATCGATTCGAAGAACGCCGTTTGTCATTTCAGTTCCAACATCATCACCTGCATTTCCTTGAATATGAATGTAACAATCATGTGCACCAAATGCGGGATAATTTCCAACATTTCCTTTGATTAAAAGTTTTCCACCGGACATTCTAAACGCGCAACTGTTTGTATCATTTCCTTCGACTGTAACAGTTCCGCCTTCCATACGTGTGCATACACCGGCAGAATTTCCGTAGATGTGAAGATTTCCGCCATACATCGTGTGAGCAGGACACCCTTCTGTCGAACCTTTTACAGTAACATTGCCTTCTTTCATTTGCGTACATATATTTTTAGCAGCGTTACCATCTATTTGGACAGTTCCATCTATCATATTTGCACAAGCGTAATCTCCTGAATTTCCTTCTAAGTGAACATTTCCAAAAATCATTTCTACGCAAAAATAATCTCCAACATTTCCAATGACTCGAACATTTGCAGTGTTTTTATAACAAAGATTATTTAATGGAGAATCAAATTGCATTGTGTGAATAATATATTCGTTTGTTGTTTTTGTTTTTGCATGATGTATATTTATGAGCGCAGATAGAAATAAACCAGTATAGTTTGAAAATTGTGTTCCTTGATAATTATTTGGAAAATTATTTTGAATCTCTGCAAGTTGAAAAGAAAATTTTTCAATATCCTCTTTTGTATACATTCGTTCTGGCTCAACTTTTGTTTCTATATCTGTCCATTTTTTTAATCCTCGTTGTATACAATTATCAATCATGTCATTTGATGTCCAAAATGAACCTGTACTGTTTAGCTCCAGCATTATTTTTTTGTAAAGAGAAAAAAATATTTGCAAGTATTCTGAACTTTCTGTTTTTGCATTCTGTAGTGTGGTCTTATTCACATTTGCATATTCAGTTTTTATTGTTTCTTCGAGTTTCATTGTTGTTACAGTAACTTATTTTTTTTGAACAAGTTCATATTTTTGATTGTAAATTTTTCCATGACAGTAATTTCTTGCAATTTTTTCTTCAGGATCAATGTCGTTAAGAAGATATATTTCTCCTCCGTACATGGATTGTCCTACCATTTCTTTTGCAGATTTGTAACTGATAATCTTTCCTCCATACATCTTATTTCCAAGGGACATTCCTGAATTTCCTTCAATGATAATTGTTCCTCCTCTTATAGAGTAGCCGCATAAGTATCCCGCATCTCCTCGTATGAGAAGTGTTCCTCCACGCATTTCTGTTCCTGCAAAATTTTCTGTAGAAGAACAAACAATTGTTCCGCCTGACATTTTTGCTCCCGCTTTGCTCCCACAATGTCCATCAATAAAAATAGAGCCATTCCACATTTGAAAACCTGCAGAGCTATCAGTATTTTTTGTTATGTGGATGATTCCATTTATCATTTCTCTTCCTAAATGACTTGATGTATTTCCGTTAACAACAAGTAGTCCTCCCATCATGTTGTTACCGCAATAATTATATGTATTGCCATTAATTTCCAATTTTCCTTGCTGCATGCAAAAACCTGCATCATGATGGACACTTCCTTCAATTATGAGATGTGCACCATTGAGAAAACATCCGACATAATCAATTCTTTTTGAAAAAATATCTGTTCGAAGAAAATAAGGTGTTTTTGTATCTGTTATGTCATTAAAATGTTGCTGATAATGTTTGTTTACAAGCGCAGATAAAAAAAGTCCGGTTATAGAAAAATTACTTTCACTTTGAAAATCAAGTAGACTAAAATTAAATGCTAAAATATCTTCGCGCGTATAATCTCCTGCGTAAAAGTATAATTTATTTATGAGATTGTCATGAAATTTTTTTATAGACATTTCTAATTTATTTGGATTTCTTTGAAACTCTTCATACTCTTTTAAAAGAAAACAATAAGCTTCAGAAATTTTTGAGAGATGTTTAGAATTTGCATTATTTGGTTGCAATATATCTTTTCCTTCGACATCTTTATATTCATCTTCGATTGTTTGAGTAAGTTTCATGTTTGTAAAAACTCAATTTTTTTTTGTTTTACTAATGATGAATCTATTTTTAGTCTGTGCCTTAAATCATATTCTCCATTTCTCTCTTGAACAGTTCCACTAATTATGATGTGTCCTTCATTTCCATTAAAAGATCCCTCGAGACTTTTTAAGTTTCCTTCTATGTATACTCTTTGATAAGCAGAGAGTTCTGATTTTACGTCTCCTTCAATAAAGATTGTTCCATTATTTCCGATCCCGAGTTTTTCACCTGCATTTCCAAGAATATATAAATTACTTCCATTTGCGTATCCAAGAAGGTTTAGATTTTTTTGAAGATTTGAAAGTATCAGTTTATATGTTTTATTTGGAAACTTTCTTGAATTTTTTAGACGATCTCTATAAATAAGTTGAGAAAGAAACATTCCTGTATTTTCAAATTCTTCTTTTGTCTCATATCTTTTTAATTGAACTGAAAAATCTGTTATATCTTCGGCAGTATATTTCACAGTTGATCCAAGCATTAAACCATGAAAAAGAAGGATCAAATCATGATGATCATTTATGTTAAAATAGGTTGAACTTAATCTCTGTTTTTTATTTGAGATTTCATCAATCCAAAGTTCATATATCCTTATGAGTTCGTAAACTCCTTTTGCATATTGAAGACTATTCTGATGTACTTCTTTCATTTCAGGGTATTCTTCTTCTGTAATTTTTGTTAAGTTCATTTTTCTTTTTGATTATTTTTTCTTTATTTTTTTTTGATTCTTTATTTTTTTCTTTTTTAATTTCTGATCCTATCTTTTTATTAAATTATTTTTTCATTCTTTTTTTTAATTCTTTGATCTTGCCCATTTCATTCGCTCTCTTTTTTCATCTTTCGTTTCATTAAGCGGAGGAAAAACTTGCATTCCTTTGTGATATATTTTTCCACCTTGACAGAATGATGAAATGCCATTGTTATCCTGCTCTTTATCGAGAAATCCTTCAAGATAGATTTCTCCATTTTTCATTTTAAATCCGATTTGTCCACCTGATTTTCCATCAATAATAATTTTTCCACCATTCATATTCTCTGCAAGATTGCCATAATTATTTCCTTTAACATAAATAATTCCTCCCTGCATTGCTTGTCCGGTATGCGTGTGCACATCTCCTTCTACAACAAGAAGTCCTCCTCGCATACTTATTCCTGCAAATGAGGTATTTCCTGAAATATGCATGTAGCCACCTGTCATATCTGTTCCGCAGCTTCCAAGTAGTCCTTTCAAATTTCCCTCAAGAAAAAGAGATCCACTTTTCATATAAAAGCCGAATTTTTTTCCTGCATCGCCGTTTACTTGTATCTTTGGACCATTATTATATATTCCAACATAATCTGGAGATTTAGAATAATTATTAATATGCAGAACATAGCGTCTATCATATTTTGTTTGTTTGTAATGATGTGCGATTAGTGATGTCAAAAGAATTCCAGTATGTTCTGATTCCAAACTAACTGATGCGATAACAGATACATCAGCTATGTCTTTTACGCTGCAAGTAACATT
>OBEQ011278827.1_pt1 | contig 26524 bp, 25 predicted proteins | sample 1670901 | NCBI WGS metagenome assembly OBEQ01 (sample SAMEA104232315, study PRJEB22302) | groundwater metagenome | biome: forest; feature: aquifer; material: groundwater | place: USA | collected 2011-08-07 | depth 5.4 m | reverse complement strand
TCACGTCATCACCCCGCTCGGATCTCTCGGGAACGCGTCTTGAGCCTGCCAAGCGCCGTCCGCAACCGGCTGCTCCAGGTCTGGACGCGAGGAGCGCAGACCGGGTGCGGAGTGGTGGGAAGCCCCCGCTGCTCCACCAGGAACATCTGTTCAAACAGCGCCATGACACGGGCCACTCCCTCGGAGGAGACGTGCCTCATATCAGGTTCCCAGGGATTCCGGGTGCCATACAGGATCGTCTCGTAGGCCGGGAAATAGACGGTACTGCCCGGGTGCCGGTCCACGAACTCTTGCGCGGCGACGCGGAGAATCGATTTGGAAAGACAATTCGCTTCCACCACATGCTTGGTGTGAGAAAACGTTTTATTGAACGGCACCGGGGAGATGCTCACGATCAGCTTGATCCCTGGCCGGTGCTGCTGATAGACTTCATACAGCCGTTCCAGCTCAGCCACGTTCTCAGCCACCGAGAGTTCCTTCTGACGGAGGAGCGCGGGTTCAATCTTCCACGGTGAGGAGCTGGTGTACGATCCGGAGTGAGCAAACCTCCAGGCCTCCGCCAGGCCGATCGTGAGGATGAAGACCTCGCATTTCAGTAAGGCTCGCCGGAGCGCGGCCGTGTGGGCCTCGGAGTCGGCCTCGTACCCTGCCATATCGTGATACGTGGGCTTAACGGCGCGAAAGGGATCGAGGATGCGGTCGCCGTCGCGCGAGATGATTTTTTCAGGCCTCCAGAGTCCGAAGGCCCGCTCCACCATCTGGCGCATACTCGGAACGTTGAAGAGGGTCCCGCACCGCGCCGGGGCCATCCGGTACGCGGTGGACGTCAACTGGATGAGCGGCACAGTAGGCGGGAGGTCATCTTCCTCCATGACGTAGTTGTACCCCCAGAGCTGGAGCTGATGCGCGATGTACAGCGCGAAGCACGATCCCGCGCTCCCGATGGGCGTCTGCCGCGTGATGAATCGATGGGGGTGGCGAAAGAAGTGATCCTCGAAGATGTCGACATAGTGGTCCGGGGCGCTGATTTTCACATTCGGATTGTTGGGCCATTGGGTGACTCGCGACTTTTCCGGCGTGTCTCTGAGGTAGCAGGTGCTGTTCACCGTCACGAGCCGATCGAGCACGTCGATGACCCTGGAGACGGTGGCCGCCTGATCGGCTGGAAGGTCCGCCTTCTTCTGAGACACCAGCCGGACACACTCCTGATAGGAGCGCACCGGCGTGTCGTTCAGCCAGCGGCCGAGGAGTGCTGCGATCATCTCCGGGAAGCCGTCGTTCACCAGGCCCCTGGTCAGGAGGTCGTGAAACCGCGGATCAGACCACAAGCGCGGGGAGGAGAGGTCCAGGACCTCGGTTGACTGCGCCAGTAGGCTCATGTGTGGCAATGGGGTCACCCTAGAAGTCCTCCGCCGGATCCCTGGGCAGGCTGCCTCGCTTCGGGATCCCAGCAAGCCGGTAGCGCTCGAACGGGGTCGGCTTGTCGGATGGGTAGCAGTGGAAGACACAGACATACCGCGTCTGTCCTGGCTGCGGGTAGCCACCCTTGTGGATGATGTTGTTGCGGAATGGGAGCAGCAAACCCGCCCTCCCCGTGGGCTGTTCAACGAGGGCCTGGTACGATCGTGCGATCTCTTCCCGATAATACTCGCACCGAACCGCCCTGGCCTCTTCCCTTGACAATGCCCGCCCACTGGCCTTGATCGCATCGAGCCGCTGTTGCACAAGGCCAGAGAGGACGCTCTTTTCATAGATCGCCCGCGAGGCCTCCCAGGGTACACACTCCATCGCCCCGTCTTCCTTCGTCACATCCTTGAGGTAGAACATGACAATGATGCAGGTTCCAGGCCCTCCGTCGTCGTGCCAAAGCTGCGACCCTGTGGGTTCCTCACCAACCCGCTCAGATCTGTACAGGATGCCATAGAAAATTTTGAAGTAGGCTCTGTAGACCCCCATGAGAAACGATCCCAACGAACCTCTGAACAGTTGCTCGATTTCAGGGAACGCGGTAAAGAGTTCCTTGTTGTACCGGAGATCCGTATTCCAAAGCGCCTGCCCCCGCTCCTCCTCTTGGCGGATTTTGCTGAAGATCGACCCCGCAAGCCCCTGGTTCTCCTGATCCCAGAACGAGGTACAACCCTTCTGCTCAAACTCGCGCACAGCCCGCTCGACCTCCGCGCTAGACGTCAGGGGACCGCAGAACGCCTGTTGGGCTCGCTTCAGATATCTCGTGTACGCCAATGCGGACCGGCGCATCATCCGTGTGCGGTGCGTCCTGATGGATTGGATTTCCCGATACCCCGACACCCTGCGTTTCACTGATGCCAGACCCGTCATGTCGGATCCCTCCCCTCGCGACGCCGTGTGTCACACGACGTGTGTCACACGACGAAGGTGTCTGCGAAACTCATTTTATAGGTGTGGTAATGTTTGCTGTCTGAATGGAACCACCCGCGAAGCGTCTCGAGCTCTTTCGCGATGGCGACCTGGTGTTGTGCAAACAACCTTGGGATCTTCTCGTAAATGGGATCTTGGACTGCGTCGTCTTCCAGCACAAAGCCGTCTTGCCATGCCGGGCGGCAAAAAAAGCCGCCCGCAAAAATCTGGGCGCGTCGTGTCGTATCCCGAAGGTCCAACTCTTTCCACCATTCAGACATCAACGCGGCGAGGTACTCCTGCCGCGAGCGGGCCCATTTCGCAATCCCCGCATCATGATACCAGCCCCGATCACACACCAGCACCGGTTTTCCCATCGCTGCACACTCAATACCGGCCGTCCCATGATACGTCACGAGCGCATCGAGAGAACCCATCAGCGCCGATCCATTCCAATCTGGGTGGGCCAGCTGGATGTGCGGAAGTCTTGGGAATGGCATCAAGTCACGGAGAGTCACCCCCCCATAGCGGTCGTCAATCGGATGGGCTTTAAAGAGCCAGTTCACGTCAGACCGTCGAGCCGCAACGTGAACGGTCGTCTGCAACCAGTCATAGAAATCTCGGAAGTTTGACATCCCGAAGCTGTGTGGGAAGTCGAACCAGTTCGGGGCGTAGACGCCGATGAGCGTACGCTGCGGATCCCACCCGAACTGGCGGCAGAGGGGTTCCCGGTCGATCGTCTCCTGCCGACGATGGTAGGCATAGACGGCCCCGATATCCCTGGTCCGACCGGCCCAGCGGTGCTCCAGGTACCTCTTCCCAGCCTGGGCCAACGCCTGGGCCCGTGCCGACGTCCAGTCGGAAAGTTCCACGCCGACTGGCCGATTGGTGGTTTCGTAGAGATCGTGGGGCGAGGTCAGCCTCACAAAGCGGTTCACCCCGAAGCCCCCATACAGGACCAACGTCGGGATCCCGAGTCTGACCGCCTGCCATGCGAGCGAAGCATGGTGGAAGTGGACGCAATGGCTCAGCACAACCAGCCGAATGTCGCGCGAGCGCAACAGCCGTTCCGCCGCGTGCAAACTTCCCAGGGCCTCTGCAACATAGCCGGGCAGTTGCGGATCATCAAGGCGCAGGACGGCGGAGCGCTGCCGCTTCAGGATCCCGTCGTACACAAGATCGGCGGGGAACTCCGCCGGCAGCCGCCAGCCAAGCACATCGTCGGGTGTGTGTGTTCGTGCCAGCAGCCGGAACGCTGCCCGGCGATGGATCTGCCAATTCCCCGCGAGCTGGAGGAGTTCAACTGCGTCTGCGATGCCAAACCGCCGCAGGGTCTGCCGGCACTGCACGGTGCGAAACGGCCCCAAGACGCCCACCTCACGGCCGGACGAGAGTCCGAGCGCCGTCCGCACCAACGCGTAGCGGAGCCAGTAGTTGGGGTTATCCCACATCGCATCAAGGACGACACCCCCTGAGAACGCTTCGGACGACTGCCGTGAGAAGCACGCGAGGACCTCTTCCGCCGATCGGCGGGCCCGCTGAGCCCGCCACTGCCTGGAAAGCGTTCGTGGATGGAGCCGGTTTCCAAGGCTATGCACACGCCCCGCCAGGCGGTTCGGGACAGTCGCCAACCTGCGTGGAAATCGTACGGAGATCCCGCGCTCACTGACCAGATTTCCCTGCCCGCTCATTCGCTGGCTTCACCCGTCCGTCTGTGCAGCCTCGGATACCATCGCCCTCGACGGCTCCTCGAGGAGGCCGAGCAGCCCATAGAGACTTCTGACCACCCGCGCGGTCGCCCCGGCATGCAGGACGCTCAGCGGCGGTGTGTTCGGTGCCCAGCCCCCCCGCTCTACCACAAGCAACCTCGCGACCGTCTCCCGGAGCTCCTCTGGATTGCGCGCCACGTCGCAGATCTGCGCCCCCCCCGGCCCCAACTGCTCCTCGGCAGCCCGGGGCACCACCGAGAGTGAGGGAACCCCCACACACGCGGCTTCGACTAACAGCATTGAAGTCATCCCAATGACCAGCGATGAGGCGCGTAGGAGGCTCGGGTTATCCGTTGCCGTAAGAGAGCGCACCGGAAACGGCCAGAGCCTTCGGTCGAGCCATTCAAACTCCTCCAGGGTGTTCTTCGGGTGCAGCTTATTGACCACGGCAATCCGCAGCCCCCGCTCGCGGACCAGGTCGCTTAACACCGCCAGCACGTGCTCCAGGATAATGACCGTCCGCTCCCGCGAAGTTGAGCGCGGGGGGAACTGGTAGGACGGATCGTACGACCAGCCAAACGTCTCGCTCACAAACGTGACGATGCGGCGGTCTGGCGCCAGCCCCAGGCCCTGAAGGTATCGTGCTCGCGCTGCGGGAGGAAACGGGGGCAGTCGCTGCACGTAGGTTTCCAGGTAGGGGTGCCCCGTGACGATCAGCCGGTGGGCTGGAATCCCCACCGCGACCAGCGCGTCATTGGCCGCCTGATCCATCACGCAGATGCGATCCGGCAGGTAGGCCAGCCGTTCCCCAGCCGTCGCACCGCTGAACCGCTCGGTGTACTGGGACCAGTAATCCAACAGGCACAGGCTCGGAATCCCCAACCGTCTTGCTTGCAGCAAGCACACTCGGTCAATGGACTGAACGTTCTCCGCCGTCCCGATCAGCACGAGCCGTGGTGGGCGCGTCGCAAACCGTCGTTCGATCACCGCCGGCGTGATCGACTCGCCATCTCCCATGGGAAGACCGAACGAGACGAACGCCGGTTGGGCATAGGGGTGGCAGATCAAACACACGTCCATGCGGTCCTCGCGTCGTAACGCCGCGACGACAGGAGCCAAGGCGTTCGCGGCCCCCGGATCTTCGACGGCGACCAGCACGTCGGGTTTCATCTCACGCGACCCGTCCTGCCACCGCTTTGGTCCTCAACGTCTCCACCTCGTCCAGGACCTTCTCAAAGGCATCCGCGATGGTCTCCATGTCGCGCACCGTGAGGGGATCGCGCACGCATTCAAAACCCAACAGGCGCTGCTCCACCTGCTCGGTCACCGGGCAGAGCCCTTCGCGGTAGTCCACGGTGCCGTCATAATGGGAGCAGGTGAACGGACATCCGCTCTTGCCAAAGAGGATCTTGCGCTGATAGACCTCTTGCAGGTAGAGCGGGCGCATGTAGCCGGCCATGACCGGGATCCCTTCCGCGCGCAGCGCGCGCGCAAACAGATCCCGGGAAATCCCCACCGCCTCAGGGTCGAGCAAAAGGGCATAGACATAGTAGCCATGGGTGCAGCCGTCACGAACCGTCGGGGGCTGTACACCGGGAAGCGCTGAGAGCCGCTTGGAAAGATGCGCGGCCAAGTGCTGACGCCGGTCGGTGAGCTCCCGTAATCGCTTGAGCTGCTCGCGTCCGATGGCGGCTTCGATCTCGGTCATCCGGTAGTTCCAACCGACCATGTTCACCAGACTCGTCACCGGCATCCCCTGGCTCACCACCGCTTCAGCGTGATTGCGGATGAGCTGGAGCCGTTTCGCCAGCTCCGCATCGTTCGTCACGCACACACCCCCTTCTCCGGTCTGAATAATCTTGTGGCAGTTCAGGCTGAAGACGCCGATGTCACCGATCGTCCCGGTGGAGCGCCCATGGTGCAACGCTCCGGGAGACTGCGCGGCGTCTTCAATCACCCGCAGCCCGTGGCGTCTGGCGACGCGCAGCAGGCCCTCCAGATCAGCCGGATGGCCGAACAGGTGGGTGACGATGATGGCCTTGGTCCTCGGCGTGATCGCACGCTCCACGCTCTCGGGATTCAGACAAAAGATCTCCGGGTCGATATCCGCAAAGACCGGGATGGCGTGGTAGACCAAAATCCCCGCGGCGGTGGCGCTCATCGTGTAGGGGCTCACGATCACCTCATCGCCGGGACCGATTTCCAGGGCCCCCACGGCCGCGAACAGGCCTGACGTGGCCGAGTTCATCGTGACCGCATAGGGGACCTGCATGTAGGCGGCCCACTCGCGCTCAAACGCTTGCACTTCGGGGCCGCCGTAAAACTCGGGACAGTGGGAGCCGTAGAAGTTCGACAGCACCCCGCTCTCGAGCACCCGTTGCGCGGCGCGCTTTTCGGCCTCGCCGATGGTGGTGTAGCAGGGGATGGGCGTCGCCCTGACGGGCGGACCCCCGAAGAGCGCGAGTCGGCTCATGGCTCCACTCCACATGAGAGCGCTCCCGCGTCCACCGCGACCTGGCGTCCACCTTCCCGGACCGAGCGTTCGATCGCTTCGAGGACCGCGAGGGTCTCCAAGACATCCAGGGGCAGCGGACGTTGATCGGTGTCCAGACAGTCCACCGCAGCCTCCACCAGCCGGTACATCGCCATCCCCACCGTGCTTGGAATGGTACGACCGTCGTGGATCAGTTGGCGGGCGCCGCTGACATCCTCGTTCGGCTGGATGCCGTAGAGCCGCAGATCCAACCCCTCGTTCTTGACGGTGATCCGCCCCGCCGTGCCGAGCACGTCCGTCTCGAAGAGCCGATAGGCGGCATACGACACCGTGGCTAAGCTGCCGGTGGCACCGCTCGTGAATCCCAGGAGGACCTGGCGCGCTGAATCGCCCGGCAGCTCTGCAGGTCCCGGGACGCCAACCACCCACTCAATCGGTCCTGCCAGCCAGAGCCAAAGATTGATGAGATGCGCGCCGTTGCCAAGCAGCCCCCTCCCGTAGAACCCGTGGAGGTGCTGGAGCTGTCCCACCACGCCGTCGGTGATGAATCGACGGAGGGTCTGGTGGGACTCGTCAAACCGCCGCCAGTAATTCACGAGGAGCCCGACCCCTGCCTTCCGGCACAGCTCCGAGACGTCCGCCGCCGTCGCCACGACACTCCCGAGGGGCTTCTCGCAGATGACCAACTGGACACCGGAGGCAACGGCGGCTCGGACCATCGTGGCATGGAGCGGCGTGGGCACGCAGACGCTCACCAGATCCAGGGATGCTGTCCTCAGCATGTCCTGGGCGTCGCGGTACGCGCGAGCGGCCGGGTACCGCTGCCGAAACAGCTCCCGCTTCCCGGCATCCACGTCACAGCCAGCGACCAGTGTCGTCCGCGGATGGACCTGGTAGCAACTGGTGTGACTCGGATAGGGGTAGCGGCGCAGGGTGTAGGGATCCAGCTCGTAGAGCATCCCGACCTGCCCGAGCCCGATTACCCCGGCGCGATAGGTTCGCATCGTCCCCTGATCGGTTTTTCCTTCATCTGGGCGTTCAGACGCCTCAGCTCCGGCCGCTGGCGCAACAAGGTGAAGATGTCTTGCAAGGTGAAATCTGGGTTCGTCGGATAGAGGGCTTCGTACACCGCCGTGATGAACTGGAGATCTTCGGGATAATCGAGCTGGAAACGCCACTCGGGAGCTCGAAACGCCGACGGCGCCTCCAAGTGGTAGATGCGGTAACGCTCCGGATGCTCATAGAAATAGAGCGACACGTGCTCGCGATGGTCCGAATCCGTCGTCTGCCCTGCCGCCTCGGCCAGCAACGACCACGCAAACACTTGGACATCCACCCCTTGAGGGTAGGTGAGCTTCCAGGTGTTGCTCACGACGTCATAGCCGCTGCGTCGGTAGATTCCGAGCGCTTCGTCAATCACCTCAGGCGCTAAGAGGATGCAGTCGCCTGTGATCTCGACCAAGACATCTGCGTCAGCTGAAGCGCCAGCTTCCACCACCCGCCCCATGACGTCGTCCTCCGAACCCCGGTAACACCGTACCCCGCAGTGCCGGGCGAGCGTTTCGATCGCCTCGTCGACAGGATGCACGGTGGTGGCCACGACAATGTCATCCACTCCCCCCGCACGCTGGAGCCTCCGAAGAAGGTGCGCCAACGCTGGCCTCCCCAGGATCGGAGCGAGGGCCTTGCCCGGCAATCGTGAGGAGGTCATACGGGCTTCTACAGTCGCGACCACCTTCATTGGCTCGTGATCCCCTCACACGGTTCTGGCCACCACCTCGCAGCGCTGGAACGCGTAGGCGCCGCGCGCGAGCTTCTCGACAACGACGCGCATGTACACCTCAGGGATGACGCCGAAATGCCGGCCCGGAGGCTGCGGCGGCAATTGGGCCGGGGTCAGCCGCTCCGTCAGCACACGCTTCAGGCCCTTGACGAGCAAGGTATGGCCGTGCTCGTGGACCTTCACGCGCACGTCTACATACGTGTCGGTAGGTTCGAAGACCAGCCCTTCCTGGAGCAGGATTGGTCCGCCGTCAACCTCCTCGTTCATGAAGTGCACCGTGTTCCCCACTTGTTCGTCCAGGTAGATGGCCCACTCCACACAGGCGCAACCCCGGAACTGCGGCAACAGCCCGGGGTGACCATTGAGCACCCCTCCCCGCGACGCGCGGAGGAACTCTGGCGTCAGGATGCGCGGGGTTCCGGCGTTCACGAGGACATCCAACTCGAGCGCGCGCACCAACGCGATGGACGCGGCCGAGGTATGATCCGCGACGAAATAACAGGGCAACCGGAGCGCTTCAAACTCGCTGAGGGGGATCAGCGGAAACCGCCCTGCCGTGCGCTCGTGATGGAGCCGACGGTCGCGCTCGCTGACGGGCTGGGCGTCAAAAAGCAACGCATGGATTGGAATCGCTTCCTGGATCAACGCCCGGAGGACGTACCCCAAGAATGGGGCATCCAGCGTGCTCAGCAATCCGACGCGCATGGTCCACCGTCCGTCCGAATCAGCACCGTCGGCGATCGGCTCATGGTTGTTGGCGAGTCAACGCCATGAGGATCTCGTCGACACGCATGCCACCATAGACATAGTGGTTCTTGCGCACGCCCTCGATCACGAAGCCGGCCTTCTGGAACGCCCGGGCCGACCCCTGATTCGGGGCATAACACCCAGCCGTGAGGCGGTAGAGGCCCAAGTCGTGAAAGGCATACTGGCTGACCAGGCGAATGGCCTCGGTCGCGTACCCTTTCCCCCAACAGTCCTTCTCTCCAATCAACACGCCAACATCGGCAGATTGGTGAACCTGGTTCATCGGTCCGAGCTTGATATTCCCGATGTGTCGGTCTCCCTCCGTTAAGACAATCGCCAAGAACACGTACGCCGGATCGTCCAGCACACGGGTCACGTACTCCTGCAGCTCTTCTCGGGAGTGAGACGCGAAGCGGCTCTCCAAGAACTGCATGACCTCCGGGGCATTCATCCAGTGGACATAGGGCCCATCCACATCAGAGAGCCGCACCTCACGGAGGTAGAGACGCTCTCCCTCCAGCCTCCAGCCGGGAGGGACACTCCGCCCCATCGTGGCTGACCCCTTAGATCCGAACATCCACACCAGCCATTCGCATGAACATCCGAGCCTTAATGGGACTCTGATCGGTAAAATGGAAGAGACTCCCCACCGCAACGGCAGACGTCTGGCCCCGCACACAGGCGTCCACGAGGTGTTGGAGCGTTCCCGCCCCTCCTGAGGCAATCACCGGGAGACGGACCGCGCGCGTGACGTCGGCAATCATGTCCACATCGTAGCCTTCCATTGTCCCGTCACGGTCGATGCTGGTCAACAGGATCTCGCCAGCTCCCATCTCCGCCATCCGTCTGGCATGGGGCACCACCTCGAGATCCGTACGGACCGCGCCCCCATGCGTGTACACAATCCCCCGCCCCTCTTCCCGTCTGAAGTCAATCGAGACCACAATACATTGCGACCCAAACCGTGTGGCCGCGTCCGCAATCAGCGTGGGTGTTGCGACCGCGGCGGTGTTGATCGCCACTTTATCCGCCCCCGCCCGCAACAGGCTCCGGACATCCTCCAGGGTGCGCACTCCACCGCCGACACAAAACGGCATGAAGAGCTCTTGAGCCGTCCGGGTGATGATCTCATAGAGAATCGGCCGGTGCTCCGTGCTCGCCGTGATGTCCAGGAAGAGCAGCTCATCGGCGCCTTGGGCATTATAGATCCGCGCGGTGGTCACCGGATGGCCCACATCCCGCAGCCCAGTAAACTTGATCCCCTTGACATTGCGCCCCTGCTTCAAGAGGAGTTTTGGGATGATACGGACCTTCAGCATCCATCAGGATTCCACGCGAGAAAGTTTTCCAGAAAGGTCAACCCATTCTGCTGGCTCTTCTCCGGGTGGAATTGCGTCGCACAGATGTTGCGGCGCACGATCGCCGCGGTAAAGGGCACACCATACTCACACACCGCGAGGTTCAGGTCTGGGTCCTCCGGGATCAGGTGGTAGCTGTGGACGAAGTAAAAGGTCGGCTTCGGTGGGAGCCCGATGAACAAGGGGCTGGCGGTGAGCGGCTTCACCTCGTTCCATCCCACGTGGGGCACCCGTAACCCGCGGGCTTCCACATCGAGACGTCTCACGCTCGCTGGGACCCATCCGAGTCCCTGGTGGACGCCCAACTCGTACCCTTCACGCGCCAGCACCTGGAGTCCAAGGCAGATGCCTAAGAAGGGCTTCCCGTTGTTCAACACCTCCTCCTCAAGCGGCTCGATCAGTCCAGACGAACGGAGGTTCTTCATGCACTCCCCAAACGCCCCGACCCCAGGGAGCACGATGCGCTCCGCGGCCCGCAAGTCCTCGGGGCGGTTCGTGACGCGCACGACGGCTCCCACCGCCGCCATGGCATGGGTCACCGAATGCAGGTTCCCCATCCCGTAATCAAGGACGGCGATCATCTGGTAGCGGGACCTCTCGCTCAATCACCTCGATCGTCTGGTCCCACTGGTTCATATCGGGGAGTGGCTTCCCCCGCTCGATCCGGCTCAGGTCCGGCTTCCAGGGGGCCACCGCCAGACTGGTCGCGATGCGCAAAAACTCCTCCTCATCCATCCCGATGGACTTGAGAAACACGTCCAAGCTGGCGGGGCGCTTCCCGTCAAACTGGCCCATCAACGCCAACGCGTCTTCACGCGTCATCCGGCCGTTGCGGATATCGAGACTGGCGAGGTGGGCCGTGCGTCCGTAGCCTCGCTTGAGAAACCGCAGGTAGTCGCGAACACCTTGCACGAAGCACTCGACCTTTTCATAGGGGTACTCTGCTGGGACCCCTTCCACGGCATTCCCCCGCCAGCCGAGTTCACGCTGAATGATCTCGGCATGCCGCTTCGTATCCCAGGGGATAAAACTGCCCAAACAGATGGAGCGCACCCGGAGTCGACGCAGTTCGTGGAGCGGAGGGTAGCGAAACGGCTCCACATCCCGCGGATCGATGCCGTCAATCATGCCCAGCATGTCATCGGCCGTGATCCCCAGGTTGATGAAGCGGTTAAACCGACGCTCATCGACCTCTTCGGGCTCGTCATAGGCGTAATAGCTCGTGTACTCTGCACTCGGTTCCCCCCAGATGATGAGCGGGATATTGAACTTGACGGCGAGTTGCATCGGGTAGGCGAAGATCCCGGTATGACAGTGCCAGCAGAAATCTCCTTTCCGCCTGAGACTTTCGGTCATGAGCTTGCGGACGACGTGCCAGTTGGGCCGAAAGCTGAGGAACTCGACGCCGAGCGCCTTGAGGGTCCGGATGTTGTTCTCCATGGTTTGGGGCCGCAGAAAGCCGTGGTCGAACTGCACCACCAAGGGCTTGAGCTTGTACGTCGTGATGAGGTAGGAGAGCGTAAACGTGCTGTCCTTCCCGCCACTGAACGGCACAATGCAGTCGTGTGAATACTGGCCTCGGTAGGATTCGATCAAGACATCGAGGTCGCGTTTTCGCTGCGCCCAGTCGATCACGTGCTGTTTGTGCTCGTGTTGGCGACATACGTTGCACACCCCCTCGTCATCGAACATGATCGTCTCGTGCGTTTCGGGAATGACGCAGCGCGTGCACCGTCGCAGTTCGGTCATCGTCTCATGGTCTCCTCAGTCATCGTTCAGGGCTGCCGGAAGACCGGTTGCACGACACTCCCTTCCAGCCGCCCCACCACATCGCCCTCGCGGATCGCCCCTGCGACGATCTCCAGCGCCGTCCGATACACCCGCAAGGTGTTGTCGATATCGGCCGCGACATGACGAAAGCACACGTTGTGCGACCCGGAAAAGAGCACGCCCCGCTTCAGACACTCCTGCTGAAACAGACTCTTGAGCGCTAACGACTCCCGCCCGTCCTCATCGCGGAAGACGACCACGGTCCTGGGGGGCAGCCCAAGACACTGCGTGTACCGTTCGAGACCGAACTCCCGAGCGAGGATGTGGTAGCCATCGGCGAGCCGTTGCCCTTGCTCCCACACGTGGCCGATGACGTTCCGCGCACGCAGCTCCGCGATGGTGGCCTTGGCAGCTGCCAAGGAGAGGGTCTCCCCCCCGAAGGTAAAGGAGAAGAAGACCTCCGTGAAGCGCTCCATGATCGCTCGTCGACCCACGAGAGCCGAGAGGGGGTAGCCGTTCGCCATGGCTTTGCCGAAACACGCGAGATCCGGCGTCACGCCGAAGTACTCCTGGGCGCCCCCCAGCGCCAGCCGAAAACCGGTGAGGACCTCGTCAAAGATGAGCACAGCCCCTTCGCGTGACGTGAGGGCTCTCACGCGCTCCAGAAATCCGTTTCGCGGCGCTTCGACCCCCATGGGTTCCATGATGACGGCCGCCACCCGACTGGGATGCGACGCAAAAATGCGTTCGAGGCTCCCGAGGTCGTTGTACGTGAATGGGATGGTCAGCGCTCGCACCGCATCCGGGACCCCCTGATGACGGCTGGTCGTGCCGATGTACCAGTCTTGCCAGCCGTGGTACCCACAGCAGGCGATGAGGTCCCGCCCGGTGAAGGCCCGCGCGACCCGCACCGCCCCGGCCGTGACGTCTGAGCCGTTCTTCCCAAAGCGCACCATCTCCGCGCACGGGATCAGCTGCGTCAGTAGCTCGGCGACGTCCACCTCGAGCGGGTGGGGCAGTGAGAATATCGTCCCGTCGCGCATCTGGCGACTCACCGCTTCGGTCACGGCCGGCTCATCGTGGCCCAAGATCACCGGCCCGAGGGCCATGGAGTAATCGAGGTACTCATTGCCATCGACGTCCCACACGCGGCTCCCCCGCCCTCGCACGAGGAAGAGTGGCGCGACCCCTTGAACAAACTGCGTGGGCCCCTTGCTGAAGGTCTGCGTGCACCCCGGAATCAGCCGCTCCGCTTTCTCCTTCAGCTCGAGGGAACGCGTCAGCACTCGAGGTCGGGGGGGCACGGGTGGCTCGTTCGCCAACGAGCGGTAGTAGCCTTCATTACGGATCACCGCGTGGTTGATCTGTGCCAACTGTGGCTCTCGATCGAGCAGTTGGAGCACGTCTTGCATCCCAAAGGTGGCCTGACGATCCCTCAGGCGCGCGTAGACCGCCCGGACAAACTCCAGATCAGATGGCTCATCGACCGTCCATCGGAACGGTGTGGAGGTACCGTCCACCTCGCGTTCCACGTTGGACACTCGGAATCGGCCTGAGGTTCGCAGGTAGGGAGTCACGTGTTCCCGTTCGGCTGGCAGCGATGCGTCTCGCCAGGCCGTCTCCAGGACGGCGAAGGAGAACACCTCTGTGTCCAGTCCATCGGGATAGGTGTACCGCAGGCTGTTGGTGACATAGTCGACACGATCGCCGAGGTAGACCCGCACCATCCGTTCCACCACCGCCGGGTCAATGAAGGGACAGTCAGCCGTCACACGGACGATCACGTCTGCGCCGCAGTGCTTGGCGGCGTGGTAAAAGCGGTCGAGCACATCGAGCTCGCTGCCGCGGAAACACGCAATGCCCTGTTGCTGGCAGAACGCTGCAATCGCATCATCGGTCGGTGCGGTGGACGTGGCCACCACCACGGCATCAATCAGCGGCACGCGACGTACCCGATCGACCACGTGCCAGAGCATGGGATGCTCGCCAATCGTGGCCAACACTTTACCCGGCAGCCGCGTCCCCCCGAGGCGGGCCTGAATGATCGCCACCACGTTGGATTTCTGCGCGATCATCTACCGGGAACTCCCCAGTGTCATCACCTGCTGGGTCTCGGCCGAGGTTTTTGCCGCGAGCGCCACCTCTAACACCCGCGCGGCTTCACCCACATCGAGTGCCGGGACGTCCTGCCCCTCGAGACACCGCAGAAAATGCTGCATTTCATCCAGGTACATGTGATTGAACTCAAATCCCTCCGGATGCTCCATCACTTGCCACGCCTTCGTCGCGGCGGAGTACCAGCGCACACCGGTGGCGACATCCCAGCGAATCGTCCCTTCCTCTCCAATGATGTGACAGGTGCGACTCGAGGCCCGTTGCACGTAATCGACATGGATTTCGCCAATCGCTCCACTCCTGAAGCGCAAGAGGATCGCCGCGATCCCCTCGGTTTCGATCGCTAAACCGCTCACGGATCCCGTGAAACAGCTCACCGCGTCGACCTCACCGAGGAGCCACCTGGCGTAATCGATCTCATGGATGGCATCCAGAATGATGCCACCCCCCAGATCCCGTCGCGCACTGTAGCCATGGCGATAGTCCTCCCAGGGATGCCAGTCCGGGAGGTACTGGCCCATCTCCAGTCGGGCCGCCACGACTCGCCCCACCACGCCTTGGGTCACCAGGTGCTTCATCTGCCTCACGCCAGGATGGAAGCGCAGGTTACACCCCACCAGGGTGACGAGCTCCCGCGCTTTCACCACGTCCAGGAGCCGAGGCAGCCCATCAAACCGGTCGCCCAACGGTTTCTCGATAAACAGATGACATCCTCGATCGGCCGCTTCCAACGCCAAGGAGATGTGCGCACTGGTCGGCACGGTAATCAGGGCGACGTCCGGATGAGACTCCCACCCCTCCTCCAGGTGCTCCACCGTGTGGACTCCAAACCGTGACGCCACGTCCTGCCGACGATCCGGTCGGACATCATAGGCGACGATCTCTCCGGCATTGAGCGCCTGCAGGTTGCGCAAGTGTCGCGTGCCGATCGACCCGCACCCAATCACGAGGAACCGGTATCTTCTCGATGCGGATGTCATGCTCGCACCTGACGCCGACTGCTGCGTGTCCATTGTGGCTTTGACAACCCCATCCCACACGTGTGACGTCGCACTCCCGCCTTCACCCGCTCCCCAGCCATGGCTGGCTCGCGCACAAATCCCAGCCGTTGGTACAACCTGAGTGCGGCGGCATTGTCAGCAAACACATGCAGCGTCACGGTGTCCAACTGGAGCTGTTCAAAGGCGTAGCGGAGGATGAGCTCGCTCGCTTCCCGCGCCAGCCCGCTCCCGCGCGAGTCCGCCTCACCGATCAGAATCCCGTACTCGGCGCAGCGACGGGCGTGGTCGATCCTGCCCAAGCTGGCGGTCCCAATCCTTCGGTGGGTGGCACGGTCGATGATGATAAATTCCTGTCGGTCACCCTCGCGCTGGAGATGGTCGAACCAGCGCAAATGCGATTCGCGGGTCGGTGGTTCCTCGCTGAACAACTGCCTGAGGATCGCCGGATCGTTGCGCCAGCCGACGACGACATCCGTGTCCTCGACTGCGAGGGGACGGAGTTGGACGCGTTGGCCCTCCATCATGTGAGGTCCTCCCGCGTCACCGGGATCTCCGGGGCAATCGCTCGAGCTGCCCGCCGGCCCAGCACCGTGTCCCACGCGTCGGGGGGCAGACCAACACCCTGTTTCCCGCACCGGAGGACCGCGATGTTCTCCTGGCTCAGGACTTCACCGGAGTGGATCGCTCTCGTCGCAAAGATGGTGCGGCGAGCAAACGCGTGGAGCTCACGCTCTTCCGGCAGCGTTTCCTTACGACCATGCCCCAGCACCTGTTCTGTCTCACGCACCCGGCGCACGAGTTCCTTGAGCTCCTGCGGCTCCACGGCGAACCGATGATCCGGACCCGGCAGCCGGTTGCTCAGCGTGAAGTGCTTCTCGATGACGCACGCCCCGAGGGCCACCGCCGCGATAGGCGCCACCACGGGATCGCGGGAATGATCCGAGAGCCCGGTGGGGCACCCCGTGGCTTCCCGCAGGGTGACGAGGGCGCGCACGTTGACCGCCGTGAGGGGTGCCGGGTAGCTCGCCGTGCACTGGAGGAGCACGATCTGGTCGTTGCCCTCGGCCCGGATGACCTCAACGGTCCGGCGCACTTCTTCCAAGGTCGCGGTACCGGTCGACACCAGCATCGGCTTCCCTTTGCGCGCGATGTGGCGCACGAGCGGCCAGTGCGTCATCTCGTATGAGGAGATCTTGAAGGCCGGCACGTGCGGTTCGAGCAGGTCGGCCGCCGCTTCGTCAAACGGTGTTGAGAGATAGAGGAGTCCGCGCTCCCGGCAGTAAGCGGCGAGCTTCGAGACCCACGTATCAGGGGTCTCCATCTCGTGGATGATGTCGTAGATGGACTTGGGCACGTTGAGGTAGTCGCTCTGCCCCGCTGACTTCGGATACATCCGGGCCGCCTTGAAATGCTGGAACTTCACGGCGTCGGTCCCCGCCTCTGCGGCGACGTCAATGAGCCGGAGCGCCTGCTCAAAATTGCCGTTGTGGTTGGAGCCGGCCTCCGCAATGAGGAAGACGGGCTGGCCGTCTCCCACGAGCCGGGTCGAGAGCGTTACGACCGGCATGCGGCCTCCACCTGTTCCAGAATCGCCCGGGCCACTCGTTCCGCTCCCCGGCCATCCACCAGTGCGCGCCCTGCCGCACTCAGAGAGGCGCGTGCGGCCGGATTCTGAGCCAGTCTCTTCAATGCCTCGATCACCTGCGCTTCGAGCGATCGATCCGCGGCGTCACCCACCCTCACCAACGCCCCTTCCGCCTCCAAGCCGTTCAGGTTCTTCTCCTGATTATCAACCACTTGCACGGCGATGGTCGGGGTGCCGGTTGCGGCGAGCTCATAGGTCGTCTGCCCCCCGCCGGAGATCGCCAGATCCGCCGAGAGCATGAGGTCCCGCATGTGTTCAGGCTGCCGATGATAGGTGACTCCTGGGTGATCCCCGTTGAGCTGACTGAGGACCGTGTCATCAAAGAGTGGGCCGATGATGACATCGAGGAGTACCGGACCGAGTGCGTGGCGGGTCCATTCGATCAGTCTCGGGGTTAACCTGTGAGGATCGCCTCCGCCAACAGTAATGAGCACTCGCTTCACATCGCTGCTGATGCGGCGCTCGAAGGGCCTGGCGAACTCGGGGCGCAACAGCGCATAGCGTGGAGTGCCACATGCATGCTGAGCGTTCGGCCGCCGCCGGTCACCATCTGGGGTGCAGTTCACGACGACCACCTCGACTGGAACATGGCGATTCGCGAGATCTTCAATCGCTATCACACATCGCGTGCTCGGCTCTAAGGCTTCAAACCACGGACCTTCAAACCGGTAGGAATCCACGACGACCGCTTGGGGACGAAGCGTGTTGCACCACTGAACGGTTGAGTCGGGATCCTGATCAATGGCGATCGGCTTCGCCTCGAACCCCACGGATGCAATCTGCGAGCGGATCGCGGCGTCGTCATTGACCAGAAAGAGCACGTCAGCCCCCTGCTCCCGCAGGGCCTGTGCGAGCGAGAGGCACCGGCGCACATGGCCGAACCCGATGCTGGGGCCGCCTTCGGTTCGAATCAACACGCGTGGGACACCGCTCATGTCTGGAATCGCCGGATCACCTTCTGCACGGCATGGATCACATCGTCTAGATCGTCGTCGGTCATCGCCGGAAAAATCGGCAGGCTCACCAACCGCTCGTATTCCCGCTCCGCCACCGGCCACCGGCCCTTCCGACAGCCGCGCGCCTGATAGAACGAATGCCAGGGCACGGGAATGTAGTGCACGTTAACCCCGATGTTCTCGGTGCGCAGCGCCTTGAACACCTCGGCCCGACCGGCGCTCAAGCGCTCGAGCTTGAGCTGAATGACATAGAGGTGCCACGCGTGCTCGCGGTCGTCCAGCACCCGCAGCGGCTCGATCTCCGGAAGCCCCGCGAAAGCCTCCGCGTAGCGTCGGGCGATTTCGCGGCGGCGCGCGATGAACCGCTCGAGCTTGCCCAGCTGCGAGAGCGCCAGCGCGCACTGGAGATCGCTCAAGCGGTAGTTGTAGCCGAGGTCCGTCATCTCATACCACCACGTCCCCGTTGTCTCCCGCTGGCGGAAATCGGTCGTGATGCCGTGGTTGCGGAAGCGTCGCAGCCGCTCGGCCACGACGGGGTCGGACGCCGTCACCACCCCGCCCTCCCCAGCCGTGATGGGCTTCACCGGATGCAGGCTGAAGGTGTTGAGGTCCGCCAGCGAACCCACAGGACGGCCCCGGAAGCTTCCCCCAAGCGCGTGGCACGCGTCCGCAAGAAGGACCAGCCGGTGCTTCGCGGCCATCGCGCGCAGCGCATCGTAGTCGCACGGTTGGCCCGCGTAGTCGACCGCCATGATCGCCTTAGTCCGCGGGCTGATCGCGGCCTCGGCCTTCGCCGGGTCCATCAAGAGCGTCTGCGGGTCGACGTCCACGAAGACGGGAGTCCCACCCTGGTAGACCACACAGTTCGCACTCGCCACGAACGTGATCGCGGGAACGATGACTTCATCCCCTGGTCCGATCCCAGCGGCGAACGCGGCAGCGTGGAGTGCCGCCGTCCCGCTGCTCACCGCCACAGCGAACCGGGCGCCGGTCGTCCGGGCAAACGCGTCCTCAAACTCGGCGACCTTCGGTCCGGTCGTGAGCCACGAGGAGCGCAGCACCTCGGTCACCGCCCGGATGTCGTCCTCGTCCACCCAGTGCCCGCCGTAGGCGAGCAGTGTCGGGCGGACCGGGCCGGCGTCAGCCGTAAGGTTGGTCGTCATCCGGCTCCAATTCGACATGCTGGACCATTTCCCGCAACTGGTCCACGGTCAGCCACCGGTCGTTGGTATTGCTCGCGTAGCGGAAGCCGTCCTCGCACAGCCGCCCGCCGTTGCGCGCGAGGTAGCCCGGTTGGTCCCATTGGGAGAACGTCGGGAGGATCGCGAAGTAGCCGTCGTAGGCGACCGTGTGGCGGGCGTCGTCCTCCGGCACCATGACCTCGTGGAGCTTCTCGCCCGGGCGGATGCCGACGATGTCGGTGCGGCATTCGGGGGCGAGGGCCTTCGCGAGGTCCAGGAGGTTCATGCTGGGGATCTTGGGAACGAAGATCTCGCCGCCGTGCATCCGATCGAAGGAGGCGATCACGAACCGCGCCCCCTCCTCCAGCGTAAGCCAGAAGCGCGTCATGCGGGGGTCGGTGATGGGAAGCTTCCCGGTCGCGCGCAACTTCAGGAAGAACGGGATGACGCTGCCGCGGCTGCCCACCACGTTGCCGTAGCGCACCACGCTGAAGCGGGTCTCGTGCTTCCCCGAGTAGCTGTTCGCGGCCACGAAGAGCTTGTCCGCGCAGAGTTTGGTCGCCCCGTAGAGGTTGATCGGGTTGGCCGCCTTGTCGGTGCTCAGGGCGATGACTTTCTTCACGTTGCGGTCGATGGCGGCGTCAATCACGTTCGCCGCCCCAAGGATGTTGGTCTTGATCGCCTCAAGCGGGTTGTACTCGCAGGTCGGCACCTGCTTGAGGGCGGCGGCGTGCACGACGACGTCCACCCCATCGAACGCCCGGTAGAGCCGGTCCCTGTCGCGCACATCGCCCACGAAATAGCGCATGGGTGAATCGTCCGTGTCCGGAAACTGGTGGCGCATCTCGTGCTGCTTGAGCTCATCCCGGCTGAAGACGATGAGTCGCTTCGGGCGGTGCTCCTTGAGGACGAGTTCGATGAATTTTTTCCCGAAGGACCCCGTGCCTCCGGTCACCAACACGTGCAACCCATCCAGCCGCATCGTCATCTTCCTGCGCTATTGTCCGGCCGCCGCGGGCACCGTGCCGTGCGCCGCGCGCGCGCCGTACCATGCAATGGTCCGCCTGAGCCCTTCGTCAAACGGGGTCTTCGCTTCAAACCCGAACGCGCGCCTCGCCCTCGAGATGTCGAGTGAGCGGCGGGGCTGGCCGTTGGGCTTCGACGTGTCCCACACGATGTCTCCCTGAAAACCGGTCAGCCGGCTGATGAGGTGGACGAGGTCCTGGATGCTGATCTCCATCCCGGAGCCGATGTTGACCGGCTCGGCCCCATCGTAGCGCTCGGCAGCCAAGGTGATGGCTTCGGCGGCGTCCTCCACGTAGAGGAACTCGCGGGTCGGCGAGCCATCTCCCCATACGGTGATGGAGCGATCGCCGCGGGCCTTCGCCTCAAGACACTTGCGAATCAATGCGGGAATCACGTGGGAATTCTCCAGGTCAAAGTTGTCCTTCGGCCCGTAGAGATTCACTGGCAGCAGGTAGATCGCATTGAACCCGTATTCCTGCCGGTAGGCCTGGGCCTGGACGAGGAGCATCTTCTTCGCCAGCCCATAGGGAGCGTTGGTCTCCTCGGGGTAGCCGTTCCACAGGTCGTCTTCCCGGAACGGCACCGGCGTGAATTTCGGGTAGGCGCAGACGGTTCCGATGGCCACGAACTTCTTCACCCCGCGCTTCCTCGCCTCCTCCAGGAGCTGTACCCCCATCATGAGATTCTGGTAGAAGAAGGTCCCAGGATTGGCCCGGTTGGCGCCGATGCCGCCGACGCGAGCCGCCAGGTGGATCACGAGATCGGGCCGCGCCTCATCGTAGAACCGACGCACCGCGTCAGCCTCCACAAGGTTGTAGTCCCGGCTGCGCGGAATGAAGATCTGGCGACAGCCCACGTGGGTCAGGCGTTCCACGACGCACGAGCCGAGGAATCCAGCACCCCCCGTGACCGTCACCCGTTTCTCCATCCACCATTCGCGCGTCCCCATCTGTCGCCCCTACCGCAACATGAGGATCTTGTCCCGCGGCACGCCCTGGGCGGTCAGGGTGTTCACGGCGCCGTCGCTGTCGGCGAAACTGGCAATGATCACCATATCCACGTCTTCGTGCTTGAGCTCAGCCAGCGGCCGGATGGGTGCCCCGAAGAACGAGCCCTGCCTGCCGTCTTCGCCGATGACCGCGCTGACCCACACGCCCGCCTCCCGCATCGTCATGAAGGCGAGCTCAGCGGCTTCGCTGGTGCCGTAAATGGCGCCCCGCCGTTTACCGTCCTGGACGAGCGGCCGGATCGCCTCGCGTAGGACGTGCCGGACGTCTCGATAGAGCCTGAGCGAGTACTCCATGAACTCATAGGTCAGGCGGGTCTTCTCGGTGATGCCCTTGGGGGTGAGCAGGTACCGCAGGCGATTGGGGGGGGTGGTCGTAACCTTGATGTAGCCCTTGCGGGCAAGCCGCTTGAGGTAGAGATTCGCCAAGCCAAGGGCAATCCCCAGCCGCTTGGCCAGGCTGCGCTGGGTGACTGGCTCGTCTTTGGCGAGGGTACTGAGGATTTCAAGGTCTCTCTGGGCGGTTTTTTCCATCTGGGGGGTATGTTCAATATATGAACAACTACCCATTCCGTCAAGGAGTTTCTTTGCTGACCGCAGAGATCTTAAAACTGGAAATAGACAAACTGGGTGGACTTCGGCGGCGACATGGAGCTCAAGTGTGCCGCCGCGAGCACCAGGATTAATAGGGCGACCATGAGGCCGCCCGCGACTGTGGTCCAAGGGACGGCCGGCGCCCACCGGATGGGCCTCCGCTTCCCTTCTCGAGACGAGGCGCTGGATGGCACGGATCGCGCGGGAAGCAGACGGATCACCTCCTGGGTATTGGGGCAGATCCAGACAACCAGGAGGAGGCCCAGGATCCATGCGAACTCGCGCATCCCGCTGAAAGCGGGGAGGAGACCGAACTGTCCGCCGGCGGCGGCAAACCACCTGCCCAGCGGTCCCATGACCGGGGCGTACGTCTGAGGCAGCGCCACCCCAGCTCCTCCCCACAAGCCCTTGAGCACGATCATCGCCGCACTCCACGTTGGTGCACGGAAGAACACCCATCCGATGACCACGGCGAGAAAGGTCGCGGCGCGCGCGGCGAGGCGGCTCGGGCTGATGCCCCCTCCCGTGTCAAGGGGGGGACGCCGGACTCTCCACAGGTAGTTGACGACGAGATACCCTCCATGCAGCGCGCCCCAGAACACAAAGGCCCAGCTGGCCCCGTGCCAGAGCCCGACCAGCAGCATCACGATCATGACATTGAGGTACCGGCTCACCGATCCGTGGAGGCGACGGCCCAAGGGGAGGAACAGGTAGTCCCGGAAGAACCGCGAAAGGGTCATGTGCCACCGCTGCCAGAACTCGATGATGCTCGAAGCCTGATAGGGTGAATTGAAGTTGATGGGCAGCTGGAGGCCGACCATGCGAGCCGCGCCCAACGCCATGTCGGAATAGCCGGAGAAATCAAAATAGAGCTGCAGCGTGTAGGCCAGCACCCCGAACCAGGCTTCCAGCCATGTGAGGGCATGCCCAGCCGCAGCGGCATTGAAGGCGAGGTCGGCGTAGCCGGCGAGCGAATCCGCCATCACCACTTTTTTCACGAGCCCGAACGCGAACATCGTGAGGCCGGCGGCGAGATTGGCCCAGCGGAACCGATAGGTCTCGGCGCGTGCCATCTGCGGCGCCACTTCACCATACCGGACAATCGGCCCCGCGATGAGCTGCGGGAAGAAGCTCACGAAGAGGCTGTAGCGCAGCAGATCGCGCTCCCCTGCTCGGCCAGCGGCGCAGTCCACCAGATAGCCGATCTGTTGAAAAGTGAAAAACGAAATGGCCAGCGGCAGGACGATGCGCTGAAGCGGCAGTGACAGGCTGAAGGCCGCGTTGACGTTGGCAATGAAAAAGTTCGCGTACTTGAAGAAGGCCAGCACCGCCAGGTTGCCCGTGATCCCCACCCACAACCCCGCCCGACGCCGTCGCGGCGGCTGGCGCGGGTCGCCCAGCAAGAAGCCGAGGCTGTAGTTGAACAGGATGGATCCCAGGAGCAGCATCAGATACCGCAGATTCCACCATCCGTAAAAAAGCATCGAGGCCGCGAGCAGCCACCCCATCACGAGACGGCGCGTGCCGAAGCTCTCCATGATGAAGCAGCCGATCAGCGTCACCGGAAGGAAGAAACAGATGAATATCTGTGAGTGAAACAACATCGGTGTTGTGAGCGCCGTTAAGAGCGCATCGGGCTTGCCGCAGACCCCTGCATTCCTGTGGCGCGGGCTTCCTCCCGCGCCAGCTCCAGATCCGCTTCGACCATGATCCGGACGAGCTCACGGAAGGTCGTCTTGGGCCGCCACCCCAGTTCCCGGCCGGCCTTTGAGGCGTCACCAATGCGGGGTGTCACCTCAGTGGGACGGAGGTAGCGGGGATCGGTCTTGACGTGCTCGCGCCAATCGAGGTCCAGGACTCCGAAGGCCGCCTCGACGAACTCCTGAACCGAGTGGGCCTCCCCCGTCGCGATGACGTAGTCCTCCGGGGCCTCCGCCTGGAGCATCCGCCACATCGCTTCGACGTACTCCGGGGCGTAGCCCCAGTCCCGCTTCGCCTCGAGGTTGCCCAGGGAGAGGCCCTCCTGCAGTCCCAGCTTGATGCGGGTGGCGGCGCGGGTGATCTTGCGGGTGACAAACTCAAAACCCCGCCGAGGACTTTCGTGATTGAAGAGGATTCCCGCAACGGCAAACAGCCGATGGGTGTGGCGATAACTGCGCGTCAGGTAGAGGCCGGTGCACTTCGAGATCCCATATGCGGAGCGTGGGCGGAACGGCGTCGTCTCGCGCTGGGGGACTTCACTGGCATCGCCAAACATCTCACTCGAGCCTGCAAAATACAGTCTGGCCTTCGGGCAAGCTTCCTGCACGCTGTGTAAGGCCGCATGGGTGGTCGCAATGTTCGTGTGCAGCGTGGAGAACCCCCCATCAGCAGACGTCCCAACAAAGCTGTGTCCGGCGAGGTGGTAGATCTCGCGCGGTTGGATCTTTTTCAGCAGTCCAGAAATACCGGGTTGGCTCTCGAGATCTATAGGATGCAACTGCAGCCGATCCTCAATATGCTGGATCCGCCACATACGATGGAGCGGGTCTTCGAGCGCCACCCGGCGGACGATGCCGTGAACCTCGTAGCCCTTTTCCAGGAGGAGTTCGGCGAGGTACGAGCCGTCCTGTCCGGTGATGCCGGTGATCAGCGCCCGCGTGGCCATCGGCTATCCGAGCAACGTCGCCGGGTTGGACGATGGCAGCATGATGATCCGCTTGAGCGCAAACAGGTCTTCGTCCAAGTGATGGTACCCGTGGATATTCAGCACGCAGGTCGCGTATCCCGCCTCCCTGACCGCTGCGATGAGGGCGTCGTTGTAATCACCTCGACTTCCAAAGGGGAATGCAAAGTGGAGACATCGGTCACCGACCTGCTGCTCGATCCGCGCTTTGCTCTGCCGGATCTCCCCGATCGCCTCATCGGAGGAAAGGGGAGCGAGCGAACGATGCGACACGGCATGAGAACCGATTTCCATCCCGGCCCCTCGTATGGTTCTCAGTTCCTCCCAGGTCATGCAACGGTCGGAGCCCTCTCTGGCGCTGCCATCTCCTGCGCGCCGCCGCAGATCGTCGAGGACATGGGCCTGCACGTCACGTGAAGCCGACTTCAGGCATCTGAAGACTCGCAGGGCGAAGCCGTCACGAGACTCGACTGGCCGCTGCTCCACCATGAGGTCTCCAATCTTCACACACCTCAGATCCCGGGATTGCGTCACAAGGTTCATCACTTCCCAATCCCACAGCGGCCTCCTGGTCCCAATGTAATCCGTCGAAACGAAGAACGTGGCCGGAATGCCTCGTTGCGTGAGCAGGGGGAAGACGATTTCGTAGTTATCCCAATAGCCATCGTCAAAGGTCAACACGACGCATGCCTTACCGTCGCCTGGCCCGCCCCGTCCTCGCGTCATAACCTCACTCAGGAGACACACTGAATAGCGCCGTGCAATGGCTTCGATCTGCCTGACAAATGTTCTGACACTCATGAGCGTGCTGAATGGGTTGAAGGCGACGTGGGGCAGCACGCGATGATAGCCCAACACCAGCAGTTTGGGCCTCGGGTCGGTGAGCGTGCGCCAGCGGTGTGTGACCGTCCGTTTCAGCTGGCGCGCCGCCTGCTTCGCGAGCGGCAAGGCCTCAGGAGACATCCGGTTTCCTGATTACGAGGGTTTTCGAGATGTTGATCCTCCGCAGGAGGCAGTACAACACGGCCAGCGGCGCGAGTGTTCTGGCGCACATCGGAACCACCCAGCCGAATCGTCCCTTGAGCCCGGGGACGAGGAAGTGGGCGACATCGAGGGCCGGCGTATGGAAGATCTGCCCTCGAAACGTCCTGATGATCTGTGACGTTTGGAGGATCGCCTCATCGCTCCCCCATACGCCGGGCGGCAGGGCGTGCTCAATGATCAAGATCCCTCCAGGCCGCAGTCGATCGTAGTAGCTTCGCACCAGGTCAAACGGCCTGCGGCTGTCCGCGATATTGCGCGCCAAGGGGACGAATTCTTTCAGGAGCACCACATCAAACAGGGTGTCCGTGAGCTGAGGGATCTGCTCGGGCTGAGTCCCATCGCCTTGGAAGAACGTCACGGATGGGAGATGGCCAAACATCGCTTGGGCGCGGTGGATGGCTTCCACCGACAGATCGAAGCTCGTGACATCCCCAAACATGGCCAACAGGCTCGACAGCGATCCGACCCCGCATCCCGGTTCCAGTAGCCGAACCCCCCCTTGAAGACCCGAGGTCCGCCGAGGCACCCCGTAGCGTTCTAGCAGGGTGAGGTAGCGCAACACACATCGTAGGCGAGAGGAGCCAGCAACGGGAGTGGACTCCCACCACTCAGCCGGATCTTGGTAGATGGCTTCCTGTCGAGCTCGAACCACATCGCGTTCAAGCTGTGGTAACGTCCCCGCCATGTCTTTGCCGCCTTATCGTTCAGACCACTGTTGCACGACGCGTCTCGTCCCTCGCCCGATCCGCATCAATGACGGCGAGCTCCGGAGGACTCGCTTAGCCCCCTGGAGAACCCCTAACGTCCTCACCGTGACACGACACTGCCGGGCGAGCCGATTCGAGATCGTATCCCGCCACAACTCAAGGGTGAGGACCGGTTCCTGCTGATTGCTCCACTGTCGCTTATAGAGCGCGTCCCCGGTGAAGAGATCGATGAGGGAGTTCCGCCGACTCCTGGCCAGATCGACGAGCTTGGAGATCAACAGATGACCTGGACTCCACTGTGAAAACTCATGATCAAACGTCGTGAGGATGTAATTGAGGTGATTGCC
>OBEQ012942498.1_pt1 | contig 26551 bp, 20 predicted proteins | sample 1670901 | NCBI WGS metagenome assembly OBEQ01 (sample SAMEA104232315, study PRJEB22302) | groundwater metagenome | biome: forest; feature: aquifer; material: groundwater | place: USA | collected 2011-08-07 | depth 5.4 m | reverse complement strand
CGGGATGATGAGGTCCACCCCCTTGACGACGTGGTAGGCGTCGTAGTAGAAGGGGCCCCCGGAGATGGCGCAGGCGCCCATGGCGATGACCCACTTCGGCTCCGGCATCTGCGCGTAGAGGGTCTGGATCCGGGGGGCCATTTTCTCGGTGACGGTCCCGGCCACGATCATGACGTCGGACTGGCGGGGGGAGGGGCGGAAGACCCCGGCGCCCAAGCGGTCAAGGTCGAAGCGGGAGGCGCCGGTGGCCATCATCTCGATCGCGCAGCAGGCGAGCCCGAAGGTCATCGGCCAGGGGGAGGACTTGCGGGCCCAGTTGAAGAGCCAGTCGGCCGTGGTGGTGAAGATGTTTGGCTCAAACTTGCCGTGAAGTAACCCCATCAGTTATCTCCTTCCCCGTCGGACCCTTCGCTTCTTCTATCTCGTTACCCACCACTTTCTCGCAGCTATCGTCTGACATTGGTTCGAAAATCGATCCGCGAGCATGGGGGACGTGCGCTATTTTGCCACCGGCGTAGCCGCCAACTGCTCTCCCTGATCGCCGATGGTCTCGTATGTCATTCCTGTATTTGCCGGTACCGACCGTGCCACCCGATTCCACACCTCTTCGGGAGTCTCGCCCGTCAATGACACCCCTAGCCGGAATCCGAGGCGCCGCAGAAGATCTGCAAGCGGGATCGTCTGACCAAAGGGTTCTAGCGTCGGCATCACCCGCTGAACCCGCCCCTTGAAATTCGTGAAAGTCCCATCCTTCTCGTAAAAGCTCATTGCGGGGAGGACAACGTGAGCCAATTTCGCCGTTGCCGTCAAGAACAGATCGTGAGCGACGAGCAACTCCAGCTTCTCGAGCGCCTCCGCAGTGGCAACCTCCCCCGATAGGGCAGTCACGAGATCCTCCTCAAAGACGAGGAGGGCTGCCACCCGACCCTCAGCCGCGGCGGTCAGCATCTCCCGTGTCGCCATCCCTCCGCCCGCCGGAGCAAGCCCAAGCGTTCGCATGCCGACCGAGTTGGGATATTTATCGGTCCGACGCAGCAAGTGATCTTCGGGGGCATCCCCTCCCTCCTCCTGAGATCGCCTCACCCGATAATCAATGTTCGGAATCCCCAGTGACTCGGCAAAAAGTTCTCGGACGAGGAATGCCTCCTCGTTCGTAAGCCGCGAGGAGGCGATTACGCCAATGGCCGCCGGTCCCCTCTCCCGGAGAATCCGCGACAGGGAATCTGTGATCTGCCCGATCGCCTCGTTCCAGCTCACCGGCTGAAACTCGCCATCCCGTCGGATCAATGGCTCCGCGATTCGCCCACGGTCCTGAGCGAACTGAAACCCAAACCGACCCTCATCACAGATCCAGTGCCCGTTGACGTCATCGTTGATCCTGGGGCGGACCCGGAGAAGTTGCTGGCCCCGTTCCTCGTGCCGCACATCCACGACAATGTTGCACCCAGCACTGCAGAGACCGCAAACTGAGGGAACTTGCTTGACCAGATCCCATGGCCTTGACTTGAAGCGATAGTCCCGGCTGGTCAGTGCCCCCACAGGACAGAGGTCGATCACGTTGCCGGAGTACTTGTTCTCCAAGCTTCGGCCGGGAAACAGGCCGATCACCGACCGGTCTCCTCGGCTAAACACACCGAGTTCGGATGTGCCGGTTACCTCCTGACAAAAACGAACACAACGGGTGCACAGGATGCACCTCTCCGCATCGAAGATGACGAACGGACCGATCGGTTGATGCTTGACTCGATGAATCTTCTCCTCGGTGAAGCGGCTCTCACCCGGGCCATACTTGAGTGTGTAGTCCTGAAGCGGGCACTCACCACCCTTATCGCAAACGGGACAATCCAGAGGATGATTCAGCAGCAGGAATTCGAGGACTGCATTCCTGGCCTTTTTGACCCGGTCGGAAGCGGTGACAACCTCCATCCCATCTGCAACAGTGGTGGCACACGAGATCGCCAACTTCGGCACCCCCTGGACCTCCACCTGGCACATCCGGCAGCTCCCCACCACCTGGAGCTTTGGATGATAGCAGAAATGGGGGATCTCGCCACCGGTCCGGCGAACTGCTTCAAGGATTGATGTCCCGGCAGGAACCTGTACCGGTACGCCGTCAATGATCAGGTCAACTACCACTTTTTTCCACGCGCCGCTGAAGGCCTTGCCGATCGGCTGACTGCACCAAAACTTAGCCTCTTCATTATGTCAACTACAAATATAGTAGTAGAGCCCTCAGGCACTGTCAACAGCAAACCAGTCCTATCTATTCCCCTCTCTCCCGCTTGGTGACAGCCGCATCCGGGCCAGTTTTTCTGGGAGAGCTTTGTAGGAGAGCTCGGTCACTCAGGCTGCCCTTCCTGTGAAATGCTGACTACGACTGATTCGTGCAGCGTATCCAAAGAGCCCCCTGTAAGCTTCCCCTTTCCTCCCTAAGGGTGCCGGACCCTGCCTTCGCGACGTGTTTCCTTGACAGGGGGAGGAAAGAACGCTATCAAGCTATCAGGTTCCCCGTTACTCTGCTCTGACGACAAAGGCGTACTGATGGCTACTGTCGATATGCATGTCCACCTTCCCGTGCCCGAGTGGCTTGAGGGCGCCCTCGGACCGTACCTCCAATCGGCCGAGCGATATTTCCGGAAGCAGGTGACGGCCCGCCCCATGGAGGACGTCGCCGCCGAGTACGAAAAGCTCGACATGGTGGGCGTCCTCCTCGCCTGGGACGCCGAGACCGCCACCGGGCGGCCTCCCCTCTCCAACGAGCTTGTCGCCGGCGTCGTCAAGCGGTTCCCCGGGCGCTTCGTCGGCTTCGGCTCCGTCGATCCCCACAGGCCGGACGCCGCTGAGCGGGTGCGGCGCCTCCCTGATCTCGGCCTGCTGGGCCTGAAGCTCCACCCGACCGTGCAGGCCTTCGATCCCTCGAGCGACGAGGCCATGCACATTTTCGAGGCCGCCGCTCATGCGGGTCTCGCGGTGATCACTCACACCGGCACGAGCGGCCTCGGCGCCGGCTGCCCTGGGGGACTGGGACTGCGCATTGACCTCGCCCGGCCGATCCTGCTCGATCGGGCCGCTGCCGCCTTCCCTGAGATGCCGATCGTCCTCGCCCATGCCGGCTGGCCGTGGCACCTGGAGGCCCTCGCGATGGCCCTCCACAAAACGAACGTGTTCATCGACATCTCCGGCTGGCGCTACCGCTATTTGCCTCCCGAGGTCGTGCGCGACATGAAGGGGCGACTCTCCGGCCAGTTCCTCTTCGGCACCGACGTCCCGATGTTCTCCCCCGCTGACCTCCTGCAGGAGTTCGCCGGTCTCGAACTCCCTGATAGGGTGGGCGCGAAGATCCTCTCAGAGAATGCACACCGGCTCCTCGGGCTTAAGGACTGAGGCGACGTTTTCTTGACAGATGGGGAAAGGAAGCTATCCTGAGGACAGACATAGAGGAACGAGGGGCCTTTTAGCTCTGGTAGCATGGTTGCAAGTAACGCTCACCCGAGGTCTTGCCATCAATGAACGAGCGCAGGCCTTATGAGCAAAGGAGGAAGAGATGACGGCAGTTGCGGAACGTTTGCCTAAACTCGAGGCATCCATCGAACAGGCAGTCCAGGCCGTGAAGGCAGACGCCGGGGCGTCGCCGGTGCTCGCCGCCGTGGTGAAAGAGCTAGAGAAAAAGTTAGGGAAAGCGCGCCCCATCATCCAGAGCGGCGACGCCGCCAAGATACGAGAGGCAGTGGTCGAGGTGGAGCAAGCCGCTGACAGCGCTAAGGCCGCGGCTGAGGCAGACAGTGGCGCGAAGGAAGAGACGCGCGCCGCCGTTATCAGCGCGCACGATCGCGTCTGCCTCCTGAAGGCGAATATGTAGCCGGGGTCTGCAGAATAGCCCCGAGTTCCTACCGGACGGAGCTTCCCACACAAGCGGAGGGGAACGTGAAGCAGGTGGAGCCACAGGTTTTTCTCCTGGCCCGGCCCTCGATCAACGAGCAAGGACTCGCCGCCTATCTTCAGGCCGTAGGCGCCCCGGGGTGGGGCACCGATGCGCCCTCGGCAGGAGAGAAGCTCATCGAGGTGGCTGGACGCTCCTGCTATCGCTCCTTCGAACCGGGTCTCAATCCCAACGTGACCAAGATCCGCGAGGGGAGCAAGGCCTACCTGGAGAATATCCTGAAGGTGAAGCACGGAAGCGTCCTCGAGCACGCCAACTGGACCTTTGCCTTCTTCAACGTCAGCCGGGTCTTCACCCACGAAGTTGTGAGGCACCGAGCCGGGACCGCCATCAGCCAGGAGAGTCTCCGCTTCGTCCGCCTCACGGAGATCGGGATGTGGCTGCCTCCCGAAATCCGCGAGAACCCAAAGGCGCTCGCTATCTTCGAAGAGGCCGTTGTCAAAAGTGAGGAGGCTCAGAATCGTTTGGCGGAACTGTTGGAGATCGAAGGGCGACCGTTTCACGAGAAGAAAGTCCTCACGTCAGCCATGCGCCGGGTCGCTCCAGACGGAGTCGCCACGACCATCATCTGGACCGCCAATGCCCGAACACTCCGCTGGGTCATCGAGTCGAGAACAGAGCCGGGGGCCGAGGTGGAGATCCGTATGGTCTTCGGGAAGGTGGCTGAGATTATGAAACGGGATGCCCCTAACCTCTTCGGCGACTTCAAGCCGATCCCTCTCCCTGACGGGACCTCCCAGTGGCAACCCGATCACAGCAAAGTGTGATTGGCGAAGGCCGCTTCGACTGAATCCGGTCACGCCACGCAGCCTCGCCAAAGGGCTCACAATCCTCGACGTCATCTGAGGGGGTGTGTCATGAGATTCGGCAGACGGAAAGTCGGCGCGGCAGCCGCAGCGTTGCTGGTGACGGCGCTCACCGGCTCTACCACTGTTGCAAACCCTCCAACTGCAGAAGGGAAGAAGGATCCGGGACGCACGAAGGCGGTGGCTGCTTCCGGAGCCTTGGACCTCAAGGATGCTCGCATCGTCGATCTGACACATCCCTTCGATCAACACACCATCTACTGGCCGACCTCTCCCTCCTCGTTCCAGCTCACCCGGCTCAGCTACGGCAAAACCGATGCGGGCTACTTTTATGCGGCCAACTCGTTTTGCACGCCGGAGCATGGGGGAACCCATTTTGACGCACCGATCCACTTTGCGGAAGGACGCTGGACTGTTGACCAGGTGCCGGTGAGGCAGTTGATCGGTCCGGGTGTGGTGATCGACATCAGCAGGCAGGCCTCCGGCAATCCAGATTACCGGCTATTAACGGAAGATGTCCGGCGCTGGGAGGCGGCGCATGGGACGATTCCACAGGGGGCCATCGCGCTCCTTCGAACAGGGTGGGGGAGGCGGTGGCCTGATCAGAAGCGGTATCTCGGCGATGACACGCCGGGCGATGCATCACACCTTCACTTCCCTTCGTACGGGAAGGAAGCGGCGGAGTTCCTGGTCAAAGAGCGGAAGATAGCCGCCCTCGGTGTGGATACGGCGAGCATCGACTACGGCCCATCGACGGACTTCATCGTTCATCAAATTGCCAATGGCGCAAACGTGCCGGGCCTGGAGAACATCGCCAATCTCGAGGAGCTGCCCGAACAGGGCGCCTGGATTATTGCCCTCCCAATGAAAATCGCCGGCGGATCAGGTGGCCCGCTGCGGATCGTGGCAGTGATTCCGCAGTAGATGGGTTGCCCGTCGCCCATCCAGGCGTATGGGACTTGCGCGCCGCGGGGCAATCTGACAGAATAACGGCAGCATGGCTGAGACGCTTCTCGATAAAGTTTGGCGCGCCCACACGGTCCGCAACGTCCCCTCGGGCCAGACGCAGCTCTTCTTCGGCCTCCACCTCATTCACGAGGTGACAAGCCCGCAGGCCTTCCAGATGCTCCGGGAGGCAGGGCTACGGGTTCGCTTTCCCGATCGGACCTTCGCCACCATCGACCACATCGTCCCCACCGCCTCCCAGATCCGCCCCTTCGGCGACGCCCTGGCCGAGGAGATGACCGTCCACTTGGTAAGAAACTGCAAGGAGTTCGGCATCCCCCTCTTCGATCTCGACAGCGGCCGCCAGGGGATCGTCCACGTCATCGGCCCGGAGATGGGCCTCACCCAGCCGGCCACGACCATCGCCTGCGGCGACAGCCACACCTCCACTCACGGGGCCTTGGGCGCCCTCGCCTTCGGCATCGGCACCAGCCAGGTGCGGGACGTCCTGGCCACGCAGTGCCTGGCGCTGACCAAGCCGAAGCTTCGGCAGATCCGGGTGGAGGGCCGCCTCGCCCGCGGCGTGTACGCAAAGGACGTGATCCTGGCGATCATCCACCGACTCGGCGTCAAGGGTGGGGTAGGCCATGCCTACGAGTACGCCGGGTCGGCGATCGAGGCGATGTCGATGGAGGAACGCCTCACCATCTGCAACATGAGCATCGAGGGGGGAGCGCGGGCGGGCTACGTCAATCCCGACGCGACGACCTTCAGGTATCTCAAAGGCCGGCCCTTCACGCCGCAGGGCGAGGCCTTTGACCGCGCGGTCAAGTGGTGGACAAGCATGGCGACGGATTCAGACGCCACCTTCGACGATCTGGTCCGCCTGGATGCCGCGGCCATCGAGCCGATGGTCACATGGGGAATCAACCCAGGTCAATCCGTGGGGGTGAAAGAGCCGATCCCACACCCGGCCGCTGCACCCGAGACGGACCGGGCCGCCTGGGCCGAGGCGTTGGCCTTCATGTCATTTGAGCCTGGGCGCCCGATCGCCGGGACCCGTATCGACGTGGCCTTCATCGGCTCCTGCACCAACGCGCGGCTTTCGGACCTGCGGGCGGCCGCCGAGATCGCCCGCGGGCGGAAGGTCGCGCAGGGAATCCGCGCGCTTGTAGTCCCGGGCTCGCAGGCCGTCGCCAGGGCGGCCGAGGCCGAGGGGCTGCACGAGATTTTCCTGGAGGCCGGCTTCGAGTGGCGCAAGGCCGGCTGCTCCCTGTGCCTGGGGATGAACGAGGACAAGCTGACAGGCCGGGAGATCTGCGCCTCCTCCAGCAACCGGAACTTCAAGGGACGCCAGGGGAGCCCTACAGGGCGGACCCTCCTCATGAGCCCGGCGATGGTCGCCGCGGCCGCTGTTGCAGGCGAGGTCGCCGACGTCCGGGAGCTATTGCGGTGAGCGAGGCCGATGTGCGCCGCCAGATCATCGGCCGCGGCATCCCCCTGCCCGGCAACGACATCGACACCGACCGGATCATGCCCGCCCGGTATCTGAAGAGCGTCACGTTCGGGGGTCTCGAGGCGCACGTCTTCGAGGACGATCGCCGCCAGGCGCCCGACCACCCGTTCAACCAGCCCCGCTACCGTGGGGCCGCAATCCTTGTGGTCGGCCGGAACTTCGGCTCCGGCTCCTCCCGGGAGCACGCCCCGGAGGGTCTGCGGCGCTGGGGCATCCGGGGGATCGTGGGTGAGTCGTTCGCGGAGATCTTCTTCGGTAACTGCATCGCCCTCGGCCTGCCCTGCCTGACCGCGAACGCGGAGGATATCGGCTGGCTCATGGAGGCGGTGGCGCGCCAACCAGAGCGGGAGATCCTGCTCGACGTGGAGCAGCGGTTGGTACGCTTTGGAGAGCGGACCATCCCCGCCATGATTCCAGACGGAGCCCGGAACCAGCTCGTCACAGGCACCTGGAACGCCACTCAGGTCCTCCTGGAGGCGGGCGACGAGATCGAACGGGTCGCCAAGAGCCTTCCCTACATCACCGGCTACTGAGCCAGCCTTACCCTGCCTCACCACTCCCAGCCTGATGAACCAGAGGCTAATGTAATTCGTCTTGACAGCGGGACCAAAGAAAGTTATCAAGCTATCTTAAGCATAAAAAGGGGGCAAAGATGAAGACTTGGATGATCGCTCTAATCCTCCTGATCGGGGTAGCGCTCGGAGTCAGTGGCACGATCCTCGCCCCGAAACTCGCCGGCCCATATCTGCCGCAATCGTTTCGAGCAAAGGCCGAAGTCGTCGAGGGGGAGGTAGATCGGAAATTGCGAGAGCAGGATCGCCTCCTTCTGACGGTCCAGACGTCGCAGGGAACTGTCCTCGCGACCTTCAAGCAAAAGGTGGCGGAGATCGATCTCCTCGTCCAAAAGGGCGATACGGTGACGCTGGCCCTCCGCCGGTACGAGCCGTTCGTGGAGGACCCAACAATCGAGCGGGTCAGAAAGCTGCAACCCACAAAGCCGGAAGCCGCAAAGCAGGAACCAATACCTCGGCCAAAGGCGGGTGAGCCTTCGCCTCCCGACACCGGAGGAGCAAGCGCATACTAAGGATTGCTTCGCCCCTCTAAGGGGCTCGCAATGACACTTAGGATTTTACCTTGAGGAGCCAGGCGTGAGCCGTCGCATCCCACCGCTGCTGATCGGTTTCGCCGTGGCGTGCCACGTCTGGCCAGGGCCGACGTGCGTGAGGCAAGCGGCAGCGCAAACTGGATTACAAGCGCTCGTGATGGAGGGCGAACGTTGGTGGACGCGGTCGCCGGACCCGGGCAACCCGGTCGCGTGCGCTACCTGTCACCGTGACCCCGCCAAGACGCGCGGGTGGGCCGCCAGCTTCCCCAAGTTCAAGCCGTTGCCACCACCACACAGCCGCGTCATGACGCTGCTGCAAGCGAACACCGAGGCCGTGTCGCGCCACTACCGGCTCCCAGACCCCCTGCCGGCGGCGACAGCCATTACCGCGTACCTGACGTCGCTGGGGGCCGACGTCCCGATCTCGCCTGGCGTGAGCGCCGGCCAGCCCGTCTTCCCCACACGAATGCAGCAACTCGCCACAAGCGTCGTCCGCGGCGAGCGGCTGTATAGCCGTCGGTGCGGCCAGTGCCACAATCCGGCAACCGTCGCGCCATCTGTCACAACTTTCCCGCGCGTAGTAGGCGGACGAGCCGAGTCACTCGAAGGCTTCCTTGCTCGTCACCAATTGGTCGGGCAGCCGCTCGCCTGGGACGGCGCGGCCATGGCGGACGTGATCGCCTACCTCATGTCGCACTTGGCGGGCCGCCCGGTCGGCCTTCAAACGAAACGCGCCTTACAGGAGGGACCATGATTCGCACACTGTTCATTACCTTGCTCGGATCCTGCGTCGTCACGTTCGGGCTATCACTCGATGCGAATGCCGCGACTATGATTAGCGGCACGGTCAAGAACGAGGCCGGCAAGCCGCTGGCAGGACTCGCACTGCTCGAAAAGGGGGAGATTCATAACAACAAATGGGACCGGGGCACGCTGGTGCGCGCTGACGGCCGGTTCAGGATCGAGCTGCCAGAGGGCGGCCAGTACGGCCTGCACGTCTACTCAAGCGGCTACATCTACTCACCGGAGGCGGTGAAGGTGGAGACCGGGAAGACGTTGGAGGTCACGGTCGTCCTCGAGCCCGAGCCGACGCGGGCCAACACTCCGGTCATCAAGCGGGCAGGATTTAATCCTTGGGAGGAGCGTCAGGGAAAGGTAACCTTCGTGAAGCTGGATGTGGCGGATCCGAACGGGGATCTGGGTCCCCAGGTCCTGGCCCTCAACGCGGCCACGGGCAGAGCCTACGCCATGGATCCCCCAAAGCGGGTTCGGGACCTCAAGTCAAATTTTCCGAATGGCGTGTACCAGCTCGAGGTGGACACCTCAAAGGCGCCGATCAACCCCCGCGAATGGCACTTCGTCGTTGCGGATCATGGGTGCAATACGACTGATATCCTGAGTTTTCCACACGAACCGAAGCCGCTCAAGGTGATCGGAAAGCCGTAATCTGGCGGCGTCCGTCCGCAACCTCCTTGCCCTTATCGTAGGGGCGCTGGTTGCTTCACCTCGTCACCCGCGCCTTCACAGTCCAGCCGGTAGTTAAATCAAGGAGAGGGGCCAAAACAGTTGAGCATCAAAAAAATCGACCTGACATGGGGAGGGGACGGGGTTGGGGTATGAGTAAACGCGATAGCAGCAAGGTGGCAAGGGCTCCGATAGCACGCGAAAGTCAAAGGGCAAACAAGGCCTTGATCGAGCGGATGGATCGGCTCCGGGAAAAGATCGGACCCATTGGCGTGCCTGTATCTAAGCTGATCCGGGAAGGGAGGCGGAAATAGGGAATGCTCACTGCGACGCGCCAAGGCCGGCTGTCCAGAAATCAGGCCGAGGAAGGGCTGGCAACGCTGCTCGCCGCGGGCATCAGGCTCATGACTGTAGATTCCTCCAAGATCTTCTCTCTTTCCCTGCACTGGAAGGTGTCGGCCTATGATGGGACATATCTCGCCGTCGCCGAGAAGCTGGACAGCGAGGTATGGACCGGAGACCGAGCCTTCTACAACGCGTGCCGGAGAAAGGGCTCCCGCGTTCGTTGGATCGGCGACTACCCGAGGGCCCTTTGAACACAGGGCCTCCGCAGTTCCGGCATGCTGGGCCCCCGGCCCCGGCTTTGCCAGGTCAGTTGGCTACACCGTCTTCCGCTTTTCGAAGGGACTCGATGAAACTGGCAACGGTGGGCGAGAGGCGCTTCTGTTTGCGGTAGATAATTCCCACGGGGCGGACCAGATCGGGGATGGCGAGCGGGACGGCGGCGAGGCTGCCGATCCCAACCTCCTTCAGGACGGCCGGCCGGGGGAGGATGCTGACCCCGGCGTTGATGGCAATCGCTTGCTTGATCGTCTCGATGTTGTCGAACTCCATCACCACATTGACTCTGACGTTCCGCTGCTTCAGGTTCCGATCGATGGCCTTGCGGATCCCCAGGTCCGGGTCGAAGGCCACGAACTTTTCCCCATTCAGGTCCGCTGGCGTCACCAGCCGTTTTTTGGCAAGGCGATGGCCGGGGTGGCAGACCAGCACCATCTTCTCAGAACGCCACGGGATCACGGTCAGGGAGCGCAGGGCCGGCGGGTAGGACATGATCCCGATATCCGCCTCATCGTTGATGACCGCCTCGACCACCTTGTGGGGGTGGAGACACTCAAGCCGGACCTTGGCCTGCGGGTGGGCAGACATGAATGTCTGCAGATGCCGGCTGACGTCGTGGAGCCCCACAGAGTAGATGGCGGCCACGCGGACCGTCCCGTCCAGACGGGTCCTGGCCGAGGAGATACGGGCCTTGGCTTGCTCAAACCGATCGAGGAGCTCCCGGGACGCCTCATAGAAGATTCGCCCCTCGGGGGTGACCGTGAACGGGCGCTTTGTCCGGTCGAGCAACTGGACATCGAGGTCGGCTTCCAACTGTTGAACGGCCTGGCTGACCGCCGACTGGGAGACCTCGTTGGCCGAGGCACCTCTGGAAAAGCTACGCAGCCGGACGACATCGCAATAGAGTTGCAGCGTCTCAACGTTCATGCCGTCATCATATACCATAAGGTACACTAATGTAAAGTATTTTTACTTTTTGCGTGACTAATGGGTTGACTTTGTGTAAACTGTCCGGAAAGGCAATGAAGGTCGTTTTGCCTTTGTCAGAGGGAGGAACTCTTCGTGACTGACAAGACGCCATATGGGTCGGTGATGCCCTCGGGGCTGCCTGCCCGGCAGGGCCTCTACGACCCGGCCCACGAGCATGACGCTTGCGGGGTCGGCTTCGTGGTGGACATCAAGGGGCGCAAGTCCAACGCCATCGTCAGGCAAGCGCTGACCGTGCTCAAGAACCTGATGCATCGCGGCGCGTGCGGGTGCGAGGAAAACACGGGGGACGGCGCGGGGATTCTCATCCAGATGCCGCACGCCTTCCTGTCCCGCGAGTGCGCCAGGATCGGCATCACCCTGCCCGGCCCGAAGCACTACGGCGCCGGACTGGTCTTTCTGCCCACCGATCCAGGCCAGGCCACCAGGTGCCAGGCGATCTTCGAGCAGATCATCCGCGAGGAGGGACAGACGCTTCTGGGATGGCGCGATCTCCCCACGGATGATTCGCCGATCGGTCCCAGCGCCAAGGCGGCCGAGCCCGTCTTCAAGCAGATCTTCATCGGGCGCAACCCCGCCATTGCGGACGACCGGGCCTTCGAGCGAAAGCTCTACGTGATTCGCAAGCTCGTGGAGCACGCGGTCTTTGGGTCGCCGGTGCAGAACGGGAAGCTGTTCCACCTGCCAAGCCTCTCCTCGAACACGCTCATCTACAAGGGGATGCTGTCGGCGGACCAGATCGAGACGATGTTCCCTGACATCGTGGACCCGGCCATCGAATCGGCCCTGGCGCTCGTGCACCAGCGCTTCTCGACCAACACCTTCCCCTCCTGGCCGCTGGCCCACCCGTATCGGTATCTGGCCCACAATGGCGAGATCAACACGCTCCGCGGCAACATCAACTGGATGCACGCCCGCGAGGCGCTGTGCCAGACCGAGCTGCTTCCGGATCTCAAGAAGATCTTTCCCATCATCCTGGAGGGCGGGAGCGACTCGGCGATCTTCGACAACGTGCTCGAGTTCCTGGTTATGGCCGGCCGTCCCCTCCCCCACGCCGTCCTCATGATGATCCCGGAGGCCTGGAGCGGCCACGAATCGATGAGCGAGGAGCGCAAGGCCTTCTACGAGTACCATGGCTGCCTCATGGAGCCCTGGGACGGGCCGGCCTCTATCGCCTTCACCGACGGCACCGTAATCGGGGCGGTTCTGGACCGCAACGGGCTGCGGCCGTCTCGCTACTACGTGACGAAGGACGGCCTCGTCGTCATGGCGTCAGAGGTCGGGGTGCTGGATATCCCGCCGGAAGACGTGCTGATCAAAGAGCGCCTCCACCCGGGCCGGATCTTCCTGGTGGACACCTCTCAGGGCCGGATCATCGACGACGCGGAGCTGAAGCACGCCTTTGCCACCGAGCATCCGTATCCGGAATGGCTGCGGCAGAACCTGGTCCCGTTGGAAGAGCTCCCCGCACCCCCCCACGTCCATGAGCCGGATCACGAGACCGTGCTCCAGCGGCAGCAGGCCTTTGGCTACACGCACGAGGACCTGCGCATCCTGATGGCGCCCATGGCCATTGACGGCCAGGAGCCGGTGGGCTCCATGGGGAACGATGCCGCGCTGGCCGTCCTGTCCAACCGCCCTCGCCTACTGTACGACTACTTCGCGCAACTGTTCGCCCAGGTGACGAACCCGCCGCTCGACGCGATCCGGGAAGAGCTGGTGACCCAGATGGCCACCACCATCGGCCCCGAGCGGAACCTGCTCAAGCCCGAGCCGGAGAGTTGCCATCAGATCAAGCTAACCTCGCCGATCCTGGACAACGAGGAGCTGGCAAAGATCCGCTATGTGGACCTTCCCGGGTTCAGGTCGATCACCCTGCCCATGCTGTTCCCCGTGGCCGAAGGCGGCGCGGGGCTTGCGCGGGCGCTGGAGGACCTGTGCCGGAAGGCAAGCGAAGCGATCGCCGACGGGTACACACTCATCATCCTCTCCGACCGGGGCGTCGATAAGGAGCATGCCCCGATCCCTGCTCTCCTGGCCACGGCCGGCGTTCACCACCACCTGATCCGGGAAGGAACCCGAACGAAGGTCGGGCTCGTGATCGAGAGCGGCGAGCCGCGGGAGAACCACCACGCGGCGCTGCTCATCGGCTACGGCGCCGGCGCCATCAACCCGTACCTGGCCTTCGAGACCCTCGACGATATGATCCGCGAGGGGCTGCTTCCGGGGATCGACCAGAAGAAGGCGATCAAGAACTATATCAAGGCCCTTAACAAGGCGGTCCTGAAGGTCATCTCGAAGATGGGGATCTCCACCATCCAATCCTATCGCGGCGCGCAGATCTTCGAGGCCGTCGGGCTGAATAAGGAATTCGTGGACAAGTGCTTCACCTGGACCTCCTCCCGGATCGGCGGCGTCGGGATCGATGTGATCGCCGAGGAGGCGAGCCTTCGCCACCATCACGGTTTCCCGGACCGTCCCGTGGGGAAGCCCGACCTCGAGTGGGGCGGCGAGTACCAGTGGCGGCGCGACGGCGAGTACCACCTGTTCAACCCCGAGAGTATTTTCAAGCTCCAGCACGCCACCAGCACCAGCCAGTACAAGATCTTCAAAGAGTACACGGATCTGGTGAACCAGCAGAACGGAAACCTGTGCACCCTGCGGGGACTCTTCGACTTCAAGTTCTCCGAGCAGCCGATCCCGATCGAGGAGGTGGAGCCGATCGAGTCGATCCTCAAGCGGTTCGCCACCGGCGCCATGTCCTACGGCTCGATCAGCCAGGAGGCCCACGAGACCCTCGCCATTGCGATGAACCGGATGGGGGCCAGATCCAATACCGGCGAGGGGGGCGAGGACCCGGCGCGCTACAAGCGCGACCCGAACGGCGACTGGCGCCGCAGCGCGGTCAAGCAAGTCGCCTCGGGCCGCTTCGGCGTGACCAGCGAATACCTGGTCAACTGCACCGATCTTCAGATCAAGATGGCCCAGGGGTCCAAGCCGGGCGAAGGGGGCCAGCTCCCTGGCCAGAAGGTCTATCCGTGGATCGCCAAGGTCCGGTATTCGACTCCCGGGGTGGGGCTGATCTCGCCTCCCCCGCACCACGACATCTACTCGATCGAGGACATCGCCCAGCTCATCCATGACTTGAAGAATAGCAACCCAAGTGCGCGAGTTCACGTGAAACTCGTCGCGGAGGTTGGGGTCGGGACGGTCGCGGCCGGCGTGGCGAAGGCCCACTCCGACGTGGTCCTGATCTCCGGTCAGGACGGCGGAACCGGCGCCTCCCCGCTCAGCAGCATCAAGCACGGGGGCCTGCCGTGGGAGCTGGGGGTCGCCGAGACGCAACAGGTCCTGGTTATGAACAAGCTCCGCGACCGGATTACCGTCCAGACGGACGGGCAGATGAAGACCGGCCGCGATGTGGTGACCGCCGCCCTGCTGGGGGCGGAGGAATATGGGTTCTCTACCGCCCCGCTGGTTGTCATGGGCTGCATCATGATGCGCGTGTGCCACCTGAACACCTGCCCCGTGGGGATCGCGACCCAGGATCCCGAACTCCGGAAGAAGTTCACCGGCAAGCCCGAGTTTGTGCAGAACTTCTTCCGCTTTATCGCCGAGGAGGTTCGAGAGCTGATGGCCAAGCTCGGGTTCCGTACCATGGACGAGATGATCGGCCGGTCCGACAAGCTGGACATGCGGAAGGCCGTGGACCACTGGAAGGCCCGCGGACTCGATTACTCCTCGATCCTCTATCGCCCGGAGGTCGGGCCTGACGTGGCGACCCGAAAGGTGCGGGAGCAGGACCACGGCCTCGAGAAGGCGCTCGACCGCACCACCATCATCCCGCTCTGCCAGCCTGCGCTCGAGCGGCGCGAGCCCGTGAGCCTGCGCCTGCCGATCCGCAATGTCAATCGCACCGTCGGCACCCTCCTCGGCTACGAAATCACCACCCGCTACGGGGCCGAGGGGCTGCCGGACGACACGATCCGGATCTACTTCACTGGATCGGCGGGGCAAAGCTTCGGCGCGTTCATCCCGAAGGGAATCACCTTCACCCTGGAGGGCGACTCCAACGACTACCTCGGCAAGGGGCTGTCCGGCGGCAAGATCATCGTATTCCCGCCCCTGGAGTCCCTCTTTGTGCCCGAGAAGAATATCCTCGTGGGCAATGTGGTCCTCTACGGCGCCACCAGTGGCGAGGCCTATTTCCGGGGGCTGGCCGGCGAGCGGTTCGCCGTTCGAAACAGCGGCGCCCACGCCGTCGTGGAGGGCGTCGGCGACCACGGTTGCGAGTACATGACCGGCGGCCGCGTGGTCGTCATCGGCTCCACCGGGCGGAATTTCGCCGCCGGGATGTCGGGCGGCGTGGCCTATGTCCTGGATGAGGCCGGCGACTTCAAGGTCCGCTGCAACCTCACCATGGTCGATCTCGAACCGCTGATCGCCGACGAAGATGTGGAGGAAGTAAAGGAGTTACTCCGCCGCCATATCCGCTATACTCAGAGCACCGTGGCGGAGCGAGTCCTCAAGCAGTGGGACGCGATGCAGCCCAAGTTCGTGAAGGTGATGCCAAAGGATTACAAGCGGGCGATCAACGCGATGAAACGCGCCCAACTCGAGGGGATCCCGTGGGAGCAGGCGGTGATGGTGGGGGCGCATGGGTAAGCCCACCGGCTTCGTCGAATTCAAGCGGAAGAAGCAGCCGTACCGGCCGGTCGAGGAGCGGATCCGAGACTGGAAGCTGCAAATGCTTCCTTATCCGACGGACGAGCTCCAGAAACAGGGGGCACGGTGCATGGACTGCGCCGTGCCCTTTTGCCACCAGGGCTGCCCGCTCGGCAACCTCATCCCCGACTGGAACGACCTCGTCTACCGCGACAGGTGGCGGGATGCGATCGACCGCCTCCACGCGACCAACAACTTCCCGGAGTTCACCGGGACACTCTGCCCTGCCCCGTGCGAAGGCTCGTGTGTCCTCGACATCAACAACGACCCGGTGACCATCAGGGCCATAGAGCTGGCGATCATCGACCACGCCTTTGACGAGGGGTGGGTGCAGCCGGGGCCGCCCCCGGTGCGCACGGGCAAGAAGGTGGCCGTCGTGGGGTCGGGCCCCGCCGGCCTGGCGGCGGCCCAGCAGCTCAACCGCGCCGGCCACTGGGTCACAGTCTTCGAGCGGGATGACCGGATCGGCGGCCTCCTCCGCTACGGGATCCCCGAGTTCAAGATGGAGAAGCGGGTCCTCGGCCGCCGCCTCGAGCTGATGGAGAAGGAGGAGATCCAGTTCCGCGTCAATACGAACGTCGGCGTCAACGTCTCTGTGGAGGAGCTTCGCCGAGAGTTCGACGCCATCCTGCTGGCCGGAGGGGCTACGGCCCCACGGGACCTCAAGATCCCCGGGCGCGAGCTTCGCGGGATTCACTTCGCCATGGAGTACCTGACTCTTTCGAACCGGCGATGCGCGGGCGACGTCATTCCCGACGAGGAGTTCATCACGGCAAAGGGCAAGCGGGTGGTCATCATCGGCGGCGGCGATACCGGCGCCGACTGCCTGGGGACCGTCCACCGCCAGGGAGTGCTCTCCGTCCACCAGTTCGAGCTGCTCCCGCGCCCGCCCGACAAGCGCGCGCCCGATAACCCCTGGCCGCAGTGGCCCACCATCCTCCGCACCTCCGCCGCCCACGAAGAAGGCGGCATTCGAGAGTGGTCGATCTCGACCACTCGCTTCTCAGGGGAGAACGGCCATGTCAAGAAGCTGCATGCCCATCGGGTCGAGATGGTCCGGGAAGGCGGCAGGCTCGACTTCAAGCCAACACCCGGAACCGAGCTGGAGATGGAGGTGGACCTGGTCCTCCTCGCGATGGGGTTCCTGGGCCCGGAGCGGAATGGAATGCTTGAGCAGCTCGGCGTGAAAATGACCGAGGGCGGCAATGTCTGGCGGGACGAGACCTGGATGACCAGTGTCCCGGGCGTCTTCACCTCAGGCGACATGCAACGCGGCCAGTCGCTGATCGTGTGGGCCATTGCCGAGGGGCGCAGCGCCGCCCGCGGCATCGACCGCTACCTCATGGGCCACTCCGACCTCCCCGCCCCCCTCCCTTAAACACTAAAGAGGGGCCTACGCCCCACCATTTCAATCTCTCTTCTTCTCATTTTCCTAAGCGCCGCCCCTCGTTTTTCTGATTCCTTTCCTCCACAAGGGGAGAGATATATGATGATTGAGCCTTCGCCACCCTGGGCTAAATGTGTAATATCAGAACCGAGTCTAAGCCTTTCTGGCATCACCGAGTTAAGCCCTGGATGAAGGCAATTCCGTCTTGGGACTCAACAGGGCCACCCCGAAGAAAGTCGGTCGGCTGGCGACGGCCAATGTTTGCCCTGCCCGATCGGGCTGCCGGGCCACGTCGCGTGCTGGCCCACGTGAGGAAAAGGAACTCTTGGGGGCGGGTCATCGCAACATAAAGCAGACGACGCTCCTCCGCCAGATCCTGATCAGGCCGAGGAATCAAGTCATTATCAACACCCACAATGATGGCTGCTCGCACTGTCAGCCCTTTGGAGCCAGTCATCGTCATGAAGCGCACGCCCTCGCTCTGAGTTCGCAGTAGATCCTCTCCAACGGGTTGAATCTGCGAGAGAAAGCGTCCAAATTCCTCGCCAACTTCTACGGCATCATCAATCTGGATCAAAAGCTGCGAAAGTGGCTCCGTGCAGCGGGGAAGCCTGCCGCTACTAACCCCTTCGACGATCCACTTGCCCCATTGTGTGGCCTCGCCTTCCCCCGGCGGCCGCACCGCATCGATCACGGCCAGAACATCATTCCAAAGTCAGGTGGCCGGCTTTGGTGTACCCTGCGGAGCCTCCACAAATCCTTCCTTGGCCGCCGCTGTGAATGCCTCGCCGAAAGTAGTGTTTGTTGCGCTGGCCCGGTCGAAGATGTGATCAACGAATCCGTCACCAACTCTAGGCTGAAGCTTGAGGAGGCTCCACCATGCCAGAGAGTCGGTTGGATCAACCAGTAGCCGAAGGTGTGCAATCAGGCGACGGTTTTCGTCTTCGCTGATCATCGCCTCGACTACACTGGGGTCCGAAATAGGGACTCCGCGGCAGGAAAGCTCCTCTTTAATTGGGCGGGTGAATGTTCCAGATCTATCGGTTCGAGAGAGTATGAGAATCTCCGAGGCTGGTAGATGATTAGCGTCGCGAAGCCAGGTGACAAGGTCCGCCACTCCTCTCGACTCGCTCTTGTCTCCTCTAAACCTAAGCAAGGCGACGACATCTTCAGGAGCATCGTCTCGGTATTGTGGAGGGTTGCGGTTCTCTCGTTCAGGATCGCCTTGAATCACGTGCTGGGCCCACTCGATGATGCGACGAGGCGATCGATGGCAGATCGTCAGTTTGTAATCGTAATTGGTGGCGTAGTCTTCAAGGAACCGCCGGATTCCAGCCGGGTGGGCCTTGCGAAACGAGTAGATCGATTGATCGTCATCGCCGATTGCCAGGACGGAGGCCCCTCGGCCAGCAAGTCGCCGTATCACCTCCAAGTCGCAAGCATTAAGATCTTGGTACTCGTCCACGATCAGAAGGTCATAGTCAGCACCATCGAGTTCATCGTGGTCTCGCAGCGCGCATCTAAATAGGTCAGGGAGCTCCGAGAGTAGCGTGTAAGCAGAAATTCGGCGATGTTGGAGCCAGGCACCCATGAACCTGGCACGTTCCTCAGGGGTAACACTGGGGTGCTCCTCCGGATTGAGCGATTGCCACATGGCGGCCATCTCAGCGACCAGCGTGTCCAGTTTCTTTACGCCGACGTGTAGTCTCCGAGCCAGATGAGGCCGGATCAGTGTTTCGTATTCGAAGTCATCGGGAATACGCAGAGGTTCGGGAAACGACGCGCAGCCAGGGTTCCGAAGCAGGGTTGATATTGAGAAAGAGTGGATAGTACTCGGTCGCCCCAAGACCTTCACCTGCCCTGCGGCGAGCTTCGTAGTAAGTTCCGCTGTTGCAGCCCTCGTAAAGGTCAGGAATTTCAACTTTGGTGGACGATCCTCCGCCAGCAGACGCTCTGCGAGCGCTGCAGAAGTTGTGCTCTTGCCCGTTCCTGGCCCTGCCAATACACGCCCATGGCCAGGGAGCCGATGAGTTACGACGGCTAGCTGTTCTTCAGTTAAAGTTATGCTCATTCAAGTCCAGCGAGGAGGGACGAAGGCACAGAGGGGCGAGTCGTTGGGGAGTTCACAGCTCCCCCTTGAATGCTTTGTCGAGGATGGATGGAAGCAAGGCGTCGAGTTCGGCGGCGGTCTCGACTTGCAACCTCTTTACTGCGTCCACCTTTGCTTGTAACTCATCTAGGCAGGTGACAATGCGCCCCTGGTCGGAAAGGGAGGGGACATGCACATGTATCTGCGTGTGGGCCTTTTTCCGATCCAAAGTAGGAACTGCTGTTTGCGACGCAGCCTGTTTCAGTTCAGGTGATACGGACCGCAGCAAGTAGTAGATCAAACGAGGCTGATTACCCCTGAAGTCTCGAACATAGAGGGCCGTATTAAGGGGCCAAAAGTCCCCTTCGACATAATTGACTGCACCGATGGAGCCGCTTCGTCCCGTAACTACGCCTGGCCCTTTAACCCGTGATTCGATATGCCGACCGACCTCTCCGTTCGCCGCAAAGACTGGATACGGTCCCGAGACTCTCACCTGAGCCGGCAGGTCAAAGCCCCTCTGTAGCTGGAGAGCCTCATCCAGCAGGGTTTGAGGTTCGTTCGTGCAGAAGGTTGAACGAAGGGCGGCCATCATGATCGAACTGGACGCGGCATCAGCATTGCGCCGCGCCTCAAGGGCCTGCTCGATCTTGGTGGCCAGCTCCTCGATCCGCGCCACGATCCGCCGCTGCATCTCCAGAGGGGGTAGTGGAAGGAGCATCGACAAGAACGCCTGGGGTGAAACAGAATCGCGACGGGCACCCATGCCCCGAGCACTGCTTCGCAATGACTCCCACACCTTCAATTGTTTGCAGTACCAGTCGAAGTATGAGATATCCAGCTTACCTTCGACTGGTCGGAACGTGGGGAACTGAGGTGAAAGAAACCACCCATCGAAAGCTCCGGGAACTTTCGCCAACGCCCCCTCCCAAGCTTTCAACTGACTAATGACAAAATCACCTTCGTGCAGTCGGTGAAACACCTTATAGGTTGTTTCAGAGCCCAATAGCGGTCCACGTGCTAGGAGGCCCCGGCCGAAGCCATATACGCCCGCGATCTTGTACGATTCGGCCGGATCGATCGGGACGGCGTCAATTTTGAGCTCCAACACATCACCAAGTCGAATTGTCGGCCAGCGGTGCATCATCGCTCTGTCACCATCAGCACCTTCTTGATCTCACTCATAATCTCGGCGATCCGCTGCTCTTTCTTCAAAATGTCATCGGCAAGTTGCTCCGGTGGCAGGTGCTCAAAGTCCTGCTTTGCGCTCGGATTCTTGATGTCGAGGTTGACGGAGACAAGGCCACCATTTTCGTCATATTTCAGCACATCGTTGACTGACACTTTCCAGGCGCGGTCGTTCTCCTTACGGTCGTTCCACCAATTCAGACAGGGCGCAAATTCCTCGAACTGAAGTGGCTGAGTCTTCGTGTAGTTCTTTCGGCCCTCCGGGAGGGGATGCTCGTAGTACCAGATCTCCTTCGTCGGCCCGGCGCGGTCAAAAAAGAGGAGATTGGTAGGAATGCTGGTGTAAGGCGCGAAAACGCCGTTGGGCAGTCGCACGATCGTATGCAGGTTGAAGTTTTCGAGAAGCTGCTTCTTGACGCGGGCGCAGACACCATCGCCGAAGAGGGTTCCGTTGGGGACGACCATGCCGCAGCGGCCGCCGCGCTTGAGACTACGCATGATGAATTGCAGGAAGAGGAGGGCGGTTTCCGACGTGCGAGTGCCCTCCGGAAAGTTGTCCTGGACGCCCTTTTCCTCCTCGCCGCCAAAGGGCGGGTTGGTCATGATCACGTCATACCGTGCCTTGTCGGTGATCTGCACCAGTGGGTTCCTCAAGGCGTTGTCGCGGAGTAGATTCGGGCGGTCCAGGCCGTGGAGGAGAAGGTTCATCATCCCTAGCAAGTAGGGCATCGGCTTCTTTTCGATGCCGAAGAGCGTTTCTTCCTGGAGGCGGCGCCGGTCCTCCACGCTTTTCACTTGAGGCTTCAGGTATTCGTAGGCCTCCACGAGGAAGCCGCCAGTACCCGCCGCCGGGTCCAGCACCTTCTCTCCCAGGCGAGGGTGTGCCTGCTGAACGATGAACCGGATGACGGGCCGGGGCGTGTAGAACTCGCCAGAGTCTCCTGCTGCGTCTCGCATCTCGCGAAGCATGGACTCGTACAGGTGAGCCAGTGTGTGGACGTCGTCAGAAGAATTAAAATTGAGCCGGTTGACCAGGTTCACGACATCCCGGAGGAGGTATCCAGAAAGCATTCGGCTATAGGTTTCTTTGAATACAGCAGCCAAAATGTCCCTCGCGTCCCCCGTCCCAGTCCCCGTCAGGTTCCGCAGATATGGGAAGAGTTCGTCGTTGATGAACTTCAGCAGCGACTCTCCCGTCAGTCCCTTGTCCGGGTCGCCTGCCCAGTCGCGCCACCGGTAAGGTGGCTCGATTGCGAGCCGGTACTTCTTCTCCGTTACCTCGCGCCGCTGCTCAAGGTCGTCGAAGCACTTCAAGAACATGATCCAGGAGAGCTGGGGAATGCGATCCAGGTCGCCATTCAATCCGGCATCCTTGCGCATGATGTCCCGTGCTCTCTTGGTGGCCGCTGACAGTTGTGCCTTTGCTGTCAGCGGCACTAGGGCATTTTCTCTCCTGCGCCCCGCCATACTCTTACCTCATGGAAAAACTTTGGCCCAAAATTGATTAAGAAGTCTGGTGCCATTCTCTATAGTCACGTGAGTGAGTGTGAGCTCCCTTGCAGTGGCGTTATATGACCCGGTCCATGAGGGTGGCGGATCGGGAATCTGAGAGGGAAGAGAATGCGTGCCTCTTCCATCGAACACCGCTTGGAGGGCATTCCGGGCCGTGCCAGGATCAGGTGCATTAACCTCGAGGATCAGCACGATGTCCACGAGATCCTTCACCCTGGTTTTTTCCCGATCTCCCCGTGGAAAGGTGAGCGCGTGAATCTTTTCGGCAAAGTGCTGGGCGAGCGAGATTGCTCGGAACCGTCGGGGAGCAATCCCTGCAAAGAGCAACGTGTCGCTCTCAGGAATCTCTTCCGTGGGTGCAACCAGTGGCGTCACGGTACCGACATCGACCTTGAAGTCTTCGAAGGGACGTCTATCCAGGAGTGCTCGGACGTGGAACCGATAGGTGTGAGCGCTTGGTTCTTGCTGGATCTGTTCTCCTTCCGCCGGGACACTAAAAACGATGAAGTCGTCCAGCTCGTAAGCTGCGGCCGCCTGCAGACGCTCCGCGACCCCCGCTGGGGTCGTGGGGACATCGGGCGCGATTGCAAGGTCAATTGCGAGGTCGAGATCTTTCGTGGTGCGGGATCGATCTCCAAATCGAAGATCCAGGGCGAATGCCCCTTTCAAGAACCAAGGACTGTCCGGTGGGCCTTGAAGACGAGCAAGAAACCGCTCGAATGTGACGCGCTTTCTGAGTCGTTGGATCGCCACTCCATCGGTGGCACTGCGCTGTCTGATGCGCTCCTCCAGGGCCATCCGGAAGGCTGCCGCGTTGGCGTATCTCATCAAGCAGCCCTCCGGGCCTCGATGAGCGCCTGATGCAGGCGCTCTGCCGCTGCTCCTTGGAGGGTCTCTATGGCGGCCTCGATGTGGCGGTCTGCAACGAGGCCTTTCAGAATGGCATCCCGGACTGCAGCGGATAGACGCTCAGGGTCCACATCGACGCGGGCGGCATCAATAAGGGTCCTAAGGGGCGTCGTAACACGGAACCCATCACGCTGGTCGATTTCGTGGGGAGGAAGACGGTCCCGGTGAAGCACGATGACTGGAGACGGGGTCTTGCGAAACCCGGGCGGAACTGTCATGTGAATCTTGGCGGGCATCAGATCGCTGATCTCATGTACTGCCATCGCGCTCTGGTGGGAAACAACTGCTCCGCCCCGACTCCACAACGTCCAGCGAATGAGATCTTCGTGCGAACTCTTGGGCCACTCCCAGAGGCGATAGATGCCACGGTCTTCCCGAACCCAGTTGCCACGCCTGACATGGTAGTACTGGAGCTGCTTCGGGTAGCCGGCTATCCTGGCCTGGGTAGCCGTAAAATAGCCGCCCTGCGCAACTGCATATTCGTAAAGACGACGCCTGGCCTCTTGTGGATCTCGCCTTCCCATTGTTGCAATAAGGTAACATTAGATATGACTTTTGTCAATATAAATACTCAGTATACGACTTAAGGTAATATTGTATTTTACCTATCTGTATTACTATGCCTGTCTGTACAAGATGGACTGAAGTTCAGCAACTGCAGATCGCAGGTGATCGGCTCCTCCAAAGAAACCGGCGATTTCCATAGGGGTTCCGCGCTCGGAGAGAGGTGGAACTTCAAGAATCTGGAGATCGTCGAGCTGCGTCACGCCATAGTCTGTGTACTTATCCAGCAAATCATTGAGAACGGCGCGGGCCTGGGGCGTGTGCCGGTCCCAAAAGTCCTTCCTCTCCCTCCGGACACACTCGGCGCGCTCCCGCCTGGTCCGGAGCGGAGCGTTCCACGCAACGTGGATGAGAAGATCGAACGGGTCGGCATCCGGCTGTTTCGTGGCCTCGACCAAGGTGGAGAAGTCAATGCCGCGTTCCGCGAGGGCCTGCTGAATCGCCGCCCGGTGTTCTGCATCCATCCACTGTGTCCGCAGCTCAGCGGGGGTGGGGCAAAGCGAGCGCACTTGCTCAGCCGTGTAGTCCGTGTACTTCACGACTCGTTGCTTCTTCCCCGAACTGTCCAGTTCGTACACCATTTCAGCGGTGATCCGCACCTCGACCCCGTCCACGTAGTACTTCCTATGCGGCTTCTCCCCCCAGTCGTCCACGAGCACATCTTCGCCTTCGTCTCCTTCATGCGAAGGCCCTTCCCCGACCTCCGCGGGTGGCCCTTGCTCCTCGCCAGATGGGTAAATCCTTTCCTCAGTAATCCGTTCAGGCTCCCCATCAAAGTTGGGATCGGCGAATAGGCGGGTAGCCCCGGCGTAGTCCAGGATGCTGAACCAGAGCTTATCCTTGTCCGGATAGAGGCGGGTGCCTCGACCGATGATCTGCTTGAACTCCACGATGGAGCCGATAGGCTTGAATAGGACAATGTTTCGGCACGTGGGGGCGTCCACTCCCGTGCTAAGGAGCTTGGATGTAGTCAGAATCACCGGCATGTCGCGCTCGGGATCTACAAAGTCATCCAGGTGGCCACGACCCACCTTTCCTTCGTCGGCTGTTACGCGTGCCACGAAGTGCGGGTATTGCTGGGTAAGGTCTTCATTGGTCTTGTGCAGCGCGGCACGCATGTCTTCGGCGTGTTCCTGGTCTACGCAAAAAACCATGGTCTTGGCGAATCGGTCTGTTCTTTTCAGATAAGCGGTCAGGTGGTGGGCGACGACCTCGGTCCGGCTGAGAAGCGAGACCACGCGCTCGAAGTCCTTGGTTTCGTACACGCCGTCCGGGATCTCCCTCCCAAAGCGGTCAAGTTGGCCCTGCTCTGGCCGCCACCCGGTGGCGTCCACGCTAGGAACGATACGGTGCACGCGATAGGGAGCCAGGAACCCATCCTCGATCCCCTGACCCAAGCGGTAGGTATAGATGGGGTTGCCGAAGTACCGGTAAGTATCCCGAGTCTCTTCGCGCAGAGGCGTAGCCGTCATCCCGATCTGAGTGGCCGTGTGAAAGTACTCCAGGATCCGGCGCCAGCGGGACTGATCCGCGGCACTCCCACGGTGACACTCATCCACAATGATCAGGTCAAAGTAATCCGGCGGGTATTCCTTATAGAGGCCCGGCCGCGACTCGTCCTCCGCCAGGGCCTGGTAGAGCGCGAAGTAGATCTCTCGTCCCTTCTTCGCCTCTCCTTGGATCTTCCAGACGGCATCACCGAAGATACTGAATTCTCGAACGAGAGGTTGATCCACGAGGATGTTTCGGTCCACGAGATATAGGATCCGCCTCTTTCGTTCCGTTTTCCAAAGCTTCCAGACAATCTGGACGGCCACAAAGGTCTTTCCGCTCCCCGTGGCCATGGTGATGAGGATGCGAGGATTGCCTTGGAGGACGGCCTGTACAGCGCGATGGATCGCGATCTCCTGGAAATACCGTGGGGTCTTGATCGAACCGTCCGGATTGCGGAGTTCGCGGTTGAACGGAAACAGTAGGTCTTCGGCCACCTTGTCGTCGGCCAAGCCTTCGGCCGCACGAAGCCGGCCCCACAGTTCACCAGGCGAGGGGAAGAGATCCAGGGTCCGCTGCTTGCCCGTAGTGTAGTCGTGCTCAATGATCCCGTGACCGTTCGTGGCATAGGCAAACCTGAGCCCCAGGATTTCCGCATACTCCATGGCCTGCTGAAGGCCGTCGGCCGGCTTTTTGTAGACAGCCTTAGCCTCAACCACGGCAAGCCGGTAGTCAGACCGGTAATAGAGCAGGTAATCCGCCTTCTTCCCCGGTTTCCGGAAGTGTCTCCGACCGGACACAACAATGCGTCCGTCCGTGAAGTACTTCTGCTCGCGGATCTGATCGTCCGTCCAACCCGCTACGCGGAGCTTCGGCAGGACGTACCTTCGACAGGTGTCAGCCTCGGTTAGCATCAAGAGATGATCTCCCGATTAACGGATCGTAGCCCACATATGAAATATCGGCTGGACCGTTTAGGCATTGATGAAATCGTCTCGCGAAGTTCCGCTGCTCTCAACTTTGCTAAACGATGCGTTCCTTGTATCACAGGCGCTCCTCAGGGTCAAGGCACCCAGGCGGGTCCGTTACCTCGATGCTCTACAAAACTTGTTACCACCCCGAGGTGCGAAAGGTGCTCGCCCGGCTAGACGACGACCAAGAGGAGGACGGAAACGAAACGGAGGGCGAGCCAAGCCCGCCCTCCAATAGAATGAGATCGGGAGGTGTAATCCTGTCAAACATGGGTAACAGATTCCCTCCCGTCCCCGCCTTGGCACGGGCGCGATCTCAGGGGCGCCCGCG
>OBEQ011184161.1_pt1 | contig 26572 bp, 19 predicted proteins | sample 1670901 | NCBI WGS metagenome assembly OBEQ01 (sample SAMEA104232315, study PRJEB22302) | groundwater metagenome | biome: forest; feature: aquifer; material: groundwater | place: USA | collected 2011-08-07 | depth 5.4 m | reverse complement strand
TGATATGTTGTTCATAAAATTTTGCAAACTTAAATGGCCGCCCTAGTTGTACTCAACTCGATTGCTCAAATTGACTAAGACGGCCATTAAAATAAGCAATCGGAAAGTCGAGTACACTCCTAGTATAGCAAAAATTCTTTTTGTATTCAAAGCAAATACTATGAGCCAAGATTGCTTCTGATTCGCACCTCCTCCTCGCCGGAAAAACAGTGCGCGTCGCCGAAGGCGACGCTCCAAATTCGTTTGGAAAAATGGGGGGAAATCAGTGGGCGGCGCTTTGCGCCGCCCACAATTCGGTCTCTGAAAAACCGTTAAGTTCTATTCTGGTGCCCGAGGTGGGAATCGAACCCACACTCCTTACGGAACACGATTTTGAGTCGTGCGCGTCTGCCAGTTCCGCCACTCGGGCATGGTTAAGATTCTCTTATAATAAACAGTGCAAGACCTCTTGTCAATTTCAGGATATCCTCTTGTATCAAGAGGATCTACCATGATAAACTATCTATTAGAATTCATAATAAACGAACATATGATTAACTTCTGTGGAAATAAATCGAGCGGCTTCGAGTGCGACATGGGGAGCACCGGAAAATGTATACTTGGCATTCTCGGAGGTCTGGTGCTTATATCACTTTTTACGCTCTTTTTGGCAATGACATTAAAAACAAGTAAACAAACAAGTGTTATTGGAAAACCGGAACCTGTTCGCGATACCATCACCATGAACGGCCGGGGTGAAATCATTGCGATACCTGATGTTGCCGTTATGGAAGGAGGTCTTGAAACAACCGCAAAAACAGTTGCAGAAGCACAAACCATAAACACTAAAAGCATGAATGGCTTTCTTGCGAAAGTAAAAAGTCTTGGTGTTGATGAAAAGGATAGAAAAACAATCAACTACTCGATCCAACCAAAGTACGAATACAAAAAAGAAACTGAAAAAGATCTCGTAGAAAAACAAATCCTTGTTGGCTATAGTATCAATAACACGATTCAAATAAAAGTCAGGAAGCTCGACTCCCTCTCTGATATTCTCAGCGCTATGGGCCAGTTTGGGCTCAACCAAGTCGGGAGCCTCTCATTTACCATTGATAATGATCGCGATCTGAAACGACAAGCACTTGAAAAAGCCCTTGCAGACGCGCAAGAACGCGCAACGGCATTCGCCCATGCGACAAAAGCACATGTTGGGAAAATCGTTTCTTTCTCGGAAGGAGGGTATGTCAGTCCCTACAATTCATTACCCATGTATGGTGATGCATACCGCTCCCTTACGAGTGCCGAAGCTGCGCCAGGGATGCCAGTGACAGAAAAGGGAAGCCAAGAAATTACTGCGACAGTGAATGTAACATTTGAATTACTTGACTAGTCCTCGTCCGTATGGCACGACCACCGCTTGTACTTATATCAATGGATGGATACGGGATAAGCCCTATTGACCAAGACAACCCGATTGCGCTTGCACGTAAACCAAATCTTGATTTCCTTATTGCCAACTATCCCTATGGCGTTCTTGATGCTTCTGGTATTGCGGTAGGCCTTCCTTGGGGTGAAGTTGGCAACTCTGAAGTCGGACATCTTAATCTCGGAGCGGGACTTGTTGTGTATCAGAATTTACCACGTATCGCCATTTCCATTGAAAATAGAAGCTTTTTCAAAAACGAAGCATTTTTAAAAGCAATTGAACACGTCCGTACCAATGCATCAAAACTTCATCTTCTTGGCATTGTGAGCACCGGTGGCGTCCATGGGCATATTGATCACCTCAAAGCGCTTCTTCGCTTTGCGAAGGAACAAAAAATAAAAGATGTGTTCATCCACGCCATCACGGATGGTCGTGATTCAAAACCGCAAGATGGCGTCCGGTTCCTTGAAGACTTGAATAAAACTATAAAGGAGACAAAGACGGGAACCATTGCATCTCTCTGCGGGCGTTTCTACGCGATGGATCGAAATAACACGTGGGATCGCACTCAGAAGGCCTATGATGTCATCACACTCGGCAAGGGGACACAATACACAAATGCTATTGATGCCCTTAAAAAGAATTATGACGCGAAAAAAGATGATGAGATGCTCGAACCGGTTGTCATTACCGACAAGAAAAAAAATCCGCTTGCGTGCGTGAATGATAATGATGCTATCATTTTCTTTAATTTTCGTGAAGACCGTGCCAGACAATTGGCAAAATCGTTTGTTGAAAAATCATTCGATGAATTCCCCCGTGAAAAAAAACCATCGAATCTCTTTTTTGTAACAATGACTGAATATGAGGCTGACCTTCCCACAATCGTTGCATTCCCGCCGGAACATATCAAGCATCCTTTCGGAGCAATTGTCTCGGACAATACACTCAAACAATTGCGTATAGCGGAATCAGAAAAATATGCGCACGTGACGTATTTTTTTAACGGCGGCGAAGAAGAAGTCTACCCCGGAGAAGATCGTATTCTTGTTCCCTCTCCAAAAGTGCGAACGTACGATGAAAAGCCGGAAATGAGCGCGTATGAAGTGACAAAAAAACTTGTCGCGGAAATTGAAAAGAACACATACGATTTTTGTATGGTAAATTTCGCAAATCCGGATATGGTTGGTCATACCGGAAACCTGGAAGCAACCATAAAAGCAATAGAAGTAACGGATGAATGTGTCGGAAAAGTCGTTGAAGCAAATCGAAAAGTAGGTGGAATTACCGCGATTACCGCAGATCATGGCAATGCAGAAATCGTAAAGGACTACCTTACGAAAGCAACAGACAAAGAACACTCAACGAGTCCCGTCCCCTTCATTCTTGTTGATGAATCAAGAAAAAAAAGTCGTTCTCCTGAAGAACTGGAAATCTTAAAACGACAAGTAAACGTTATCGGCATTCTTGCTGATGTTGCTCCGACACTCCTTGAAACGATTGGTCTGAAAGCACATCCTGACATGACCGGGAGAAGTCTTCTTAAGGATCTTGCCTAAAAAAGAAATATGTTATTGAATTTTTAATAAGGATAAAAATTGTTTCTGATCTTTAAATGGACCGATGATTGCAAGATTGATATTCTGTGTCGTAAAGAGATGCCGCGCAACGCGCCCTACATCCTCTATGGTCACACGACTCATCTTCTCAAGTTTCTCTTCCGGCGTACAAACTTTTTTCGTAAGCACTTCTTGCGTGACATACCAAGACACGACATTTTCTGAATCTTCGAATTGAAGCGCCATCTTGCCTTTCATGTAATCTTTCGCTCGTTTGAGTTCCGTTGCTGTAACACCTTTATGTTTTATACGGTCAAGTTCTTTAAGAATCACTGTGATTGCTTTCTCGATACGTGATGTATCAAGACCTGCCTGGATAGAAAACACGCCCGTATCGTGAAATGCCTGATGTTGGGCTCGAATAGAGTAACACAATCCAAGACGTTCTCGCACGGCAATAAAAAGCCGAGAACTCATGGTGCCTCCGAGAATCGTTGCAAGGAGGGATGCCGCAAAAATATCTTCATGACTATGGCCATATCCATGAAAACCCATATCAAACTGAACCTGCTCAGTGTCTTTATAATGAACAAGAAATTTTGGCTTTGTACTTTTTTTATGAGTATAGCGTTTGAATGTATTTGCACGTTCGCCCTTTTCCCATGAATCTCCAAAATATGTTTCAATCATCTTTATACCTTCTTCGGCATCAAAATTTCCAGCAACTCCGACGACAAGATTCTTCCCATAATAATGCGCATCTCTGAATGTAACCATATCCTCACGCGTTAATGACAGGATAGTAGGATCATCCCCGCCAATATCCCATCCGAGCGGAGAGGGCTCGAACATGAGTTTCTCTAAAAGCGTGTCAACGTACATCATCGGATTATCCCGATACATATGAAGCTCCTCACAAATCACCTTCTTCTCTCGTTCTATTTCAGTAGAATCAAATTTTGAATTATAGAGCATATCAGATACCATATCTAACGCTAGAGAAAGTTTCTCGTGGTTAATCTTTATCCAATAACCGGTAACATCCTTTGACGTATAGGCATTGTACTCTGCACCAACAGAATCAAGCTCTTTTGATATAGCCAATGTGTTTGGGCGTCGCTTGGTGCCCTTGAACATCATATGTTCAATAAAATGCGAGATACCATTAATACGTTTTTCTTCATACCGAGAGCCAACACCAAAGAGAACAAGAACAGTAACTGTTTTTGTTTCTTTTAAGGGGGAGAGGAGAACTCGAACATTGTTTTTGAGAACATGCTTTATATACATAGGAAAAAAAATTATACGTTGTCAGTACACAACTTTTCTTTAAAAAACGCTTGAAGATCCGGAATTGCTATTCGTTCCTGCAGCATTGTATCACGATCACGAACAGTAACGGCATGATCCTCAAGAGAATCAAAATCAACTGTCACGCAATACGGTGTACCGATTTCATCTTGTCGGCGATAACGCTTGCCAATCGAGCCTGTCTCGTCATATTGCACACACCAATTCTTTCTAAGCGCGGTGGCTATTTCATGCGCTTTTGTCGCGAGAGGTTCTTTCTTTGAAAGTGGCAAGATTGCCGTTTTGATGGGTGCAAGATTTTTTGGTAAGCGTAAGACGACTTCCTTTTCATGAACTGCCTCTTCATCTCCACTACGCGCATTTACTTCGTCGTAGGCGGCGCACAGCACGGCAAGTACCGTACGGTTCACTCCCCAGGTCGGCTCAACACAGTGCGGAATATAAGACTCATTCGTTATTGGATCACGGTAGGAAAGATCCTTGCCTGATGCTTTCATGTGACTGGCAAGATCGTGATCGGTACGATACGCAAGCCCATACAACTCCTTCTGCCCAAATGGAAATACGTATTCAGTGTCGACACTGCGTTTTGAGTAGTGCGCACGATCGCTCTCGGAAATTTCTATAAATTTAGTGTCTTCCTTAGAAAGTCCAATATCTTTGCACCACTGTTTTTGCTGGTCGAGCCAATACTCAAACCACTGCTCCCACTCGGAAGGGTGCACGAAAAATTCGATCTCCATCGCCTCGAACTCGCGGGTGCGAAAAATAAAATTGCCGGGCGTGATCTCGTTTCTGAACATTTTACCGATCTGAGCGATACCAAACGGAAGTCGCATGCGCATCGATTCTTGGATGAGTTTAAAATCAACGAACTGTCCCTGTGCCGTTTCGGGCCGCAAGTACACGACATTTTCTTCTGCTTCGACAGGCCCCAAGTGTGTGCGAAACATCATGTTAAACTTCTTCGCCTCTGTCAGTTCATTACCAATGGGCGACCTCAACTTCATCTCAATAGCCTTTGCTGCCATCTGTTCAAACGTCATGCCTGCAACCACTACACCACTTTCTTCCAAGAGATGGTCGAGTCGATATCGCTCGTGCGTCTTCTTATCCTCAACAAGCGGGTCGTTGAAGGTTGCGACGTGGCCCGAAGCAACCCAGACTTTTGGATTCATGATAAGCGCGGAATCAACACCGACTACATCATCACGTTGTTGGACGAATCTCTTCCACCATGCTTGCTTAATATTGTTTGCAAGCTCAACACCCAACGGACCATAGTCCCAGGAATTCGCCAGTCCGCCATACATATCACTGCCGGGAAAGATAAAACCTCGACGTTTGCACAGTGAGATAAGTTTTTCCATGTCTACCATACAAAAAAAGTTATAAATACACAGTTCACAGTAATAAGTAGTTAGGATCGGATTTGGGCTCCGAATCTCTCTTGTATAAGATCTATAACATTCCTATGTACGTTGTCAACCTCATCAGCACGAAGTGTTTGATATGGAGACATGTACGAGATATGAAACGCGAGACTATGGTTCGCTTCTCCAAGTTTTTCATGCTCAAACACATCAAAAAGTTCCAGACGGGTGATAAGAGGATCGCTCGCTTTTATGGTTGAAATAATATCTGCGTACGTCCATTTCTTGTCAATAACAAGTGCAAGATCACGAAGAACCGGAGGATACTTTGGTAATTGCTTGTATGTTTTTACCGTTGTCATATGCGGCACTGTAGCATCAAAATCAATATCAACACAGGCGACTGGAACACCGAGCCCAAATCGATCAGTAATATCCTTCCGTAATACTCCAACGGTACCGATATATATGTTCCCTAATGCAATCTCGGCGGCAGATCCTTTTTTCCAAAAATCCTTTTCAATAATAACGGGCTTCCATAAGACGGAAGAAACAGAACTTCCAAACCATTCATGGAGCAATGCTTCGATGATTCCTTTCAGCTCAAAAAACAATGCATCCTCTGTTCCCTTCTTAGCAAAGACTCCTGTGAGACGCATCTCTTGATCAGGAAGTTCGTTTTTCTTCGCCGGGTAATATACCTTGCTTAATTCAAAGAGACGAAAACTTTCTGCTTTTTGCTCATTACGCATCAACGTGTCGAGTAAACCAGGAATGAGACTTGTTCGCATGTATTCAAAATCAACCGTAAGAGGATTATGTGGCTTCACGGCGTACTGGGGGTCTATATTACATCGACGCAAAAGATCTTCACTTACAAATGAATAACTCATTATTTCCGACATGCCACGACCGCGTAAATACTGTTTTGTCTGCTTTTCCCAAAAAAATGATGCTTCTTGCTTTATAAGAGGTATAGCTCCATGAAGTGAGCGGAGAGGTATTCGGAAATATCCGTATATTCGAGAAATTTCTTCCACAAGGTCAATCGGCAGAGCAACATCACCTCTTCGCCAAAAAGGAATATCCACTTGTAATCCCTTTGGAGTTTCTTTTATGGCAAAACCAAGAGATACAAGAATATTCACCGCTTCTTTTTTGGGGATTGCAATTCCCAATACACGCTCAAGAAGATGATACGAGAAATTAATCGATGGTACAGCTTCTTTTTTGGGGTATGCATCGATAATATCTGTTACGATACTCGCATCTGCATATTCTTTCAGAAGTTCGATTGCGCGCAGTATCGCATACGGAACATATTCCGGACTGATTCCCTTCTCAAATCGCGCAGATGCGTCCGTACGGAGATCAAGAAGACGCGATGATGTACGAATGTTTACTGGATTAAAACTTGCTGATTCTAATACAATTGTATTGGTGGTTGAGTCGATTCCGGATGCATCTCCCCCTTTAATACCGGCAATCGCGATCGCTTGTATATCGTCAGTGATAACAAGTATTGATGGATCAAGCTTTTTTACTTCGCCATCAAGTGTTTTTATGATTTCCTTTTTTTCTGCCCTACGGATATGTATTCGTTTATTGAAGAGATCGACCTGTCCTTTTTTTGTCTTTGCAATGAGCTTGTCTGCATCAAACGCATGCATCGGTTGTCCATACTCGAGCATTACGTAATTGGTAATATCAACGACATTGTTTATAGACCGCACACCACAGAGCTCTAGTCGTTTTCGCATCCATTCTGGAGAGGGACGAACAACAACGTGATCCAACACAGCTCCGCAATACCTCCGACAAAGGGAAGGATCTTGAATATCGACAATAAGCGTATACGGTTTATGGGTTTTCCCGCCTAAGGCGGATCCCGCTCCGCGGGACTTTCCTGATATCCTCTTTACTTCCACTTTCAGTGCACTCCATGCTGTTTTCTTTTTTTTCTCGCTGAGATGTTCCTGAAATGGAACACCAAGAATCACTGCCACTTCACGAGCAAATCCAAGAATTGAAAACGCATCCGGACGATTCGTAGTAATCTCTGCCTCATAGACAGTATCACCACCCTCTTTCCTGACACGATCTATAGAGGGACCTGAAAGAGACACCCTTGAAGCAATTTCTTTTGGTGTCTTGGTTATCTTAATGGCTTCTTTGAGCCATGAGTGAGGAACACGAAGATCCATAGTTTAAAACACTCCTTTAATAAGAGACTCAAACGTCTCTTTATTTTTTACATACTGTCGCGCGGTGTCTGTGGACACGTTCTGTGATCGGACGAGTGTAGCAAGTTCGGTATCCATACTCATCATGCCTTCGGATTTTGAAGAAACAATGAGTTGCGATAATTGGGAAATACGATTTGCAACCATGAGCGATTTTGCTGATGCATTATTAACGAGCACCTCATACACGGCAGCGAGTCCCCCTCCGATCTTCGGAAGAAGCGCTTGTACGATAACGCCTTGAAGTGTATCGGCAAGGAGCCCACGGATATACTGCTGTTCATGCTCTTCGAAGCTTGCGATAATTTTCTCGATCGCATGCACTGCGGCATCGGTATCGACTATAGCAATGACAAAAATCCCTGAATTCGCAAGCTCGAGCACCTGGCGAACCACAGATGGAGATGAACATTCACTGACGAAGAGAACATCCACATCTTCTTCTTGAGTTCGCTCAAGCGCTTCATTGAAGCTCGCGACATCCTTCCCGACCTCGCGTTGGTTCACAATACTCTTATTGCTGACCAGATTGTATTCAATAGGCCGCTCGATAGTCATGATATGAGCAATGCGCGTACGGTTTATCTGCTCCAACATTGCTGTTGCAAGCGTTGTTCTTCCGGAACCATAACTTCCCGCGACAAGAAGAAGACCACGCATGTTTGATGCAAGTTTCTCTATGACGGCTGGAACTTGGAACTCTTTCAGAGTCTTTGCGTGGAGATTGAGAAAACGAAAAGAAAGTGCAAGGAAATCCTCTTGATAAAACGCATGCACTTTTGTACGGATACGATCAAAGAATACCTTCGTTACTACGATGTCACGATTGGTATGGAGCGCTTCAAGCTGCTCCGGCGTGAAAATCGAATTAACGACTCCGGTAATGATATCCTGCGTGCACACTTCTTCCTCATCCAACATCGCAAGATTCCTATCCACGCGAACCATAGGACGTGAGCCGACCGTAAAATGAAGATCAGAGGCCTCCCGTTTTGCAGCCTCGACCAAGATTCGTCTAAAAATAGTTGTTTCTGTTGTGTCCATGTTAGTACTGAGTAGTAAGTAGAATTAAGAATGACTCTCAACCTTTTGTTCGAGCATTCCAACTCGCTCCTCAAGACGATCGTATTTGCCGCGAAGCGCAACAAGTTCAAGATCAAGTGTTTCATGAAGTTTGATGAAACCATCTATATGAGATGTCATACTATCAAGTTTTTGATCTATTTCATCTCTCGTCACCAAGTTTTCCTTCATGTATTCCTCTACATGTATAATCTTTACTAAAATCTTCTCTAAAAGCTCATTTTCCATATTTTTTTAAAAATAAATCAAAAAGAGATTGGTGGTCTCTTTTTGAGTATAGGGAATTTTATGGGGGAGGGCAATGGGGAACTAGCTCAGAGCGGCAGTCGGTGCTGGTGGAGTGCGTTTTATAGTTTTTTTTGGTGCTGGAGAAGACACATTCAAAGAAGGGTTTGTAGTTGACGAAGTCGGCGGTGTTGAAGAAAGCTCTTTATAAAGAGCAACAGCGATACAAAGAGTAAATGGAATGGTAAATAAGGCACCGACACCAAAAAGAGTCAAAAATCCAGCAATATTGATGAGAAGCAAAAGATACCAAAAAAGAAAAAGATCTTTCATCTTCCCCTTACTCAAACTCCAACTCCCCACCACTGCCTGCCAAGGATTCATACTTTTATCTATCACGAAAAAAAATGAGAAAAAAGTTTTTAAGGCAATAACAATAGATCCAAGTATACCAAGAGTAGAACATAACACGTACGCAACATCCGGATAGACCGACGGAATACCTTGTCCATAAAAAAGAACAGTTGTTTTTATAGTGGCAATAAGTACGATTGCTAAGAGCAAAGGTACAAGAACCATGACGCTATACATAACTCCGTTCAAAATATATAAACCATACCGCGTGAGATCTTTTGAAACTTCAGTAACTCCTATATTATTTCCGTTATTTAATAGTGAAAAAATATTCCGCACTAGAAGCCCATTTGCAATAATGAAGACAGGAACACCAATACAAAGAATGGGCCATAGAAATAGGGGTGCTTTTTGATTTACGAAATTTCCAAGCATCAATACTGTATAGGAAAAAAGTAATTGCCCCAACACATATAACACAAAAAATTTCCTATTTTTTTGAAAAATCGTCCACCCCGTGGTGAATATTTTATTTCGTGGAAAATTTTTTGAATCTCTAAAAACACTAACTAAAGAAAGAACTCCTGTTATCAAGAAAAATAACACGATAAGAATCGTGATGGTTACCCCTAGAGCAAGAATTTTTTGAACATCAGGCTTCCCTTCTGCAGTGAGGAGAGGATCCATAAAAGGTTTCACATCTCCTATCTGTTGTACTCCTGTAAATCCGAATCCTGGTGAAGTAACCTTTTCTTCCTCTTTATTGAGAAGCACTGTTCCGGTTTTAATAAAAAGAAAAGGTGCTTCTTCTTTCTTGGGAGGATCTTTTTTTAAGATACCTTCTTCGGCAAATAGAGGAAGTGGAAGAATCAGTATCGAGAGAAAAAACAAGCATAAACGCGACATATATGAAAAAAGCATAGAAGAGTAATTCATTTTAATTAATTAAGGACATGCATTGAGATCCCTGGCTATAATTCGGCAAAGGAATTTTGCATGATCTGGTTCACTATACAGGCGCGCAACCTGATGTTCTCCAATTGTACCAAAAAAGCTCTTTATCTGTTCCGCAGAAGTACCTGCACGTTCTATTGCTTGAGCATCGATATTGGTAACCATATTTGCGCCAGACTGAATGAGTGGTTTCCCGATATTACCTGATACTTCTAGGGCTCCCTGCTGAATTTTACTAAGACTAGCGGGATCTACGGTGACAGGATTCACAAGCGCTCCTGCTTGATTTGTTACTGTTTGCAAGGCATTAGCACCGGCTGATGCAGAACCTTGTCCCACAATAGTAACTGCGTCTGACGGTACACCTGCCGGCGGACTGAAAACACCTAATGGTGTTGTTGGAGGTGGAATGAAGTCCGTTGGCTTACCAAAGAATATTCCTTTCAGAAAACCTCCGACATCAGACCAATTGACCTTCGATAGAAAATCAGCTACAGAAAAAACTAACTGGATATTTTTTGAATTTACATATTGATTTTTTATACCCGTCATGCAGAGAATATAATCAACACCCGTCCATGCTGCCCTCTTAAGAAGAGGACAAGTTACTGAGGCAATGGCATGCATCGCTGGAGCACCAATAGCAGCACCGATGCCAAAAAAAGCGGCACCACCAGCGGCACCAACACCTACGAGTGCTCCATCACAAGCCGCATTAAAAATATCCGTATTTGATGCGACCGAAGCAGTCTGGCCAACCTCAAGAAGATAGCTTACAGTATTTCCTGCAAGTTTCCATATATCAGTAAACTCACCTGCTATATCACCTCCAATTTCGGCTGCACAGTCAGCAAGTTTTTGAAAAAACCCCGCGAAAGCTTTGCCGACTCCATTCATAGCATCCCCTACTGCCCCTGTAGTTGCATTCCACCAATTATCCTTTGGCTTTAATGTAAAATACGATGTGACCTCCCCATCGCCATTCCCAGCAAAAAGTTTAAAATAATACGTTGGCGAATTTCCTAGTTGAATTGTACAACTACCATGAGGATTCCACTTGGCATCACAAATAATTTTTCTCTCATTCTCATTACCATTTCCCCCGCAGTAATCACACCAACTTGTGACATTAATACTCCATGCCTCATTCACAATCCACCGTAAGTCAACTTCGCTTCGCTCCTTTACATCTGTGGTACTCGGAGAAAAATCAATAATCTGGGGTGATCTTCCCCCAACATTATCTCGACAAATCGTAGTACCCCTTGTGTTAAGACAATATTTTGGTGAAAGCACTTGCTGAAAAGTCGGAAAATAATTTGTTCCGCTTCCCGTGAAATAATAATTTGAGCTATTCTCAAGACTCCAAAATAGTTCGTTGTCCGGCCATCCAAAAAACCTGTCTGCGCATCGTCCCTTAATACACGCACTACCAGCGTCAACGAATGATGAAGCCCCTATATGTGAGAAAAAAAGTAAAAAAATAGAAAAACCCACGGACGCTATCGAAAAAACCGCATACACAAATAACAACCTTCTTTTCTGAAAAGTCCTTTTCAATCCTGAAAAGAATCTATCTTTCATATAAACTCAGTAGTGATTGATCAATTATCTTTCTCTCTGTTCGAGATCCTCGATTCTTTTCTCTAACTTTTTGATCACACTCCCAACATTTTTCTCTCCAATATTAATGAATGTCAAAACTTTTCCTTCTCTATGTTGATCATAAAATTCTAATGCGACACCAATAGTCTGTCCTGCATCTGTTGCTTTCATGGCAACTCCAGGAATACTTGATGTAGTTAGATAATCTCCTGGTTTAATGGAGCCATTTTCAAGAGATACTTTCACGGGAACACGACCCGCAAGAGCTACGGGAGGTTTTTTCCCTTTCGTAAAACGATCTAATTTTGGTCCAGCTATAACTGATGACCCCTCAAAAAGAATAGCAGGGGACCCAGAAACAACACCGATAACTTCGTTTTGGTAAGGCGTGCTTGATTTTCTTACCTTTCGTCCCTTTTCACTTACTACAACAATATCTCCAACTTCAGTCTGTTCTTCTGCCTCAAAAAGCTCAGCGACATCAAGTCCAATCCGATCAGTTGCAAAAGCAAGTTTTTCTTTATCATTTAACGCAACAGTATCATTGCCATTGTAAGCAAGATTCATGCTACCGATAACGTGCAATCTATAAGAATTATCTGGATTATCTGTTCCGATACCGACACTCCCATTTCCATCATCATCAAAGGTCATAAGAGGAGACCCCATAACAGTGCTCCCAATACGAAGAAAATCTTTGTTTGACGAATGCCATGCACCCTTACCAATAACCCAATGCAAAGCATTAGTATCAAAACTTGGAGATTCATAAAAACCAATTGATGCTTCTTCCCCACTCGTGGTAGGAGCTATTCGAATTTGTCCACTGCCACCGCTCCCTCGTACATACATAGGTCCAGTAAAAGGCTTACTAGAAGAGGAACCTCCGACATTTTTAACACTATTCCATGCTCCCCGCGATATACAATCGCTCATACCATTGGACGTTTCAAAACAGTACCCACCGTACACCCTCATAGCATTTGCAAGTATGTGACCATTAACCTCAAGTTTTTGTGTAGGATTCGTTTTCCCAATACCAACATTACCTAGACTACTTATACTTAATGCATCGCTCTCTGATGAATTATCAGCATGATGGGTTCTAAATACCCACCCAACAATGCCGGATTCAACTATTTCTGTTCGTACATTTAATCTATATCTTGAATCGGGAGAAGTAATTCTAAGAGCATTCAAATCACCACTCCACGAATTTGGACTAGGCCATATTTCCAACTTCGCATTTGGACTCGTTGTCCCAAGACCGACTTTGCCATCGACAGAAAAACTATCCCAGACTCTGAGATTTTTAGCTCCAGGAATTTCCATGGTTACCCAGTCGGTATTTGCTACGTTATCCAAATACCCTGGGTAAATTCCAAATTGAGTTCCCTCATCACCTTTCACTGCAAGCTTCTCGCCAGTCGAAAAACCTGAAGTTCCGATGCCGACTTTGCCGTTTGTATAAGAAATATTATTTCCCGTCGTGACCCACTGTGATGCCGCCTGCCATGTTGCATTTCCGCTTGCGTCAGAGGTAAGTACCTTGCCAGCTCCTGCGCCGGTAGCGAACTTAATACCTCCCACACCTATTATGCCAGGGATTGAGATACTGCCGTCTTCCCAGATTGTCAGAGGTGTTGAATTATAACTCCAGTCATTATTTCTTTTAGTAAACTGGAGTTGATTATCCCATCCATAGATACTCCATTTTTTACCATCGTCTCCGTTTGCATCATGAAGCCCAAGTGTGCCATTTACTTGTAGTCTTGATTTTGGATCCGTCGTCCCTATCCCGACATTACCATCATTCTTTATGAATACTCGATCTACAAGAGCATTACCAAGAGCACCGGAACTTTTAGTTGAAAAATGAATGTCAGCAGACCAGTTATTATCGGTTGCTGTTATACTTGCCTGTGCTGGACTAGACCATTGTGAATCATTCTGATATGGCCTAAAATCAATACTTGGATTACCACCACCTGGTGCAGCAAGGGTTAGTTTTGGACCAACATTTGAGGAATTATAGATAGTTAAAGGCGATACTGGGTTTGCCGTTCCAACTCCTACATTACCTTTTCCATCAACGATAAATGCTTGAGGTGACATCTCATTGGCAACTCTAAACATAGGTGCTTTTTCTACAAGAAATACGGGGGCATTCCATCGCGCTGGAGGAAAAACGTATGCTTTGTCAATGAAAACATATCCTCCTGGATCTTTTATCCCTCGGACAGTGTAGATTGTATCCCCTGTCTTAAATTTATCACCCGCAGAAAATTGTTTATAAAAATCTCCATTAAAATTAACATAGTAACCGGTTGCGGTTGAGTATTCACCATATCCCGCAGCACGCCCCTCAGTTTGCACCCATTGTATCTGCGCATACACATCAAGTGTTGATATTGGGTTCGCCATCCCGATACCTACCTTCGAGCCATTATTTAAGAGAAGGCTGTTCGCAACCCATTTCGTTCCATCATGACGTAATGTTTGACCAGACGTTCCGGATGGAATAGGAGATGGTGCTGCTTGCCATGTTGCATTTCCATTTGCGTCAGAAGTCAGTACCTTCCCGACTGCTGCACCTGCACTTATTTTAAGTTCTCCCGTAACGAGAGCCCGAGGAATACTCACGTTGCCATCATTCGCCCCTTTGCCATTAATCTGCATTATTACATCCCCCGTATCATCTATAAATTTCCAACCCTCATTACCATGACCATGAAAAGCCATCCACCAATTCTCAACTGCGATATATTTTGAACTATCTGCATATCCGAAATATAATTTACCTGAATTCTGATCATCTCCTAATCTAATATCTCCCCTAAGATACGCAAGCTGATCAGCCCAAAAACGTCCAACCGCTACATCTTTATATGTTCCGCCATCCTTATCTTTCACGCGGAGCCATTCGTCATCATTAGCGTCAAAGTAATGACTCACTACCTTCATATTACCCTTAACTTCAAGCCCTTTCACCGTCAATGGCCCGCCGATCGTGGTTGATCCGGTAAACTGAGATGCATCCGATCCGTTGTCAAGAACTTTTTTAAGGGTTGCTTTCTTGAGAAGTTCATCGAAGGGATTTGCACATCCCTCCGGAGGACAAGGTGGTGGTGCGTCAGCGGGTTGAGCATATGTTGCGGTCAGTCCCATTGCCATGACAAGGGATAAAAAAAACACCGTCAATGGCAAGAAACAACGGTGGTGCGGATCAAAACGAAAAAGATTTTTTATCATAAATAAAGATAGACATTTATATCTACCCTTAAGTATACACCTCTTTTTTTTTAAAATTGGGGAAAACTATTCTCTTGTTACACGAAGAATTTCATCAATACTTGTAAGACCCATGAGAGCTTTGAGAAGTCCGTCTTGCTTGAATGTGATCATGCCTTGACGCTTCATTTCATTTGCAAGATCGTCGATGGAGTATTTTCTTCCAAGAAGTTCCTGGAGCTGAGGGCTCATGGCAAGCGCCTCAGAAACAACGGTACGACCCTTATAACCGGAATGTCCGCAATTATCGCAGCCCTCGCTCTTATAAAACTGAAACTTTCCTTCCATGGGAACACCCTCGAACACTGTCTTATCCGGAATCGTTTCTATTTCTTTTTTCATTTCATCTTCGAGGCGTTGCGGTACTTGGACTTCTTTCTTACAGCTCTGGCACATCTTACGGACCAAGCGCTGCGCAGTGATTAAATTCAAGGAAGCGGCAATAAGGAAAGGCTCTACATGCATATCTGTAAGACGTGGGATTACTCCCAGCACATCTTTCGCATGAATAGTAGATAAAAGAAAATGTCCGGTAAGAGCGGCATGGACTGCCAATTCAGCAGTTTCCGTATCGCGGATTTCCCCTACCATGACAATATTAGGGTCTTGACGAAGAAGGGCCCGCAAACCGCTTGCAAAGGTAAGACCGACATCCGGATTTATTTGTACTTGATTCACTCCCTCGATATAATATTCCACCGGGTCTTCCAATGTCGCGATGTTGACTGTTTCTTTGTTTAGAGCACCGAGAATAGAAAAAAGAGTCGTAGATTTACCGGATCCAGTCGGACCTGATACAAGCATCACACCCGTAGGACGCTCGATCACTGCATTAAGGGTATCCAATGCTTTATACCAAAAACCAAGCTCCTGGAGTGTAATAACTTTTGTGGTGGTCGGCAAGATACGCAACACAACCTTCTCCCCTCCTTGCACCGGAAGTGTAGACACACGAAGATTGATATCCTGTCCGCCTACGTCCACACGGATACGACCATCTTGAGGAATACGCGTCTCATCGATTTTGAGTGACGCAAGCACTTTGATACGAGATATGATCGATGCATGAAAATGCATCGGCAGCTTGAGATACGAACGCAAAATGCCATCAATACGAAAACGCACACGTGTCTCATCGTAACCGGGTTCGATATGAATATCTGACGTGCGAAGATCGACTGCCTCTTGAATGAGGAGAGTAACGATCTTTGAAACCGGGGCGCGCTTAATAACCTCAACGAGCTTAACGGGTTTTTTCTCTATTTCTTTTGCCTTTTTTTCTTCCAACTGTTCGACGGCCTGGGAAACCTGTTCTTTGAATTCTGTATAATTCTTAAACACATTTCGATATCCGGCTGCTGTCGCGATATGGAACGTGACTTTGTATCCTTCACTTTTCGCCCAAAAATTAATAGCTTCAATGGCGCGATAATCGCTCGGGTTCACCATCGCTACGCTGACATCCTTATCTTTTTTATCAAAAATGACGAGATTGTAATTCTCTGCAAACGTCTGGGGGATTGTATTGATAGTCTCGGATGGGACATCCATTTTTTCCAGATCAGCGAAAGGAATGCCGTACAGCTCACCTTTGAGTTTGGTGAGATCTTTTTCGGTGATAAGGCCTTTCCGTACGATCACGTCTTCGGTTTCGATGCCCGCTTTCAATGCTTCAGCTTGAATTCCTTCCCAATCGGCTTGGGAGAAAATCTTTTTCTGGATCAACAGTGTAAGAAGTTTGTCTGACATTGTGATTATTCTAAAAATGGAGCGTGATTACCTTTTTCACCCGTACTCAATGGTTCCGAGAGAGGACTTTTAAGAATTTGGAATGTTGGATCGTCAAAAATAATTTTCTTCCAATCCTTTTTTTGAATGGAGAGCTGCTTTGGAGAAGTCGCACTTTCTGTGTGTTGAGTCAACACACCATAGGTTATATATAGGTAGTATCCTCCGGCACATAACGCAAGCAAGAAAATAAAAAGAAACACAGCGAGCGCGCCCCCCTTAGGTGATTGTCTTTTGGCAGTACTCATATTATTTCGTTTTAGCGACGACTTTTTTCTCTCCCAAGTAATACATCTTCACATTAAGATTGAGGAATTTTGCTTTTGAATCATATTCAAGTAGGGAAACATCAGTAAGGCGCTTGTTCTTTTCAAGCGCATCAAGGAATCCTTTTAGATTTGAATATCCGACATTTGTCGCCTTTACCGAGATAATAATTTCTTTGAGAGGCGAAGGATTTTTCGTATTTTCCGGAGGGAATGTCACGTCGACTGATTGGAGGGCAATCCCCTGGCTTGTCGCAATAGCATCAAGCATGGCATAGATAGGGGGAAGATGTTTGGCATCAGGGATTACTTCGTTTACATTATCATTTTCATTTCCTACATTTTCCTGATAGAGCGTATAGAGTCGCTCAAGCTCTTTTTTATACGCTTGACGCGTTGCCAGCGCATCCTCTTTTGTTTTGATATTCAATGGTCCGCCTTCATCATATTTCTTCATCTCTCCTTGGAATACAAAGAAATACGCCGCAAGACCCACACCGAGAAAAAGAATCACGGCAAGCACCTGCGTCGCTATCCATATCAATTTTCCATCAAGTTCTTTTGCCATATTATTTTTTTTGCTCGATCTGCTTTCGCACAATTTCCGGCTTTATCGTAAGTGTCATCGCAAAATTAATACCAAGCGTCTCGCCTTGCTGACCGATCACGGCTGTTGCGCCATCAACCTGTGCTGAAGCTACGAATTCTTTTGCCTCCTCAAATGCAAGGAGTTGTTTTCCGAGTGTTGTATACGCACCGGGACCATCCGGTGAAGTGCTTACCGCGGCAGACAAAGACACTGCCATATTCTGAGCAACCGAAATATTCGTATAAAATACGTTTGGAAGTGTATAGTCCTCTATTTTTGAAAGAAGTTTTGTTATGTATATGTGGTTATCCAGTGCTGTTTTTACATTGCCCAATCGATTTTGAAATTTTCCCAATTCACCTTGCTTCTTTTCAATATCCGCTATATCAGCATTAACTTTTGTAATGTTCTCAATGATTGTCTGAAGTTTTGCTTTCTGTTCATTCTGGTACCACAACACACCTCCATATACGAGAAGTACGAGAGAAAGAGCCACGCAGAGTGTTCCTAATATAAGCACTGCAGGATTCCCTTGCTCAGAAGGACCTGCCGGGATAAATCCTCCACCCAGGTTCATACTCATCGACTTGTGAGGTGGATGCTTTGCCTTTGATGAGCGCGCTGTTTCCTCCTCTTTTTTTAGAGGCTCCGTGGGGGAGAGAAAATTTGATTGTTTTTCACTCATACATTCTCAGTATACCATGCTTAATTTTCTCGCATGGCGAGACCAATCGCTACGGAAAATTTCGTACCTATCGTATTAAGAATCGGCTTAAGATCTGCCGGATATGTCACACCGGCCCAGGGATCACCAAGAATGACTCGCATATCCAGCGCCTTTGAAAGATACTCGGCAAGTCCCGGAAGGAGAGAAGACCCGCCGGTAAGAATAATCTTCTCAATAGTGCCGGTTGCTTGTTTTGATGGGCGCACGGAGAGACTTTTGTATTGATCCATTGTGTAGCGAATTTCATGGATGAGTGGTTCGAGTGTTCCTTTCAAAATATCCGGAACACCACCGCCCCCTTCACCAGCTTGCTCCATACCGCTCACACCGATATCTCGTTTTAATTGTTCGGCGCGCTTGTCGTTAATGTGGAGACTGTTCATGATTGCACGCGTCATTGCCGCTCCGCCAGTCTCTATCGTCCTCCCAATAAAAGGAATACCATTTTCGACGACAATAATATCCGTAATGGTCGCGCCGATCTCTACGATCATCACCTCGGCAGGATCACTCCCGACAAGGGAACGGGAGATGGCGAACATTTCTGTTTCAAGACTTGTGAGTGTTAGACCGCATTGTTCGAAAATATCCGTATATCGTTGGACTGTTTCTTTTGCCGCGCCGGTAATAAGGACTTTGAATGTATCGGCTTCCTTGACTTCTTCTTCCTTCTTTTTTCCTGATGCGGAGCCTCCTTTGGCAATCTCGGGATTAAGAATTTTATAATCAAGAGTGATCTCTTCCAGTGGAAGAGGAATAATCTTTTTCGCTTCCCAATGAATCGCTGATTCAAGCTCGTCCTTAGACATAATAGGTAGGCTGATCAACGAGGTGAATACGGAATACGTTGGCAATGCTGCGGTAGCGAGAGTAGTGGAGCAACCGGCTTTCTCAGTGATCCGCTTGATAACATGCGCAAGCATCGCGGTATCCTTCGCATCGCCACGAATATTGTGTTCCACGTGCTCGACAAAACCATACGTCACAAGAGAATATGTTCCCTCTTTTGATTTTTTTAACTCAACAAGTTTGACACTCGACGTGCCAACATCAATACCGATCATGTGCGCATCTTTTGCCATATCAGCAGTACATAGTAAGTAGTAAGTTCACACTCATATGTTAAAAGTATAGCATACTCGTCTTGAATATACTGAGTGGATAACCATTTATCGCCATGACTTCGGTAATGACTTCACTACGTCTTCCAATCCCGGAGGAATATTTGCAATAAGACGTCCATCATAGATAATTTCTTCAGAGCCGATATCTACTCCGCCATAGAGTCGTTCAAGTTGAAATTCTTTGGCAACCATGATGCCATTTACCACGAGGGGCAATTCACCGTCAAAATCTTTACAGTCTCTCGTTGCTTGCTCGTCGGCACTTATTGGCTGAAGTGTAAAATCTGCGTTACGCTTTCCTGTTGTGTCGTACTTCCCTGTACCGGTTACGATTTTCTCTTCCGCAAGGAACACTCCAACAAGAGAAGCATACGGAGTAGTTGAGTGAGAATATCCAGGAAAATCAGGAATACAATCGCCAATAATAATATTCCCTCCTGTCCCATCACTTTTCTTAAGAACAACCCAAGCAACAGACGCAAGTTTATTAAAAGAAGAAGCACCAGATGTGGCATCGTAGTAAAGAGGCGCACCAAATGTGAGATCCCCGCGAACAATAATTGTCCCGCCTCCCGACCGTTTAGCGGAATTGGTAAACCGAATAAATGGAGCGATGGTATCTTTACTTAAAACAAGATCACCATCATAGAAAAAAACTCGACCCTTCAAATCACATATAATATAGTTACCACCACAAAGTTGTTGTAGGAGATTCCCAGAACTCAAATTAATGACTTCGAAGCCATACTTATTCTTTTTCCCTGGGACATCTGGTAGTGTTGTCAACGCATTAATATTGAGTGCTCCAACACGTGATCGAATAAGAGCGTTGGATGTTTGCTGTTGTGTTTGCTGCCCAGATTTTGGCGGAGGAACTTTTGGTAGCGTTAACTTCACCTTCCCTTTTGTATCAGGTAAAGGTTTTGTTCGTACGACACCCAGTCCACTTCCATTGGTATTCCCGCCTCTACTTCCCACATGACTACTCTCATCAATAGAGCCCGGTGCGTTCTTGATGCGAGATGTCCAATTAACAATCGCATCTTTACCGTCTTCGAGAGTATTTTTTGTATAAATAAGATAATCAACTTCACTCAGTGCTGCATTCCCACGAAAACCCCCTTCCGAATACGCGCTGCCATGCCGTACACGCGTTCCCGGGCCGATATAGAATGTGTTCCATCGCGCTTTTCCGATCGTAGAATTAAAACTAATATTCGTAATATTGTCCGTACATTCTCCCTGCCACTTTATAAGTGCTGCATTCAGAACCGATCGATCAGATAGAGCATGTGCATATTCCGGCCTTTCTCTAAACGTTGCGGGAAGTGACCTGTAAAATATTTTATCAGCCGTTTCATCAGATGATGGACCACGACAAATGTCTGCTCGTTTTTCTTCATAGATACGTCCGCTAAACGTGAACCATCCAAGTGCATAGCTCCATGCTCTTCCGGAAAATTCATTTGTTTTTTCATCGTACACTACTTCGTAATCTCCAACACTGTAACTTGCACCCTTACCGGTCCTACAGAGTGTCGAACCCAGACCAAGCGCGTCGGGATCGAGGCAAATCCATCGATCTTTTTCATCCCCGGAAATACTAAAACTTAATCGTATCAATCCTTTTGCAACAATTTTTTCACTGACCACATCTCCATTAGGGTTAAGGATGTCCTTACGGAAAAGGGCTACTTCTGGTTCTATTCCGCCAGGCGCGAAGCCGCTGCATGTTTTACCCCAACACGCGTAATATCCAAGATTTTTCAGATACGACCATCCGACCACTTCGCCCTTCTTCCCCTTTTCGAGAACACGCCCAGTTCCTTTACGATATACGCGATACGTACACGTTTTCTCTTTTGCCACACCTCCTTCTGTATATTTAAACTTATACGTCCCTGATTGACTCATCCATTGAAGGTACGTATTCCATGCGTATCCCCCAAGTTTTGTAGATACTTCATCCGGCGTATGTGTCGGACAAGGATCTGCTGAATGGGCGGCATCGGCTACTATATCTTGAAAAGATAGAACACTAAGAAAAAAAATACCAAGCAGGACAAAACTTGCCTTCTGTAATCTCTTTATTTTAAATAAATGAAGCATTCGCATTATAGATTGACGTTACTGTATCCTTATTATATACTAGTTGTAGTATGATTTCAGAGAAATTCTGTTGATAACACCTTGATAATGCTCCTTCTCGTATGAACAATCTCCTTCATAGTTTTACGACTAATTTGCGACGGGTCCTTGTACAGGCAGCGCAACTTGCCGCATCAGAAGGCAAGAAGCGCATTGAGCCGGTGCATCTCTTTCATGGACTCACAAACCATGCCGAAACTACTGTCACGAACATTTCTTCCCTCGCTACCGCTACAAAGCAGTCTAAGAAAAAACAACCTAAAAAAATTCCTGTCTCTCTCGTCCTCTCGCCGGTAAGCAAGAAAATCATTCTTGATGCCGCCACGATCGCAGGGCATTACAACCACGATCATATCGGGACAGAGCATTTGTTTGTGAGCCTCTTGGAGAGTAGCCATCCTTCCGTCAAAAAACTTATTCAGGTTCACAATATAGATTCACGAAAAGTGAAACAGCAACTTGGCATGATCCTTAAAAGTTCATCCAAGATTTTTGATATTCTCGAAACACTCCTCCCTCCCGGTGATCACACCGATCATGGGGACGATCATCAACCACCACAAGAACAAAAAACCACTTCTCCCCGCCAACGAAAAGTCACGGCGCTTGAGTATTTTGCCGTGCATCTTACGGATCCGCATCTTGCGCATGATCTTGACCCGCTTATCGGTAGAGAAAAAGAAATCGAACGCCTCATACGCATCCTTGCGAGACGAACAAAAAATAATCCTATTCTTCTTGGACTTCCCGGTGTTGGAAAAACCGCCATCGTAGAGGGACTCGCAAAACGAATTTCCACCGGTGAGGTACCGGAATTTTTCCGAAACAAAAAAATATTCTCATTAAATCTCACGGCGCTCGTTGCCGGAAGCGCGTTCCGTGGCGAGCTTGAAATGCGTTTCAAGCAAGTCATCGATGAAGTAAAAAATGATCCCAACATTATCCTTTTTATCGATGAGATACACAACCTTGTCGGCGCGGGATCCTCAAACGGATCACTTGACGCGGCAAATATTCTCAAGCCCGCGCTCGCACGCGGAGAACTTCGATGTGTCGGAGCGACGACATTTTCCGAATACAAAAAATATATTGAGGAAGACCCAGCGCTCGAGAGACGATTCCAACCTATTATCGTAGAACAACCCTCGCTCCTTGAGGCAGAACGCATCTTGAAGGGACTCATCCCCTACTACGAAAAATATCATAATGTCGTCATTACCGCGGAGGCAGTCACCGCTGCCGTCCAACTTTCCCATCGATATATCACGGAAAAATGTCTTCCCGATAAAGCAATCGACCTCATAGACGAAGCGGCAGCAAAGACCAAGCTTGAATCCCGTACAACAGAGCTCTATCAATCACTCGCGAAACTCCAACAACAAGTCGATGAAATTTCTACTGAAAAAGAAAAAACACTGTACCAACTGAACGATGTCGTACGCGCTCATGAATTACACCAGCAGGAAATGCACCTGAAAAGTATGGTTGCTGATCTGCAAAAAACCATAGAATTAAGAGAGAACGAACCAACAGGCACGATCATGGCGCACACGATTGCCGAAATTGTCGCCTCTGTTACCGGTATTCCTGTTACATCTCTTGTTGCGAGTGAAAAAGAACGGCTTCTCAAGCTCGAAGAACGACTTTCTCAATCAATCATCGGACAGGAAGAAGCAAAAAAAGCTGTTTCAAATTATATCCGCCGTGCAAAGAGTGGTCTCATTAATAGAGGAAGACCAATGGCATCCTTTGCATTCCTTGGCCCCAGCGGCGTGGGAAAGACCGAGCTTGCAAAAACACTTGCTGAAGAAATATTTGGCAAAGATGGACTCATCAAGCTCGACATGTCTGAATTCTCTGAGAGTTTTACGATCTCTCGCCTTATCGGCGCACCGAGCGGCTATATTGGATATAAGGAAGGCGGCAGACTCACCGAGGCAGTGAGACAAAAACCTCATTCACTTATTGTGTTTGATGAAATTGAAAAAGCTCATCCCCGCCTTTTCAATGTTCTCCTTCAGATCCTGGAAGATGGATGCCTTACGGATGCCGCGGGAAAACGGGTAGATTTCTCAAATACTATTATTATTCTTACGTCTAACATTGGAGCAAAAAAATTCCTCACAAACCCCCACATTGGTTTTGGCGCTGAACAGGGTACGACTGCACAGGAACGAAAAACTCTTGTACTCGATGAACTGAAAGATATATTTAATCCCGAACTTATTAACCGTCTTGATCAGATTATCGTATTTGATCCCCTTGAAAAGACACACATCGAAAAAATTGTAGATATCCAACTCAAGAAACTTGAAGAAAAAATACAGGAACAAAAATTAACACTTTCTATTAGCAATGATGCAAAAGAAGCACTCGTAACACTTGCCTATGATCCGGCGGCAGGTGGGCGGCAAGTACGTCATGTCATCGAACGGGAATTAGAAAATCGTATTGCGGAGCTCTTGCTTTCCAATGAAATCCCTTCTTCCGCAACCATCTCCATCGACACTCGAGATAACGAGCTTATCGCACGACTGCAATAGAGAGCGAACATGGGGGAAAACATGTATACTGAAAGTATACTAATTACCTGGATTCTATGTCTGCCGAACAAACTAGCGGAGGCGCGGCGGAGAAAGCTGCAGACGCCGCAGAGCTCGCAAAAGGACTCTCAACTGATAGAGAATTTCAATTAGCCATCGAATCAGCTATTCCCTCTTTTGGAATTTCTATTTTTCTATGGCTTCATTGGCATTATTTTAAGGAGCACATGGTTGGCATGAAAAGCAAATGCATGTTTGGCGATACAAAACTTGCAGAACTTGGTATTATAGTAGGTATCTACATCGTATTGATTCTCGTCATTGCCGCTGCTCTTGCCCTCTTGGTGGCACTTGTTCAAGTCCTCACAAACCCAATGGAGATCATCAAACTTATCGGACAAGCAGCATATCATAAACTCACAGGACAATAACCTATAATAAAACACAAGGTATGCAGTGGAAACGTATCGGGCTCATCATCGGCTTCATTGTCGTCAGCATCCTTCTTGCCGTTCTTTTGTATCTATTCTTTTTTAAACCATCCGCACCTCCCATAGCTCCACCAATTCCTTCCCCGTACGGACCTAATGGTGATCTTCCTTTAGGGAATATACGCGTTATCCCTCCTTCACGCCCACCTATCCCGGGCGGTCCCATTATTCCTGGTGTGACTCCGATAGGTGAAGATCTCGGATTCCCAAGCACGGCAAAAGAAGCAAAAGGCGGTCCCGTTCAGATCACAGAGGTGATCTCAGATCGAGTAAAGCCTACCATCCGTATTGCAGCCAATGGAAAGGGTCTTGTCGCGTATGACACGTTTGATGGAAAATTCTATGAAGTCTCACCGGATGGCACAAAATCAGCGCTTTCTGATCAGACGTTCTTTGGTGTTGACCGCTTCGATCTCTCTCCGAAGAGCGACAAAGCATTTATTGAATTCATTGACGAGTCAAACATCATGTATGACTTCAAAGAAAAAAAACAAGTAACATTCCCGAAACATTGGGATGACCTTCACGCCTCCCCATCGGGGAACCAAGTTGGATTTAAGAGTCTTGGAGAAGATCCGGAAAATCGATGGCTCGCGATTGCGAATGCGGATGGAACAAACTCTCAGGCGCTCGAACCATTGGGGAAAAAAGGTGCCTTCTTTGATGTGAGCTGGTCCCCCTCGGATCAAATAGTCGGTACGTTTCGCGAAGGTATCGATGGAGAACGACAAAAAATTTATTTTATTGGAAAAAACGGAGAAAATTTTAAATCAATGATTATAGAAGGACGAGGCTTTGAAAGCACATGGTCTAGCAATGGCGATAAACTTCTCTATAGCGTGTATTCACCTCGAACAGATTTTAAGCCTGAATTATGGATTGTTGATGCGATCGGTGACTCGATCGGGAATAACCGACGACGAGTCAATCTTAATACCTGGTCAGATAAATGCACGTTTACAAATAACGATACGGTCTACTGCGCGGTACCTATTGAGCTCACCAGTGGCGCGGGGATGCTGCCTCAGACTGCGAATACGACCGTCGATGATTTTTACAAAATTGATCTCGCAACAGGCGTCCGAACAAAACTCGCCTCTATGCCCGAACCGCATACTGTAGACTCGATGGTGGTCTCTAATGATGAGTCTCTCCTTTACTTCGTAGATAAACAAAATGGGAAGACATTCAAGATTGATCTTAAATAGTAGTAAGTACACAATTTTCAGTTGTAAGTTCTGATTGTATCAAAATGAAAAAAAATCTCCGCCTAATATCTTCACTATTTTTTTTTAGTGTCATTGCGATCGGTGTATTTTTTGTTGCCCAGCAGCCTATTCATGCAGAAAACCCGCTTGAATCGAAAAGCATTATCCCCACCTTAAAACTCCAAGTCCCGATCGACAAACTCACAGAAATTACTTCTCAAGAATTAAAGGAAGGGCGTGGTATTCAAACATTCATCGTTGCGGCATATCAATGGACACTTGGAT
>OBEQ012734926.1_pt1 | contig 26587 bp, 14 predicted proteins | sample 1670901 | NCBI WGS metagenome assembly OBEQ01 (sample SAMEA104232315, study PRJEB22302) | groundwater metagenome | biome: forest; feature: aquifer; material: groundwater | place: USA | collected 2011-08-07 | depth 5.4 m | reverse complement strand
GGTTTTGTCTTCGTGGTTTCCGGTCCAGGCGTATTCGCCTTGATCATTTCCGGGGTGGCGTCGTCTTCCTTGGCGGCTTGTTCGTGCGCGGAACGTGCCCGGTCATCCTGGGTTTTCTTCCCCGCTCCGCCATGTCCGCCTCCCTTGCTTTTGACCAGCGCATGGTCAGGAGATTTGTGATGTGTCGGACTTGACGATCCCAGCTTCATCAGCTCCTTATCGCCTGGACCTGCGTGGGATGTCTTGCTCATTGGGGATCCTAAGAAATTAACCGAGACGAAGGTGTGTCGGAGCCACGCGTTAGACGCTGCTGGGTTTCCATTTCGTAAGGGGTCAAAGGTAAGAAATACGGAACCTGAGGGGAATGTGATGGAGCGCACAGATCAGCCCGCTCGCGCAAAAGGCGTACGCGGCAGTTAGGCTGAAACAGAGACTTTGCGCTTCGGGGATGACCAAGCGGAAAGGAACCGGGATAGCGATGGTATTAAGTCCGCGGTGCTCGGCCTGTTCCACGGGCAAATCGAATCAATACTAGGAGAAGGTGAACCTGTATTGATTATCCAAGGTAGTTTGAAGATTAAATCGGATCGAGATCACATCTTATTGAGATGGCAGGCCCAGAAGAGGGTGAGCGCTCCCAGGGCCGCCAGGAGTCCCACTTTTATTCCATTTCCACAGTTTCCGGCCTAGGGACGTGCGTTCGCTCATTGTACCCGCCATTGTTTCCATCCTCCGACCCGATCGGTGATGGTACCCACCCATAAAAAGAGATTTTTATCCTGTCCCGGGGATCTGCCTCACTTCGGCGCCGATTCGGCGAATTCGGCCCGCGGGACAAGGGACCTGCGGGGATTACTTATAGACTGCCTTCAAGGTGGTATTTGCGTTGATAGTCAGAGGTTTGGTCATCGGGTTCGGTTCGGTCAGTACCTTGACTCCACCGCCCTTGAGATTCACCTGCACCCACTCGAACCAGCCGAGGTTCGTCTTCAAACAACCATCGACATTGCAAGGATGCACATTCAGATCGGCCTGGAGGAGATATCCCGTTCCGCCGACGATATCCACCGAAAGCGGTGAAACCTGGCATACGGGTGTAGCGGATTCCCCTATCGTCACGCAAATCTTCGGATGGGTGCTCGTTTCACCTTTGATCAACCCGTCCGCGGAATCCCCAACCACCAATTTGTACACCGGATTGGCGATGAACGTCGCGGAAATCTTGTGGTCCTCCACCACCACGGGAAGGCTGTACAGGTTACCGGCCGGCGCCACGGTAAGGTCGTTATCGATCAACTGGGAAAGGTGGAAACCGGCGACCGGGGTAAGGGTAAAATCGACGCTACCCAGGGTATCCACGTTTATCGAAGCGGGACCGATGCTTCCCATATTCGGATCATTTGTCGTGGACGTGAGCGTGAAGTACCTCTTGAAAGTGGCGCGGAACTGATGATTGGCGGTGATGGATTTGAGATCCACGAACTGGTCGCTCCATTGCGTAAATCCGGAGGTCGCGATGGGTGTGTCGTAATCATAGACGACATCCACGCGATAACCTGGATTCGGAGAAATGGTAATGGATTCGGATCCCATCGAATCGATGACGGGATTGGGAATAGTGATCTTCCCGGAATCGGTGGGGATGGAAGTAAGGGTATGCTTGCGCCAGAAGAAGGCTTTCAAGTCATGCTTGATGAGAACCTTGGTAAACCCGTATTGGGTGGTGTTCGAATCCGAAGTCACCGTCTTTCCGTTGTCCTGGAGCATCATGAACCGGTAGCTCGCCGCGGGTTTGATGTCGACGGCGTAGTCCGCAAGGGAATCCACATCGAGCGAGGCCGGGGTGATCGAACCGAGGCCCAGGGAAACGGAAGCGGTCATGTTGAAGGTTTTCCAGAACCCGGCGTTCAAGGTGTGGATCGACGTCACCGAAGGCAGCGTGTAGCCCGCTGCCAGCGGCAGCGGATTGCCATCCAGGCTTAGGGTCTGGAGCTTGTAGCCGGCATTGGCCGTAAACAGGAAGTCCTGGCTCTTCAAGGAGTCCACCGTGGGATTGGCCGGGGAAATCGATCCGCCCAGGCCGTTGGTCGTGGTCGTGATTCCCCATGTGGTGGTGACGGCGAAGCTCTTGATAAATTTCACCACCAGAGAATGGTTGGCGGTCACCTTGTCGAAGGAGACCGTACCCGTGCCTGCGGTAGGAACCCCGTCGACCCACATCGTATCGAAATGCGCTCCGCCGTTCGGCTTGATGTCGAAGGAGCGGCTGGCCAAAGAGTCGATCACGGCACCCGCCGGGGAGACCTGTCCCGGTCCCGAGAAGGACATGGAGATGTTGTACAAGCGCCAGAAGGAAACGCCCACATCATGCGGCTTGTCGACCTTGGCGATGGTGTACTTGAATGGGAACGGGGAGACATACACGGTGCTGTCCGCGCCGTTGTCCAGCAACTTGTAGATGCGGTAATTCGGGTTGGCGGTGATGGCGAAGTCCTGGTTGGCGCCTTCATCCACGGTAATGGACTTGGGAGTGATGTCCCCGCCGCCGTCTCCGGCCGAGCCCGTCAGCAAGATGCCTTTGATCCAGGTGGCCTCGACCACGTGGGTGCCGTCCGCCTTGATGGCATAACGGCCGCCGGCGCCGATGGCGCTCAGCTTGTCGACGTTATTGTCCGTGAAGGTCTTGATCCTATAGCCCGCGTCAGGCGTGACGATGAAAGCCGTGTCGGCGCCGTCATCGACCGTGATCTTGGGTGGGGTGATTTTTCCGCCCGCGAGGAACTTGGTCGTCAAAGTGTCGACCTTGGCGAAGGCGACGGCGATGGCATGGTCGGCAGTGACGTTCTTGAAGGCATACACTCCGCCGGATACGGCGGCGGTGGCGTCCGCGCCGTCCACGGTGACGGACTTGATGCGAAAGCCGTTGTTGATGGTGATGGTGAAGGAGGCGTCACTGCCGTGGTCCACGGAAATGGCTCCGGAAGGCGCGATGCCGCCGCCCACGCCGCCGCCGGCGTTGATGGTGTATTTGTTGATGACGAATTCCGCCTGGGCCCGGACCTTGGCGGCCTTGAGGGTGAGGGCGGTGGGATTGGCGTTGGAGTCCGCGAGCACGGCCAGGCCTTCCAGCACGGTCCATTTCACGAAATGATAGCCGGTGAAGGGAGCGCTCAGGATGTTCTGAGGCGCGCCCGGGACCACTTCGGAGGAGTCGGTCTGGGTGGCCGGCTTGCCGCCGAGGCTGCGGAGCAGCAGCAGTTGGGCGCGGCGGATGACCTTGACCTGGTAGACGGTCTTGGTGGTTCCGCTTTGCGAGGTCACCGCAATCTTGAACAGATTCTCGCCGATGGAAAGGGGCATGGGGAAGGTGGCCGTGCCGGAAGCCATGGCGCTGTCGTTGACGGTGAGCGAGGCCGTGGAAACCGTCAAGGTGGGCTTGAGGGTGACGGAGGCGACCGTGGATGGGACCGTATCGGCATAGGCAACGGTGTTGCTTGCGAAGACCGGCTTCAGCACGAAGCCGGAAACGTCCAGCTTGGCTAAGGTCGCGTCGACGCTGGGATCCCGGGCCACGGAGAGGCTATAGACCCGCTGGGTCCCATCCGCTGCGGTGACGATGATTTGGAAGACGTTGAGATTCGATCCCACCACGAGCTTGACCGGATCGGAAGGCGAGCCCGAGGCGACCGGCTTGGCGTTCACGGAGATCTTGGACGAAGCGTCCTTGACCGTCGGCGTCACCGTCACCGCGCTGTCGGCGAAGTTGGCATGGGCGGAGAAGAAGAGGATGCTCGGCTTGAACACGGGATCCAGCGGGCCGGCGGAGAAGACCAGGTTGGCGAGATCGGCGTTCGCGGAAAGGATCACGGTGACGTTCATGGAGTCGAGGTCGATGAGCCCGTCGTCATCGGTGACCTTGAGGACCACCAGGTAGGTGCCGGGTTCGGCGGGCGCGGCGAACGTCGTGTCCGGATTCTTGAGCTCGTGGAATCCGGTTCCCGATCCGTTCAAGCGGATTTCCCACTTTTCGATTTTGCCGTACTTGTCGGTGGCGCGGGCATGGATGTTGACCGCCGTGCCCACCACGACGGTGGTATCCGCGCCCAGGTTGGCGACGGGGCGATCCAGCTCCACCTTGATGCGGACCGTGTCCAGCCGGGGTTTGCCGGTTTCATCCATGGCCTTGAAGATGGCCAATTGCGGTCCCGCATCCGGATAGCGATGGCCGAGCTTGATTTCCGCCGTGGCCGTGCCCGGCATCACGGAATCGTCATACACGCCGTCGCCGTCGTAGTCCCAACCGCACCAGGCCACCTTGCCGTCCACATCCCGCACCGAAACGGTCATGGCGATGGAATCCTTGATGGAGATGGCCGTATCCGCGCGGATGGCGAGGATTTCGGGAGCCTGATTGCCGATGTCGACGGAGACGTTGGCCGTGGCTTCGTTGCCTTCACCGTCGCGGACATAGAACTTGGCGTTGTAGACGCCTTCCTTGGTATAGGAGGTCGACTGGGGCTGGAGATCGACGTCCTTGCCGATTCCGGGAACGCTGCTGGAGTCGTCCCAAACCCCGTCGCCGGCCAGATCCCATTTGTACATCACGATGATCCCGTAGGCCTGTCTGGAATGCGGGGAGAACGTGATGCGGGAGTTGACGGGCGCGCCCGACTTGGAGGCGATGGTCAGGACGGGCACGTCCCGCTTGACGATGACCAGGGCCGAGGCGTTTTCGGAAGTGGCGACGGACTTGGCGTTCACATAGGTCTCCCCCACCCCGATCGGAACGATGCGGCCGGCGGAATCCACGCGCACAACGTCCGGGTTCATGGAGCGCCAGGTGACTTGCTGATCCACCGTGGCCGGTTCGACCTTCGAGACCAGGGAATCCCCGCCGCCGCCCGCGTAGAGCAGGACCGAATCGCGATCGAGGGTGACCTTGTTGCCGGAAGGCGGTGTGACCTTGACCTTGAGCACGGCGGTCTTGCTCGGATCCTTGACGCTCGTGACCAGGATGGTGGTGGTGCCGATCTTCTGCGCCTGGATCTTGACCTGGGTGCCGTCGCCGCCGGTGAGTTTGGTCAGGGAGACGATCCCGTCCGGGGATAAGGTCCAGGTGACGGCCTGTTCGGCATAAGAGGGCTTGATCGAAGCGCGGACGGGCATGGCCGCGCCGTCCAGGGAAACGGAAAGGCTTTCCGGATCCAGGAGGACGGCATCGGGCTTGACGGTGAGGCTCTTCACCGTGTCCACCTTCAGCGACTGGCCGTCGCCTTCGAAGCTGCGCTTCTCCTCGAAGCAGAGTCCGCCGGCCTTCTTGCCGGTGATGACGAGGCTGCCCGAGGTGCCGTCGTATTTGTCGGCGGAGAGGCCCTTGAGCTGCGAGATGGCATGCAGCACGCCGTTGAAAATCGTGTCGATCTCCTTGCCCTTGGAATCCAGGAGCACCACCAGCACCGTATCGCATTGCGTCCAGGTCGTATCGCCAATGATGTCGAAATGATCCTGGTTGTCCGTGGGCGAGAGATGGCAGGCCCAGAAGACGGTCAGCGCGAGAAGCGCGGCGGCTGAAAGGAGTTTGCGCATGCGGTTAAGGAGCCTGCGCCGTGGTACCGTTGGGAATCACGATGGTCTTGCCGGTGGGTTGATCCTGGGTGTAGATGAAGTAGGCGGCGGTGCCGGCGACGACGAGTCCCAGGCCGCCCGCGATCCAGAAGCCGTTCCGCTTCCAGTACGGCTGCTTGTCCTCCTTGGAGGCGGCGAGATATTCGTTGGACGGTCCCGCGTTCCCGGATTGGGCCGTGGAGGTGGAGGCGGCGGAACCGGTGGAGGCCTTTTCCGGCATGGAGATCTGGGTGCTGTCGACGCCGAATCCCTTCTGACGCGCGATGAACTCTTTGCGGACCTTGTCGAAGATGCGATCGATCTCGTCGCTCACGAACATGTCGACCAGTTCGGCGGAGGGCATCATCTCCAAAAGGCGGTACATGAAGTAGCGGCCTTTTTCCCGGGACTGGGGATTGGCGGAATAGACCACGGCCAGATGCTTGGCGATGAAGATGCTGTCCGCGCGGGAGTAGGTCTTGTTGGCCTTGTTGAAAGCATCGATCAGGGCGGTCACCTTGTCGAAGTCGCCTTCGTTGTAGGCGGCGTGGATATCCTTCTGGTTGAGAAGGACGGCGTTGGGATTCTTTGCCATGGGACCTGCCGCGACCGGCGCCGGCTTGGCGGCGGGAGTCGCTGCCGCCTTGGGAGCCGGTGCAGCGGCCGCTGCGACCGCGGGTTTGGGAGCGGTGGAAGCCGGAGCCGTCACCGCCGGCTTGGGGGCGGGAGCGGTATTGGCGGCGAGAATCGGCAATGAAAGGCTTATGGCCAAGGCCAGGGTCCTGGTCATGAGGAACGGATGGTTTTGCATGCGCTTTCCCAACGGAAATGTGTTTTTTCGACGGCAAGCAAAAGCTAATTATTCCTGGGAGAAGCCCTAGTCCCGCTTGAGGTGGAAACCGGCACCTTCCTCCTTTTTTAATACGAAGCAAACAGAATCAAACCGGAGCCAAAGCACTCCGGAAATGGAAAGGAACCCTAAAAGCCCCAAAAAACCCGGCCGCGCCGACCGGGCCCTGGGAAGTCTTTTCGGGATCCCCTACCGACGCGCGGTAACGGAGTATTGGAGCGTGGATCCGTCCTGGGCGGTAACCTGGACGGTGAAGAAATTCTCGCCGGTTTTGAGCGCCAACGGACCGGCCTCACCGGGTTGCAAATTGCTTCCCAGTATCTGGAACACGGCATGGGGCTCATTGACCTTCGGCCAAAGCGTGAGCAAGCCGTCTCCGGCTCCCACGGTCAGGATATAGGCTTTAACATCCTTGCGGAACGCCGGTTCCAGGGACCCGATACTGGTTTTCAGCTCGGACAGGCTGTTGTCCGGACTGTAGACCACGTGGACGACCATAGTGTCCAAAGCGGTCAAAGCGTCCGAATCCGTGATCCTGAGGATGCAAACGACATCCCCCGGAACATCCGGCGCCGTCATATTGGTTTCCGCCCAAGGCATGGGTTTGTATTCGCCCGATCCGATCCGCCATTCCCGGGATACGATCGGACCCAGGCCGTCCTCGCCGTTCGCATGCATGTGGATGAGGGTGCCGACCACGACGGTGGTATCATCGCCGGCATAAGCCGTAGGCGGATCCAGCACGACATGGATTTTGACCTTGCCCGTCGCGGTGAGTCCCGTCTTGTCCCAGATTTTCAAAACGCAGGTCCGGACGCCCGTGTCCGCATAGGCGCGGCCGAAACGGATCTTGGCGCGGTAGCCATCCAGGGCCGCCGAATCCTCCGGCTTGCCGTCGCCGTTGCAATCCCACGCATAACCCGCCAGATCGCCGTCCACGTCCACGGCTTCCGCCGTCAGGGGGACCGAATCCTTGATGGATACAAGCGTGTCGGTCGGGAAGGAGCCGAAGGTGGGCGCATGATTCACGGGCTTGACCGGCTTCACCGTTCCGGTGTCGGGCACGACCGGGATCACGATGTCGGAATCGCGCGTAATCGTTACGGATATCACCTTTTGCGTGGCGCCGTCATACACCCGGATTTCCCGATAGACGAGCAGCTTGCCCTTATAGGCTTCGATGGTGATGCGGGCCGCGCCTCCGCGGTAGGGTCCCGCGGGCAGGCGCAACAGGCGGGCCAGGGAAGGGACGCTGTCGTCGTATAGAGTAGCTTGGTTGTTACCCAGGGTGTCGTCCAGGCGGATGGTCACGCGCGCATAGGTCATCAGGTCCGGGCCGGCTTCCACGCGCAGGAAGTTTTCGGGTTCGCTGTTGTCCACGCACGCGGCGATGAAGATCGCGAGGCAGGCGGCCAAAAAGGCCGGACCCGCGGGATAGCGGGACCGATCAGCGCGATGCGGTCGAGGGAACCACATAGGTCCTGCCTTGGGGCGCCTCGCTGGAGCCCGCATAGAAGAGGGTGAAGGCCACTACGGCCAGGGCGGCTCCGCCGCCGATCCAGAGTCCGGGTTCTTTCCACGCCGGACCCGCGGAGATCTCTTCGTCGGCGGCATGGCTTGCGTCCGGGACTCCCGTTCCAGCCGGAACGGAGGCGCCGGCCGAAACCGGGGTTCGGGCGGAAGCGGCGGCCACCGGTTTGGCGGCCGGACGTACCGCGTTGACCAGCTTGAGCGCGGGACGTAACGCGGAGTGCGGCGCGGGTGTTGCGGGGACCGGAGCGGGGGCCTTCGCGGCGTTGCGCAAAGCGTACTCCTTCCCCACCTTTTCGAACACGCCGCTCACCTCTTCGCCCACGAACATGTCGAGCAGATCGGAGCCGGGCGCGAGGTCGAGCAGGCGGAACATATGGTAACGTCCAAGTTCCCGGGTGCCCGGATTGGCGGCGTAGACCACGGCGAGATGCTTTTCCGTGAACACGCTATCCGCGCGGGTGCAGGCGCGGCCGGATTTCTGGAACGTTTCCAGTTCCCTGATCACCTTGTCGAAGTCCCCGTCGTGATAGCTCGCGTGGATGCGGGCCTGATCGAGCGCGCGCGGAGGGGCGGCGGCGGCGAAAGCGCAGGCGGCGAGGGATATCAGCAGAGTGCGTAGGGCCGCGGCGGCCATGGGTCATCCTCCGATCCCGGTCGGGGATCGCCGCCGTATATCCGGCGGTAGACCAATGATAGCGGAGGCGGCAAGCGCCGCGCAAGTAAGATAAGGGTAGGACTTCCGGGGGTGCCGGAGAAGTTACCGCGGCATTTGCCGTGGGAGTTGCCGCGGGACTTGAAGAAGAAGCCGGACCTGGAGCGGAAGTTGAAGCGGCTTATGCGCTTGGGCCGATCACGGTCCAGGGCCCGGTCCGCGGCAAGCGCGCAACGCGGACCCTCGGCCCCGCCGTCAGGGGAGGACGCGCTGCATCACCGAGGCGCGGTTGGCGTTTCCGGGTTCGGTATAGGCGACCCACACCGTGCCGCCTTCGATGGCGAGCTTCACCACGCCGACATCCCCGGGCGTGAATGCCGCCTTGCCGAAATTGATCCAGGCGGCTCCGTTCCAGTATTTCACCACGATGGCGGAAAGCGAGACATCGCGATAGGCCACGAAAGGCGTGGTGCCCATCATGGCCACGTTGAGGCTGGCCGCCTCGCCGGTGGAGAAGCCGGCCGTTCCCAGCAGGGTCCAGGCGGCCCCGGTCGATTTCCGGACGCTGATTTTCTTGGTGGCCGCTTCCGTGTATGCGTAATAGTACGCCCCCAGGGAATCCATCGCGAAGGAGATGGGCGCGTCGCCGATGGCGAAGCCCAGTCCCGTGCCCACGGGCGTCCAGACGTTGGCGACCGGCGTCTGCACGCCGGCCCGGTACAATCCTGCGGCGCCCTCGTTATAGGCCAGCACGGGAAGATTGGTCGCCTTGTTCCATAGCAAGCGCATGTTCCAGGTGCTGTCGGCACCGCCGGTATATCCCGCGCCGGTCCACTTCTTGTCCGCCCCGAGATTGGTAATGTAGGCCTGGGGCTGCATGTACCAGAACACATAACCGTAATGGACGGCATTGGCGTTGTCGAAGGCGATATTCATGGTGTAGACGCCCCCGATGCTCACGTACGTGGTATTCCCCACCGTGTCCCAAACGCCCGCGGCGGGCTTCCGGACCATCAAGCCGGAGCCTTCGGTCATTCCCACGTAGGGCACTCCGCCGTTGACCCTGAGGTCCATGCTGGCAACATTGGTCTCCGCGGCCCCTGACCCGAGGACCGACCATGTCGCCCCGTCGAATTTCATCACCGCAGCCGAGTAGGAAGAAGCCGAATCCGAGAAGCCGGCATAGCCGATGGTCTTGTCCACCGCGAAGGAAAGCAGCTTCTGCGACGCCGTAGAGAAGCCTCGCGCGCCGGACAATTTCCAGATGGCGCGTTTGACCGTCAGGGTGTAGGTGCGCACCGTCTTGTCCGCCGCCGTCACGATGACGGCGATGCTGGTGGTGCCCGGCGGGGTGCTGATGTTCGGGGACGCGGAACCGGTGGCCACGGCCTTGCCCGCCACGGTCACGCGGGCGGTGGTATCGGAAAGCGTCGGAGTGAGCTTGAGCGAGTCCACGGTGTCCGCCAGGGCGATGGTATAGGGCAAGGTGGTATTCAGGAAATGCGGGGCCAGGGTATCGGAACCCGGGGCCAGGGCGTACAGAAAGTTGTTGGCGGAAAGCGTCCGCGTGATGTTCATGGTATAGGTCTTTTTCGCGGAGGTATCCTGCGCCGTCACCACGATGGGCACGGCATTCGGGCCGGGCTTCAGGTTGACCGTAACAGAGGTGAGGGTGGAGGTGAGCGCCGTCCCATTGACGGTGATGGACGCCTTGGGATCCTTGGCTACCGCCCCCAGCACCACGCTCGTCACGGAATTGGCGAAGGTCGAGGTATAGGCCGCCGTATCCGGATTGAATCCGGGGGCGAAGGTGCCCGGGGTGAGGAAGATCCCCGAGAGCCGGTTCTCGGTAGGGTATTTGACCACGATGAGCATGGTATCCACGCTGGTCAGGGCGTCGTCGTCGGTAACGCGCCCGATCACGCGGATGGTCCCGGCCACGGACGACATGGTGAGCACGGTGTCCGGCTTGGAAACCGGGATCCAGACCGTATCGTTGATTTGCAGCTCACGCTTGACGATGGACCCGAACTTGTTGGCGGTCTCGTTGAGCTTGATGGGGACGGTCTCGCCTATGAGCACGGTATCGTCCTTGCCCAGATCCGCCTTGGGCGCATCGAGGGACACCGTGATCACGACGGTATCGGTCACGAACTTGCCCTGGCTATCGACGGCGCGCAGGGTGGCCTTGAATCTGCCCGCCGCGGGAAAGACATGGGACTTGGAAACGGGAATGACCTTCAGGTTGCTTGCCGTGGTGTCGTCGTATTTCCCGTCCGCATTATAGTCCCAGGAATATTGCAGGTCCTTGCCGTCATCGTTGCGGATGGTGGCCGTCATGAGGATATTGTCCTTGATGGAAATCGTGGTGTCCGCCCGCTTGGCGCTGATGATGAATGGCGCGTCGCTGATTTTGACGATGCGCACCACGGTCGTGACGTTTCCATCGTCGTCGCGCACCTGGAAGCGGGCGGAATAATCGGCCTCCTTCGCGTAGGCATGGGAAAAGTCCTTGAGCGCGTCCGAAGAATCGTCGAAGGCGCCATCCCCGTCGAAATCCCATTTGTACTTGACGATATACCCCAGGCTGTCCCAGGCCGTACCCTTGAAGACAACCGCCACGCCGGATTTGGCGGTCACGGCCGGCCCCGCGTCCGCATGCGGCGCGTCCAGCAGCACGGTGACGCGGACCGAATCGGCCCCGATCTTACCTTCGCTGTCCTTGGCGTTCAGGATTACGTGAAAGACTCCCGTGTCCGGATAGGTCCGGCTGACGCTGAGCGAGGTCATGGAATCCGCCAGGGTCGCCACATCGTCGGGCGTGCCGTTGCCGTCCCAGTCCCAGTTGTATCCAGCCAGTTTTCCGCCCGGCTCCTGGATTTCCCCGCGGAAGCGGACGACGTCGCGGATGGAGATCACGGTATCCTTGGGCAGCAGCTCCACGGCGGGCTTCCGCTCCCCGACTTCAACCAGGGCGCTCACGGTACCGTAATTGCCCTCGCCGTCCTTGACGCGGAAGCGGACCGTGAATTTACCCGCCTTGTCGAAAAGGTGGCCTTGCTTGGGCAGCTCCGCGTCCTTGCCGGTCCAGGACCCGGACAGGGTATCATCCCAGTTACCGTCTCCGTCCAGGTCCCATTCGAACCGGACCAGGCGGCCGAATTCCTGATGGGACTTGACCGTGAATTCCACCTGCTTCCCGGGGGCGATGAAGGCCTTGGCCGGGGAGACTTCCAATTTGGGGATATCCTCAACCACGCGGACGGGGACGCGGAGAGCGAGGGAGTCGCTTCCCTTCGGCTTGATGGAGACATAGGCGAGGCCCGATTGCCTGGGCTTGAGGATGGCCTGGTAGGCCCCGTCCTTTCGATCGAGAGCGATGGCGTCGCCTTCCACGGACCATTCCAACCCGGGCCGGGCGTATGCGGGATTGGGTAAGGCCTTGAGCAGGGAATCGTTCCCGCCTACGTAAAGAGTCAGGCTTTCCGGGGAGGCTTTGAATCCGGTAAGGGTGGCGGCCGTGGCGAAGGTGGTTTCCACCACGGCGGTGCCTGTGGCCTCATTGAAGGTGCGCCGTTGTTCGAATACCAGGGTATCCCCCCGGTATCCCCGGATGACGAACAAAGCGGACCCGCCGGCGTACTTGCCCGGGGACAGGGCATGCAAATCCTCCAGGGCTTTCAGTTTGCCGCTGAAGAGCCGTTCCAAGGTGGTGTCCCCGGAAGCGCCCGTGTCGCGCACCAGAACATCGAGGCGATCGAAATCCAACCAGGTGGAATCCCCTTGCACGTCGAGCTTGAGGGAGGAATCGTCCGGGCCGAGGTGGCAGGCCCACAGGACCAGCAATGCGATCGCGCCGACGGCAATCAGGATCTTCTTCATGAATGGTTCCCCAGAACGCGCTGCCGGAGCAGGAATAATAAGCCGGAGATTAAGCCGGATGGATAGGACGAAAAGGAAAACGGAAAAGTAATCAATCGCGCCGGGCTGATGGCCGCGGCGGACCGCTCTTAAGGCGCTACAATCGGGGAATGTCCCGAAATCCGGGAACCGCGCCCGGTTTTTGGGAAGAAACGACGGACCGTTGCGTAATCGCGGCGATCCCGGAACGGCATAAACGGAAGACCGTAACCGTCACGGCGCGGTTTGCGGAAACGCCCGGAAAGCCTGCCCTGTTTTCCGGTGGTTCCTACTCGGCTCCCACGCCCACGTAACTTCGCAGTTTCTGCTCCGCGAACTTCTCCTCCGAGGGAGGCTCGCGATCCAATAGGGAGAAGACCACCGCCGCCAGGAAGCCGCCGGCCATGGAGAACAGGCCCGGATTCTTCAGCGGGAACAGGGCCGCGGGTTTTTTCAGGATGTCCACCCAAACCGTGGGGCTGATGAGGATAAGGACCATGGCCAGGACCAAACCGGTGAGGATGCCTGCCACCGCGCCCTTGGTGGTGAAGCGTTTCCAGAAGATGGAGAGGAGCAGGCAGGGGAAATTGGCGCTGGCCGCGATGGCGAAGGCCAGGCCCACCATGAACGCCACGTTCTGGCCCTTGAAGAGGATGCCCAGCAGCACCGCCAGTACGCCCAGGCCGATGGTGGCCCAGCGCGCGACCCTCACTTCCTCTTTTTCCGAGGCCGCGCCGCGCTTGATCACGCCTACGAAAATATCGTGGGACAAAGCGGAGGCCCCCGCCAAAGTCAGCCCTGCGACCACGGCCAGGATGGTGGCGAAGGCCACGGCTGACAGGAAGCCCAGGAACACGTTGCCGCCCAGCACTTCGGCCAGCATGGGAGCGGCCATGTTGCCGCCCTTGTCGATGCCCTTGATCAAATCCTGGCCCACCAGCACCGCCGCGCCGAAGCCGATGGTGAAGGTGAGGACGTAGAAGTAGCCGATGAATCCTGTGGCGTAGAAGACCGACTTGCGCGCCTCCTTGGCGTTGGGAACGGTGTAGAAGCGCATTAGGATGTGCGGCAGGCCCGCGGTGCCGAACATGAGCGCGAGCCCCAGGGAGATGGCGTCCAGCGGATTGCTGACCAGGCCGCCCGGCTGCATGAAGCTTCCGCCGTACTTGCCGATGGCGGCGCCGAACAAGGCGTTGTAGCTGAAATGGAATTTCGCCAGCACCATGAAAACCAGCACGGTGGCGCCGCCGAGCAGGAGCACGGCCTTGATGATCTGCACCCACGTGGTCGCGAGCATGCCGCCGAACAGCACATAGGCGATCATCAGCGCGCCCACCACCGATACGGCCAACTCGTAGGGCAGGCCGAACAGCAGCTTGACCAAGGTCCCCGCGCCCACCATCTGGGCGATCAGGTAGAAGAGCACGGTGACGATGGCGCCGAGCGAAGAGGCAGTGCGCACGGGGCGCGGGCTCAGGCGGTAGGCGACGACGTCCGCGAAGGTGTACTTGCCCAGGTTGCGCAGGGGTTCGGCGATGAGGAACAACACCACGGGCCAGCCTACCAGCCACCCCACGGAATAGATGAGGCCGTCGAAGCCCTTGAGGGACACCAGGCCCGCGATTCCCAGGAAGGAAGCCGCGCTCATGAAGTCGCCGGCCAAGGCCAGGCCGTTCTGGAAGCCCGTGACGCTGCGGCCCGCGGCGTAGAACTCCTTGGTGGTCCTGGTGCGCTTGGCCGCCCAATAGGTGATGGCCAAGGTGAGCAGGACGAACATGAGGAAGAAGGCGATGGCGACGGGATTGCGCTGCCCGATGAGGGTCTGCGCCGCCGGTGCGGAAACGAGGGTTGCGGCCGGATTCATCACTTGCCCCATTTCTTGCGGAGGGTTTCCACCATCACGTCGTACTTGGTGTTGGCCCAGTAGACGTACACGCCGGTCAGCACCCACGCGGAGGCGATCACGCCTAGGCCCATGGGGATGCCCCAGGTCATGTTCGCCGTGAGGCTTTTCCCCACCAGATCCTTGCGGAAGGCGATCAGAAAAATGAATCCGAAATAGACGCCTAGGATGGCGAGGGTGAGGATGAGGGAAACCTTGTTCTTGCTCTTGGTCAAAGCATGGAACTCCGGCGAGGCGAGCAGGTCCTCGTGTCCGGCGGCATTGTTCGCTTGGGTCTCTTTGCTCTCATTGTTTAAAGGCATCCAGTTCCTTTCCCTGAGACCTTGGGCGGTCCGCGGAGCCGGAAATCGGCTGGGGCAAAACTACCTAAATTTACCTGCGGCCGCTTAGCGCCATTAAGCGGAATCCGGAATCCCGCCAAGTCGCATCGACGCACAATGCCTACTATGGCTTGAGGCCCGGAAGGCCGATCCTTCGGGGGGGGAAATGCCTTTTCGTGTCGGAAATCCATGCCGTTCTCCTTCTGATTCGCCTTCAGGTTACCCCTGCGGCGGATGCCCGGCAGCCACCGCGCTTGCCGCCGCTTTCATCCTGGCGTTCCTCACAGTCCGCGCTCCGGCCCAGGAACTCTATCATGAGGTCTATCGGCCGCAATTCCACTTCACCGCCCGCCAATGGACCTACCACCAATTGAATCCGGGCCAACGGGACGAAGGCTGGCTCAACGATGCCAACGGCCTGGTCTATCTGGCCGGGGAATGGCATTACTTCGCCCAGCGCTGGGCCCATTGCTGGATCCACGCGGTCAGCAAGGACCTGGTGCATTGGGAAGAAATCAAACCCGGAATCTGGGAAGACGATCAGTTCGGCCCCACGCAATCCGGCACCATCGTAATCGACAGCGCGAACGTCTCCGGCCTCGCCACCGGCAAGCAGCCGTTGATGCTCGCCTTCTGGGCCAGTTGGAACAACAAGGATCAATGCCTGTCCTACAGCAACGATTTGGGACGCACCTGGATCAAGTACGAGAAGAACCCCATCCTCACCCACGGCGAGCGCGACCCCCAGGTCTTCTGGCATGCGGCCACGCATAAATGGATCATGGTCCTGTCCGGCCCAGGCGGCTACTTCTTCTTTACATCGGACAACCTGCTCTCCTGGAAAGAGGAAAGCTTCAGCGCCGGTTGGTACGAATGCCCGGACATGTTCACCTTGGCCGTGGACGGGGACGGATCCAATCTGAAATGGATCCTGATGAACGGGGACGGCAGCTACCAGGTGGGGAGTTTCGACGGCGTGAAATTCGCCGCGCAAACCGCCACGCGCCGTCTGGATTGGGGCAATGCCTTCTACGCCACCCAGTCCTGGCACAACGTACCCGCCTCGGACGGCCGCCGCATCCAGACCGCGTGGATGCGCACCGACGGGAGTAAAATCTATCCGGACATGCCCTTCAACCAGCAGACGAGCTTCCCCGCCGTCATGACCTTGCGGCAATACGCGGACACCTTGCGCTTGTTCCGCAACCCCGTAGCCGAGATCAAACTACTGCACGTCGACTCGCAGGCATATTCCGGGCGCACCCTGTCCGCGGGGCAGACTTTGTCCCTGGGCCTACAAGCGACGCCGCTTCACGTGATTGCCTGGTTCACCTTGCAGGACGGTCCGGACGGCGCCGCCGAAGGCAGCTTCTCGATCCGCGGCAGTACGGTCAAATTCACCCATCAGGACTTCGCCATCGACAGGGACAAGGCCCGCTTTGCTTTGCCCATGAACCGCTATAAGATCGAACTCCTGATCGACCGCACTTCCATCGAAGCGTTCGGAAACCAGGGCGAACTCTCCCTGACGGATTGCTTTCACGCGGCCAACGGCGTGTCCTCGCTGCGGTGCGACAAGGGTTCCTTGCGGTTGGACACCCTGATCGTGCATCGCCTCGCCTCCATCTGGCCGGACAAGGTCGCGCAAGGATTCAAAAGCGATCTGGGCGCGGTGTGGACCACGGTCAATGGGACCTGGGAGGATTCGGCCACGGGGAAACTGGGAATCGGCGCCGGGGATAATTTCCAACTGAACGAAAAGGCCGGGGATGATTTCACTTTTGAAGGGGATGTGGAACTCTTTACGGCGGCGGGAGCGGCGCTGGTCTTCCGAGCGAACGTGGACGCGACCCAGGGCTATTGCGTCAATGTGGACATCGCGGGCCTGGTCAAACTCTGGGCGCCGGGGCGGGGCGAACTTGCGCGTTTCACCACGCCCATCAATGCGCGCCAGCCGTATCATCTGAAGGTGGAGGCCCGCGGGGCCGTCCTCAAGGTATACTTCAACTACCGAAAGGATCCCGTCATCAACTACACGGACGACAAGGCCATATTGGGCGGACGGTTCGGCGTAAACGTCTACGGGGGATTGGGACAATTCCAGGATCTCCATCTCGACGACGGTTCTCCCACCGCCATCGGAATAGCACAGCAGGGACCGCAGGGACCCGAGCGCCGGAGCGCGCCGCGCGCAACCCCTACGCAGGCCTGGACGCTCACGGGACGCAACAATCCGATCCATTCCCATATGACCGGCAAGGTCGTCGTCCCCCAATCGGCCACCCGTAACCGCGAAGGAACCCCCTGATGCTCCCCCGGGCGCCCCTCCTCATTCCGTTCCTGGCCATCTGCCTTTCCGCAGGTTCAGCGCGGGCGGAAACCTATTCCTATATCGATCTCATCCAAAAGATGAAGGATCTGGAAGGGCTGGCGACCTTGCCGGACTCCGGCGAAAAGACATTGGAGTTCTCCTCCACCGACCGATCCTCCACCTATTCCTCCGCGGACGACACGTACCACAACTGGTCCGCGAACAACGATGGCGTCAGCACCGTGCGCCCGAACGATGATGGCGGCAGGATCATGGCCGAGATGACCGGGCCCGGATGCATCCGTCGCATCAACGGCGCCACCTCGAATACCGCGCATGTGAAAATCTTCCTCGACGGTTCCACGGTTCCCGCCGTCGATCTCGCATGGGACGATTATTTCATAGGCACCCAAACGCCGTTCGTCCACGGAACCCTGGCATACCGGATCTCCGGCGGATTCACCAACTACTACCCCATCCCCTACCAGAAATCGTGCAAGGTGGTGGCCTACGACAATTGGTCCTCCTATTATTTCGTCGAGTACACCACCTTTCCCAAAGGCACCGTAGTGCCCACCTTTACCCGTACTCTGACGGCAGAGGAAAAAGCCGCATTGGCGAATCTGGACGACTACTTCTCCCATGGCCTGGGAAGCGATCCCGTGGGCGCGCGTCCGGCGCAGACAACGGATTCCAATGCATATGCCATCGTGGGCGGTCAAACCGTCACCCTTCTCGATCAACCGGGCGAAGGCGCGATCACGGGCATCCGCATCCGCGTGAACGCCCTCGCGACCAAGGCGGAACAATGGGCCGCCTTGCGGGAGTTGGCCATCAGCATGCGCTGGGACGGCGAAAGCGCTCCGTCGGTATGGGCCCCTTTGGGCGATTTTTTCGGCAGCGCCTGCGGGCTCAATCCCTATCGGGCGCTTCCCTTGGGCATACTTGAAGACGGCTGGATGTACGCCTACTGGTACATGCCCTTCGCGGCCGGAGCCAAGGTGACGCTCAAGAACGACGGGACGAAATCCCGCGCCGTCCAGGCCGTCCTGGTCCGCGCCGCGCTTACGAAACCAATCGGGACCCTGGCGCGCTTCCATGCCAAGTGGAACCGCAACATGTTCCAACCCGTGCGCAAGGATCGTTGGCCGGACTATACCGTGCTCAAGACCACGGGCCGCGGGCGCTTCCTCGGATTCATGCTGCACCTCTTCAAACCCGACGATCAGGAGGATCCGGCTTCCGGCGCAGGCAACTATTGGTGGGGCGAAGGGGACGAGAAATTTTTCCTCGACGGCGAGAAATTCCCTTCGTGGTTCGGCACCGGCTCGGAGGATTATTTCGGATACGCCTGGGCCACGCCGGATCTGTTCAGCAAACCCTACCATAGCCAGGCTTTCAACGAAGGCGGCATCCACTGGAAAGGCAACCGCGTCCTCAACCGCTTCCAGATTACGGACAACATCGCCTTCCAAAGTTCTTTCGAAGGGACCATCGAGAAATACTACAGCGACGCCTACGCCCGCTACGGCGTGATGCCGTATTGGTATTTGGCCCCGGGCGGCAATGATGCCTACGGCGAAGTCCCGCTCTCCGAAAGGACCGGATACTATGAATCACCGCAGGCCGGCGACACCACCCGCATCGAAGGCGAGGACATGACCGTCTTGTCCCGTACCGGCGGCAGCCTGACGCCCCAGTACATGGACTGGGCGAGCCTGGACGGTTGGAGCAACCGGCGGCATCTGTTCTGGTACAAGAACAATCTGAGCGACGTCCAGGCGAACAGTTCGGCCGTGCTGGGATTTTCCGTGGGACGCGCCGCCGACTACCATGTCCGGCTCAATCTCACCCAGGCCTTCGACTACGGGACCATCCGCTTCTCCCTAGACGGTACCGCGTGCGGCGACGCCGTGGATCTCTACCACGACGGGCCCGTCACTACAGGTGAAAAGGAGTTCTGCACCCGCTCGCTGTACGCGGGCAACCATCAACTGACCTTGACCGTGACAGGTAAGAACGCTGCGGCCCAAGGTTATTACATGGGCCTGGATTATGTGAAACTGATCCCCGCTCCCGCGGCCGTCATGCCGGGCACGCTTAGCGCCTCCGCCCTGTTGCAGCGCTGGTATCCCTTTGACAAAGGCATCGCCTTTGAGGTTTCGCCGGAAGCGGAAGAGGTCGCCCTTTTCGATTCGCGGGGCGGAAGATTGGCCACGCTCAAAACGAAAGCGAGCAAGGCCGTTTGGAATGGGACGGACGCGGCGGGCGCCCAAGCCGGGAACGGCGGATACCTGGTCCGGGTCATGGCGGGTTCCCGGCAGGCGTTCCGTTCCATTCTCCTGATGCGATAGTAAAGAACCGATAGCAGCCGACGCGATCGTATTCGCTGCGAAACCCGGTGAAAATGGGGCCGGTAGAGTTAGGGTCTATGCGGGAAAAACTGACGCAGCAAAGGCAGACTACCACATCGCAGCCCCGCCGTGAGCGCAAATTACCCAAGCCGTCCCCTCCTGAATACGTAGGGTATCCTCCTGAATTTGCGCGGCGACCGGTGGATTCCGCCGGAATTTATTAAGCGCTTAATAATTATGCCCAAAAGCGGAAAAACCCCTCCCGGATCCACGCCTTCCGGGCCTATAATTAGGGAGATGGCCTCCATTTTCGAGTATCTGGATTACCGGTTGTTCCTCAAGGACGCCTACCTGGAAGGGAAGCGCGACAACCCGCACCAATCCCATCGCTACATCGAAGGCAAGCTGGGCCTCAAGTCCTCCGGGCACTTCGCGCAAATCCTGGGCGGCCGTTGCAACATCTCCTCTTCCCTGGCCGCGCGCATCGCAACCTTCCTCAAGCTCGGCAAGCGCGAATCCGAATTCTTCGAATTGCTCGTGCTATACGGCCAGGCCAAGGCGCATGAAGACAAGAACCGCCTCTTCGCCCGCCTGATGGGTTTCCGCAAGGCGCGCCAGAACGTGGTGGGCGTGGACCGCCACGCCTTCTACCGCAAGTGGTATTACACCGCGGTGCGGGAGGTTATGGATCTCAAACCTTTCCGCGGCGACTACGCGACTTTGGGGAGGATGCTCACGCCGGACATCAGCGAGGAACAGGCCCGTGAGGCGGTGGAACTTTTGCTGCGTCTCGGCTTCATCCGCAAGCGGCCGGGCGGCGGATTGGCCAAAGCCGAAGACGTGATCACCACGGGTCAACCCGCCGAGTCCGAGGATCTCAAGGCCTTCCAGATCGAAATCCTTGGACTTGCGCGCGAGGCCATGGACCGGTTCCCCAAGGCCAAGCGCAACTTCTCCACGCTTTCCGTTACGCTTTCGGGCGAGGAATACCGCTTGATGATCGAAGAGCTGCGCGCCTTCCGTGGCCGCGTGCTGGAGATGGCGCGGCAATGCCGGGCTCCGGACCGCGTCTACCAATGCAATTTCCAGTTCTTCCCCTTGGCCATGGCCAAGGAGGTGGGCGCATGACGCGCGTTTCCCCCATCAGCGCCTTCAGCGTCATCGCCGCTTGCGCCCTGCTCCTCGCGGCCTGCATCTTCGAGTCCGACAACCGCGTCGCGGGCGGCGGATCGGAAACGGAGTATTTCACCTTGACCGGGACCCTGGGCCTGCCCGACGGCGCGCCCGCCGCGCGCTGCCGCATCACCATCCGCCCGTCCGAATCCCTTTTCAATCCCGAATTCCCTCCCGGACGCAATGAGCGGGACACCGTGACCGACGCCAAGGGCGTGTTTTCCGTAAAGGGGCTTGCCGCCGGTAAATACCTGGTGGAAGCCTATTCCGGGGACTCCCTGGGCTTCACCGCCCAGGCGGAGCTGGCCAATTCCACGGACGGAAAATTCGCGCCGGTCTTCGTCGTGGGCGGCCTCCAGCGCACCGGCACCCTGACCATCGCGCTCGCGGATCCCGTTCCCGACCTGGACTACAACCTGCAGATCTACGGCATGCGGCGCCGCGCCCTGGCCGGTTCCTCCGGTAGCGCCAAGGTTACCCTGCCGCCCGGGGAATACCGGGTCCGCGTGATCTCCAATTCCAAGGACCTGGCCCCGGCCCTCTATACCACCGTGCGCATCCGCTCCGGCGCGGACACCGTGCTGACCGCCGTCCATCTCCCTCCGGCAAATGGAAGCGGCCCGGTCCCGCTGATCTTCGACTCCAACATCGGCTTCGCCGTCGACGACGCCGCCGCCCTCACCTTGCTGCACGCCCTGGCCGATCGCGGCGAGGCCCGCATCCTGGCGGTCGGCACCACCAACCGCACCTTCGCCTCCCCTGCCGTCCTCGACATCATCGACACCTACCATGGCCGCGGAGACATTCCCGTGGGCGTCTGGAAGGGGGAGAAGGTCGACAGCGGAACCGGCTACGACAAGCAGGTAGCGTCCGAGTTTCCCTACGACCTGCCGGCCTGGGACGCCATCCCTTCCGCCGCGACCGTGTACCGCAAAGCCCTGGAAAGCCAGCCCGACGGCGCCGCCGTCATGGTCTGCACCGGGGACGTGCGCAATGCCTGGGCCTTGCTGCGCGCCTCCAGGGAACTGGTGGCCCGCAAGGTAAGGCTGCTGGTGGTGATCGGAGGCGGATACCCTGCGGGACGGGAATTCAACTTCGCCGCCGGCGTCGCGACGGATACCCTGCCGAACATGATCCGCGAAGTGGCCAGGGACTGGCCCACGCCCATCCATTTCGCGGGAACGGAAACCGGCGAGGATATGACCACGGGAGGTTGCCTGGCCTCAGCGGCCCCGGGCGGGCCTCTCAAACGCATCTACGACCTGCGCCTGGCGCCCAATGCCATCAAGCCCAGCACCGATTTGGTCGGCCTGCTCTACGCCGTGCGCGGCCCCCAGTCCTTCTGGACCTTGGTGAACCAGGGCGGAAACGTAATCGGCGACGACGGCTCCAACGTCTGGAACGCGGCTCCGGAAACCGATCAGTCCTATCTCATCCGTAAGGGCGGTCCCGAGTCCGTGGCGGCTTCCCTGGATTCCCTGCTCTGCGCCATCCCGGCGCCTTAGATCCCTTCCATGGATGCCAACCCAGGCCGTGTCGCTACATCGTACCCCTGGGCCTGTCTCGACATTGTGCCCACAGCCCGTCCATGCACCCTGATTTCGGATCCTTCAGCATCGCCTGAAAGTGGCTTCCGAAAAGCAATGGGCTTAAGGTTTTAGAGCCTTAGGGTATTTCGGGGGGCGGCTAACAGAGGCTGCTTTCGCTTAACCTCATTAAGCGGATTAGCGACGGGACCGGTCCTGGGAAATGGAAGATCAAGTTCGATTATAGCCATGACAAGCCTCACCCGTTTAAACCCATCCCGATGCGCGCTTTCCCCCATCTTCCCGGCCGTCCCGTTCACCCCCGCCTCGCTGGCCCCGGCTTTGGCCCTCGCCTTGGCTTTGACCCTGTCCATGAGCGCCAACGCACAGCGGGCCGACCTTCCCATCGCCGATTTCGAAGCCGCCGACTACGCGGGCTGGAGCGCGACGGGAACCGCCTTCGGTACGGCTCCGGCGCAAGGCACCGTGGGCGTCCAACAGGTGGTGAGCGGATTCCTGGGCCACGGCCTGATCAACTCCTACTTGAATGGGGACGGCACCACCGGCACCCTGGAATCGCCCGCGTTCCCTCTGCAACGCGACTATGTGAACTTCCTCGTCGGCGGGGGCGCGCATGATCAGACGCGCGTGGATCTGATGGTGGACGGCAACGCGGTGCTGACTTCCACCGGCATCGAAAGCGAAGAGCTCTTCTGGATCACCTGGAACGTCAAGCCCTGGGCGGGCAAGAGCGCGCGCATCCGCATCGTCGACAACGAGACCGGCGGCTGGGGCCATATCCTCGCGGACGACTTCCGCCAAAGCGACGAGTCGCAGGCTTTCCGCGAAGCGTTCCGACCGCAATTCCATTTCACCGCGGACAAGGGATGGCTCAACGATCCCAACGGCATGGTCTATTACGACGGCGAGTACCATCTCTTCTACCAGCACAATCCTTTCGGCCTGCCCTGGGGCAACATGACCTGGGGCCATGCGGTGAGCCCGGACATGATCCATTGGCAGCATCTGCCCCTGGCCATCCAACCCGACAACGCCACCTGCACGGCCTATTCCGGCAGCGCCGTGGTCGACTGGAACAACACCGCCGGCTTCCAAACCGGAAAGGACAAGGCCCTCATCATCCTCTGGACCAGCATCGGCTGCGGCCAGCGCCTGGCCTATAGCAACGATCGCGGCCGCACCTGGACCAAATGGGACGGCAACCCCGTCATCCCCGCTGAATCCGATGCGCGCGATCCCAAGGTGTTCTGGAGCGCCTCGACCCACAAGTGGATCCTGGCCCTGTGGACGCCCGCCCGCGGCGGCGGCATCTCCTTCTACGGATCGGGCAATCTCAAAGCCTGGAACTGGCTCAGCATCGCGCCCGACTTCTTCGAATGCCCCAACATCTGGGAGTCCCCGGTGGACGGCAACCCCGCCAAGACCAAATGGGTCCTGCACGGCGCGGCCGGGCAATACCGCATCGGTTCCTTCGACGGCATCAAGTTCACGCCGGAAGCCGGGCCGTACCCGATGGATTGGGGCCGGCACTGGTACGCCAGCCAGATCTTCAGCGACATCCCCGCGGCGGACGGGCGCACCATCAACATCTCGTGGATGAACGGCGGATCGTATCCGGGCATGCCCTTCAATGGCCAGATGAGCATCCCCACTTCCCTATCGCTTAAGACCCTGGCCCAAGGCCTGCGCGTCACGCGGCTCCCGGTGAAGGAAATTGAAGACATCCGCATCCACACCGATTCCTGGAAGGACAAGATCCTGGCGCCGGGACAAAATCTTTTATCCGGTCTCTCCGGGGATCTCTACGACATCGACGCGGAATTCGAATTGGCGGGCGCGACCGAATTCGGGTTCAAGCTGCGGGACTCTGTTGTGGCGTATCATGTCGCCGAGAAGAAGCTCTGGTCCCTGGACAAGAACGCGGCACTGGCGCCGGTCGGCAACCGCATCAAGATCCGCGTGCTGCTGGACCGCTCCTCCCTGGAGGTGTTCGGCAACGACGGCGAGGTGACGATGACGAGCAATTTCCTGCCTGTGGCGGGACGCAACGGCCTGGAAGTCTTTGCGATAGGCGGGAACGTGAGGGTGGTTTCATTGGCGGCGCATAAGCTGCGCGGCACATGGGATCCGAAGGATTTGCAGGCGGCTTGGGACAAGGCGAAGAATGCCGTCGCGGTGCGGGGATCGAGCCCGCGTAAGGCGCTGTCGATGGCCAAAACCCGGGAGCTCTCCCGGTTCGATGTCAGGGGACGATCGCGTAAGTCTTCTGGCTTTTCGGTTCATCCGAAAAGATGAACCAGGCCGCAACTCCAGCGGCCAAAGCCGCGCCCGTCGCGCCGATCCAATACAGGGCCGCATGGCTCTTGGTCTCTTCTACCGCAGCGGTCTGCTGCGGTTCCGGGAAGGTATAGAACTGGCTGAACGGCGAGGGCTCGGAGCTGATGTTCACGATGTCGCGCGTGACCGAAGCCGCCGCAGCATGGGTCTTGCCCGGAGCAGTCTCTTCAGGCGCTTTATCCCAGGACTTGAGCGGATCGGGATTCCGGACTTCGGCCTGTTCCACGGAGTAGACGATGTGCTTGTTCTTGGCGGTAGGCGCGGCATGCGCAGAACCCATCCCGGCGAGAATGGCGGAAAGACCGATGGCTATTATCGTGCAGACGGCTTGGAAGGGGGCGCGGGCGGCCGGGAGACATGACTGGGCGGTTGCCGGGGTGTTGGACTGGGATCGGAAGGGGAATCGGGACATGGTCGCTCCTTGGACTCTCGAATCTTGCTGGAATGAAAAGTAATTCCGTGCGAGGCGGAACGAAGTGCCCGCCGTCACGGGAGTCCTTGGCTGCCGCTATATATTAGTTTTCCCTTCCATGACCCTGGTAGACTTCGGCACTGATTTACCAATGACTTCATCTGTCGTCAGCGCAGGCCTGGGCGCATGCGGGAAGAACACTACCGAGGTTTCCGGCGACTAGGATCCGGTGCTTACGGGACGATGGGCCGACACCCTCCCCGCTCGGGTACGCTTTCACTTTGGCCAACAATACACTTTCCTTCCTCATCTCGCCCCTCTGCCCCCACAACCCAATCGCCGTAAGGTTCCGTCGGGTGCCTCAATAAACCCGCTCAGGTGGTGTCAGAACATGAAATAATGGGCCGAACGGTGTTCCCCAACACAATCCTCCAGGTCTCGGATTTCTTACCTTTGATGACTTACAAAACTGAAACCCGATGGCGTCTAATGCGCGGTCTCGCTATGAATGGCAATTCACATGGAGTATCCCGAATGGAGTTGGTCCCTGAGCCCTGACTCAAAGATGCACAGATCTAGGCGCAGATTCGTCCGAGCGCCTCTTGTGTTTGGTATAACGCGTCTCGTCTACAAAACTGGGGCCCGGAATCGAGGCCGGGTTTTATTGCATAAGCCGAGGAGGAGATAAATCCAATGAGCGGACCCGGCGACAAAGATTTCGATAAAATGGGCCTCCTGAATCCGATGCAATCGGATTCGACATCCCGGTCCGCGGATAGCGTACTCGTCAGGAGCAAGGGAGGCGGAGCAGCGCAGAAAACCCTTGAGGAACGGCAGCAATCGAATCAACCGCCGGAGCCCCCGCCGGAAACATATGATTTTCCTACCGAGGACACGGCTTCAACAGAGGATACGGCGAAAGCCGACACCGCCGTCCTATCCGATGCGAAGTGGGTTCAGCCTGATACGCTCTTCCACCAGGAGGCGGAGGTATCCGTTCAATTAACCCTACCAAAGGAAAAGAAACACGTCACCAAGGTCCAGGTGGAACTTTTCGCCAAGACTCCCTCCGGACCGAAATCCATCTCGAAAGGCCAAGCCTGGGCCCAAGCGGACGGCAAGGCCGTGATACCCGTATCGGTATATAAACCCGAGGGCTATGTGGACGGTGCGGTGGAATATTTCTTCCGCATCTATCATTCGTTGGCAAAAATGCTGAGCGGGGAGAATCAGTCCCGTGAGGTGTCGAAGATGGCCCTGAAATCGACCGATCATGTCTTGGTCCCCGGGATTGCGTTCGAGGCGGAGTCGAGCTTCATCCCTCCCAAGGGGGCGCATGGCTTCAAGCCGGTGGAAGCGAAATTCAATGAGTGGGACAAGAAGCATTCCAAGAAATCCCAAATAGCAGTATTCGGCCATACGGATAAGGGCGAGAAGGACGCGAAGGGTCTGAGCGAGCGGCGGGCGCAAAGCGCGTTCGCGTTCATTACCAACGACGCGGCGACTTGGGAGAAGTTGTACAACGTGGAAAAGTGGGGATTGAAAGCCCTGCAATCCATGCTCAAGGACTTGGGCCATTGTAAGCTCTCGCGCTCTGGCAGCGTAACGATCCCATTCTCCACTCCCTGCTGATTCTGTTCCCTTTTCCTCATTGTTGATTTCATCCTACACAGAAAGGCCCCACCCATGAT